>Ga0210382_10000368_pt1 | contig 16481 bp, 13 predicted proteins | sample PLMedo_FD_155452 | JGI IMG/M metagenome (GOLD analysis project Ga0210382, IMG submission 155452) | Groundwater sediment microbial communities from an aquifer in East River, Colorado, USA - PLM0_60_coex redo | ecosystem: Environmental > Terrestrial > Soil > Riparian zone | place: USA: East... | reverse complement strand
GCGAGGGCGCCGATCGACGCCACGGGTTGATCGTCGAATATCGGCAACCAGGTTCTGCCGGCGTCGATCGTTTTCCAGACGCCGCCGTTCACGTGGCCGAAGTAGAACTCGTCGGGTCGGCCGGGCACGCCGGATACGGCGGCGACGCGGCCGCCGCGGAACGGGCCGAGCATGCGCCAGTCGAGGCCGACCGGAACATCCAGGAGCCAGGAGCCGGGAGCCTGGGGGACCGGCAGATGCTTCGACACCCGGACTGCGGAAAGCGCGAAGCCGGCCTGAGCCAGGTTGACGAGGAAGTCGCGACGCGATGGCATGACTACGGCGTTACGTTGGCGAAGAAGACCTCGAGGTTCGTGGGATAGGTGCCGAACGTCTTGCCCGGTCCGGTCCAGGTCATCGCGGCGCTGCCTGGTAGTGAGACGATGCCGTCGTAGTCGCCGATGAAGGGCCGAATGCCGCTGGCGCACGAGCCGCACGGCACGCCATACGCGGACGGATCCCAGCTCGTCTTGGTGACGCGCGTGGTTGCCCACGTCCTGCCGCCGTCCGCACTCGTGATGTACGAGACATCGAACAGCGTATTGCCGGTGTAGCTGCGGTCGTTGGTCATCAGATCGAGCCGACCGCTCGACGGCTCGACGCTCAACTCGACATTGATGCGATCGCCGGACGCCGGCGCGACGATCGCGGGTGTCGACCATGTGGTGATGTCGCCGACATCCGCGTAGGTGAGCAGGACCTGCGCCTTGTTCGCCACGATGTCGGTATAGGCGACGTAGAGGCGATGCGTCGTTGGATCGAACGCCGGCACCGGGTAGGATCCCGGTCCGCGGAACGCCGCGCCGGGAATGTTGAAGCAGTACGGCGGGTAGAGGCAGACGGGATTTTGGAATGTCCCGAACCTGAGCGACTTGCTCCACGTCGCGCCGTGGTCGGTGGACACGCTGACGTACATCGCGGTGCCTTTGCCGCCCTGGACCGAGTTGTCGAACGTCAGGTAGGCGTAGCCGGTCGCCGGATCGACGACGACGCGCGCGTCCTGATCGTTGCGGACCGAGCCGCTCGAGACTTTCACCGGAAGATCGAAGCTGTTCCCGCCATCGTGCGAGACCGCGATGAAGATCGGCGAGTGCGCGCTGAATCCCGTGAAGTGCGCCCACGGCACGTAGATCGTTCCGTCGTTGGCGACGGTGATGGACTCGTGATCGGGGAATTGCCCGTTCGATCCTCTCGCCTTGCCTTCGCCCTGGAATGCGCTGACGAGCGTGAGCGGATGATCGGGGCCGCCCGCGGTCCAGGTGCGGCCGCCATCGCTCGAGCGGCTGAGCCAGAGCGCGACGTTTTTGCCGACATATCCAAAGCAGGTGAAGTACGCGGTGTTGCCGTCCGGACTGAACGCGACGGCGGGATCGCCGCCGAAGTCATACGTGCCGGTTCCCGGAACGGCGGGGTCGTTCGTAAAGGCGGTGATGCCGGGGATGAAGCCGTTCGGCAACGTCGGGGTCCAGGTCTTGCCGCCGTCGAACGTGGCGTTGACGCCGCATCCGTCGTTGTAATTCCAGTCGTTGTTGCCGGTGATCATGTTGCTCGGGTTTGCCGGATTGACGGCGAGCGGGGTCTCGTTTTGCGAAGTGGTATCGCGGCTGACGTTGACGACCAGGACGGAACCGCTGCCGAGGGCGCTGAAGCTGGGTGTGCCGGGGGTCGAGACGGGGGCCTCGCGACAGGCGGCGAAGAGGACGCCTGCTCCGAGAACGGCGAATAATGAGCTTGAGAGTCGCATGCAGGATCTCCGACGAAACGGTTCACCGTTGAGGGCGCGACGAGACTTTGAATAGGTCTTGGCGTCTACGGGGCGTCAAGCGGCGTCGTCGCCGGAGCGTGTTGCATTGGGGCATCGGTGAGGCTGTTGCACGACCGCCGCTCCGATTACCGAAGGCCTCCCCGTCGCTGGTTTTTGGCCACGGCGTCGAATCCAGCAGGTAGGGCGTGCGTGGGCATGTGCCTTGCACGGGGTCAAATGCGACTAATCCGCTCAAGGAGGATCAGTAAGCCGTCACGGTCCACTCTTCAGTCGTCCGACCCATGTTGGAGACGAGATCATGAAACGCCTCGCGCTCTTGCCTTTCGCTTTTGCTTGGCTGGCCGCGTGTGAAACGCCCCCCTCGGCGCCCACGTCCCAGACACCCTTGATTCCTCCGCCGTCGTTCGCCACAACCGTCCTAAACGAGAGAGTCCCGGTCGCGGGCACCTTCGCGGTCAACACGTGCCCGCCGGAGGAGGACGTCGACCTCCTCAAGGGATTCCTCCACTACGTCGTCACCGAGGAGATCGGTCCCACGTCCGCCGACGTCACGATTCATGTCGATGCAGAGGGCATTGAGGGCGTTGGACAGGTAACCGGGGCGCGGTACTCGGTGCCTATCAACGAAACGGACGAGGTTACCATCACAGAGGTGCCCTTCACAAGCAGGGAGGAGTTCGACCTCCGTTATCGCCTGATTCGGGAGGGGTCTCTCGACGACCTCTGGTTGAGGATCACCTTCACGCTCACGGTCCCGCCGGGTACGGAGGACGTAAGGCGGCTCGAAATCGAGTGCCGCGGCTGAGCTGCCTTCGATAGCGCGCCGCGTCAGCAATCCGTCCGATCCCGTACGGCCCCCTAGTCGTTGATTGCGGGGCCGTACGATTTGAGTCGATGTCCCACTGCTGCGTCTGCTGCGTCTTGGCGTCTACTTGGCGTCTCGGCGTCTACTTTCTATCTTCCCTCTCCCATTCGGCCAGGTAGCTCAGTTGGTAGAGCAGCGGACTGAAAATCCGCGTGTCGCCGGTTCGATTCCGGCCCTGGCCACTACTCCAGCCCCCGGTCGCGCAGTCGGATCACTTCATCGAGCGAGGGCTTGCCGTACCCGCGCGCCTTCACGCGCTGGATGAACCCCCTGGTCACGCCGTGGTCACGCGCCCGGCGCAGCTCCTGCAGGGACAGCCGCTCGTAGCCTGCCTCTCTTAGCGACGCGATGTAGGACGGATCGACGCCGTGGTCGCGCGACTGTATCAGCTCCTCGGGGTTCGAGGGCGCGTAGCCCATCTCCTTCATGTCCGCGATGTAGTCCCCATCCACACCGTGATCCCGCAGGCGCACGAGATCTTCTACGCCCAGGTTCTTGTAGCCTCCGCTGTCCAGTGACGCGATGAACTCCGGATCCACACCGTGGTCCCGCAGACGCACGAGCTCCTCGGCGCTCAGGTTTTTGTAGCCGGCGCTGCTCAGCGACTCGATGAACTCGGGGTCCACACCGTGATCTCGCATCCGCACCAGGCTCTCCGAGTCCCGGAGATGGTATCCCCTAGCCCCGATGTCCCGGACGTACTCGAGATCGACCCCGTGCGTCCCCATGCGCGCGAGCTCCGCGGCGGTCGGGCGGTCATACTTCTGCCGGGCCAGCTCGTCCACGAGATCCAGTCCCACGCCCGCCATCGTCATCTGGAACTGCTCCCAGGCCGTCGGGGGGGGCGCGTTGATGCCGCGCTTGGCCAGCTCGGCCACGAAATCGGGATTCGGCTGATAGGTGAAATGGCCCGAGCCCTTACCGCCCTCGAACCAGCCCTCGCAGTCGAGCGTGCCGGCCGACCGCACGATCTTGAAATGCACGGTGACTCCGGATCCGCTCATGTCTGCCGCCGGGAGGCCCACGAATTCGCGTAGGGGCACGTCCCGACTCCAGTTACTCGAGTACCCGCGTTCGCCGTAGCGGACGGAGAGCTGGACGGTGCCCGAATGGTCACCCGGCTCGATCAACCACTGCCCGTCGGAAGGGACGGGGTGCTGAGCGGCGAGTAGGGGAGTTGCCAGGAAGGTGGCTAGGAGCAGGACGGCGAACCGCATAGGGACTCCGGGAGTGGATTTACGGAGTTGGATGGGGCGGCCGCCCCGAAGGTTGCACAGAGCGTCGCCGCGCCAGGAACGCGAGCGAAGCCGCGGCCATGACTCCCCCCGTGAACAGCCACGCCTGCGTAGTGGCCCGCGCCAGCAATGCGACGATCAAGCCTGCCGCTACCCACGGCACAACGCGCCCGCCCGGCATGACAAACGGGTTGTCGGCCGCGCCCACCTTGAGGCGCCGCAGCCGCCACACCGCCAGGCAGCACGCCAGGTACACGAGCAGGATCGCCACGTCCGCCAGGATCGCGAGTTTGACGTACGTACCGGTGATAGCGATGGCGCACACGATCACGCCTTGGATCGCGATCGCGACATGCGGGGTGTAGTGCGCGCGATGCACTGCCGCGAGAGGCCGCGGCAGGTAACCGTCCACTGCGAGGGCGAAGAGCGTCCGCGGAGTAGAGAGCATCGTGGCTGTCATGAAGCCGAAGGTCGAGACGATCATCGCGATGAGGATCAGCGTGGACCCCGTCGGTCCGGCGAATTGCACGGCCGCCGCGGCGAGCGGCGCCTTGGCGGTCTCGGGGGCGGCGAGGGCGCTGCCGAGTATGCCCTGGGCGACGAGTTGCACGACGATGTACAGCACCCCGACACCCGTCACGGCGAGGGCGATCGCCCGCGGCACGGCGCGGGCCGCATCGCGCACTTCGCCGCTCACTTGTAGCGCCGATTCCATCCCAAAGAACGCAAACATCAGGAGCAGCCCGGATTCTCCCAGGCGCGAGAGCGAGGGGAGTGATCCCAACGCGAGATTCTCCGCCCGGACGTGCGACAGGCCGAGCGCCACGAACGCGATGAGCGGGACGATTTTCGCGACCGTCGCGATGCCGCTCACGTGCGATCCCAGCGCGGCACCGCGGATGTTGACGACGGCAAGGCCGGCAATGACCGCAATGAGAAGCACAGCGCGGGGCAGCTGGCCGCCGAGGCCCGGCACCAACCCCAGGGCCGCGTCGGCGAACACGGTGGCGACGGCGCCCATCGCGAGCGTGATACCGAGCCAGAGCAGCACGCCGCACAAGAACCCCGCGTAGGGGCCGAGCGCCGTCCCTACGTACGCGTACGGGCCGCCGCTCTGGGGGACGCGGCTGCCGGCCTCTGCGATGCAGAGGGCGACGAGCGCCGTCGCCACGGCGCACACGATGTAGGCAAGGGGAGCCGCGGCACCCAGGCCGGCGGCCATGTGCGCGGGGAGCACGAAGATCGCCGCGCCGACCGTGATATTGAAAATGGCGGCGGCCAGCCCGCGCAGGCCGATCACGCGCCGCAGGGCGGGGGCGGGTTCGGTCACACTGCCGCGGCGATCAACTCGGAGAACTTATCTAGGTCGATGTTGCCGCCCGAGACAATGGCGACCACCGGCCCCTGACCGGCTTTACCGGTCAGCGCAGCCGCCAGGCCGAGCGCACCAGCTCCCTCGGCGATGACGCGGGCCTTTTCCGCCATGAGTCGCATGGCGCGCTTCACCTCGTCCAGGCTCACCACGATGTAGCCGTCCACGACCGGCTGCATGCGCTGCCACATCCGCGGAAACACGCTCTTGCCGCCCGCGCCGTCGACGAACGTGGCTTTCCAGTCCGGGAACACCTGCGCCGAGCCCTTGGCGAACGACAGCGCGGCGGGCGCGGCGGTCTCCGGCTCGGCGCCCCACACTTTGACTCCCGAGCGCAACGCTTTCACGGCGCTGGCCACGCCCGTGACCAGGCCGCCACCGCCGATCGCGGCAATAATGGCGACGGTGTCCGGCGCATCTTCGAGAATCTCGAGGCCCATCGTCGCGTGACCGGTGATGAAGTTCTGATCGTCGAATGGATGGATGAACGTCCCCCCCCCGACGCCGGGATACGAGCGGTCCTCGAGCGCCTGCCAGGCGACCTCATACGGCACGAGCACCAGCTTCGCGCCCAACGCGCGCATGCGCTCGAGCTTCGCGGCGGGGGCCGTCTCGATCGCGACGACCGTGCACGGCACGCCCGCGGCCCGCGCCGCGTATGCCACACCCTGGCCGGCGTTGCCGGCGCTGATCGTCCAGACGCCGCGCCGCCGCTCGGCATCGGACAACAGCGCGACCGCGTTGGCAGCGCCGCGCAGTTTGTAGGCGTTGATCGGCTGGAGGTTCTCGAGCTTGAGACGGATGTCCGGGAATCCGGGCCCGAGCTCCAGGCGGACGAGCGGCGTGCGAACGATCGTTCCGGCGATGCGCTCCCGCGCGCTTTGGATCTCGCCGAGGGTGATCGGACGAACCGGTTCGAGCGAGGTCGTCATCCAGCTCCCGGCTCCCGGCTCCCGGCTCCCAGAACGAGTGCAGCGGCCGCCACGTCTTCGACCGCGACACCCACAGACTTGAACAGCGTGATCTCCTCGGTGGTGCGCCGGCCGGGATCCGCCCCGGCCACGACGGTGCCGATCTCCACCACCTCGCCCCCCGCCTCCTGCGCCGCGATGACGTCGCCCGATTCGCGCAGCGCCGCTTCGCGCGAGTCGACGAAGACTCGGGGCCTCGTGACGAGATCGTCGTCCAGCTCGCGCCAGTCGGGGCGGGTCGCGCCGATCGCATTGACGTGCGTTCCCGGAGAGAGCCAGCGTCCCTGCAGGATGGGCGTCGTCGAGCTCGCCGCGACCACCACCACGTCCGCACCGCGCACGGCATCCTCCGCCGTCGCCATGGCCTTCACGCCATGCCGCTGGGCGAACGCCGGCGCGTTTCGGGGGCTCCACACGCGCACTTCCTTGAACGAGCGGACGTGGCGCAGCGCCGCGAGGTGACTCTTCGCCTGCACTCCCGATCCGAGGATCGCGAGCACCGCCGCGTCGGCCCGGGCGAGGAGCTGGGTCGCGACCGCCGAGGCGGCGGCGGTCCGCATCTCGGTGATGAGCCGGCCGTCCATCATGGCGAGCGGCTCCCCGGTCTCCGCCTTGAACAGCACGATGACGGCATGATGCGTGTGAATCCCGACGTTCTGAGGATAGAACGTGACGAGCTTGGCCCCCAGAGCGCCCGCGTAGGCCGGCATGACCGCGAAGAATCCATGATGCGGCGCCACGGGAAGCACGGAGCGCACCGGTTGCACCACCTTGCCCGACGACAACGCCGACAGGGCCTGCGCGATGGCGGGGATGAGGTCCTGGTAGTGGAGCCTGGCTCGCACGGCGGGCTCGTCGAGGACAGTCACGGCCACGCCGCTACTGCAATCCGTACACGACGACCTTGTTGGAAAACGTCGGCAGGTACACGTGTCCGTCGGCTACCGTCGGAGCCGAGAATTTCGCGTAATTGCCCGCGCCGTCGCGGGCGACATTCTGATGGTTGTTCCACAGCTCCCGGGTGACGTCGTTCGCGTCGAAGGCCCGCAGGATGCCGGGGCTGACGAAGCTCTGCGCATCACCGGTGGATGCGTAGGACGCCCACAGAATGCCCGTCCCGTCCGTCGACCCGTTCGACGAAACCGACAAGACCGCCCCACTCTGCCCTGTGGGCCCGGCACCGCCGTACAGAACCTGGCTCGGATCCATCAAGTTGCTGCCGCGGTCGAACGGAATGGCACGCAACGGTTGATTCTCGGGCCAGACGTAGATGAATTCCTTCGCGCTGCCTTTGTAGTACGCGGCCTGGCAATGCATGTTGGCGTTGGCGCCCAACGCGACGACCTGCTGCACCTGGTTGGCGGACGGCACGTACCCGCCCATGGCATCCTTATTCAACAGATACAGGTTGCCGTCCTTGCCTCCGGTGAGGAAATAGAGTGAGTTCGGAATGAGGAACCCACCCATCGTTCCGTAATCCACGTCGTTGTCATTGAGAAACTGGTAATCCTGCGGAGTGAAATAACTCGCCACCTGCAGGGTCGATCCGGACGGCGTGAGCTTCAGGGCGCTTTCACCACGATTCGTCAGATTCGTCGGATCCCCGCTGTCCCCCACCGTTCCGTTGCCGGCCACCACATAGAGGTTGCCGGCATCGGCGGCCATGGCCATGCCGCTCTCCCACATGCCGCCCGCATATCCGTTGGGCGTGACGTTGTACACCACCTGTCGCTGCAGCGTCGTGGCGTCGTATCCCAGTACCCAGCCGTGATACGGCCCCCAATCGCAGTGAGAAGAAAACGTCACGTACACGGTGCCGTTGAGCAGCGTCAACCCCTGACGCTGATTCTGTCGCTGGGCATCAAATGCAATCGTGCCGCCGACGCTTCCATCCCCATTCCCGCTGTAGGTGGCGGTGATCGCCCTCGGGCTGCCGGCGATTTCACTTCCATTGACGATGTTGACGGCATGCAAGTGCTGAACGAACGTGCTGCCTGTGGTGCTGCGCGCCACGAAATAGATCGTTGCCCTCGCGGTATCGATCACCGGGGTGCCGACGATCCCGATATTGCCGCTGAAATTGTTATACGTCCCGCCGCAGGCCCCCGTCATGTCGGTGTTCCGCGGCGGCCGCATGCCCGCCGCCGTGAAGCTCTTCCGCCAGTACAGTGTGCCATTGTCGCCATCAAAGGCATACAGCGTGTTGTTGACCGTCGCGATGTAGACCACGTTGTGGTAGCCGCCGCCGATGAAGACGTGGCCCACGACCAACGGCTGGGCATACATCTGGTCGTCCACCGTGAGCGTGAAGACTTCGCCAAACTGCTGTACGTTGACGTTGCTGGTGGTCAACGCGGTTTCGTTGTCGTTCCAGCCGGACCTCGTGTTGTCGTTGTGCTGCGTCAGCACCGACACGGACTGAGGATTCGTGGTGCTCGGGTTCGTAGGGCTGTCTTTGCACGTGGCGAGCAACAGCAAGACAAGCGCCAGAGGCAGTTTGCGTTCTACCATCGATGTAGCCCCCGCGTTTCTGACTACGGCAGCGAACACGCCACCGGATCGCTCTCGACCCCACTGGGAATCCGGACGCGATACGTCCGGTCCTGCACGCCCGACCAGCGCAGCTCCCACCACGCCAGGCCGCCGCGTCGCGACCGCAAGTGCATCTCCAGCGCCGGATCGTCATCCCAGCTCACCACCGTGCGAGCCGGATCGTCGACGACGATCTCGACACGCGCCCGGGCGGCGACGTCACCGCTGGTCACGGGCCAATCAGCCGCTCCGCCGCGCTGCAACCAGGCATACAGGGTGTCGCCCCCCCCTGAGCACCAGACCCGCTCGATCCGCGGCGGCGGCACTCGAGTGGATGACTTGCGTTGGAGGATGTGCCGCTGACGACCGACGCCGAGGTCGAGCGGCGGCGCTGCGGTCGCGGGCAGACTGTCTCCGGTGGATACCGATGCCGCGAGGCGGCTGAGCACGCGCCCGAACATCGCCGCCTCGCCCGGGCCGTAGATCGTCGAGCCGCCTTCGTAGTACTGCGCGGTGTATTCCTCGGCCGTCGTGACGTACTCCATGTAGCCGTTGGCGTGGCCCAGGATCAGCGCCGCACTCACCGGCAGCCCGACCGCGCGGGCGCTCGCCAGCATCTGCTCGCGCATCCGCCTTCCCGCCATCGTCGTCACCTCCGCCGGGACGGCGCCGATCACGCGATTCCCCAGGCGCAGCACCATGACCTGCGCGTAGGAGGGCAAGTTCCCGCTGATGAACAGGTGGTTGGGCAGGCCGCCCAACGCCGCGTCAAACAGTTGGCGCTTGTGCGCCTGGCATCCCGGTACGTCCGGGTTAGGCGAGCCCTGCTCGAGGCCGACATTGAACACGCCGAACAGATGCCACCCGTCAATCCGCGTGTGGGCGTCGTCCGCGCCGACCAACGTGCTGAGGCCGAGGGCCGGCTCGGAGCAGATGCCGAGCGCGCGCGCGCTATCGCGCAGGAACAGCGTCGCAAATGAACGCCCCAGCTCCAAGCGGTCGGTCAGGGCCGTCCCCAGCGCATCGAACAACGCCACCGCGCCGTCTCCGACACTCTTTCCAATAACTGTGATCGCCTCTCGCGCCGCGTGGCGGCAGGAGGCCAGGTGGGTGGCGGTGGGAGCGCGCCACTCCCACAGAGTCCGCGTGAACGGGCTGTTGAGCGCAGGCAGCGGCGCGAATGAGGGGACATTGCAGCGGCTCTGGGGCGGCCACGCGGGCGAAACGTCGCCCTCGGCCCCGTTCGCGAACAAATACACGGCGCGGGGCACGAAGCCTCCGTCTCGGTCGATGTGGCGCTCGAGTCGCCGCTCGACGAGGCCCTGAATGTCGGGGTCGAGCAAGTCGTTCGATGGAGCGTTGCCCGTGCCGTGCATCGCGAAGATGCTGAAGGCGCCGGCGGGCCGGAACGCGCCGCTCGCCGGGTCGCGCTGATCGACGCGCAACATGGCGAGCTCGGGATCCACGAGCCCGTATTCCCGCGGCAGCCCGGCGGGCGCGTCCGGCGGCGCCATGGGCAGCGGAATGTTGCGCAGGATGGCGGGAAGGCTGCGGATGCGCGTCTCACCCCAGACGGCACGACTTCCCCACGCCACACGGGCCGGCCGCAGATCGGCCACCGCGGCGTGAACTGCGCGGGCAATACGCGCGGTGAGCGAATCGACCATCACGGGGTCGAAGCCCGCGACCGAGCTCCCCTCGTCGTTGTATCCGGCGGCTTCGAAGAAATGACCGGGACCCGCATGCGTGTGGGTCGCGGCGATCACGAGGCGATCCGCCCCGATCCCGTCCGTGCGCGCGGTCAGCGCAGCGACGCGGCGGTGCAGCAGGGCCGAGCTGAGGGGGAGATCGGCGACGACGAGAGCCAGGCGGTTGCCGCCGGCGTCGGCCAGCACGAGCACGCGCGCATAGAGTCGCAGCCGATACCCCCGTGCTTCGGCGCCCTCGGGACCGTTGCCCGCCAGCCCCACGCCCGGGGGCGGCGTGATGTCGACGCGGCCGAACCCGGCCCGCAACACCGCCTCGCCGCTGGGTCGCGGGGCCGGGCTGAGCGCCCCCGGCACGCGCACACGCGTGGAGCCGCACGCCACTAACAGGACGGCCGACGCCTGGAGCAGAAACGCTCGCCAGCGACTCACTGCCCGCTCCGCGCTTCGCCACCGAGCACGATCGTGATCCCCGACCACAGCCACACGACGAAATCCCGAGTCCGTCCCGGGCCGTCGGCCTTTGCGGCGTCATCGACATTGAGCTGCGAGCGAGCCCCAAAGGCGAGGGTGGCTGAGCGTCCCGCGCGCACCTCCGTCCCGAGACCGAGGCCAAAGTGCGTTATGCCCCGCTTGGCGAAGTTGGCAAGCTCTCCAGGCCGAGCCGGGTTGGGCCCTTGCCCAATGTTCAGTCCCATTTCCGTCTGGACGAATACGAATGCGTAGGGCGGAAAGGGCCACCCGAGAACCGGGAGATCGAGCGACGCCCGGAGAAATGCTCCATGCACCCGCTCCACGTCCCACCAAGCTTCGAAGGTTGGGTTGAGGTAGCGGCTGGTCGTCGACACCGACGCGAACAGCTCCGTCGTGTTGCGAGCCGGGCCCACGCCGCCGGCGCCTGAGTCGCCGTGGAAGGCGTACCGCACCAGCCCAGCGTGCAGGCGAGTTGGTCCGAGGACGAACGAGGCCTGGCCCCAGATGTCGTGCTCGCCGAGGCGTCGAGCACCGGCCCCCGTCTCGGATAGCTCGCCTGGCGAGGCGCGGTCCAGTTCGTAGTACAGGACGGCACCGCTCTCCAGCGAGATGCGGTGGATTCTGAGTCCGACGGCCAGCGATGGCTGCGCGACAAGCCCCGCGGACCGGGAGATGCCGTGCCACACGTAGCGTCCACCGGCGGACACGTCGGCACGGGCGGAGAGTTGTGCCGCGCCGCGCGGAGCAACCACCGTCAATCCCGTGAGACATAACCAGGCATGTCGCACGGGTCTAACGTACCTCTGTTAGAGCGTCTTGAGAAACGCCACCAGTGCCGCCCGGTCCGGCGGCGGCAGCGCCTTGAAGAGATCGCGCGCCCGCGCGCCTTCACCGGCGTGCATCTCGATCGCTTGCTCCGCTGTCTTCGCGCGGCCATCGTGCAGGAAATGCGTCACGAGTCGCATCCCCATCAGCGGCTCGGTGCGGAACTCACTCGGCGTCGCGAGCCCGAAACAGATGTCCGACAGCTCGGGCCCCAGGTCGTGCAGCAGGAGGTCCGTGTACGCCGCCACATCCTTGTGACTCAACGCTGCGATCGGGTTGTCGCCGGTCCGCAGTGTCGGCACGTGACAGCCAGTACAGCCAACCCGCGCGAACACGTCGCGGCCACGGCGCGCCTCGCCTGACTGCTTGAGCGGCGCGGGCGGAGCGAGCAGACGCACAAACGCGTCAGCCAGCTCGAGGCCGCGAGCGCCGATTTCAGGGTCGGGCGCCGGATCAGTTCCGGCGGGAAGCGAATCGCCGGCGACGGTGCCCTCCTGCGGGACGGAAGGATTCGTGATGCCGACTTCGACCTGAAATGCGCCGTCGTTGAATTCGCGCAGCGTCGGCACGAGCCCCTTGCGCCCGAAACGTCCCAGCCGGCCGTCGAAGAAGCGACTCGGTCGGCCGGAAATGCCATCGTGATTCCGGTCGTCAGGGTCGGCGTAGGAGAGAATCACGGAATCAGGGACGGCGTCGAGCAGCCCGAAGCCAAAGACGTCGGGTGTGGTACGCTCGGCGACTACTGTGGCACTCGTCGGCCGCGGCTCGCGGTCGATGCCGAGCGCAGTGTGCAGGGCTGGGGTTACGCTGTCCTGGAATACTGGCCCGCCCTTATCGGCGAGCTCGTCGCACATGGCGCCTGCGCGCTCCGGGTGAAACACCGTCGCATGGTGCTCCACTTCGTCGCCATTAGCACCGGTAACCGGGTTCTCATGACACTCCCCGCAACCGCTCGCATTGAAGAGCGGACCGAGACCGACTTGCGGCGTGAAGGTGCTGTCGAACACGGCCCGACCGCTGTCGAATCGCGCGCGCTCCGCGGCGGACAGGCCGCGGAGCGGGTCCCCCGGCTGCGGTCGGCGACACGCCGCCGCGCTGCAAACCGTGACGAGGACGATCCAGCCGCGCGTCATGGCGCGGGCTCCACGCCCGCTTCCATCCTGCCGAGGCGCTCGATGGTGTAGGCGACAAAACCCGCCGCCCGGCCGCCGAACGCGGCGCGGATCACGTCGCCGGGCTTCAGCTCCGCCAGCTTGAGCGCCGCGCCCTGCCCGCCTTTCCGGTCGGTGATCGGGACGCTGGCGGGAACCTGCAGCCGCACGACGCGGAGGGCGAAGCCGACGCCGGTCGTGACCTCGAGCGTGCGCGCACGCACGTTCACCGCGCGAATCGCACCCCGCACGCTGTCGTGCGGCACGGTGGGGGTGGCCGCCGGCGGGGAGGTCGGCTGCTGCGCGGCGATCACAAAAGGAACGATGAAGGAAGCGAGCGACAGAAGCGTAACCCGGTGCATGGATCCTCCTGGGGAAAGGCTCCCGAGGAGTACCCCTATTGCGTCGTGGGGTGCCGAATCACGCCCATGAACAGGATAGTGCCCGACAGGTTCTCCCGTAGTGCAAAGATGAACGGTCGGTCGATGGCGATGACGCCTGGCGCGCTCGTGACTCCGATGCCGACCGCCGTCACCGCAGCGGCGGTAGTGCCCTCCTCATTCACATCAACATACGTCTTGTGCTTGACTTCTGTGATCGACAACTCCGACGGAACGTGAATGCGCGTGAAATCCGCGCGCGTGTCATCGAACGCGATTCCCATGCCGAGTCCTGTGAGGGACGGAATCAGGTTCAGATCGTTGGTGAGCTTGAACTTGGGGAGAAAGATCTCACTCTCCGTTGGTTGGAGCGTCGCGGTCCACGCATCCCATTGCTCCGGCGTCAGCGCGTCAACCAGATGATCGGCGCTGCTGGTATCGTGCGGCAAGACGATCGTCATCGAGAATGCCGCGCCGCCGTAAGGGAGATCCACGATGGTCGCGTTCGTCCGATACGTGACACGGACCTCCGCCGCTTGACCGTGAGTCATCGTCGGCACGTTTACCGTGGTGCCGTCAGGAAGCCGGAATCCTCTGGGCTGAGTGAGATGCGGATCAAATTGCTCGGTCCAATCGCCCTTGAAATAGATGGCATTGATCAGGTAAAGCCGCATCCAATCGGGAATGTTGTCGACGATCTGGTCGATCACGCCGTTCGTCTGCTGATTCACCCAGGCATTGATCGTGGCGGGCGCCGCCGGGGATGCAAAATCGAGCGCCGAAACGGTCGCGTCGTAATACGTACGATTGGCGTCGAGGAAGGGCTGCTCGATCGTGTACCCTTCTTTGTACCAGATCGAGTTGGCGATCTGGAACCGTACGTGGGGATCGAGCTGGCGCAGCAGCGCGATCAGGCTGCGATACGACTCGTTCACCTCCGCGACGCTCATCCCGTCGAGCTCGAGCGTCGCGCGCATCGAATCCTCCGTCGCGCCGGCCGCGCCGTTATAGGTCATGGCGAGCGCCGTCGCCACCGAGAGGGGCGAAACAAAGAGATTAGGCACGGTATCGCGCGTATCCGCCGTCGCCTGCTTGAGCAGCTTGATCGCAAACCGATTGTCGGCCTGGATCAGCCCCTGCTCTTGAGTCGTCAGCGCACGAGGTAAGGCGGTAATGCGGGGCGGGGGACCAACGGGATCTTTCCCACACGCAACGGCGAGCAACACCAGGGCAATCGCGGGCAGACTGAACGGCTTCATGACGACCTCCTTGTCCAGACTATACCCGCGCGATTGCCCTGAGCGTCACTGTGGCACGGTCACTACACCAAATCCGATCTAATGCCGAGCCTCGTGGCAATGTTATGTTGCAGCGGTCGATCCCCCCCCCGGGCTGCGGAGGCTCTTGCAGTGACGGCAGCACACGCCGCGATCTTCGCGTACGCCATCCTCGGTCGAGTAGCGTACGTGCTGTTTGTGGGAGTGGCGCTGCGGCGCCAGGAGAAGGACGCCGTGTACACCAAGCGGTTCGGACGAGCCGAAGGGTTCCGCCGCTTCCGGCGAACGGCGGCCATCGTCATGAATAACGACGCATTCGCTTTTGTGGTGCTGTGTCTCGCGACCCGCAATACGTGGTACCTGGCGCTGCCCACAATCGTGACGGTCGGCGTCGGCGCTGTCCTGGTCATTGTCGGGCTCGGCACGAAGCTCTGGGCCGCGCGCACGCTGGGGAGCGATGCCTACTACTGGCACAACTTCTTCGATCCCGATGCCGCGATAGGACCGGTCTCGAGCGGTCCCTACCGTTTCATGTCGAGCCCGATGTACACGATTGGATATCTGCAGACCTACGGGCTGGCGCTGATGCTGCGCTCGCTGCCGGGACTCATCGCCGCGGTTTTCTTGCACGCGACGATTCTCACGTTCCATGTCCTGGTCGAGAAGCCGCACTTCCAGCGCCTGCATCGCTCTAGCTGATACCATTTCCAGCACGTCTATTCTGGCAGCGTGGCACGACCAAGCGAAGACCAGCCAGCGCTCGCCGAGTGGGCGCGTACGTTGCAGCGCCGGATACGCCAGCGTGGTATCGACGCGTTCATCCTGCACGGGCCCGGCGTTCGCGACATCCACCCGCTGGGAACGCGGCGGCACGGCACAATCGGTGACTTTCTAGCGGAGGTCATCTTCTCCGACCGCACCGTCATCGTTCTCTATGACCGCGGCTCGGGGATACGGTTCACCGATCCGCAGGCTGAACAAGATTTTCGGCTGGTGCTGAAGGCCTACGACAAGATCGGCGGGACCAACCTCGCGCAGGTCCAGCCGCGTGATCCGGACCGGGCGCTCCAACTCCTCGAGACATACCTCCAATACCAATTGAAGGAGAATCCTCGCTTCTCGGCCGCTGTCATCATCGACTTCGCGGAAACGCTCGCACCCGCGGGAGATCCCGGCCAGCTGCCCGTAGAGGATCGCAACTCGATTGTGACGCTACGCCGCTGGTCGGCCGACCCGCTGTTTCTGCAGCGCCAGGTCACCTTCTGCCTCGTGTCGGAAAGCACGGCCGCTCTGAACGAAGCGCTTGTCGCCGATGCCCGCACATTCGAGCTCAACGTGCCCGTGCCCGACGAACGCGAGCGGTATGCGTATCTGGCTGGTCGAGGAGCCACGCCCCAGACGTTTTCGCGCATCGATGCCCGCAAGGTTGCGACGCTGACGTCCGGCCTCACGTGCCTGCATTTGGAAAGCCTCATGGCCGAGGCGGATGCCAACGGCGTGGCCCTGGACGCCGACGCTCTGACCCGTGAGAAGAAGCGCCTTATAGAGGAAGCGAGCGGCGGACTGTTGTCATTTCTCACCAGCTCGATCGGACTCGATGCCGTTGCCGGCAACGACGCCGCGAAGGCGTTGCTGCGCGAGACGGCTGCGGCGCTCCGCCAGGGCCGCCTCGACGTCGTGCCGATGGGTTTTCTGGTGTGTGGACCGATCGGAACAGGAAAGAGCTTCATGGTCCGCTGCTTCGCGGCAGAGATCGGCATTCCGGTTGTCGAGCTGCTGAACTTCCGCTCGATGTGGCAAGGACAGACCGAGGCGAACCTCGAACGCATTCTCGGCCTGCTCGACGCGTTGGGGCCGGTGGCCGTCGTCATCGACGAAGCGGATGCGGC
>Ga0210382_10000367_pt1 | contig 16488 bp, 17 predicted proteins | sample PLMedo_FD_155452 | JGI IMG/M metagenome (GOLD analysis project Ga0210382, IMG submission 155452) | Groundwater sediment microbial communities from an aquifer in East River, Colorado, USA - PLM0_60_coex redo | ecosystem: Environmental > Terrestrial > Soil > Riparian zone | place: USA: East... | reverse complement strand
GCCGAGCGTGCGGATCTCGTCGGCCTCGCTCTTGAATGCCATGGTCGTGTAGGCGTTATTCCAGTCGCCCAGCACGCCCAGGCGCTGGAAGTCCTTCTTCTGCCGCTCGATCTGCTCGGCCGCATACCCGCGGGCGAGGCTCAGGGTCTTTTCCACGGGAATGTTCTTGCCGTAGGTCTTCTCGATCTGCACCTCGATCGGCATGCCGTGGCAGTCCCACCCGGGAACGTAGACCGCGTCGTAGCCCGCCATGTTGCGCGACTTCACGACGACATCCTTGAGGATCTTGTTGATCGCTTGGCCGATGTGGATGTCGCCGTTGGCATAGGGTGGGCCGTCGTGGAGCACGAACTTCGGCCTTCCTCGGCTCGCCTCGCGGATCTTTTCGTAGATTTTTTTCTCCTGCCATTCCTTGACCCATTGCGGCTCCCGCCTGGCGAGATCACCGCGCATGGGAAAGGGTGTATCCGGAAGATTCAGCGTTTTCTTGTAGTCGGTCTTGTTCTCAGGCATTGCGGTGATCCATGAGGAAGCTCTTGGCGGCTTCGCAGTCGCGCGCGATCTGTGTCTTCAAGGTCTCGAGATCGGGATATTTCTCCTCGTCGCGGATCTTGTGCAGAAACTCGACGCGCAGGTGCGCAGCGTAGAGATCCCCCGAGAAATCGAACAAGTGCACCTCCAGCACCGCGCGCCCGCTCGCCGTGATGGTGGGCCGAACGCCGAGGCTCGCGACCGCAGGGCGGGCGGCGGCCCCGATGCCGTGCACCTTCACCGCGTAGATGCCGGTGAGCGGAGGGCGATTGTGCTTCAGTTGCACGTTGGCCGTGGCGAACCCCAGCTCGCGTCCGAGCTTTCGTCCATGGATCACACGCCCGCTGATGCTGTAGGTCCGCGCGAGCAGCGTCTCGGCCGCAGCGAGGTCCCCCGCGGCCAGGGCGGCGCGCACGGCCGAGCTCGATACCCGCGAGCCGGCGTGCATCACCGTCGACATGATTTCGACTTCGTATCCGTGGCGCTCGCCCAGCTTCTTCAGCAAAGCGAGATCGCCGACGCGCTTCGCTCCGAAACGAAAGTCCTCGCCGATCAGGAGCCAGCGCGCCCTGAGCCGTTTCGCGAGCGCCTGCTCGACGAACGCTTCCGGCACAAGCGCCGCAAACGAGCGGCTGAATCGCTGAACGTGCACGCGTTCCACGCCGTGCGCTGCGAGCAACTCGAGTTTTTCGCGAAGGGAGGTCAGGCGCGTGGGCGCCGCGCCCGGCGCGAAGAACTCGCGCGGATGGGGCTCGAACGTGAGCACGCAGCTGGTCAGGCCGCGCTTGCGCGCCCCGGCGCACAGGCGCTGCAGCATCGTCTGGTGTCCGCGATGGATGCCGTCGAAATTGCCGACGGTCAGCGCAACCGCAGGCAGCACCGCATCGGAACTGCCGTGGGTAAGCAGCATGAAGCGCCAGGAATAAACGCAAAGTTTTGAATTATAGCGGCTTTTGACGGACTAGAACCCTGGGAACGCCGCACCGGAGCCAAGCGCCAAGCCGCGCATGGATTAAGATGCTCATCATGGAACGGGGTGCAGCGTGAAAACTCTCGAGGAACAGATGGCGGTCTATGCCGCCTACCATCGCAATCGCTGGAACAGGCTCACCCATTTCATCGGCGTCCCCGCGATCATTTTCGCGATCCTGATCCCGATGAGCTGGGTCTCGCTGGGCGACGGAGTGAGCCTCGCGCACGTGTTCCTGGGCGCGGTTCTCGCGTACTACTTTCTGCTCGACGTGCAGCTCGCCCTCGTCACGGCGGTCGCGGTCGGTGCGCTCTTTCTTGCCGCGAAACTCGCGGCCGGGACCGGCATCGCATCGGCTTGGATCTGGTTCGGCGTATTCTTCGTTGGAGGCTGGATCTTCCAGCTCGTCGGCCACGTGTTCGAAGGCCGCAAGCCTGCGCTCGCGGACAATCTGTTCCAGATATTCATCGCGCCCGTCTTCCTCGTGGCCGAACTCTTCTTCGCCCTCGGCTTGAAGCGCGACGTGCTGAAAAAAATCGAAGCGAGACTGGCCGGCTAGTTGAGACGCGTGGCCGCCTGCTTGAGCTCGAGGATCCTTTCGTGGATTTCCGCTGCGTCCGGCGCCTGCGGCCGCCGCCGCAGATAGTTCTGCAGGTCGGACAGCGCCGGCCGGAAGCATTCGAGCTGCTGGTACACCAGCCCCCGATCCCGAAGTTCCTCGGCCGACTCCGGCATCACGAGCAGCATCCTGTGCATCACCGCAAGGGCCTGTTCGAGCTTTCCCGTCTGCGTATAGATGTTCTTCAGGTTGCGCAGCACCCTCGCGATGATTTGGCGCGGCGTCGCCGGCTCAAGATACGGGTCGAGCTGCGCCTGCTCGGCCTTCCCCGTGGGCAGAACCTGAGCCAGGCGCTGGCGCAGATCGGCCTCGGATTGCGCCTCTCCGCCGGTGAAAGGGTCGAGTACCAGCTGACCGCGCTTGACCGCGAGCTTGACGAGGAAATGCCCGGGGAAAGAAACGCCTTTCAGGTTGAGGCCGAGGCGTTTGCCGACTTCCAGGTAGAGAATGGACAAAGTGATCGGAATCCCGGTGCGACGCTCCAAGACCTCGTTCAGGTAGCTGTTGCGCGGATCGTAATAGTCCACGAGGTTGCCCGAGAAGCGCATCTCGTTGAACAGGTAGTAGTTCAGGGCGAGCACCCTCTGCTCGGAAAACGCGTCGCCCGGGAGGCGCCTCTTGATCGCGACCGCGATACCGTCGAGTTTGCTCAAGTAGCCGGGAATGTCCAGGTCCGGATAGATGTCTTGGGCGAGCATCAGGCTCGCTTCGGCGAGATTGAACTGGTCCCGCGAAACGATTTCCGCGAAATGCTCGAGGCGGGCGTTCACGCGGCGCGCCTCGAGAAGTCGCCGAGCCTGAAGCCGAGCAGCCATAGGCTCGCGAAGTACGCGGCCCCGCCCAGGAGCACGAGTCCCGTGACCGCGGCCGCTCGCGTCGGCCCGGATACGGCCAGCCACCAGGGCGCCGGACCCATCGCGAGCCACAACACGAGCGCCATTGCCGCGAGGGCCGCCGCGACCTTGAGGGCAAATGTTCCCCAGCCCGGCTGCGGACGATAGATTCCGTGCTGCCGCAGCTTGCGGTAGAGCAGACCGGCGTTCAGACAGGCGCCCAGCCCGATAGCGAGGGCAAGACCCGCGTGCGGGCCGATGCCGGTCGCAAGCTCGAGCCCCCTCTGCTTGAGGGACAGGATGAACACCGCATTCATTACCTGGGTGGCGATCAGGGTCACGATGGCGATTCGGACCGGGGTCCTGATATTTTGCCGCGCATAGAAGCCCGGCGCCAGTATCTTGACGAGAATCAGGCCGAGTAGTCCCGCGCTGTAGGCGATCAGCGCCTGTCGCGTCATCCAGACGTCGTGCTCGTCGAACTGCCCGTAGTGAAACAGGGTCACGACGAGCGGCACCGAAAGCAGCGCGAGCGCCACGGCGGCCGGCGCTGCGAGTATGAACGTCAGGCGCAGGCCCCAGTCGAGAAGTTTCGAATACTCGCCTTCGTCGGAAGCGGAGTGATACTTCGACAGGCTCGGGAGCAGTATGGTTCCGAGCGCCACCCCGAGCAGTCCCGTCGGGAATTCCATCAGCCGGTCGGCATAGTAGAGCCAAGAGACGCGGCCGTCGCCGAGGTAGGACGCGATGATCGTGTTGATCAGGAGGCTGACCTGGGCCACCGAAACGCCGAACGCTGCCGGCCCCATCAACAGAAGAATCCGCCGCACTCCGGGGTCGGAGAAGGAGAGGCGCGGCCTCGGAAGCATGCCGATTTTCGCGAGTGCCGGAATCTGAAAGCCAAGCTGCAAAACGCCGCCGACGAATACCGCCCAGGCGAGCACCATCACCGGTGGCTCGAAATAGGGCGCGAAAAACAACGCGCCGAAAATGAAGGCGAGATTGAGCAGCGCCGGGGTCAGCGCCGGTATCGCGAAACGGCTCCAGGTGTTGAGGATGCCTCCGGCGAGCGAAACGAGCGAGATGAACAGAATGTAGGGAAACGTGATCCGCAGCATCGCAACGGTAAGGTCGAACTTCGCGGGCGTGGCCGCGAACCCGGGCGCGCTCACGTAGACGACGATCGTCGCCGCGGCGACGCCGAGCGCCGTCGCCGCAAGGAGCGCGAGAGTCAGCAGGGTCGCGGTGCGGTCGACGAGCAGCTTCGTTTCCGAGTCGCCCCGACGGGTCCTGTATTCCGAGAGCACCGGAACGAAGGCCTGCGAGAATGCGCCTTCGGCGAACAGGCGCCGCAGCAGGTTGGGAATGCGGAAGGCGACGAAAAAAGCGTCGGTCGCGAGGCCCGCACCGAACAACCTCGCGATCAGGACGTCTCGGATGAATCCGAGAATGCGCGACACGAACGTCATGCTGCTCACGGTCGCGAGCGCTTTGAGCAAGCTCATGCGGGAATTATAGCTTTCACGGACGGAAAACCTTGCGCCGCACTGTCGCACCGATTACAATTGCGCCCTTTCGTTCGGGAATTTGTCATGGCAAATACCAAGGGCGCGCGCAAGGCCGCCCGCCAGGCCGAGAAGCGACGCAAGCACAACGCCAGCCTGCGCTCGGCGCTGACCAGCGCGATCAAAAGCGTCACCAAGGCGATTGCCGCCGGCGACAAGGCCGCCGCGCGGAAGATTTTCAGCGAGGCCTCGGGAATCATGGATCGCATCGCCGACAAGAACGTCGTCCACAAGAACGAAGCAGCGCGGCACAAGAGCCGCCTTGCCGCGCGGCTCAAGGCGATGCCGGGATAAGCCCGGTCAGGCGCGCGGCGGAAAAAGGCGGCCCGGCCGCCTTTTTTATTGGCGTTTCCTCCTTGCACTCCCCTGCAGTTTGCCGCAACAATCCCGTTTTCGTTTTGCGCTCCGCCACATGAAAAAGCCGGTCAGCCGGGTCCTCGTCATCAACGACGAGCCGCTCGTGCTCAGGGAATTCGTCAAAGGCTTGAACGCTGCAGCCCGCTCGCTCGACAATCCGCTCGGCATCACGTTTTCCGGGGTGATCACGGCGCGCGAGGCGCTCGCCGCGATCGAGGAGGACGGCGACCTGCAGGCGGTGGTGGTGGACGACAAGCTCTACACCCTGAACCAGAAGAGCCCCAAGAAGGAGATGTCGGCGCTGGAGCTCGTGCAGCGCGTCACGCGCTTCCGGCCCGAGCTCGACGTCTATATCCTGATCGCGCAGGAGCACGAAGACGAGATCGTCGATGCCCTGTTCGCGGAGGCGGTCGACGGCTACTTCTACCGCGAGGAGCGCGACTACCGCGGCATGTACCGCATCCTCAACGCGCAGGTCCAGGAGCGTTCGCGCACGCCGTTCTACGACCAGCTCAAGAACTACGTCTGGATGGCAAAAGACTCCTGGCACACTCCGGGGCACTCATCCGGCGAGTCGCTGCGCGGCAGCCCCTGGGTCAACGACTTCTACGATTTCATGGGCGAACATATCTTCGACGCCGATCTTTCGGTGTCGGTAAAGATGCTCGACTCGCTGATGGAGCCCACCGGCGTGATCGCCGAGGCACAGACCATTGCCGCCAAGGCCTTCGGCGCGCGTCGCACCTTCTTTGCGACCAACGGCACCTCCACCTCGAACAAGGTCATTTTCCAGACGCTGCTCGCCCCCGGCGAAAAGCTGCTGCTCGACCGCAACTGTCACAAGTCGGTGCACCACGGCGTGGTGCTCTCGGGCGGCCACCCGGTCTATATGGATTCCTCGATCAACGCCAAGTACAGCCTGTACGGTCCGGTACCGAAGAAGACCATTCTTTCCGCGATACGCAGGCACCCGGACGCCCAGGCGATCATTCTCACCTCCTGCACCTACGACGGACTGCGCTACGACCTCGCGCCCGTCGTCGAGGCGGCGCACGCGAAAGGCATCAAGGTGATCGTGGACGAAGCCTGGTACGGGTTCGCGCGCTTTCATCCGGCGTTCCGGCCGACAGCGCTCGAGGCGGGGGCGGATTACGCCACGCAGAGCACGCACAAGGTGCTCTCGGCTTTCTCCCAGGCTTCGATGATCCACGTGAACGATCCCGGATTCAACGAGCACCTGTTCCGGGAGAACTTCAACATGCATACCTCCACCAGCCCCCAGTACAGCATGATCGCGAGCCTGGACGTGGCGCGGAAACAAGCGGTGATGGAAGGCTACAAGCTGCTTTCGCGCACGCTCGCGCTCTCGCAGGAATTGCGCGCCCAGATCAACTCGACCGGCGTGTTTCGGGTGCTCGAGCTCGACCAACTTCTTCCGGAGGAAGTCAGGCGGGACAATATCCGCCTCGACCCGACCAAGGTGACCGTGGACATCTCGAGCTGCGGCTATACGGTGGAAGATCTGCAGCGCGAGCTCTTCGACCGCTACAACATCCAGGTCGAGAAATCCACGTTCAATACGCTGACTCTGCTGCTGACGATCGGAACGACGCGCAGCAAAGTCTCGCGCCTGTACGACGCGCTCATGCGCATCGCGCGCGAGGGCCGGGCGCCGCGCCGCCTGTACCGCTTCCCGGAAATCCCGGGCTTCACCCGGCTGCGCTACCTGCCGCGCGACGCTTTCTATTGCGGCGGGGAGCTGGTGCCCCTGGTCGACGAGAAAGACAGCATCAGGCGGGACCTGCTAGACCGGGCGTGCGCCGACCAGGTCGTCCCCTATCCCCCGGGCATCCCCGTGCTCGTCCCGGGGCAAGTCATCACGCGGGAAATCGTCCACTATCTGGTCGGTTTGCTGCGCTCCCAGAAGCGCGTCGAGCTTCACGGGATCGTCTACGACGGGTATCTGCCCTGCCTCCGGGTCTTGAAGCCGGCCGAGGAGCGGGCCCTGCGCCGCATCGGCTAGAACATCCGCCGACCGTTGATCCGGTCCTTGCACCACGAAAATTGGTATGTTATACAGACGTTTCCGGGAAAATTATGCTGCCGTCATTGAACACGACGAAATTCGGGTTTCGCATCCGCACCCGGCAGGGCCTGGTGGTCGAGCACCTCATGATTCACGGACGCGACGAAGCCGACGCCGAGAGAAAGCTTCGGCAGATGTACCTGCACTGCGAGATCCTGGAACGCAGCGTCATGCAGCCCGCGGTGATGCAGCCGAGCTTGGCGCCGGCTTCGGGTGCCCCCGACGGAACGAGTTTCGAAGAGATCGTTTCCCTGATCAGCAAGTAGCAGCGGGCGCCGACGAAGCTTCGAGAAATCCCGAAGACAGCAACTCCTCCAGCAGGCCCGAGTAGTCCTGCGCCCCGCGGCTGTTGGGCGCATGGCTGAAAATGTCCTTGCCGAGCGCGGGGCTCTCCGCGATGCTCACGGCCTCGGTGATGCGCGTCTGGCACAACTCCGCCCCGAACCGGAAGGCGAGCTGTTCGGCGATGTCGTGCGACATGCGCCGGCGCGAGTCGAACCGCGTCAAAAGATAGCGGCGCTCGACGCGCCGCTTCAGCACGTGTTCGAGCGCCCGCAGGGTATTCTCGAGCGCGAGCGCCGCCCTCAGGGCCAGGTAGTCGGTCGAGATCGGGATCAGAACCCGTTCGGAGGCGAAAATCCCCGAGAGAGACAGCACCCCCAGCATCGGGCAGCAATCGATCAGCACCGGGCGCTTGCCGTCCCACCCCGCATCCAGCCCCTGCTTGAGCTTGTTCAGGATGTCCGGCCCCTTGCCGAACAACGAATCCACCTTGATCAGCTCCATATGCGCCGGGATGAGCTCGCCGCCGAAGCGAATCGGCCGGGCAACTTCCTTGAGCGGCTTGCCTGCATTGAAGTACGCGAACAGACTTTCCGCGCTGGAGGCCCCCGGGTTGAGGATCGAGCTGAGATGCGACTGCGCGTCGAGGTCCACGAGCAGCGGCAGTGCTCCGCGCCCCGCGAGCGCCGCACCCAAGTTCAGCACGGTCGTGGTCTTGCCGACCCCGCCCTTCTGATTGAATACCGTCAGGCGCGTTCCCATGCCGAATTCGTTGTGCTAAGCTATTTGCCCTTCAGAGCAATTCGATTATCGCACAGGGCGACGAGATGACCTTTATCCGGCTAGCGCGTCACGCAGGCGCCGCGGCTTCGCCCATTCGGCCCGACACCCGACGACGCCGAGCGCGGCAATAAGCGCAATCGGCGCGCCTTACGGCGCGTTCCAAAGAGATTTTGGCGCAAGTGTTTCGCTGCGCCGTAAACATTAACGGGTGATTCCATGTCTCATTCGATGAACACATACAGCCGGATTCCGGTTGCCTTTACCCGCGGCGAGCGCGTGTGGGTGTGGGACGAATCCGGCAAGAAGTACCTCGATGCGCTCGCGGGAATCGCGGTCAATACGCTCGGCCATGGCCACCCGAAACTGACTCGGGCGATCGCGGAGCAGAGCTCGCGTCTGATCCACACCTCCAACCTCTACCGCATCGCCGAACAGGAGAAACTCGCGGACAAGCTCGCGGCGATAAGCGGCACGGACAGCGTGTTCTTCTGCAACTCGGGATGCGAAGCCAACGAGGCCGCGATCAAGCTCGCGCGCTTGTACGGCCACGGCAAGGGGGTGGACAGCCCCGGGATCGTCGTCATGGACAAGGCTTTCCACGGCAGAACGCTCGCGACGCTCTCGGCCACCGGCAACCGCAAAGTGCAGCAGGGATTCGAGCCCTTGGTGCCGGGCTTCGTGCGTGTGCCGTTCAACGACATCGAATCGGTGCGCCAGGTCGCGTCGCACGACAAGAGCGTCGTCGCGGTGCTGGTCGAGCCGATCCAGGGCGAAGGCGGAATCAATATTTCCCCGATGCGGTACCTGCGCGATCTGCGCGAGCTCTGCGACATCCAGGGTTGGCTTCTCATGGTTGACGAAGTCCAGTGCGGGCTGGGCCGCACTGGCAAGTGGTTCGTCTATCAGCACGCCGAGATTCAGCCCGACGTCGTACTGCTCGCCAAGGGCCTCGCCTCGGGGGTGCCGATCGGAGCCTGCCTCGCCCGCGGAGCTGCGGCCGCGGTCTTCAAACCGGGAACTCACGGCTCCACGTTCGGAGGCAATCCGCTCGCCTGCGCGGCAGCCCTCGCGACGCTTGCCGCCATCGAGGAAGAAAGTCTCATGAAGAACGCCGAGCGCATCGGCGGGATTCTGCTCGCCGGGCTGCGCGAGGCGCTCGCGGAACGTCCGGGCGTGGCGGAGGTCCGCGGTCACGGCCTGATGATCGGCGTCGAGCTCGACCGGCCCTGCGGAGATCTGGTCGGGCAGGCGCTGGAGGCGGGGCTGCTCATCAACGTCACCATGGACAAGGTGATTCGCCTGCTGCCGCCGCTCGTCATGAACGAAGGCGAAGCTCGCCAGGTGCTTTCCATCCTCGTGCCGCTGGTGCGTTCGTTCCTGTCGCAGCCCGCCCCCGCCGTACCCGCCCGCGCATGAATAAGGCGCAGGCCCGGCTGCGGCACTACCTGCAGTTCAAGGACTTCTCGCGCGAGGAGTACGAGCATCTGTTCGCGCGCACGCGCTGGATCAAGGACAAGTTCAAGCGCTACGAGCGCTACTGGCCGCTCGAAGACCGCACGCTCGCGATGATCTTCGAGAAGCCCTCGACACGCACGCGCCTGTCGTTCGAGGCGGGCATGCACCAGCTCGGCGGGGCGGCGATCTACCTGTATACGCGGGACTCTCAGCTTGGGCGAGGGGAGCCGGTCGATGACGCCGGGCAGGTGATCTCGCGGATGTGCGATCTGGTGATGATCCGCACCTTCCAGCAGGAGATACTGTCGCGCTTCGCGGCGAGCTCGCGCGTCCCGGTGATCAATGGCCTTACCAACGAGTACCACCCCTGCCAGGTGCTCGCCGACATCTACACCTACATCGAGCGGCGGGGGTCGATCCGGGGAAGGACGGTGGCGTGGATCGGAGACTCGAACAATGTGTGCAACACCTGGCTTCAGGCGGCGACCATCCTCGATTTCAACGTGCACGTCTCGACCCCGCCGGGCTACGAGGTGGAACCCGAGCGCGCCGGGATCTACGACGACGCGAACTACGAGAGCTTCGCCGACCCGATGGACGCCGCACGCGGCGCCGACCTCGTCACTACCGATGTCTGGACCAGCATGGGCTTCGAGTCGGAGAAAGAAGAGCGCAGGCGCGATTTCGAGAACTGGCAGGTGGACGCGGACATGATGCGCGCGGCGAAGAAAGACGCGCTGTTCATGCACTGTCTGCCGGCGCACCGCGGTGAAGAGGTCGCCGGCGAAGTGATCGACGGGCCGCAGAGCGTCGTCTGGGAGGAGGCGGAGAACAGATTGCACACCCAGAAGGCGCTGATGGAATTCCTGCTGCTCGGCAAGGTGAAGAAGGGCAAAGACAAGAAGGTGAGAAAGTGAAAGGCAAGGTCAAGAAGGTCGTCCTCGCCTACTCGGGCGGGCTCGACACCTCGGTCATCCTCAAATGGCTGCAGGACACCTACGGATGCGAGGTCGTCACCTTCACCGCCGACATCGGCCAGGGCGAGGAGCTCGAGCCCGCGCGGAGGAAGGCGCGGAAGCTGGGCGTGAAGGAGATCTTCGTGGACGACCTGCGCGAGGAGTTCGCGCGCGACTTCGTGTTTCCCATGTTCCGGGCGAACGCGATCTACGAGGGTGAATATCTTCTGGGAACTTCGATCGCCCGCCCGCTCATCGCCAAGCGCCAGATCGAGATCGCCCGCAAGACCGGGGCGGACGCCGTTGCGCACGGCGCAACCGGCAAGGGCAACGACCAGGTGCGCTTCGAGCTCGGGTACTACGCGCTCGAGCCCGATATCCGCGTGCTCGCCCCCTGGCGCGAGTGGAACCTGACTTCGCGAGAAAAGCTGCTCGAATACGCGGAGAAGCACCGCATCCCGATCGAAGGTAGGAAAAAAAACGGGTCGCCCTACTCGATGGACGCGAATCTGCTGCACATTTCTTACGAAGGCCGCATCCTCGAGGACCCCTCGCGCGAGCCCGAGGAGGACATGTGGCGCTGGACCGTGTCGCCCGAAAAGGCTCCCCAGCGCGGCGAATACGTGGAACTGGAATACCGGAGCGGGGACATCGTATCCGTGAACGGGAAAAAGCTGAGCCCCGCGAAGGTGCTCGCGGAACTGAACCGCCTCGGCGGAAAGCACGGCATCGGGCGGCTGGACCTGGTCGAGAACCGCTACGTCGGCATGAAGTCGCGCGGCTGCTACGAGACACCGGGCGGCACCATCATGCTGAAAGCGCACCGGGCGATCGAGTCGATTTGCCTGGACCGCGAGGTCGCCCATCTCAAGGACGATCTGATGCCGCGTTACGCCTCGCTCATCTACAACGGCTACTGGTGGAGCCCGGAGCGAGCCCTCCTGCAGACCCTGATCGACGCTTCGCAGCACGGCGTGAACGGCCGCGTGCGCCTGAAGCTCTACAGGGGCAGCGTCGCCGTCGTCGGCCGCGACTCGAAGGCGGACTCGCTCTTCGATCCGGGGATCGCGACCTTCGAGGACGACCGCGGCGCGTACAACCAGGCCGACGCCTCCGGATTCATCCGCCTGAACGCGCTGCGGATGCGCATCGCCGCGAACCACCGGCAAAGGCGGAAAAGGCGCTGAGCTTCGTTCCTATTCGAACTTGTTGGTGAGCGTGCCGATGCCCTCGATCACGATGCTCACCGTGCTGCCGGGCGTCATCGCCCCCACGCCCACCGAGCTGCCGCAGGCGATCACGTCGCCCGCCTCGAGCGTCATGTCCTGCGAGATCAGGCTCACCAGCTTTTCCGGGGGAAAGACGATGTCCGAAAGCGGATAGTTCTGCCGCTCATGGCCGTTGAGGATGGTCTTCACCGTGAGCTTGCCCGGTTCGATCTCGGTCTCGATGCAGGGACCGAACACCCCGAAGGTGTCGAAGCTCTTCGCGCGCGTCCATTGGGCAAAGACCGGATCCTTCGCGATGATCTCGATCGCGGTGACGTCGTTGACGCAGGTGTAGCCGAAAATGTGCCGGGCGGCGTCGCCCTCGGGCACGCCGTTCGTGCGCTTGCCGATGACGATGCCGAGCTCGCCCTCGTATACCACCTTTCCGCTGTAGGATTTCGGACCGCGGATCGACTCGCCGTGCGCGAGGAGCGAGTTGTTGCCCTTGAGAAAATACAGAGGCTCGGCCGGGACTGCGTGGTCGAGCTTCGCGAGGAGCTCGCGATAGTTATCGATCAGCGCGATGATCTTGCCCGGCACGCTCGGCGTGAGTAGCTTCGCGGCGGCGAAGGGGATCGCCTGGGAAGTCGCCTCCGGGCCCGCGAACATGCTGCCCGAGTGCACCCGGATATTGTCGCCTTCGAGCTTTCCGAAGTATTCCCGTCCCTGATAGGCGACGCGTACCCACTTTGCCATGAAACCTCCTCGAGTCGGGCGGCCTATTGGAGTATGTACTGGACCTTGCCGATGATGTTTCTTGCGGGGACAAATCCCCAGGTGCGGCTGTCGATGCTGTTGTCGCGGTTATCACCCAAGACGAAGTAGTGGCCATCGGGTACCCGGCAAGACAGGCCCTCCGCCGTGTAAGCACAATGTTCCTTGAGTGGAAACGCCCTCACGATCGGTACGGCAGCAGGCGCCTCGGGTTCGATGCGGATTGCGTACTCCCGGTCGCCGAGCCGTTCCAGATACTGGCGGGAGGGGGTAACGCGATCTTTGTGAACGTAATCGCCGATTCGCCGGATCGGTATCTCTTCATCGTTGATCTTGAGTCGCTTGTTGGTGTACGAAATTCTGTCACGCGGGAGGCCGATTACCCGTTGTGCGAAGCTCAAGGCTGCATCTTCAGGATACTCGAAGACGATGATGTCTCCTCTTCGCACATCGGATGACATGCCGGTCCTCATTAGGTGAATTCCGTACGCTCCGTAATTGCCATACCCCCACTTCCCGACAATCAGATGGGCGCGGGGCTCGATGGATGGAGCCATCGATTCCGACGGAAAGCGGAACTGTTCGAAAAGGAATGCGCGAGCCCCGAACGCCAGCGCCGCGAACGCGGCGCCTATTCCAACCAAGCCGTACCAGCGGCTGTACCAGGGGCGCCTGATCTCCCTGGAGTCTCCGGCGAGGCGATACGAATGGATCGCGCAGATTATCGCGACGAGCAGCGCGATAGCGTTGCCAGCCAACTCCCCGTCGCGAAGTACAAACATGTTGCCCAGAGCGATGATCAGCGCAAGGGCAAAGTACGCCGCGGCCCAGCGAGGCCGGGCGACGTACAGCATTCCTGCAGGAGGGATCAACAGCCCAAGCGTGGCCGCAATCCACTTCTTCGGTTTGCGGTATATGGCGGTGGATTCCATCGATGTCAGACTATCACAATGGATCACACCGGGCGTTCGGTATAATCGCGGGCCATGCCCTCTTTCGATATCGTCTCCGAAGTCAACAAGGTCGAGCTGAAGAACGCGGTCGATCAGGCGAACAAGGAGATCGCGAACCGCTTCGATTTCAAGGGATCGGACGCGCGCATCGAGCAGACGGAGATGGTGTTGACGCTCTACGCGGACGACGATTTCAAGTTGAAGCAGGTGACCGACATCCTCCTCACCAAGTGCGCGAAGCGCGCAGTGGACGCGCGGATGTTCGACACGAAGGCGGTCGAGAAGATCGGCACCAAGGTGAAGCAGCCGATCCACGTCAAGGCCGGCATCGAGCAAGAGAAGGCGAAGAGCATCGTCAAGCTCCTCAAGGACTCGAAGATAAAAATCCAGGCGAGCATCCAGGGAACCGCCGTGCGCGTCTCGGGCGGGAAGAAGGACGATCTACAGGCCGCGATTCAACTCGTGCGCAAGTCGATCGCCGACATTCCGCTGCAGTTCCAGAATTTTCGCGATTGATCACGAACGGGGGAACCCTACGGTTCCCCCGTTACCCCCTCCCCAACCGAAAATCAACCGCCGCTCAGCGCGCCGACGATGACGACTTCGTCGTTCGCGGCGAGCGCGGAACTGAGGTCGCGCGCCTGCTGCTGGTTGACGAAGATCTTGATGTGGCGCCGGATCGCGTCTTGCTCGTCGATCATGCGGAAACGGATCCCCGGGAAGCGACGCTCGAGGTCGGCGAGCAGCCCTGCGAGGGTCGCGCCGCGCGCTTCCACGTGCGCGCGCCCCCCGGTGTAGTCGCGAAGCTGCGAGGGGATGAGGACGTCCATTCGTTTCAGCTGCCGGCCGCCTCGACGGAATAGATTTCCGGCAGGTGGCGCGCGATGGAGGTCCAGCGATCGCCCTCGTTCACGCTCATCCAGACCTCGCCGCTCGTCGTGCCGAAGTACACGCCGACCGGATCGCGCGCGTCGGCGCACATCGCCTGGCGCTTCACGGTGAACCAGCCCTGCTTGGCCGGGAGGCCCTTGTCCTGGCGGCGCCAAGTCCGGCCGCCGTCGCGCGAAACGTAGGCCGCGGGCTTGCCCTCCGGGGAGACGCGCGGCCATACGGTGCCGCCGTCCATCGGAAACACCCACAGCGCGTCGGGATCGCGCGGATGCAGCACGATCGGAAAGCCGATGTCGCCGATCGCCTTCGGCATCGCGTCGCCGATACGCTCCCAGCGCTCGGCGGGACGGTCGATCCGGTAGATCCCGCAGTGATTCTGCTGGTACAGGCGGTCGGGCGTGACCGGGTGCAGCCGCATGCAGTGCACGTCGTGTCCGTACTCCGGGTCCTTGACGGGAAGGAAGTCGGCCGCGACGCCCTGGTTGAGCGGCCGCCAGGTCTCTCCGCGGTCCGAGCTCTCGAACGCGCCGCCGGCCGAAATGCCGATATAGAGATGCCTGGGATCGCGCGGATCGACGTTGATCGAATGCAGCGTTGCGCCGCCGGGCGGGCCCTGCTCCTGATCGCCGCCGATCCATACGACGCGCATGGGGTTGGCATTGAAGCCGCCGACACCTTCCCAAGTGACGCCGCCGTCATCGGAACGGAACAATCCCGGCGGTGAGACGCCCGCGTACCAGGCGCCGGGCTCTGAAGAATGCCCAGGCGTAAGCCAGAACACGTGCTCCACCGCGAGGCCCTTCTCGCCGGGAGACGCCTTCGGGAACGCGGGCGGGCGCTGCGCTTCCTTCCACGTGCGGCCGAAGTCGGTCGAGCGGAAAACGGTCGGCCCGAGATGGCCCGCGCGCACGGCACAGAGCAGCGTCCTGCCGTCGCGGGGGTCGAGCACGAGATGGTTGACGATGTTGCCGAGAAAATGCGGCCCCGCAAGCGTCCAGCTCCTGCGCGCGCGGTCCGACTTCATGAGGAACACGCCCTTGCGCGTTCCGACGAGCAAGGTTACCGGTCCCGAAGCGGGACGCGGCGTCCCCTTCGCGGTTTTGGCTTTCGGCATGAGCACCTCTCTATTTTTTCAGTCCTTCGATCCAGCGCGCGTAGAGACCCGCGGCGATCGCGTTGAGCGAATGCACACGCTCGTCGAGCCGCTCGAACATCTGCTCCGGGGTCTGCACCGACGGCCCGGCCTTCGCGACGAGCTCTTTTCCCCAGTCTTCGCACCAGTCGCCGATCAACTCGCGCGTCATCTCGACGTGGCACTGCATGCCGAGGTGCTTGCCGAGCACGAACGCTTGGTTCGGGCAATACGGGCTCCCGGCGATCCGCGTCGCTTTCGGCGGGATGGTGAAGGTCTCGCCGTGCCAGTGAAAACCGGAGAACTCCCGCGTTGCACCGAACCACTCGCGCGCGGAAGCGTTGTCTTCGATCGTGACCGGGCCCCAGCCAATTTCCTTCACGCCGTTGCGCGTGACTTTCCCGCCCAGCGCCTTCGCCATCAGCTGTCCGCCGAGGCAGTGGCCGAGCACGGGAACGTCGGAATCGACCGCCAAATTCACGAGCCTGAGCATCCGTGGGATCCATGGCAGATCGTCGTTCACGCTCATCGGTCCGCCCATGAACGCGAGACCGGAGAATTGGCGCGGATCCGCGGGGACCGGCTCGCCCGCGTCCACCTTGACGAGCCGGTGCGGAACGCGGTGCGCGTCGAGGAATGTGGCAAAATAGCCCGGCCCCTCGGTACGGCTGTGGCGGAAAATCGCGACCGGTTTCATGTGCGAGGACATCGTGGTCAACCGTATTGTAGCCTCCCTTGTTTTTCTGCTGCCGGCGGCCGGATGGACCGCCGAGGTGAGCGTGATAGGCTTGTTCCCCGGCAAGGCCGTGGTGGTCATCGACGGCGGCGCGCCGCGGGTTCTTACTGTGGGCCAGAAACCCGTGGAAGGCGTCACGCTGATCTCCACCGACCGCGAGTCGGCGCAGTTCCTGATCGACGGTCAGAAAAGGACCCTCAGCCTCGGCCAGCATCAGGCCGGTCCGGCCCCGGCGTCCTCCAGCCAGAGCGCCACGCTCACCGCCGATTCGCGCGGACATTTCGTCGTGGATGGACAGATCAATGGCGGAGCGGTGCGCTTTCTGGTCGACACGGGCGCCACGGCCATTGCGCTCTC
>Ga0210382_10000366_pt1 | contig 16521 bp, 13 predicted proteins | sample PLMedo_FD_155452 | JGI IMG/M metagenome (GOLD analysis project Ga0210382, IMG submission 155452) | Groundwater sediment microbial communities from an aquifer in East River, Colorado, USA - PLM0_60_coex redo | ecosystem: Environmental > Terrestrial > Soil > Riparian zone | place: USA: East... | reverse complement strand
TGACGTCCCCGCGGGCCGGACCGAGGATACGATTTCAAACGAAACCACAGAGAGGATCCCCATGCCACACCGTTGCATCGTGTATTCGACGTTCATCGCCGCGTTCGCACTCGCGGCGAGCAGCACCGTTCTGGCGCAGCAGAAAGGCGGCAAGCACCACACGCTCGCCGCGACCCTCGATACGGTGCAGTGGGGCTGGCTCGATCCGAACGAACCGCCCAAGCTCAAGATCAATTCCGGCGACACGGTCTCGATCGAGACCATGATGCATTCGCACGACAAGGTGAAGCCCGGGATCACGATGGACGAGATCATCGCCCTGCGCAAGGCCAATCCCGGCGGCGGGCCGCATTCGATGACCGGGCCCATCTACGTCGAGGGCGCAGAGCCCGGCGACGTGCTGGAAGTGCGCATCCGCAGGATCGTCCCCAAGCCCTTCGCCGTGAACTTCAATCTTCCGGGCAAGGAATTCCCGACCATCGGCGCGCTCGCCTCCGAGATGCCCGACGGCTTCGTGCGCTTCATGCCGATCGACATGAAAACGCGCACGGTCGAGTTCAAGCCGGGAATCACCATCGACCTCAAGCCCTTTCCGGGCACGCTCGCCGTCGGCATCGATCCGAACGATCCCTCGCCGCGCAAAGGCGGCGTGAAGGACAATCCGATGGCGCCGGTGTCGACGCTGCGCCCGTGGAAGAACGGCTCGAACATGGATATCAACGAGATGCAGGCAGGCACGACCGTCTTCTTCCCGGTGTTCCTGAAAGGCGGGCTCATCTGGATGGGCGACTCGCACTGCCGCCAGGGCAACGGCGAGGTGAACCTGACTGCGCTCGAGTGCTCCTACAAGGAGATCGTGATCCAGCCGATCGTGCGCAAGGACATGAAGCTCGAGTGGCCGCGCATCGAGACCAGGACCCACTGGATCTCGGTCGGATTCGACGAAGACCTCAACAAGGCGATGGTGAACGCGGTGCGCGAAGCGGTGGATTTCCTCGCGGCGCAGAAGACGGTGCCGCTCACGCGCTACGAGGCCTACTCGCTCGTCTCGATGGTGGGCGACTGCCGCGTCTCGCAGGTGGTGGACGTGCGCAAGGGCGTGCACTGCATGATCCCGAAGTCGGTGTTCACGAAGAAGTAAATCAGGGGCGGGCGGTGCGCCGGTTTCTTGCGCCGCTCGCGCTCTCCGCGGCTCTGGCGGCCCCCGCGTGGGGCGCGCCGGAACGCCTTCCGGCCCTGCGGGTCGCGGCCACGACGACCGACCTCAAGGCGCTGGTCGAGGAAGTCGGCGGCGAGCGCGTCGAGGTCGAGAGCCTCACCAGAGCGGTGCATGACCCGCACGCGATCGAAATCAAGCCGAGCCAGATCGCGCGGCTCAAGCGCTGCGCGCTCCTCGTGCGCGTCGGGCTCGATCACGAGCCCTGGCTCGCGCGCGCCGTCGCCGCCGCCGGCGAAGCGCGTCTCGCGCCGAGCGGCGAAGGCGATCTCGACGTGTCGAAGGGGATCGCGCTCCTCCAGTCCGAGACGCCGCGCCTGCGCTCCGACCGCCGCGCGCATGTTCACGCCTTCGGCAATCCGCACTACTGGCTCGATCCGGAGAACGCGCGCGCGATCACCGCTGCGATCCTCGAGCGCCTCGCGCGCCTGCGCCCGGAGGAGCGCGCCGCGTTCGCGGCCAATCGCGACCGCTTCATCGCCCGGCTGGACGCCGGCCTCGCGCGCTGGAAGCGCGCGCTCGCACCCCATCGCGGTTCGCGCGCGGTCGTCGTGCACGAGAGCTGGCCCTATTTTGCGGAGCGCTTCGGTCTTGTCGTCGTCGCCGCCATGGAACCGACGCCCGGCGTGCCGCCCACCCCGGCGACGCTCGCCGATCTCGCGCAACGCATGAAAGCCTCGGGCGTGCGCCTCATCATCGCGGAGCCCTGGTCCGACGCCTCGCTCGTGCGCCAGGTCGCCGGGCGCACGGGCGCGCGCGTGGCCGTCCTCGTCCCGTCGGTCGGCGCCGATCCCGCGGCCGGCGACTACCTCGCGCTCTTCGACCTGAACGTGAAGCGCCTTGCGGCGGCGCTCGCCTCGCCTTGAAGAGCCGACGATGATCGAGCTGCTCGCGCTCCCCTTTCTCGCCTGCCTCGTGCTCACGCTCATGCACGTGCACCTGGGGCTGCACGTGCTCGCGCGCGGGGTGATCTTCGTCGATCTCGCGCTCGCGCAGGTGGCGGCGCTCGGACTCACGGTAGCGCTCCTCGCCGGGCATTCCCTGCAGGGCGAAGGCGCGTACGGCTACGCGCTCGCCTTTGCAGTCGGCGGCGCGGTGCTCTTCGCCCTCACGCGCACGCGCGCAAACGCCGTCCCGCAGGAAGCGGTGATCGGCATCGTGTACGCGGTGTCCGCGGCGCTCGCGGTGATCGTCCTCGACCGCGCGCCCCAGGGCGGCGAGCACATCAAGCAGCTCCTCGTCGGGTCCATCCTCACCGTGTCGGCGAGCGACGTCGCCGCGCTCGCAGGCCTGTACGCGGCGATCGGGCTCCTCCACTGGACGCTGCGCCGGCCGCTCACCGAAGTCTCGCTCGACCCCGAGGGCGCGGCGCGCGCCGGGCGCACGCTCGTCTTCTGGGACATTTTTTTCTACGCGAGCTTCGCGCTCGTCGTCACTTCCTCGGTGCGCGTCGCGGGCGTGCTGCTCGTGTTTACTTACCTCGTCGTCCCCGCGGCGATCGCCTCGCTTTTCGTGCGCTCGCTGCGCGCGCGGCTCGCGCTCGGCTGGGTTCTGGGCGCAGCGGTCAGCGCCGCCGGGCTGTGGGCCTCGTGGGCCTGGGATTTTCCGACCGGCGCGACGCTGGTCGCCGCCTTCGGCGCGGCGATCGCGGCAGCGGCGGCCGGCATCGGCGCAGTGCGCGCGGCGAACGCCATTCGCGCAAGAGGCCTCGCGGCGCTGCGGCCCGCCGCGGCCGCGGCGAGCGGCCTCCTAGCGCTCGCCGGCGCGCTGCTCGCCGTGCTGCCCGGAATGGACCATCCCTGGCTCGATGCGGCGGAGAGCGCGCTGCCGCGGGTACGCGAAGCTTTCCTCACCGAAGACGAGCTCGAGACGCTGCGCGACACCGAGGACAGCCTCGCGCGCGGACAGGTGGAACTCGACCGCCTGCGGCGCATGCAGCAGGACGTGCGCTGGGGTACGCTCGCGATGGACGCCGGGCGCGAGGAACGGCTGCGGCAGTTCGTCGCGGGGCGCGCCGAGCTCGTCGCGGGCGATCAGCTGGTGCTTCGCACGCTGCGCGACAAGGCGCGCGGGCGCCAGCGCCTTCCGCTCGGCCTCTCGCTCGCGCTCGGCGGCGGCGCGCTCGCTTTTTTCTTCGGGCGGCGAAGGCGGGAGACCGGATCCGTTCGGGCTAGCCGGAGCGCCTGAGGCTCAGGGCGCCGGGACCGAGCGCCCAGAGCACGAGGAGCCCGCCCATGATGGCGACGTTCTTCATGAAGTGGGCCATCTGTTCCTGGCCGCCCGCGGGACTGTGGAAAACCAGGGTGACCGGGATCATCCACAGGACCAGCGCCGCCGCGGCCCAGCGGGTATTCCAGCCGGCGATGATCGCGAGCGCCGCCGCGATCTCGAGGATGGCGGAGACGATGAGCAGCACCTCGGGAAACGGCAGGCCGACCTTGGTCATGTAGCCCAGGGTCGGGGCGTAATGCACGAATTTGTCGATTCCCGACAGGAGGAAGATCAGCGCGAGGAGTATGCGGCCGGCGAGAGCAGCGAGGCTGTTCATGGGTGGGCTCCGTAGAATGTGAGCGGGAATTGAAGCATACAATAGCGAGCCGTTGCCCGGGAGAACGCCATGTCCGCATCGCCACGGGAAATCGTACGCAACAATGTAAAAGAGAAGCTCGCGCGCGGCGAGGTCGTTTCGTCGATCACGGTGCGCCTGGTGCGCTCGATCGAGATCGCGCGGATCGCAAAGACCGCCGGCTTCGATTCCATTTACGTGGACGTCGAGCACTCGAGCCTGTCGCTGGAGACGACCAGCCAGATCTGCATCGCCGCCCTAGAGATCGGGATCGCGCCCTTCGTGCGCGTGCCGAGCACCCGGCCCGAGCACGTCTCGCGGGCGCTCGACGGCGGAGCACTCGGCGTGATCGCGCCCCACATCCGCTCGGCCGCAGAGGCGCGCGAAGTCGTCGCCTCGGCGAAATATCCCCCCTTCGGCGAGCGCTCCATGGGGGGCGCGCTGCCGCATCTGCAGTACCGCTCCTTCCCCGCCGCGGAGGCGAACGCGGCGATGAACGAGGCGACCATGGTGGTGGTGCAATTCGAGACCGTGGATGCGATCGACAGGGCCGAGGAGATCGCGGCGGTCGAAGGCGTGGACATGGTGCTGATGGGCACCAACGACCTCCTCGCCGACATGGGACTTGCGGGGCAATACGAGCACGAGCGCGTGCGCGATGCCTACGCGCGCACGATCGCCGCCTGTAGCAAGCACGGCAAGCACGTCGGCGTGGGCGGTCTCGCGGCGCGCCCCAGGCTCGCCGCCGAGTTCGTCAAGATGGGCGCGCGCTACGTTTCGACCGGCACGGACCTCGCTTTCCTGCTGGCCGAATCCACCGCGCGCGCGAAGCAGGTCCACGAGATCGCGCTGCGATGAGCGAGCGCGTATTCGTCGAGCACGACGAGGCCGACGCCTTTGCGAGGGCGCTGCTCGCCGCGCACGGGGTGCCGAAGAAGGACGCCGCGACCGTCGCCGCCTGCCTGGTGCGCGCCGATCTGCGCGGCGTGGATACGCACGGCCTCACGCGCCTGCCGGGCTATCTCGACCGCGTTCGCCGCGGCCTCATCAACCCCAAGCCGAAGCTCTTCCCGAAACGGGTCGCAAGCACGGCGGCGGCGCTCGACGGCCAGAATGGCTTCGGATTCGTGATCGGCACGCGCGCCATGGCGGAAGCGATCTCGCTCGCGCGCAAATCGGGGATCGGGATCGCCTCGGCGCAGAGAAGCACCCACTTCGGCATGGCCGCGTCCTACGTGCTGCAGGCGCTCGATGCGGGCTTCGTTTCGCTCGTGTTCACCAACGCCTCGCCCGCCATGCCGCCCTGGGGCGGGCGCGGGGCCCTTCTCGGCACGAGCCCGCTCGCCGCGGGCGCCCCGGGTGGAAAGCTCGCTCCTTTCGTGCTCGACATGTCGCCCGCGGTCGCCGCGCGCGGCAAGATCCGGATTGCCGAGAAGCGCGGCGAGAAGATTCCTCTCGGCTACGCGCTCGACGGAGAGGGGCGCCCCACGACCGACCCGACGGAAGCCCTCAAGGGCGTGGTGCTGCCGATAGGAGGGCCGAAGGGATCGGGTCTCTCGATACTGATGGACATCTTCGGGGGCGTGCTCTCGGGCGCGGGCTTCGCCGGCGACGTGACCGATCAATACAAGGTGTTCGACCGGCCGCAGAACGTGGGACACTTCTTCCTTGCGATGAAGCCGGACCTGTTCGTGTCGAAGAAAGAATACCGCGCCCGCATGGACACGCTGGTCGAGCGCGTGCGCGCCTGCCCGAAGGCCGAAGGCTTCGACGAGATCCTGCTGCCCGGGGAGCTCGAGGCACGCGAGGAAGAAAAGCGCCGCAGGGGCGGCATCCCGTACAGCGCCGCCGAGATCGATCCCCTGCAGGATGAAGCCGTGCGCGCCGGAGTTGCGAAGCTGGATGTTTCGGCCACAGCCTTTGATTCCTGAGCGCCTGACATGAAGAGGATCGCGATCGTCGCGCTGCTCGCCGCCACAACGAGCGCGCTCGCTCAAACATTCCCCGCGAAGCCGGTGCGCGTCGTCGTCGCGTTCCCGGCGGGAGGGGGCACCGACATCGTCGCCCGCCTCCTCGCGCCCAAGCTCGCCGACCTGTGGGGCCAGCAGGTGCTCGTGGACAATCGCGCCGGGGCGAGCGGCGTGATCGGCACCGAATTCGCCGCGCGCTCGGCGCCGGACGGCCACACGCTCTTCCTGGGAACGCTGGGCAACCTCGCCGTCAACCCGCACCTGATCGCGAAGATGCCCGTGGACCCCTTGCGCGATTTCGCTCCGGTCACGCTGGTCGTTGCGGTGCATTTCGTGATGGTCGCGCACCCCTCGCTGCCTGCCCGCAACGTGAACGAGCTGATCGCGCTCGCAAGATCGCGTCCCGGGGAAATCAATTATTCGTCCTCGGGCCCGGGCGGGGCGCCGCACCTCGCAGGCGAGCTCTTCAAGAGCATGGCGAAGGTGAACCTCGTTCACGTCCCGTACAAGGGCAGCGCGCCGAGCTTCCAGGATTTGCTCGGAGGACAGGTGTCGCTCACCTGCGACAGCCTGGTGCAGGCGCTGCCTTATGTACGCGACAAACGGCTCGTCGCGCTCGCGGTGCTCGGCGCCACGCGCTCGCCGCTGCTGCCCGAGGTGCCGACCGTCGCCGAATCGCTCCCCGGTTACGAGCTCACCAACTGGTTCGGCCTGGTCGCGCCCGCTGCCGTGTCCCGAGCGATCGTCGGGAAGATCCACGCCGACGTGATCAAGGTGCTGCAGGACCCAGGGGTGTCGGAAAAACTTGCTGCGATGGGCGCGACCGCGGTCGGCAACACTCCCGAGCAGTTCGGCGCGATGATGCGCGCGGATTCCGAAAAATGGGCCAAGCTGATCCGGGAAGCCGATATCCGGGCGGAGTGAAAAAAATGGAAGCGATCAGGCTGGAGGACTACGAGATCGACGTGCTGATCCAGGGCTTTCCCGGCAGGATGGTCTGCCACGGGGGCCTGGGCTGGAGCACGGTCGCGCTGATCCGCGGACGCGGGCACGTCGCCCTGGTGGACGTCGGCAGCTTCAGCATGAGGAAAGGCCTGATCGCGCAGCTCGCGAAGCGCGGCCTGGAGCCCGCCGACGTGACCGACGTCATCCTCACGCACTCGCATTACGATCACTCGCTCAACTGGATCCTGTTCCGCCAGGCGCGGATCATCATCGGCGCCAGAGAGCTCGCCTGGTCGATGGCCGAGCCCTGGGGCGAAACGCCCGTGCCCGAGCTCTACATACGCGAGCTGGAAAGCTGGCCCTCGCTGCAACCGGTCGCGGCCGAGCAGGAATGCATGCCGGGACTCAGGGCGTACGCCACGCCCGGGCACACTCCCGGGCATCTCGTCTTCGTGCTCGAGGGAAAGGAGCGCGACGCGATCTTCACCGGCGACGCCGCGAAGAACCGCGCGGAGCTGCTCTCGCGCAAGAGCGAAGCCACGTATGACGCTGCGCTCAGCGCGGCGTCGATCGAGAGGATCTGGCAATTGTGGCGAAAACGGCCGGGAAGCGTCCTCGTTCCCGGCCACGACCTGCCGATGACTCAAAAGGACGGACGCATCGAATACATCGGCAAACGCGAGGCCGCGCTCAAGGCGTGGTTCGGCGAAGACATCGAGACGACCACGCTGATCGAATTGGGCGTGCGCTAAGGAGAAATCCACAATGCCAACGACGCAGAAATTCCGGTCCGCGATTCTCGGGTTGCTGCTCGCGCTCTTCGCCACCGCAGCAGCCGCCCAGTACCCGAGCAAGCCGGTGCGCATGATCATCCCGTTCCCGCCCGGCGGCAGCAACGACGTGGTCGGCCGCATGATCGCCTTCCAGCTTTCCGAGCGGCTCGGCAAGCAAGTGGTCGTCGACAACCAGGGCGGCGCGGGCGGCATCATCGGCACGGAAGCGGTCGCGCGATCGCTGCCCGACGGGCATACGCTGCTCCTCATCTCGGTCGCCCATGCGTTCGGCGCCTCGATGTACAAGCTGCCCTACGATCCGATCAACGCCTTCGCTCCGGTCGCTCTGCTCGGCACCGGGCCCGTGGTGCTCGCCGTCACCACGAAGCTGCCGGTCAATTCGCTGAAAGATCTCCTCGCGCTCGCAAGGGAAAAGCCCGGGCAGCTGAATTACGCCTCGGCCGGCGTCGGCAGCTTCCAGCATCTGGCGAGCTCGCTGTTCAAGCTGCAATCGGGCCTGGACATCGTGCACATCCCGTTCAAGGGCGGGGGCCCCGCGATGATGGACGTAATCGCGGGCAACACCCAGATCGCGATCGGCTCGCTCATCCAGACGCTGCCCCACATCCGTTCGGGACGCCTGAAGCCGCTGGGCGTGGGCAGCACCAAGCGCGTCGCCGCCCTGCCCGATCTGCCGACGATCTCCGAGGCCGGCGTGCCGGGCTACGAAGCCACCAACTGGTGGGGCATCGTCGCGCCGGCCGGCACGCCGCGCCCGGTGATCGAGCGGCTGCACCGCGAGCTCTCGGTGATCCTCGCCTCGGCCGAAACGAAGAAGCGCTTCGAGACCGAAGGCGGGGAAGCCGCGCAGATGAGCCCGGAGGAGTTCGGCCGCTTCATCGCCTCCGAAACTGTGAAATGGGCGAAGGTCGTGAAGGAAGCCGGCATCAAGCCGGAGTAGGAATCATTACCGACCTCGCCCGGTTGCTCGCCGGCTGCTGCGCGGCGATCGCCTGCTCGCTCGGACCGGCGGCGGCCCAGGAGCCCGCCGCAGGGAAAATTCCGTCATTCGCCGAGCTCGAGGCGGCCGGAGCGGTCATCGGCGAGGTACGGATCGACAACCGCGACATCTTCGACCTCACCGACGAAAAGGAAAACGGCATCCTCTACCGCGCCGCCAACGCGATACACATTCAAACGCGAGCCTGGGTCGTCAGGCGCCAATTGCTGTTCAAGCCCGGCGAGCGCGTCTCGGTGCGCCTCATCGAAGAGACCGAGCGCCTGATGCGCTCGAACCGGATTTTCTACGACGTCAGCATCGCGCCGGTCGCCTACCGCGACGGCGTGGTCGACATCGAAGTCAGAACGCGCGATACCTGGACGCTGGAGCCCGGAGTGAGCGCGAGCCGCGCGGGAGGCGTCAACAAGACCGGTTGGTCGGTACGGGACACCAACGCCCTCGGCACCGGAGTTCTCATCGGTGCAAACCGATCCACCGATGCCGATCGCAGCACAACCTTGTACCGGGTCTCGCTGCCCCACGCTTTCGACGGCTGGACCGCGATCGACTACTCGCACTCCCGGCTCAGCGACGGCCAGAGCAACGCGATGTCGATCGCGCGGCCGTTCTACGCTCTGGACACGCGCTGGGCGGCGGGGCTTTCGACCTCCACCGACACTCGCATCGACTCCCTGTTCAGCAACGGCGCGAAGGTCGCCCAGTTTCGCCACAGCCAGGAGAGCGCGGAAGCGTTCGGCGGCTGGTCCGCGGGCCTGGTGAACCACTGGACGCATCGCTATTCAGCGGGCCTGAGCTACCTTAAGGACACCTACAAGGACGAGCCGCCTCTTCCCGCTCCAGCGCCTCCCCTGCAGATTCCTCCCGATGAGACGCTCGTCTCTCCCTTTTTCCGCTACGAGCTCGTGCACGACAACTACGAGAAGGTCAAGAACCGGGACCTGATCGAGCGCCCCGAGTACTTCGCGATGGGAACCCAGGCGAGCGTCCGGCTGGGCCGCGCGCTGAGCGGCCTCGGCTCGACGCAAAACCTCTGGCTTTACTCCGCCAGCGCGAGCGACGGTTTCCGGCTTCCGTCGAACCGGGTCTTGCTGAGCTCGACCTCGATCTCCGGGCAAAGCGGCTACGCGCCGCTCGACCGGCAGCTGGCGAGCGCCTCGATCCGATTCTACGGCCACCCGGACAGCCGGACCCTGACGTTCGTCTCTCTCTCCGGCGACGCCCTCAAGGACCCCAACGCCTCCAGCCAGCTCGTGCTCGGGGGCGACACCGGCCTGCGCGGATATCCGCGGAACTACCAGACCGGCGACCGCCGCCTGCTGTTCAACGTCGAGGAGCGCGTCTATACGGACTGGTACCCATTCCGCCTGTTCCGCGTAGGGGGCGCGGTGTTCTACGATTGGGGCCGCGCCTGGAGCGGCCCCGCGGAAAGTCCCTCGAGCGCGCGCTGGCTGAGCGACGTCGGCGTCGGCCTGCGCATTCTGAGTGCGCGCTCTTCCTTCGGAAACGTTCTGCATATCGACTTCGCCTTTCCCCTGAACCGCGATCCGAACATCAAATCGTTCCAGTTCCTGGTCCAGACCAAGCTCTCGCTTTGACGCGCTCAGAACGAGCGCCCGAGCCGCACGTAGGCTTCGGTCCTGCCAGGCGCCTCGAATCCCTTGGCAACGCCGATGCGCAACTGCACGCCCAGCAGGTAGCCCGCGCGCGCTTCGCAGAGCAGCTCAACGCCCCCGCTCTTGTACCAGTGCCGCGGAGCATTGTCCCAGGCCGCTCCGGCCTCGGTGAAGAGGCTCATCGAGATCCGGTTTACCCCCACCGGGGGGACCATGAAATGCCGGTCGACGTCGGAAATGGGAACCCGCCACTCCAGGGTGACCAGGCTCGCGCGATGCCCGGTGAGCACGGCTTCTCCGTTCCGGTAGCCGCGCAGCGGAAATTCGCGCTGGTTGAGCACGGGCAGCGCAAATGCTTCCTCCGAAAAGCTGGCACCCGTACCGCCCAGCTGGATCGCCTCGGCTTGCGGCTGCGAATGCGCCTGGTTCCAGCGCAGCGATACGACCGTCGTGCCGGCGGGCAGATAGGCACGCCAGTCGCCCCGGTAGAAATTTCCCGAGTAGGCGCCGCGCAATCCGTTCGAGGTCTCGGCGAAAAGCCGCAGGAGCTGCCCCTGGCTGGCGCCTTCCGACAGAAACTGCTCGCGGCGCGTATCGACTCCGGCGACGAACCCGAGCACGCGCTCGTCGCGCGGAGTCGAAGTCCCCGCCGCCAGATCGTGAAGAGTTTCCCGATCCAGAGCGCCGCCCAGGCCCCAGTAATGGCTGACGTTGAACCGGAGGCGACGCCACAGCGAAACCCACTGCGCGGTCTCGCCGATCTCGTAGGCCTGGATGTCCCTGCCCGTGGATTTTTGATCGTTCACCGTGCTTGCCTTGACCGTCATCGTCCGGTTGAGAAGCAGTCCGTGCCGGCTGTCGTAGGCATAGGCGACGCTGCCGAGCGCCTGGTGCTGGGTGATTTCATACATGGGTGCGAGCGCGTACTGGTGCAGTCCGAGCGCGTCCTGGCCGTCGGTCGCGAAGCCGAGAGCCAGGGCGCCGTCGGCGGCGTAGCCGTTCGGCAGCCAATAGCGCGGCCGCAGCGAAGACCACGCGGAATAAGGCCGATCCCCGCCCGGGAGCGACGCGCGCTCCGGCGGCGCGGCCGAAGGCGCGGCCTCCGCTGCCGCCTGGCGAACTTCGAGCGGCGCATCCGGGAGGCTTCGCACGCGCAGCACGTCGCCGTCGGCCTCGATCGTCGTCACGAGCATTTCACCGCTCAACGGCGCGCTGACCTCCTTGACGCCGTTCCGCGCTTCGGTCCAGCGCGCGAGGCTGCGGTCGCCGCGCCGCCACGACCAGACGTTGTCCACGTTGCCGTAGGCGGCCACGAAATAGATCTCATCCGCAGAATCGCCGAAGCGCGGCGAGTGCTTGACGGCCCGGTCGGAGAGGAGCACGGACGACTTGCCTTCGGCGATCCGCACGAGCGACCAGCGCTCGTTGCGCAGGCTCGTCACGACCACGGTCTCGCCCTTGGCGGCAAGCCCGGTGAGCGCCTCGCCCGTCGCGGCGCGATAAAGCGAGCGCTCGAGCTCGCCCCGCGAACTCAGCAGGACGACTTCCGCCTCGCCGTTCACCACGCGGATCGCGACGATGCGGCCGTCCTCGAGTGGCGCTGTAAAGCGAAACCGCCCGCATTCAGTGAGCCGCCTCAGCCGACCTCCCGGGCCGAGCCGATACAGATCGTAGTAATAGTTGTAGTTGTTGCAGATCTCGGGCTTCGAGAGCAGCAGGTCCCCGCCGGGTAGCGCGGCAAGCCGCGTGCCCGGCTCGACGTCGCGAACCGCTTCGACCTCGCCGCCCAGGGTCTGACGCATCAGCCTGGGAAGAGTGTGGCCGTTCCCCTGCACGTACCAGCGATCCCCCCCGTGCGTGCGAAGGGGACTGGTGATCGACCAGTCGTGGACGATGATCTCTCCGGCTTCGTCGGGCTCTCTGCCGGGCTCCGCGGGCTTCCCGGCAAAGCGCGCGTTCAGCCATTCGTGGTATTCGAGCCACAGCTCGTCCATCGCCTTGCCAGTGACGAGCCGCGGCGTGCTGTGAACCTGGAAGGGAAACCAGCGGCCGCTGTAGGTCGCGACATACCTGGGGATCGCGTCCGGGCCGTAGCGCTCGGCGAGGAACAGGAAGAAATAGCCGCCGTATAGATAATCCCGGTTGAGCGGAAAGCCGCGCCCTTCGGCATTGACTTCGGCAAGCGAGCGCAGACCCCGTGCGCTTTCGGCGCGCATCATGCCTTCGAATTGGCTCTGCCCCAGCCGCCCGTATCCCCGGTTCCTATCGGACTCGGAATAGACCGCGAGGCCTTCTGTCATCCAGTTGGGTTCGAGCAGGTTCGGAAATCCGCTGGGAAAGAATGCCGTGAAAGGGAGCGGCAGCACGAGATAGCGGCCGAAGATCCGCCGCAGCACGCCCGCCGGGCCCCGCGCCTGGTCGAGGTGGACGATGTGGGTGAACTCGTGCGTGAGCACGAACTCCAGCCACTCGCGGTTCTGCAGCAACTCGCCCTCGTCGGGAGGCGACAGAATGATGCCGATGAAGTTGAACGGGTACGGCGAGGCGTACCCGTTCGAAAAATCGAGCGAATCGAGCACCACGATCTGCGTGCGCAACTCCGGTTTCCAGTCCAGCCAGCCGGTGACGCGGGGATAGACGGATTCGGCGACTTCCGCCACGATCCGGGCCTGCGCAAGGGTGTGCTCGGCGAAGTGCACCGAGAAATGGGCGCTGTCGATGGTGCGCCAGCGAAGCAAAGGGTCCACGAATTGCGCCTCTGCCCTGAGTCCCCACACGAATAGGACCGCTGCCCCGGCGCGCAAGAAAGCTTTCATGTCTCTCGCAAGGATTCGATCCCGCCGGATGATACCGGAATGCCCTACAATTGCGACCACTCCCGAGCGCTTCGGATCCCGCATGGAACTTCGACGATTCGCCTTATCGATTCTCGTGCTCGCGTGCCTGTCGCAAGCGCGTGCGGCGCCTTTCGCCTACGTCCCCAACGAGAGATCGGGGACCGTGTCGGTGATCGACACGGCGAACGACCGGGTGGTGGCCACCATCAACACCGGCGGCAAGCCGCGCGGTATCGCCGCGGCTCCCGACGGCCGGCGGTTGTACGTGAGCGACCAGCCGGGCGGCTCGCTCGTGGTCGTGGATCTCGCAGCGCGCGAAGTATCGGAGCGGATCCTGGTAGGAAAATCGCCCGAGGGCGTCGGAATCTCGCGCGACGGCGCGTGGATCGCGGTGGCGGTGGAGGAGAACAACAGCGTTACCCTGATCCGCGCCGCGGCGCCGCGCGACGCGACGAGCGTGAGAGTCAGCGGGCAGAACCCCGAGCACGTGGTGTTCAGTCCCGACGGCAGATGGCTGTACGTCAGCGCCGAGGACGGCGCTGCGGTCGACGTGATCGACGTCGCGAAGCGCAGCGCGGTCAAGTTGATCAAGGTCGGGGAGCGCCCGCGCGGCATCGGCTTTCTTCCCGACGGGAGCCGCGCCTACGTGGCCGCCGAGAATTCCGACCGCGTCTACGTGATCGACTGCGAGCGCGCCGAGGTGATCGCCGTCATCGCCGCGGGCAAACGCGCCAACGGGATCGCGGTGCGCCCCGACGGCAAGGTCGTGTTCGTCTCGAACGGCGGCGATGCTTCGGTCTCGGCGATCGACGTCGCCTCCGGAAAAATCACCGCGACCGTTCCCGTCGGCCAGCGTCCCTGGAACATGGCCTTGACTCCGGACGGGAAAAAACTCTACGTCGCGAACGGTCGCTCCAACTCCGTGTCGGTGATCGACGCCGAGTCGATGACCCCGTTGCGCGATATCCCGGTGGGCGAAGCGCCCTGGGGCGTGGTAGTCCGCTAGAACTATCGCGCGACGCCGGCCCTGCGGAGCAGTTGCTCCGTTTCCTTGTGTCCGCCTTCGATCGCCATCGCGAGCGCGTTCTTGCCGCGGTTGTCGCGCGCGCTCGCATCGGCGCCGCGCTCGAGCAGCAGCTTCACCGTGTCCGTGTGGCCGTAGGCCGCCGCCCACATCAACGCGGTGAGATCGTTGTGATACGCGGCGCGGGGGCTCTCGCCGTCGGCGACGAGCAGCTCGACCACGGCGGTGCGCCCGAGCCCGGCGGCATAGACCATGGCCGTTTTTCCGACCCGGTCTGCCGGCGCGCGCTCCGCGCCCTTTCGCAGCAGTATTTTCACGAGCTCCGCGTTACCCGAAAAACTCGCCGCCATCAGGGGAGTCACGCTCGAAAGGTTCGCGAGGTTCACGCTTGCGCCTCTGTCGACGGCGAGCCGCGCCATGTCCCCGTTGCCGTTCTTCAGCGCGATCAGGAGCGGCGTGTCGCCCAGTCGGTTGCGCGAGTTCACCGCCGCACCCCCTTCCAGCAGACGCTTCGCCGCGGCGAGGTCGCCTTGCCGCGCTGCAACAAGAAGCTCGGCGTTGGGAGAAAGATCCTGTGCGCCTCCCGAAACGGGGGCGAGCAGGCAAAGCGATAAAGCCAACTTGCGAATCACCGTCTTTCTCCGGATTTATGTCGATGGCGCGTCCGGCGATTGCCGACCTTGCCTGATCGTACCTTTGTTCCTATAGTAACCATCTGTACCGGTTCGCGCCACGCGGCCGCCTCGGCAAATCTGAACAACACTCAACAATCGCAAGGAGGATCCATGCGCACCCGTCTCCGTTTCTTCATCGCCGCGAGCCTGTGTTCGCTCGCATTCGGCAGCGTTCTGGCCCAGGAGGTCAAGGGCGGAACCACCACTGCAGGGGCGCCGATGTCGCCGTCGCTCGTTCCCGTCACGCAGGCGATGCTCGATGCCGCCGCCAGCGACGGCCTGAATCATCTGCATCCAAACAGCAATTACGAGCAGACCCGCTACTATCCCGCGACGCAGATCGGCGTGAGCAACGTGGACAAGCTCAAGACCGTGTTCACGTTCCAGACCGCGGTGCTCGAGTCGATGGAAACCTCGCCGCTGGTGGTGAACGGCGTGATGTTCCTCACCACCTCGTTCAACCACGTCTACGCGATCGACGCGGTGACCGGGCGCGAGTTCTGGCACTACAAGCACAAGATGGGGCCGATCACCACTTTCTGTTGCGGCCCGAACAACCGCGGCGTGGCCGCGTACGAGGGCATGCTCTACATGGGCACGCTCGACGCCAAGCTCGTGGCGCTCGACGCGAAGACGGGCAAGGTCGCCTGGGAGGTTCAGATCGCCGATCCGGAGAAGGGTTACTCCGAGACCATGGCGCCGACCGTGGTGGATGGCAAGGTGCTGATCGGCACCAACGGCGGCGAATACGGAATCCGCGGTTTTGTGAAAGCGTTCGACGCGAAGTCCGGCAAGCTCGTGTGGACGTTCTACACGATTCCCGACAAGGGGCACGAAGGCGCGTGGGCGGAGAACGACGCCACCGGCCGCAACATGAAGCGGGACATTGCGGCGGAAAAGAAGCAGCTCGCCGCGAAGGGCGGCGGTTTCTACCAGACGCTCGGCGGCGGAGTGTGGATGACGCCCGCGGTCGACCGCAAGACCAAGACCCTGTTTTTCGTCGCCGGCAATCCCTCGCCCGATCTGTACGGCGCTGAGCGCCCGGGCGACAACCTGTACACCGACTCGCTGGTCGCAATCGATCTGACCACGGGCAAGTACAAGTGGCACTTCCAGTACGTCGCGCACGACGTATGGGACCTCGACGCCGTCAGCCCGCCGATTCTGACGCAGGCCAGGGACAAGGACGGCAAGATGGTGGACGTCGTGATCCACGGCGGAAAGACCGGCCACATCTACGTGCACGAGCGCGGCACCGGCAAGCTGATCCGCTTTTCGGAAGCGATGATCCCGCAGGAAAACATGTGGGTGCTGCCGACCGCGAATGGCGCGCGCATGCTCCCCGGCGCAAACGGCGGGGTCGAGTGGTCGCCGATGGCCTTCAGCCCGAAGACGCGCCTCGCCTACGCGCTCAACCTGCACCAGCCGATGACCTATCACGTCGAGGCCGCGAACTATCCGGGCGGCAGCAAGCTCTGGCTCGGCGGCGCATTCAAAGCCATCGCGAACGAGAAGCAGTGGGGCCGGCTCTCGGCGGTCAACGTCGATACCGGCAAGGTGGCGTGGAAGTACGACACCGAGCAGCCCTTGATAGGTGGCGCGCTCGCCACCGCCGGGGGTCTGGTGTTCTTCGGCGAAGGCAACGGGTTCTTTAAGGCGCTGGACGCGGCGACCGGAAGCATGCTGTGGCAGTACCAGGCCGGAGCCGGCGTCAACGCGCCTCCGGTGTCCTACACGGTGAGGGGCAAACAGTACGTCGCCGTTGCCGCGGGCGGAAATACGCAGATCGACTTCAAGCGCGGCAACAGCGTCATCGTATTCGCGCTGCCCTGATCGTTGCAAGCCTGACAGGCCGCCCGAGGGCGGCCTTTTGTTTTTGCGG
>Ga0210382_10000365_pt1 | contig 16541 bp, 18 predicted proteins | sample PLMedo_FD_155452 | JGI IMG/M metagenome (GOLD analysis project Ga0210382, IMG submission 155452) | Groundwater sediment microbial communities from an aquifer in East River, Colorado, USA - PLM0_60_coex redo | ecosystem: Environmental > Terrestrial > Soil > Riparian zone | place: USA: East... | reverse complement strand
GCCCTTCGACGCGGCTACCTCGATCCTTTCGAGCATCCCGACGTGCGCAGGCAGGTGCAGATGACGCTCCGGGCGCTGGCGAGTGAGGGTCTCGTCGAGAAGCAGACGAAGGGGGTCTACTTCTTGGCTGCGCGCGCGGACGACGGAGAAGACTGAGCCTTCCTCCGGCCGCGCGTTCCCTTCCGACCGGTGGTGGCCTTCCGAGGGCGACCGACCGTCTTGCGTGGCCTGCCGCGGCGCTTCGGCTTCGCGGCCGCCTCTGCCGATCCGGCCAACTTGCGGGGACGTCCCGGTCGCGGCCGTCGAGCGCCCGCAACCAGCTCCGTCACGTGGGTCGCGCAGAGGTCCTTCGCGAAGTTGCCGCGGGCGACCTTGATCGTCACCGTTTCGGTGGCGGGTTTCCCGCACACGTCGCACACCACGATCGTTCTTTCGGCCATGATCGGATCCTCTCGGTCGGGAGAGCGGAAGCATAGCCGAGGAACCTACAGGGTTCGATGCGTGATACGTCAACGTCGGTACGTGGCGCCCGAAATCTCCTCGAGTTTCTCGAAACGATGTTGGGCTTCGACCCAACGCATCGTGCCGGAACGAGACCGCATCACGAGGGAATACGTCGTGGCGCCGTCCGGCCAGTAGCGGACGCCCTGGAGCAATGAGCCGTCGGTGATTCCCGTCGCGGCGAAGAACACGTCCTTGCCAGACACGAGGTCATCCGTCGTCAAGACGCGGTCCGGATCGAGGCCGGCATCGCGAAGCTCATCGCGTTCCTCATCGGTCCTGGGTGAAAGCCGTCCCTGGATCGCCCCGCCCATACACTTCAACGCGGCGGCGGCGATCACGCCCTCGGGGGTACCGCCGATCCCCATCAGCAGGTCCACGCCGGAGCGGGGCGCCGCCGCGGAGATCGCCCCCTCGACGTCGCCGTCGATGATCAGGAAGACCCGGGCACCGATCTTTCGAACGGCGTCGATGATCGCTTCATGGCGGGGTCGATCGAGGATCATCACCGAGACCTCCTCGACCTTCATCCCCTTCGCCTTCGCCACCAGCCGCACGTTCTCCTCCGGCGGAGCCGTCACGTCGATCACGTCGCCGGCCTCCGGTCCCGTCGCGACTTTCTCCATGTAGACGGCGACGTCGGGGAAGAACATCGTCCCTCGTTCCGCGAGCGCGATCACCGCCACGGCGTTGGGCTGGCCCGTGCTGGTGAGACGTGTGCCGTCGATCGGATCGACCGCGACGTCCACGGCCGGCCCCGACCCGTTCCCGACTGCCTCGCCGTTGTAAAGCATTGGCGCCTCGTCCTTCTCCCCCTCGCCGATGACGACCACCCCGTCCATCGAGACCGAGTCGATCATGAAGCGCATCGCGTCGACGGCCGCTTGATCGGCCGCGATCTTGTCGCCGCGGCCGATCCAGCGTCCGGCGGCGAGCGCCGCGGCTTCGGTCACGCGCCCAAGCTCCATCGCGAGGTTGCGATCGGGACGGATCCGGTTCGTCATCTGAGCACCTCCAGGACCTCGAGGGGACGGGCGCCTTCGAAGAGCACCCGATGGACGGCGTCGTGATACGGCAGCGAGACGCCGTGTTCGGCGGCGAGTCGGCGCACATCGCGGGTCGACTCGACACCTTCGACCGTGAGCCCGCCGGCCTCCAGTTCACGGAGCGTGTCTTCGGGAGGGTCGCCGGTCCCGACGAGCTCCCCGTAGAGGCGGTTCCGGCCCCCGAGGCTCGTGACCAGCTGATCGCCGATCCCCGCGAGTCCCATCGCCGTCTCCGGCCTGCCGCCCAGCTCTGTCACGAGGGTGACGATCTCCTGGGCCGCCCTGGTGAACAGTGCCGCTTTCGCGTTCTGGTAGCCGGTGCCGGTGCTCTTGCCGAGGCCGTCCAGCAGACCGAGACCGATCGCGGCGACGTTCTTCATCATCGAACAGAGCTCGACGCCGACCACGTCGTCCGAGTACGAGAGCTGATAGTGCCGGTCGTCGAACGGCTTGCCCGCCTCCTCGGCGATCGACACGAGTCCGGCGGCCCAAACCGCCGCGGTGGGGAGGCCCTCCGCAAGCTCGCGGGCGAGGCACGGACCGCCCACGGCGACGACATCGGCGCCGGCGATCTCCTCTCCGTACACCTCGCTCATCCGTTTCCCCGTCATCGGCTCGAGGCCCTTGGCCACGGAGACCGCCACGCGAGCGCCCGCGACGTGTTCGCGCACCATCGACGCGAGCGAGCGAGCCCCCGCCGAGTTCGCGGCGAGCACAGCGATCTCCACGTCGTGGGCTGCTGCGTCGAGCTCGTTCGGCCCCCGGAGCTCGACGCCGTCGGGGAGGTGCTCGGGGAGAAGAGGGTGTTTCCGCTCCTCCCGCATCGCCGCGTAGGCGGCGAGGTCGTGTTCGTTCGCCCAGAGCGAAGTGGGAAGGCCGGCGCGCGCCGCGTGCATCGCGAACGCCGTTCCCATCGCGCCGGCCCCGAAGACCGTCACTCGCGCCACGTGCCCACGATAGCCGCGAGCCGACCGAGCAGGCCACGTCGGATACCCTTCCCCGCATCATGGCCGACCCGCGATATCTCCAAGTCGACGACTACGAGCCCGTCGCGAGGGAGAAGCTCTCTCCCGACGTGTACGACTACTACGCCGGGGGCGCCGGGGACGAGTGGACGCTCGCGGAGAACCTGCGGTCGTTCGACCGCTGGGTGCTCCGCCCCCGGTTCCTTCGAGGGTCCGGGTTTCCCGATCCCTCGACCGAGCTGCTCGGCACTCGGATCGAGCTCCCGGTCTTGGTCGCGCCGTGGGCCTATCAGGGGCGAGCCCATCCCGATGGCGAACGAGGCACCGTCCGGGGGGCGGCCCGCGCCGGCACGATCGCCGTGGTGTCGTCGACGGCGGTCGACGACCTCGAGGGGATCGCGGCGGCGAGCGACGGGCCGAAGTGGTGGCAGCTGTATCTGTTCGCGGATCCGGGGCTGAACGCGGAGATGCTCGGGCGCGTCGTCGCGGCCGGTTACGAGGCGATCTGCTGGACCGTGGACTTCCCCGTGGTGGGACTCCGGCATCGCGACGCGCGGAGCGGATTCGTGATGCCGTTCGGCATCGGTGATGACGACTACACCTACGAGCCGAACATGACGTGGGACCACCTCATGTTCATCCGCGAGCACGCGCCGGGTCTCCCGGTCATGGTGAAGGGGATCCTCACGGCCGAGGATGCGCTGTTGGCGGTGGACCACGGAGCCGACGGGGTCGTGGTCTCGAACCACGGCGGGCGGCAGCTCGATTCGTGTGTGGCATCGCTGGACGCGCTGCCCGAGGTCGTCGAAGCGATCGGTGGCCGGCTGCCGGTCCTCATGGACGGCGGGGTCCGCCGGGGGACGGATGTGTTGAAAGCGATCGCCCTGGGAGCTGCGGCGGTGTTGGTGGGCCGGCCCGCCGCATGGGGCTTGGCCGCCGAAGGCGAGGACGGTGTGGCCGGCGTGCTCGGCATCTTCCGCACGGAGGTCGAGAACGCGATGGCGCTCACCGGTTGCCGGTCGGTCGCGGAGATCGGCCGGAACCTCGTCGCGCCCGCCCGTTGACCGAGCGGCCGTGGACGGTTTCTGCGGCGGTCTGACACCCTTCCCACATGCCCGGATACGACTTGCACAGTCATTCGAACCGCTCCGACGGGACGCTCCGACCCGCCGAGGTGATGGTGCTCGCCACGCAGTGCGAGCTCGCGGGGGTCGCTCTGACGGATCACGACACGTTCGACGGGCTCGACGAGGCCGCGGCCGCGGCGGACGACCTCGGCCTCGAGTTCGTGCCCGGGATCGAGTTCTCAGCGGAGTACGACGGGGCGAGTCTCCACATCCTCGGATACTGGGTGGATCCCGATGACGCCGCGATCGAAGCGGAGCTGCTTCGACTCACGGCCACGCGCTTCCGGCGTGGCGAGATGATCGTGGAGAAGCTGCGCGACCTCGGCCTCGACGTGTCGCTCGACCGGGTTCTCGAGCTCGCCGGTGGAGAGGCGATCGCGAGGCCGCACATCGCCGAGGCGATGGTGGAGGCAGGGATCGTGACGGATGAGAAGGAAGCGTTCGACCGCTACATCTCCGACGACGGCCTCGCCTACGTCCCGAAGCACGCGCTCCCGCCGATGGAAGCCCTCCGGCTGATCGGGGAGGCCGGGGGAGTGTGCGTACTCGCGCATCCCGGCATGTGGCGAGGGAGCGACACCGTCCCCGACGAGCTGATCGAGGAGATGGCGGCGGGGGGGATGGTGGGCCTCGAGGTCCGCCACCCCGACCACGACGAAGAGACGAGAGCGAAGTACGCGGCGATGGCGGAACGGCTCGAGCTGGTGGCGACCGCTGCGTCCGATTGTCACGGCGAGCGCTACGGCTTCCGGATGGGCGAGGAGCGAACGGACGCCGAGACGTTCGCGGAGCTGAAGCGGCGCGCGGGCCGCTGAGCGTCGCTTCTCACGAGGGGCCGATGCCACACGCGGTGTGGCCTGGAAGCATGTGGTCGTTCGGGGGGGCGAGCCGTATCTGGATCGAGATGGGACGCGGGCTGACGCGATGACGATCGAGATGGTCTTCCTCGACATCGGCGGCGTGCTCTACGACGACACCGTCTACGCGCGCGCCTGGCATCGCGCTCTGCGCGATGCCGGCGCGCGCTTCACGGACGCCGAGTTCGATGAGGAATACACACAGGCCCGAACGGCGCAGTCAGGGTCGTTCCGGCGCAAGCTCATCGCGCGATTCCTCCCCGAAGGCGACCTCCGCGAGTTGGAGGCCTCCGCCGCCCGCTACTGGCACTATCCACCCTCCGCCCTCTACGACGACGCGGTTCCGTGCCTCGAAGAACTGCAAGGTCGGTACCGACTCGGGGTGATCGCCAACCAGCCGGGTGAGGTTCGAACGGCGATGCGGCGCGACGGCCTCGAACCGTTCTTCGAGGTGTGGGGAGTCTCCGACGATCTCGGCGTGGGCAAACCGGATCCCGCGCTCTTCGAGCTCGCAGTGAAGGCCGCCGATGTGGCTCCGGAAGCCGGCGTCATGGTGGGCGACCGCCTCGATTACGACATCCGCCCCGCGAAACATGTGGGGCTCAAGGCGATCTGGATGCTCCGCGGCGAGGCGCCGGACGATCCCACTCCCGAGCAGCTGGCCGAGACCGACGGCGCGGTCAGGAGCCTCCGAGAGCTTCCCGCGGAACTGGAGAGGTTGTCATCGGCATGAGCACCACCCTTGGTGGCGTGCAGAGGCACATCCTCGTGGTGGGCGCCGGCTTCGCAGGCCTGTACGCCGCGATGGGATTGAAGGACGCAGTGGCTGGGGGCCATCGCGTCACGGTCGTCAACCAGGAGAGCTTCTTCCAGTATCAGCCGTTCCTGCCCGAGGTGGCCTCGGGGACGATCGACCCGAGAGCAGCGGTGGTGCCGCTCCGCAGGGTGCTGAGGCACTGCCGGATCGTGATCGGCGAGGTCACCCGAGTGGATCACGGCGCGCGAGAAGCGCACCTGCGCACCGCGAGCGGGGACGAGCGATCGATCGGGTACGACATCATCGTGCTCGCTCCCGGCTCCCGGTCTCGCGTGCTTCCCGTTCCGGGGCTCGCCGAACACGGGATCGGCTTCAAGACGGTGCAGGAGGCGATCTACCTCCGGAACCACGTGTTGGCGCAGCTCGACGTCGCGGCGTCCGAAGAGGACGCGGCGCGACGTCGAGCTGCGCTCACGTTCGTCTTCGTCGGAGGTGGTTACGCCGGCGTCGAGGCGCTCGGCGAGCTCGAGGACCTCGCGCGCGATGCGATCGAGAACTATCCGGACCTCGATGCATCCGAGATGCACTGGCTCCTCGTCGACGCCGCTGACCGGATCCTTCCCGAGCTTCCGGAGGGCCTCGCTTCCTATGCCCAGGACCTCCTTCAGCAGCGCGGGATCGAGGTCAAGCTCGGGACCCGGCTCGATTCGGCCGAAGGCGGTGTGATCCGGTTATCGGACGGGGATGCGTTCCCCGCCGAGACGCTCGTGTGGACGGCCGGCGTGAAGCCCTCTCCGCTCGCTCGCGAGTCGGGGTTGCCGGTCGACGAGCAGGGTCGCCTCCTCGTCGACCGCTTCCTGCGTGTCGAAGGCATCGAGGACGTCTGGGGTGCCGGCGACGCAGCGTCCGTTCCCGACGAGACCACAGGGGGGCTCTCTCCACCGACCGCGCAACACGGCCTCCGCCAGGGCAAGCGAGTCGCGGCCAACATCGAGGCGTTCCTCGCCGGGGATCCGTTCCAGCCGTTCGTGTACGCGAACATCGGCGGGGTGTGCTCGCTCGGCCGCTACAAGGGTGTCGCGATCGTCAAGGGCCTGAAGTTCAGAGGGTTCCTCGGGTGGTTCCTCCACCGTTCGTATCACCTGCTCGCGATGCCCACGTGGACGCGGCGCGTGAAGATCGCGATGGACTGGACGGTAGCGCTGCTCTTCCCTCGTGATCTGGCGCAGCTCGGCTCGCTGGGGAGGCCTCGGGATCCCTTCGAACGCGCCTCGGGCGATCAGGCCGTCTGAGCGTTCTCGAAGAGGGACGGCGTTCAGGCGCCGCGCTTGCGCTGGAGCTGGCTGGCGGCCTGGAGCGCCGCGTGGGATCCGGCGATGTCCGGCATCTCGTGACCGCCGGAGAGCTCATCGGCAGCCCACCGGGTCATGTCCCGGATCGACACGATCCCCACGACGTTGCCGCCGTCGACGATCGGAAGGTGGCGGATGTTGTTCGACACCATCAGCTCCGCCGCTTGGGAGACCTCGGTCTTGGGATCGACCGTGATCAGGTCGAGGCGGGTCATGCCTCGCTCGACGGTCGTGGTGTTCGGGTCGCCGCCCTCGGCCACGAGGTTCACGATGTCGCGCTCGGTGACGATCCCCTGGAGCTTCTTGCCCTCCAGCACGACGACCGAGGAGATGCCGTTCGAGCGCATCATCTTGGCGACGTCTGCGAACGAATCGCTCGCGCTCGCCGTCTTCACGTCGGAGTGCATGATCTCGCCGACGAGCATGGATCCTCCTGGGGGCCGTTGGAGGAGCCAGCCTACTACGGGGGGCCTGCGCAGATCGCCGATGACATGATGCCGTGATGCCGAAGCCGACCTATGTCGCGAACGTCACACTGTTCGACGGGAAGTCGATCAGGAAGGGGCAGGGTGTCCTCTTCGGAACGGACGGGATCGAGTGGGTCGGCGCGCATGCGCGGGCTCCGAAGGGGGCGACCGCCGCTCGCGAGGTCGACGGAGCGGCCAAGACCCTGCTGCCGGGCCTGATCGATGTCCACGTCCACCTCCAGTTCGACGGCAGCGCCGACTTCGAGAAGGAGTCGAAGGAGTTGACGAGCGCCGGTTTCGCCGCGATCAAGGCGATGAACAACGCGAAGCGGAACCTGGACGCGGGTGTGACGACGGTCCGAGACCTCGGTGGGATGGGGGGCGCGAGCATCGACGTCGCGAGGGCCGTGGCCGCCGGTCGGATCCCGGGGCCACGGATCCTCGCGGCCGGTCGCGCGCTGACGGTCACCGGCGGCCACGGACACAACATCGCGCTCTCGCGGGAGGTCGACGGCGCAGACGCCGTCCGCGCCGCCGTCCGCGAGGAGATCCGCGCGGGCGCCACCACGATCAAGCTGATCGCGACCGGCGGCGTGCTCACCCCCGGCATCCCGGCGACCTTCAGCGCGTTCACCGCGGAGGAGCTCGAGGCCGGTGTCCGTGAAGCGCACGAGCGGGACCTCCCCGTCGCGGCCCACGCGATCGGCGCCAACGGCATCCGCGCAGCCGTGTTGGCGGGCGTCGACTCGATCGAGCACTGCAACCAGCTGACGCCGGCCACCGCGCGCGAGATGGTGGCCCGCGGCACGTTCCGGTCGCCGACGATCTGTGCGGTCCGGGGGATCCTCGATCATGCGGACCGCGTGGCCGAGTACGCCGTCGAGAAGGCGCGTCAGATCGAAGCCGATTCGAAGAAGTCGCATCGGACCGCGATCCGGGCCGGAGTCCGTCCCGTGTGCGGGACGGACGCCGGAACCCCGTTCAATCCGCACGGCAGCGCGCCGCAGGAGATCGTCTTCATGGTGGAGTGGGGCATGGCCCCGCTCGACGCCCTCCGCGCGGCGACCGCGAACGGCGCAGAACTGCTTCGGCTCTCCGATGTCGGCACGATCGAGGCGGGCAAGCGGGCCGATCTTCTGCTCGTCGACGGCGACCCGGTCGAGAACCCACCGGCGCTGCTGGGTCGGAGAAGCGTGTGGCATGAAGGCGTCCCCGTCTAGCGATCCTGGAGGATCCGCTCCAGGACCTCGACGCCCTCGCCCAGGGCGGCGAGCTCGGTGGGGGAGAGGGAGGCGAGCCGGGTCCGCAAGGTCTCGACCCGCCTGGCTCGTCCGCGCCGAAGCGTCCGGGCACCGGTCGGCGTCGCCCGGACCCGCACCGCCCTCGCGTCGTCGGGATCGGGCTCACGCAGCGCGAGTCCGTCTCGCACCAAGGCGTCCACCAGTCTCGTCATGGTCGGCGGCTCGACCTGCTCGATGCGCGCGAGCTCGCCGATCCGTTTCGGACCGGCGAACACCAGGACCGACAGAACGGAGAGGCGCGGGGCAGAGATGCCCAACGCCTCATCCTCCACGCGCAGGCGACGCAAGAGATGGATCGCGGCCGAGTGAAGCCGGTCCGCGACCCGGCCCACCTCTCGCGTCGGGGAAGTCCGCCTTGACGTGGTCATCGGTATTTCGTTAGGCTACCTAAATATAACGGGAGGCGCACCTTGGCAAGCACCCAGGACCAGCTTTTCGAGGCGATCGAAGCGGGTGACGACCCCCGAGTCGACACGTTGCTCGGCGCGGACCCGCCGCTCGCGTCCTCTCGGGACGCGAGCGGCGTGTCCGCGCTGATGCGGGCGCTCTACCGCTTCGACAAGCCGCTCACCGAAACCGTCAAGAGACATGTCGACGAGCTGGACGTCTTCGAGGCCGCGGCGTTCGGCGACGTCGACCGGCTCACGGAGCTCCTCGGGGAGGAACCATCCCTCGTGACCTCGTACGCCGGCGACGGTTTCACGGCGCTGCATTTCGCCGCCTTCTTCGGCCGGTTCGAGGCGGCGGCGCTGCTCATCGAGCGTGGCGCCGAGGTCGACGCGTTCGGCCGCGGGTGGATGACCGGCACGGCGATGCATTCCGCGGTGAGCAGGCTGCAGTCGGAGGTCGTCCGGATCCTCCTCGAGGCGGGCGCGAACCCCGATGTTCGTCAATCGGCGGGATGGACCCCGCTCCACGCCGCCGCGATGAACGGCGACCTGACCAGCGTCGAGCTCCTCCTCGCCTCGGGCGCCGACCCGGGCGCGACGAATGACGAGGGGCGAAGCGTCCTCGATCTCGCGACCGAGAGTGATGACGAGGCGACGGCGGATCGGATCCGGTCCGCGCTTCAGGCAGCTCCGTAGTCCGCGAAGACGTACTCCTGCTCCATCGAGTCGCACGGGTTCCCGCGGCCGAACATCACGCGGCCCGCGGTCACGTCCGCCATGCACCAGAAGACGGTCTTGGACGTCGGGTGATCCCACTCGGGGTGACGGCAGACCTCGTTCGGCTTGTTCTCGTGATCGGAGAGGATGTTCCGGAGCACCTCGGGCGTGACCGATCCCGCCGGCTGTTCCGCCAGCAGGTCGCGCGCGCGGCAGAACCGGACGTCGGACCGGACCGCGTAGTCGGGGTCTCCTTCGAAGGGCTGCATCCGTTCACTCACGTAGTGGTTGGTGTGCGTCAGGTGGTCGTTGTCGTCGAGGTGTGAGATCTCGACGTCGGTGGCGCTGCCCTCGACGTTCGCGACGTCGCCGTGCCGATCGGCGAGCACGTTGTTGTAGGACGAGGCTCGGTCCGATCGGATCGCGTTCGCGACCATCTCGTGAAGGTTGTGGGCTCGGAGCATCTCGAAGACCTGGTGGGATCGAGAGATCCCCACGCGCTCGTCGTTCGGGCTGAGCTCGTTGCCCGTCAACGAAAGTCCCGCCTGGTTCCAGCCGACGCTGATCCAGGGAACCCCGCCGATCTGCAGGATCACCGGGTCGTCCTCGACGGCTTTCTCGATCGCGACGATCTCCGGTTCGACCTCGGGCTTCAGGTCGTTGTTGTGGCCTACCCACAGGTGGCCGTCGGCGGTGGCCGCGGGGCCGGCGACGACGTCGCTGCACTTGCCCTGCGTCCGCTTGGGGTACGGCGAGTACCAGAGCTCCTCGACGGTCATCGCGAAGAACTCCGAAGGGTCGACGCCCGCGCCTTCCGCGCAGCCGTCGAGCTCCTCGAGCAGCCAGGGGAGGGACGGCGCGGTGACGTCCCGGTAGGCCTCCGCCAGCTTCAGCTGCCCGTCTCGGGTCCGACCTTCGGGAAGCTCCGCGTCGAAGGTCTCGATCCCTCGCCGGATCCACTCGGCGCCCAGTTCCCCCATCTGGATCCCGACCTCGCGGTGGGTCCCCGAGACCCGGTAGAGCTCGAGCGGGTGGGGCGTCATCCGCCGATGGTATCCCGTCTCCGGGCCCGCCTCCCAGGTCTTGTCACTCTCGGGGGGTACGGTTGCGCCATGACCCGCTCGGGACGACTCCAGAAGGTGACCGGATGACGAACGACGTCTTGATCGCCGTCCTCGCGGTATGCATCGGCGTCGCCGTGGGCGTGCTGGCGATGCTCCGTCGCCAGCCACCTCAGGTCGAGGACACCGAGGCGCTCGACGCCCTCAACGCCGTCAACGCGGTGAACGCCGTGAACGCCCAGCTCCACGCAGAGCTGACCGCCAGGCTGGAGGTCCAGGCGGCCGAGCTCCGCCGGATGGCCGACGCCTCCGGCCAGCGGGACGCGTCGGCCGAGCACCTTCGGAACGGTCTCGAAGCGACACGGCAGGTCCTGGAGCAGCTCCAGGTGCGGGACGAGGAGCGTCGGTCGTCGGATACGGAGAACCGGGAGGTCGTTCGGCGACTCGCGACCGTCCTCGCCGGGGGGAATACGAAGGGCCGCGCTGGGGAGCACGTCCTCCGCGAGCACCTCGGCCAGCTTCCCCCGTCCATGCTCGCGTCGGACTTCCGCGTGAACGGCAAGGTCGTGGAGTTCGGGCTGCGCCTGCCGGACGGACGGCGCCTGCCGATCGATTCCAAGTGGACGGCCCTGGCGGAGCTCGAGGCGATGGAGGCGGAGGAAGATCCGACCCGGCGTGACGCCTGCGCACGGAAGGTCGAGAAGGCGGTGGCCTCGCGGGCGAAGGAGGTCGGCCAGTACATCGACACGTCGGTGACGGCTCCGGTCGCCGTCGCCGCCGTGCCGGATGCGGCCTATCAGGTGCTGTCGCGTGCCCACACCGAGGCCTTCATGCGCGGCGTGGTGATCGTCCCGTACTCGACCGCGTTGCCCATCATCATGTTCCTGTACGCACTGGTCGAGCGCTTCGGCGACGCCGCTGACGTGCAGGCTGCGCTCGCGGAGGTCGGGACGCTCCTGGACGCGATGGATGCGATCGTCGAGAACAAGTTCTCGAAGGCCGGAACGATGATCGCGAACGGCGCGGACGAATTCCGATCCAACCTCGGGAAGGCTCGTGGCTCGATCGCCCGCGCGCGGCACGCTGAGCAGCTCCAGCTCGCGGACGTGGCGGACGAGGAGGTCCTCTCGATCGTGCGCTGACGGTCGGCTGGATAGGCTGACCGCCCATGGAGTTCGCGGAGGCTCTCGAGCGCTTCGGCTTCCACTCGCGGGATGAACGCGGCTTCGGGAAAGAGGCACAGCTTTTCGTCGCCAGCCCCAATCGCTATCTCACGTACATGGTGCACGCCTACCCGGACGGCAGCGCGATCTTCAGTTGGGAGTTCGCGCTCGGTGAGTACCTGCTGACGAAGGGCATCCAGGTGGGGTCGGACGAAACGCTGAATCAGTTCGCCTTCCCTCGCGAGGAACTCCGCGGATCGCAGGACGGCACATGGCTCACATCGGCGATCGAACGCACCGAAGCGATGCTCGCCGATCTCCGCCTCGACCGACCCGAGGACTGAGTCCAAAATCCGACAGGCAAAGCGAAGGGGGCGGCGCGCTTCGCGCGCCGCCCCCTTCTTCCATTCAGGCTCTTGGGTTCAAACGAGCCGGACGTTCTGGGCTTGGGGGCCCTTCTGTCCGTCGACGATGTCGAACTCGACCGCCTGTCCCTCCTCGAGGTTCTTGTAACCCTCCCCGGTGATACCGGAGAAGTGCACGAACACGTCGGGGCCTTCGGACTGGGTGATGAAGCCGAACCCCTTCTCGGGGCTGAACCACTTCACGGTGCCTGTTGCCACTGGCGTTCCCTCCTTCCGCGGCCGGTGCGGACGTATCGGCGAAGCGTGTCCGTCGGCCTACCCGGCCTCGGCCGGGGAGGGAACTGCCAGAACAACGGTGGCACAAAAACCGGTGCTGCATGAACCCTCGAAGGGGAGGGTACCCGATACGGCCGACACGTGCCAGCGCTGAGCACGGATGCGCGCTCCGGGAGCGGATCCGAAGGACCTCAGAAGCCCTTGCCTTCGAGCGGACCTAGGCTGACGACATCTGCGGGCGCTGAGGATCCTGATGCATGGATGCGGGAATCGGAATGGTGATCGTGAACGTCGTCCCGCGGTCCACCACGCTGTCCACCGCCACCTCGCCGCCGAAGCGCCGAGTGAGTTCACGCACGAGATGGAGCCCGAGACCGACTCCTCCGTGGGCTCGAGTCGAAGATTGGTCGATCTGCGTGAACCGGTCGAAGATGCGCGGGAGGTCCCCCGGGGAGATCCCGGCGCCTTCGTCGCTCACCCGGATCGTGAGCGAACCGTCGACGATCCGGGCATCCACGACGACGGGCGCGCCCGGCGTCGAATACTTCAGCGCGTTGTCCACGAGGTTCGCCACGATCTCGTGCAACGCCACCGGGTCCAACGCCAGCGACGGGAGGTCGCGCTCGACCTGAAGGACGATGCGATCGATCGCGCCGGGGAACGCGTCGCGCACTTCGTCGAGCATGTCGGCCACCGACGTCGGCTCCGGCGTGATCTCGGGATCTCCGTGTTCGAGCTGCGCTTCCCGCAGGAGGTTCCCGACGAGGCGCTGCAGGTGGGCGGTCTGCCGCACGATCGCCTCGACCGCGTCCCTCGTTCCGGGATCCACCGAGCTTGCCGGCTCATTGAGCATCTCGGCATACCCGCGGATCGTCGTGAGCGGAGTGCGGAGCTCGTGTGATGCCGCCGCGGCGAAGTCGCTCTTCAGCCGGTCCAGCTCTCGGAGCTCGGCGACGGTCTCCTGCTCACGTTCCAGCAGCACACCGAGCTGATCCGCTTGCTCGAGGAGCTTGGCGTTCTGACGCCGAAGGGTCCTCGTGGTCCCCACCATCACGGGGACGAGCAGGACGTAGAGGGCGAGCAGCCCGATCCCGAGCGAGATCGTGAGCGTCTTGTTCAGCCGACCGATCTCCAGCTGGATCGTCGAGTAGTCCTGGTAGATCTCGACGACCGTGTCCACCTCCGGTGAACCCTCGCCCGACAGGTTGACCGGCACGTACGTCTCGAACAGCTGATCGGCGAGCAGTCGTTCGCTCACGTTCTCGGGTTTGCTCAGGTCGGAGATATCGCTCTCGACGTGGCCCTCGAACGCCTCGCGGAGATCGTCCTCGAGCTCGGGTGCCAAGCCCACTTGTTCCGGGTCGTTCGAGAAGAGCACCATCCCATCGTGACGCCAGATCTTCACCCGCTCCACGCCGGCATCTTGGATCGCGAACTCGTGGATGGCGCGGTCCAGCTCTCGGTATCGCGTCCCTCGGATCGGCTCTGCGATGTCCTCCGGGGTGAGCAGCGGCGCGATCACGCTTCCGGCGATGAGCTCGGCCCTGACCTGGGCCGCTTCCTCGGAGCTCGTTCGGAGGTCGCCAGCGCGCAGGGCCGCGATCCCGACCCCGATCAGGCCGAACACGATGAGGCTCGTGACGGCGAACCGCCAGACGATGGATGTACCGCGGAGGCGCTCGGCGGGCATACGTTGGGTATCGGCCGTTCCAGAACCGGGTAAAGGGCTCGACTCCGGGAGGAGGCGCTACCCTCCATCCGTGACCTTCTCGAGCGCGCTGGTGCTCTTCGCTCACCCGGACGACGCCGAGTTCTTCTGCGGCGGGACGGTGGCTCGCTGGGCTCGGGAGGGGTGCGACGTGCACTACGTCTGCATCACCGACGGTTCCGCCGGGTCGAACGAACCGGGAACGACGCGCGAGGCCATGCGGGTCGTCCGGGAGCGGGAGATGCGGGCGGCCGCGGAGATCCTCGGTGTGATCTCCGTGACGTTCCTCGAGGAGCTGGACGGCTTCCTCGAGGTGACGCCCGAGACGAGGCGGAAGGTGACCCGTGAGGTTCGCCGGATCCGACCTGAAGTGATCGTGGCGCCCGACCCATCGCGCCTGTGGTACGGGAACGGGTACATCAACCACTCGGACCACAAGGCGGCCGGCACGCTGGCGCTGTCCGCAGTGATGCCGGACGCGCCGACACGGGTCATGTTCCAAGAGCTCGAGTCCGAGGGGCTGGAACCGTACGAGGTCCCGAACCTCTATCTGTCGATGGAGGAACCGGACACGTTCGTCGACATCACGGACACCCTCGCCCTCAAGCTCAAGGCGCTATCCGCGCACGAGTCTCAGCTGGGCCCGGACGTCGAGGAACGAGTCATCGAACGGGCTCGGGAGGTGGGGGAACGAGCTGGATGCGAGTTCGCGGAAGGCTTCAAGGCGTTCCGATTCGTGGACGACGACGAGGATTAGATGGAAGACGAGAGCAACGAGCCGTACGAGCTCACCGCAGAGGAGCGCCGTGACATCCAGGCCGACCTCGACGACCTCGCTTCGATGCGTTCGGTCTTCTCGAGCCAGGCCGTGAAGGGTGTCGTGATCGCGTGCCAGGAGTGTGGAGCGAATCACTTCTATGAGTGGGAGCTGCTCCGAGACAACCTCGAGCACATGCTGCGATCGGGCGAGCCTCGCATGCACGAGCCGGCGTTCAACATCGCCGAAGAGGAATACATCCAATGGGACTACGGGAAGGGTTACGTGGATGCGCTCACGGACACGGGGCTCGAGCCCGAACGACGGATCGAGCTCACCCGATGTCCCTGGTGCCAGGTGCCGTTCTCCGAAGACCACGCTTTCTGTCCCCGATGCGGGCGTTCGATGGGCGCCGTCAGGCTCTATCAGGAGCTGATCGGCAAGGGGATGGAGGAACGGGACGTCCGGGCGCTGCTCGTGCGAGCCGGCTTCGAGCCCTTCTGACCTTCAGCGCTACTTCTTCATCTCTTTTGGCGCACCTTGTCGAACGCGGGGGGTTCCAACACGCACTCATCCGGCGTCTTGTCGGGTCGAAGGCCACGGAACGATGGGGCGCGCATCTTTCCGGTCGACTTCGTGACCTCGAGATATTCGACCTCGCACACGAGCTCGGGCTCGAGGAACGTCGCGCCCTTCAGCTTTCGCAACGCAGGGTCGTCGATCGGAGGATCGTCGCGCACCAGCGGCTTGAGCTGCTCCATCAACCGCTCGAGCATCTTCTGCGTGAACCCCGTGCCGACCTGACCGACCCATCGCAGCCGGCCATCGTCGATCGCGCCGACCAGGAGGGCGCCGAAACTCCCCGCCCGTCCACCCTGGCCCGGCGTCCACCCCAGGATCACGCAATCCTGGGTCGAGATCAGCTTGATCTTCCGCCAGTCGGGCGAGCGCTTGCCCGGAACGTACTTCGAGCCCTTCCTCTTGGCGACCACCCCTTCCAGGCCCAATGACCGCGCGCCCTCGACGAAGGCCTTCCCGTTCCCGTCCTCGTAGCTCATCAGCTGCAGCCGGTGGTTCTGTTCGACGATCAGGTCCAGAAGTTCGCGTCGCTCCTCGAGAGACAGGCCGATCGTCTCGTGGCCGTCCAGCCACAGGAGGTCGAAGACCACGAACGCGACCGGGATCTGCTTGGCGATCCGCTTGATCTCCCGCTCGTTCTGCAGGTTCATCCGCTGTTGGAGGGTCTCGAACGACGTCCGGCCATCGGCGTCGACCGCCACGATCTCTCCGTCGAGCACCGCGTTCACCTGGTCGACCAACTCGTGGATCATGTGGATGTCCGGGTACTGGAAGGTGACGTCGCGGCCCCTGCGCGTCCTGAACACCGTGCCGCCGGTCTCCATCTCCGCGAGGGCGCGGATCCCGTCCAGTTTGGGTTCGAAGCGCCACGCGGGGTCGTCGAACGGTCCCCAGCCCCCCTCCGCGAGCATCGGCTGGAGGCGCATCGGCGTGTCGGGGAGCGGGGCTTCCTGGGCGGAGGCGAGGAACGCCAGCCAGTCGGTCCTCGTCTTCACGAAGTGGTACTCGATGCCGGGGTAGCGACGGCCGTGAAGCCGGAAGCTCACCTTCTTGTCGGTCCACTCGATCGGCTCATACCACCCGTCGTCGAAGATGCGAACCTCGCCCGCGCCGTAATGCCCTTCGGGGATCGTTCCCTCGAAGGTGCCGTACT
>Ga0210382_10000363_pt1 | contig 16565 bp, 17 predicted proteins | sample PLMedo_FD_155452 | JGI IMG/M metagenome (GOLD analysis project Ga0210382, IMG submission 155452) | Groundwater sediment microbial communities from an aquifer in East River, Colorado, USA - PLM0_60_coex redo | ecosystem: Environmental > Terrestrial > Soil > Riparian zone | place: USA: East... | reverse complement strand
GAGCCATGGCAGAGCACGGCTTTGCGCTTTTCACCACGCCGATCGGGCGCTGCGCGATCGCGTGGAGCGAGCGCGGCATCGTCGCCGTGCGCTTGCCCGAGCGGCGCGACAGCGAGACCCGGGCGCGGATCCTGAAACGCTTTCCGCGCGCGCGCGAGGCGCTGCCGCCGCGCCCCGTGCGCGATGCGCTCGAGCGCATCGTCGCGCTGCTGCAGGGCCAGGCGACCGATCTCTCCTCGATCGCGCTCGACCTGGACGGCGTGCCGGATTTCGATTGCAAAGTCTATGGCGTCGCCCGCGGCATTCCCTGCGGCAGCACTACCACGTACGGCGAAATCGCAGCGCGGCTGAACCAGCCCGGCTCGGCGCGCGACGTAGGCGTCGCGCTCGCCCGCAATCCCTTTGCGATCGTGGTGCCCTGCCATCGCGTGCTCGCGGCGGGCGGAAAAGCAGGCGGCTTCTCCGCCATGGGCGGGCTCAAAACGAAGCTCAGGCTACTGATGATCGAGCGGGCGCTCCCTCAAGGAATATTTGAAGCAGCTCGTTGAGGAAGTGCCTCCCGCGCTCGGTCGGGCGGACGCGTTTCCAGTCGCGCTCGATCAGGCCCTGGTTTTCCGCCTTTGCAAGCCCCGCTTCGACCGTCGCAGGCGGCAAGCCGGTGCGCTCGGCGAACAACGTGATGGGAAAACCTTCCACCAGCCGCAGCGCGTTGAGCATGAACTCGAACGCAATCTCATTCGCCGGCACCTCGCGGTCCTCGATCAGGGAGTCCTTTGAAAGCAGATACTCCCTGGGCTGCTTGATCCGCGAATGCCGCGTGATGCGCCCGGGGAAACTCATCTTGCCGTGCGCGCCGGCGCCGATGCCGAGGTAGTCGCCGAATTCCCAGTAGTTGAGGTTGTGGCGGCAGCGATGCCCCGGGCGCGCGAAAGCCGAGGTCTCGTAATGCGCGTAGCCCGCGGCGCAGAGCGCGTCCTCCGCCGCCAGCTGCATGTCGGCGCTCTCGTCGTGCTGAGGCAGCTGCGGCGGCTTGCTCCAGAACACGGTGTTCGGCTCGATCGTCAGCTGGTAGGCCGAGACGTGCGGCACGCCCAGGCGCACGGCCTCCCCGATGTCGGAACGCGCCATCGCAAGCGTCTGGCCGGGCAGCCCGTACATCAGGTCGAGATTCACGTTGTCGAAGCTGTGCAGCGCCGCGGCAACGGCGCGGCGCGCCTCGTCCGCGCCGTGGATGCGGCCGAGAGCCGCGAGCATGCGATCGTCGAAGCTTTGCACGCCGACCGAGATGCGGTTTACGCCCGCCTGCCTGAAACCGGCGAAGCGCGCCGCTTCGACCGTGCCCGGATTCGCTTCGAGCGTGATTTCCGCCGCCGGCTCGAGCTGCAGGCGCGCGCGCACGCCTGAAAGCAGCGTCTCGATCGATTCAGGTGAGAACAGGCTCGGCGTGCCGCCGCCGAGGAAGACGCTTAGGACCCGGCGGCCCCACATCGAGGGCAAAGCCGCTTCCAGATCCAGGAACAACTTTTCTATGTATTCGCGCTCAGGCAGCGCTCCGGCGCGCTCGTGGGAGTTGAAGTCGCAGTACGGGCATTTGCGCACGCACCAGGGGATGTGAACATAGAGCGCGAGCGGAGGCAGGAGCTCCAGCCTGACTTCCCCCGGCTTGCTAAGGACGACTGGATCCATTCAACAGCTCCAAAAGCCTGGCCAGCGCCTGTCCGCGGTGGCTGATGCGGTTCTTCTCAGCGGGATCGAGCTGCGCCGCCGTCAGCCCCCGCTCGGGCAGCAGGAACAGCGGGTCATAGCCGAAGCCGTTTCTGCCGCGCGGGGCGCGCGCGATCTCGCCTCTCCAGATGCCTTCGGCGACGAGCGGGCGCGGGTCGTCGGAATGCCGCAGCAGGACCATCACGCAGCAATAATAAGCTTTGCGATCCTGCTTCACGTTCGAGAGAATTTTTTCATTGTTGCGGGCGTCCCGCTCCTCGCGGCTGCCGTCGCGCCCGGCGTAGCAGGCCGAGTGCACTCCGGGCTCGCCGGCGAGGGCATCGACGCACAGTCCCGAGTCATCGCCCAGCGCCGGCAGGCGCGCGGCCCGGCTCGCGTGCCGCGCCTTGGCGAGCGCATTCTCGAGAAAAGTGGCGTGCGGCTCATCGGCCTCGCCGATGCCGAGCTGCGCTTGAGGCATGAGCTCGATCGACAGCGGCGCGAGCAGCGCCCCGATCTCCCTCAGCTTGCCGGGATTGCTGCTCGCCAGGACGAGCCTCATCGCGGCGCGTTCTTGCGCAGCGCCGCCTTGATCTCGGCGATCGCCTTCTCGATGTCCTCGTCGGACATGCGCAGGAAATCGAGGTCGGTGGCGGTGAAGTCCTGCACGTCGGTCGCGGGTTCGCGTTGCGGCACGGTCGGCGGGGCATCGGCGGCGGCGGCCTGATCCTCGTCCCAGGCCAGCGCCACGACGGAGAGATTGTCGCACTCGTCTCCGGCCCTCATTTCGGCGAGCGTCATGAGATCGGGAACCGCCTGACCGACCGGGTTGGCGATGAAGCCGTGCACCAGCTGGCGCTGGGTGAGCGGCCCCCAGAAGCCGTCCGAGCAGAGCAGCAGCACGTCGTTTTTTGCCAGCCGCGCGCTTGCGCCCACCGGCCGCGGGGTCTGGTAGCCGCCGAGGGTTTGCAGCAGCCGGTTGCGCTCGGGATGCGAGGCGATCGCCTCCTCGCGGATGCGGCCTTCGTCCACCAGCCGCTGCACCACCGTGTCGTCGCGCGTGCGAGCAAGCACACGGCCCTCACGCAGCAGATAAAACCGGCAGTCGCCGACATTGCTCCAGTAGGCATAGCCGTCCTGCGCCACGCAGGCCACGAGCACCGTGCGCGGCATGTCGGACAGCTGCAGCTTCTCCATGTGCCGCACGATGGCCTCGTGCGCGGCGGCCATCGTGTGCGACAGAAACCGCGCCGGGTCGGCGAGCTTCGGGCGCGCCTCGCGCAGGAACGCCGCGCCGAAGCAGTCGATCGCGAGGTGCGCGGCGATTTCGCCGTGCAGGTGCCCGCCGAGGCCGTCGGCCACCGCCATGAGCAGCGCGCCCGGCGACTCCCAGTGGCCGACGCGATCCTCATTGACGCGCCGCGTGCCGCGCCGGCTGTCGTGCACGATCGAGAACTTCATTACCGCAGGACTTTCTGCAGCGCGAACACGCTCTGCGGCCGGTCGAGGTGATGCAGCTGCAGGCACCAGTCCACCGTTTCGAGCAGCTCGTGGGAATACTTTGCCTCCCATACGCGCCGCGCCGGTCCCAGCTTGTCGTCTTTCAGGCGCTGATCGGCAGGCTGCAGCAGCGCGTTGCCCAGGCAGGCATACATGGTGGCGCCGACCGAGTAGATGTCGCTCCAGGGGCCGAGCAGCTCGCGATCGACATGCTGCTCGGGCGAGGCGAACCCCGGCGTGAAGGTCTGCGGCAGTTTCATGCCCTCGGCCGAAAACGCCTGGCGCGCGGCGCCGAAGTCGAGCAGCACCGGCGTGCCGTCGGTGCGCAAGTACACGTTCGACGGCTTGATGTCGAGGTGCAGGAGCTTGTTCGAATGCACCTCGCGCAGGCCGTTGAGCAGCTGGGCGAAGGTGGCGCGGATCCAGGCCTCCTTCAGCGCGCCGCGGCGCCGGCCAATGTGATCGTGCAGCGTGCGGCCGCGCTCGTAGCGCATCACCAGATAGACCGTCTCGTTGGCGCGAAAGAAATTGAGCACGCGCACGATATTGGGATGCGACAGGCCGGCGAGCGCACGGCCTTCCTCGAAAAAGGATTTCATGCCGACGCGGAAGGTCGCCAGGTCCTGCTCCGGGATGCGCGGATACGACTCGCCGTTCGCCCGCAAGGCGAGCGTCGAGGGCAGGTACTCCTTGATCGCGACCGGCGTCTCATTCCCGTCGTGAGCCAGGTACACGAACGAGAAGCCGCCGGAGGCGAGCAGGCGAACGATGCGGTAGCTCTCGAGCTGCGTGCCTACAGGAATCGGCTCGTTGACCTGCCCGCCTGGCTGGTTGGCTTGGGGCGCCATCTCCTCCTATGATAACGAAATGATCCAAAGCATGACCGGCTACGCCGCCGCAGCGGCCGATTCGCCCCGCGGCACCCTGAGCCTCGAGTTGCGCTCGGTGAACGCGCGCTTCCTCGATCTGCAGTTCCGCGTCGCGGAGGAGCTGCGGGCGCTCGAGCCCAGGCTGCGCGAGCTGATCCTTGCGCGCGTCGCCCGCGGCAAGGTCGACTGCCGTCTGTTTCTGAATGACAAGGATGTTCCGCAACGGCCGCAACGTTTGAATGCGGAGGCGATCGCGCGGTTGCAGAGCCTGGCGGCCGAAGCGCAGAAGAGCTTTCCGGACGCGGCGCCGTTGCGCGTGGCGGACGTGTTGCGGTGGCCCGGCGTAGTCGCCGAGGGCGAGGCCGACGAAGAAACGCTGCGCGCGATCGCCGAGCGGCTGTGCCAGGCCGCGCTGGACGAGCTGGTGGCGGCGCGCGCCCGCGAAGGCGCCAAGCTCGCCGCGAGCATCGGAGAGCGCATCGCCGCCATGCGCCGGCGCATCGAGGAGGTGGCTCCGCTCGTGCCGCAATCGCTCGCCGCCTACCAGGCCAGGCTCGCCGAGCGGCTGCGCGAGGCGCTTGGCACCGCGGACGACGACCGGGTGCGCGCGGAGCTGGCGGTGTTCGCCGCCAAGATCGACGTCGACGAGGAGCTGGAGCGCCTGCGCGCGCACCTCGCCGAGGCCGAGCGCACGCTCAAACAGGGCGGGGCGGTCGGCAAGCGGCTCGACTTCGTCGCCCAGGAGCTCAATCGCGAGGCCAACACGCTCGCCTCGAAGGCGGCGAGCCAGCCGCTGTCCGACTGCGCGCTCGAGCTCAAGCTCCTGGTCGAGCAGGTCCGTGAACAGGTGCAGAACATCGAATGAGCGGGCTTCTGTTCGTCGTCACCGCGCCGTCGGGGGCAGGCAAGACGTCGCTGATCGACGCGCTGACGCGGGAAGACCCGAGCCTCAAGTTCTCCGTTTCGTACACCACGCGAGCGCCGCGCCCGGGCGAGAAGGACGGCGTCGACTACCATTTCGTCGACGACGCGACGTTCCTCGCCATGCGCAGCCGCGGCGAGTTTCTCGAGAGCGCCGAGGTGCACGGCTACCGCTACGGCACTTCGAAGAAAGTGATCCTCGATGCCCTGGAGCGCGGCGACAACCTGATCCTCGAAATCGACTGGCAAGGGGCCCAGCAGGTGCGCAAGCTCTATCCCGGCACGGTCGGCATCTTCATCCTGCCGCCTTCGATCGAGGAGCTGGAGCGGCGCATGCGCGCCCGCGGGCAGGATGCCGAGGAAGTCATCCAGCGCCGCATGCAGAACGCGCGCGAGGAGCTATCGCACGCCGGCGAGTTCAAATACGCTATAATTAACAATCACTTCGAAAACGCTCGGCAGCAGCTCGCCGACATCATCCGCACTGAGCGCAAAAAACATGGCCCGCATCACCGTTGACGACTGCCTGAAGAGAATTCCCAACCGCTTCCAGCTCACGCTGGCGGCGACTTACCGCGCGCGCCAGCTCGGCGCCGGCGCTTCGCCGCTGGTCGAGCCGAACCGCGACAAATCGACCGTGATCGCGCTGCGCGAGATCGCCAGTGGCAAGATAGGCACCGAAGTACTGAAGAAGAATCCGACCCCGCCCGCAACGGGCTTGTAAGAGAATGGGGTCGGATCTGACCCCATGGCTGCCGCAGTCTCATTGCCGAATCCCGATCGCTTCGGCTACCTGAAGCCGAAGGACGTCGCGCGCCTCGCCGAGGCTTACCGATTCTCGGAGGCGGCGCATGCCGGGCAGACGCGCCAGTCGGGCGACCCGTACATCTCGCACCCCCTGGCCGTCGCCGAGATCCTCGCCGACTGGCATCTCGACGGGCAGACGCTGATGGCGGCGCTGCTGCACGACGTGACCGAGGACACCTCGGTCACCAACGACGAGATCTCCGACACCTTCGGCAAGCCGGTCGCCGAGCTCGTCGACGGCGTCTCCAAGCTCGACCGCATCGAGTTCCAGAGCGCCGAGGACGCGCAGGCCGAGAACTTCCGCAAGATGCTGCTCGCCATGGCGCGCGACGTGCGCGTCATCCTGATCAAGCTCGCCGACCGGCTTCACAACATGCGCACGCTCGGCGCGGTGCCGCCCGCCAAGCGCCGCCGCATCGCGCGCGAGACGATGGAGATCTATGCCCCGATCGCCAACCGGCTGGGGCTGAACAGCCTGTACCACGAGCTGCAGGAGCTCGCCTTTTCGCACCTCTACCCGTCGCGCTACAAGGTGCTGGCCAAGGCCACCAAGGCGGCGCGCGGCAACCGGCGCGAGATGATCGGCAGGACGCTGGAAGCGGTCAAGCGCAAGCTCTCCGAGAGCGGCATCGAGGCCAGCGTGCAGGGCCGCGAGAAGCACGTCTACTCGACTTACCGCAAGATGATCGAGAAGCATCTTTCGTTTTCCGAGGTGCACGACATCTTCGGCTGCCGCGTGATCGTGAAGGACGTGCCGGCCTGCTATCTCGCGCTCGGCGCGCTGCACTCCCTCTACAAGCCGATCCCCGGCAAGTTCAAGGACTACATCGCCATTCCCAAGGCGAACGGCTATCAGTCGCTGCACACCGACTTGATCGGCCCCTACGGCGTGCCGTTGGAGGTCCAAATGCGCACCGAGCAGATGCACCGCATCGCCGACTCCGGCGTCGCCTCGCACTGGATCTACAAGGACGACACCGACAAGCTCTCCGAGCTGCAGAAGCAGACGCACCGCTGGCTGCAGTCGCTGCTCGAGATCCAGCACCAGTCGGGCGACCCGCAGGAGTTCCTCGAGCACGTCAAGGTGGATCTCTTCCCCGACGAGGTCTACGTGTTCACGCCCAAGGGCAAGATTCTCTCGCTGCCGCGCGGCGCGACCGCGGTGGACTTCGCCTACGCCGTGCACACCGACATCGGCAACCGCTGCGTGGCGGCCAAGGTCAACGGCGAGCTGGTGCCGCTGCGCACCGAGCTCAGGAACGGCGATCGCGTCGAGATCATCACCGCCAGCCACGCCAAGCCCAACCCGGGATGGCTGCAGTACGTGCGCACGGCCAAGGCGCGCTCCAACATCCGCCACTTCTTGAAGACCATGCAGTACGAGGAGTCGGCCGGGCTCGGCGAGCGGCTGCTAGATCAGGCGATCAAGGCGCTGAACGGCGCGCTCGCCGAGGTCGACGACGCGAGCTGGGAGCGCGTCGTGCGCGACGGCGGCGCTCGCTCGCGCGAGGAGCTGCTTGCCGATATCGGCCTCGGCAAGCGCCTGCCGGCGGTGGTAGCGCGGCGGCTGCTCAAGCGCGCCGACACCACCACCCGCGAGGACGCGAAGCCCGCGGGCAGCGTAGTGATCCGCGGCACGGAGGGCATGGCGGTGCAGCTCGCCACGTGCTGCCGGCCGATCCCCGGCGATGCGATCGTCGGCTCGATCAAGAAGGGCCAGGGCCTGGTGGTGCACGCTTCCGATTGCGGAAGCATCGTGCGCTCGCGCAAGAACGAGCCCGATCAATGGATCGACGTCGAGTGGGATCCGCGCATCACGCGGCTTTTCCAGGCGGCCATCAACGCCATGGTGGAGAACCGCCGCGGCGTGCTCGCCAGGGTCGCCTCCGAGATCGCGGAAGCCGGCTCGAACATCGACTCGATCACCATGGCGGAGGACCGCGCGGTCTTCACCAGCATGCACTTCGTGGTCGAGGTCGCCAATCGCCAGCACCTCGCGCGAGTGATGCGCGCGCTGCGGCGACTCCCCGAGGTGAAAAAGATTACGCGCGTGCGCGAGTAGCCCGGCCCGGCGCTCAGTCGCTCATGACGTTCGGAAACACGATGCCGAAAGTCAGAATGCAGACCGCCAGCTTGAGGATGAATACGACTTTCTCGGCGGGCTTCATCTGCTTGAACGGCACGCCTTCCTGCTTCGGCTTTTCCATGCGCAACCCCCCGTTTCGCGCAGGAAGTGTATGACATGCCGCGCGTTGCTTCCTTGCGCCAAGCTGACTGCGGAAATGCGGTTACGCGGACTGCTTCAGCACGCGCTGGATCGTCCCCGCAAGAATGTTCTTGCTGTACGGCTTGGTGATATAGCCGTCCGCGCCCAGCCCGAGTCCCCTGCGGATGTCCTCAGGGTCGCTCTTTGCCGTGAGCATCACGATCGGCAGCATGGCGTAGATCGGGTGCCGGCGCATCTTCGCCAGGAGGTCGAAGCCATCGCCGTCGGGCAGCATGACGTCGAGAACCAGAATATCGGGTGTGCCGTGGTCCAGCAGCGAATGCAGAAGCGCACTCACCGAGTCCGCGATGCGCACCACGTATCCGGCCATCGTTACTCTGAGATCGGCGAGCGCCAGCTGATCGGGGTCATCCTCGACGACGAGGACGACCGTCTCGGCGGGCGGCTTCACGACGCCGGCGCGGTTCTTCAGACGGTCCTCGGCGATATAGACCCCGTCGCGCGACAGCTTGCCGCCGACCTCCAAGGCGTCCCGGTCCAGACGGATGGTGTCTTCTTCCACCAGGGCACGCGCTTTCGCGTCCGCCACGGAAAGGTCGAGGTCGTACTCGACCGCAGTCTGCTTCGAGCTCAGTAAATCGAGCTCCTCCAGCTCGCCCAGCCACTCATCGAGCAGGTCGTCCGGATACTCGCGCAAGCAGCCGCGCACGATGTCGACGTGCGCCTCGGTCTCGATCAGCCAGAGAATGCGCCGGTACTCGGCCGGGATCGCCAGGTCCTGGCTCTCCCAGGCCTTGCGGCCCGATTCGGTGAGCCGATAGATTTTTCCCTCTTTGAGCATCCGGTCCGATCTCCCCTGAGAAGTCTAGGCCAACCGCGAGGAAACCGACAAACGCGGTGTAAAGTTCCAAGCTGGATGCGCTCTTTTTTCCGTCATGCCGGCTTCATCCTGGCCTGGCTGTTCGGCGTCACCGCCCTCGCGCAGGAGTACCCCGCGCGCCCGATTCGCCTGATCGTGCCGATCGGTGCGGGAGGCGGCACCGATATTCTCGCGCGTCATGTCGCGCAAAAGCTGGGCGACCGGTTCCGCCAGGCCGCGATCGTCGAGAACCGTCCCGGCGCGGGCTCGCTGATCGGCACCGAGTATGTCGCCAAAGCCGCGCCTGACGGCTACACCCTGCTCGTAGGCGGCATCTTCAACATGGTCATGAACCGCGCGCTGCTCAAGAACCTGCCCTATGAGCCGCTGCGCGACTTCGTGCCGCTCGGCTACATCTCCGCCTATCCGTTCGTGCTGGTGGCGCGTGCCGATTTGCCCGGCTCCAGCCTGCAGGAATTCGTGCAGTACGCGAAAGAAAGGCCCGGCAAGCTCACTTATGGCTCGGCGGGCCTCGGCACGCTGCAACACGTCTGGGGAACGATCCTGTTCAAGAGCCTTGGCCTGGACATGGTCCACGTGCCGTTCAAGGGAGCGCCCGCCGCGCATCAGGAAATGCTCGCCGGCCGGCTCGACGTGATGCTGGACAACCTCTCCGCCGCCAAGCACCACGTCCAGGCAGGCCGCCTGAAAGCGCTCGCCGTTTCGTCGGCGAGCCGCTCGCCGCAGCTCGATGCCGTACCGACCATCAACGAGACCGGCCTGCTCAGCTTCGAGGGCGAGAGCTGGTTCGCGCTGTTCGCGCCGGCCGGCACCCCGGGCCCGGTCCTCGCCACCCTGCGCAGCGCGCTCGCCGCGATCAACCGCGATGCCGAGTTTGCCGGCCGGGTGGAGCGCGACGGCGGCCGGGTGCTGGCGATCCCGCCCGAGCGGCACATCGAGTTCCTGCACGAAGAAATCGAGCGCTGGTCGGGCCTCGTGACCCGATACAACGTGACGGTCGATTAAACCATCTCGTTCGAGCGCAGCAGCAGATCCGGCGGCACGACCAGATCGAGCGCCTTCACGGCCTTGCGGTTGATGATCAGCTCGAACTTCGTCGGCCGCTCCATGGGCAGCTCGGCCGGGTTCGCGCCCTTGAAAATCTTGTCGACAAACGTGGCCGCGCGATAATACATCGGCGGTGAGCTGGCGCCGTAGGAAACCAGTCCGCCGGCGTCCACGAACAGCCGGGACTCATAGATCGCCGGCAGCCGATGCCGCGCGGCAAGCTCGACGAGCGCTCGGCGGCGGGCTTCCGTAAGCGGTCCAAGTCGCACGACGAGGGCATCGGCGGCCTGCGCCTTCGCGGTTTGGAAGGCGGGCGCGACTTGAGCGAACCTTCGCACGTCGACCAGCAGCGCCTGCAGTCCCATGGATCGCGCCGCCTCGTCTATGGCTTTCCACACGGAGGCGAATGCGGGATTGCCCATGTTCATGAGAGCCGCAACCCGCTTCGTGCGGGGAGCGAGGGCGCGCAGCAGATCGACCCGCTTGGTCTCCAGCTCACTCACCAGCATGGCAAGGCCCGTGACGTTGCCGCCCGGGCGCGCAAGGCTGGCTACCAGTCCGGTCTGCACCGGGTCTGAGACCGGAGCGGTGACTACCGGAATCTTTCCGGGCGCGTTCTTGGCGGCCAGTGTCGCGGGCGTGCCGCGGGCGACGATCACATCGACGTTGAGCCCGCTCAGCTCGGCGGCGAGATTCGGGTAGCGGCTAACGCGGCCCTCTGCGGAGCGATACTCGATGAGCAGGTTTTGACCCTCGACATAACCAAGCTCCCGCAGCCCCTTCCGAAATTCATCGATGTTCGCCGCATTCTCGGACAGGGAGACCGACTCGAGCACGCCGATGCGGTAGACCCGCCCGGCCTTCTTCTCCTGAGCCGCGAGCGGCGCAGCGACGACCGCGAGCGCGCCTGCCATGAAGGCCCGTCGGGTAGCCATCGAGCAACTATACCCTTCCCCTATTGATCTCAGTGCGCCGCCCACTTGGCGCAAGCGTCGCGCACCACGTCGGTGAGCGAGCGTTTCGCATAGCGGGCGCGCAGCCAGTCGGCGTCCGACTCTCCGTGGCGCACTGTGTCGCCGAGCTCCGCGAGCAGCGCGTCGCATCCGAGCCGCTTCGCGTGCGGCAAGAGAAGCTCCAGGGTGCTCAAGACGTCCTCGCCGATCCCGTGCTTTGCCCCGCTGTAGGGATCGATAAGCTCGCCGCGCAGGCCGTAGCGGCACGCCTCGAAGCGGTTGAAGCTGTTGACGAGGTAGATGTCCTGTACCGGCTCGTGCGGACGCTCGGCGAGGTGCCATGCTGCCAGCGCCTGGACATAGGCGGCGAGCAGCGCCGCGCGGCGCAGCGTGAGCGGCGTATCGAACACGCGGATCTCGATCGTGCCGTACTCGGGCTTGGGCCGGATGTCCCAGTAGAAGTCCTTCATGCTCGCGACGATGCCGAAGGCCTTCATGCGCCTGAAATAGTCGAGGAACTCGGGCCAGTCCCGCACGAACGGGATGTGTCCGGCGAGCGGAAAGGCGCTCACCGCCGTCAGACGCGAGGACTGGAACAAAGTGTCCTCGCCCTGGTAGAAGGGCGACGCCGCTGAAAGAGCGATGAAGTGCGGGACGTAGCGCGTGAGCATGTGGGCGAGATACACCGCGTCGTCCCCGCCCGGGCAGCCGATGTGGACGTGCTGGCCGAAGACTGTGAACTGCTTGGCGAGGTAGCCGTAGCGCTCGACCACCCATTTGAAGCGCTCGGTCGGGAAGATGCGCCGGTCCGCCCAATCGTGGAAAGGATGCGATCCGCCGCCCGAGACTTGCAGGTTCAGAAGGCTCGCCTCTTCCGCGAGCGCCTTCCTCAGGACATTCAGCTCATCGAGAAGTGCGGCGCAGTCCGCATGCACCCCGCTGTTCAGCTCGATCATGCTTTCGGTGATTTCTGGCTTGACCGCGCCAGGCAGCTTGCGCCGCCCAAGCCGCGCGAGCAAATCGGCCGCGCCTCGCGCCAGATCCAGGTCATGCGGCTTCACGAGCTGCAGCTCGAGCTCGATCCCCAGCGTGAGGGCCGCGGAGGCCTGGAAGGTTTCTTCGCTGTCGCTCACCTGCAGCCCTCTATTGGCCGGGCCTCGCTTCGCCGGCACGCCGGAGCGCGAACTGCGTAGCGATCGGGCCGATGATCTCGAGTATCGCCACCGCGGAGAGCACGACCGCTGCCAGCTCTCGCCCGAAGCTCGGATAGACGGTAATCGTGTCGCGCACCATCACCACGGCAAGCCCTGACATGGGCACGAGCGCCACGGCGAGCAAGCCTACTTTGCCGGGCGGAATGCCCGAGGGCTTGCCGAAGATCAGCAGACCGAGCGCCTTGCCGAGGAACCGCATGACGATGAACGCTGCCACGGCAGCGGCGGCGGCGATCTCCAGGGCGTGGAACTCGAGGCTTGCGCCCGTGAGAACGAACAGGATCACGAAAAACAGCTGCCCGCCGTGGCCGAGGCGCACCGGAAGGAGCACATGGTGGCGGTCGAAGTTGCGCGCGAACAGCCCGAGCGTCACTAGAGTCACCGCGACCGAAAGCTGGAGCCCGTGCGCAAGGCCGATCGTCATGACGAGCACCGCGACGATCAAGACGAACTGCCGGCTCTCGTCCTTGCCCAGCCACCGGGCGACTTGCATCATCAGGCCGCTCGTTGCGGCGCCAAGCGCGACCGCGCCGATGAACACGTAGAGCGGATGCAGCAGCGCCGTGCCGAGGTCGGCCTGCTGATCGAGGTGCAAGAAAGGCAGCAATAGCGCCACGACAAGGTACGCGAACATCGTGTTGACTGCCGTGAGGAGAATCATGCGCTCCGTGATCTGCCCTTCCGAGCGCAAGTCACTCGAGACGAGCAGCACCACCGCCGGCGAAGTCGCCGTGCCGATGGCCGCCGCCATCGCGGCGAGCAAGGGTCGAAATCCGAAGTACCAGAGCGCGGCATAGATGGCGAGAAAGCAGAACAGGCTCTCGGCGAGGGCGGCGACGAAAAGCCAGCGATTGCGCCGCAGCCAGGCGAGGTCGACGCGGCTTCCGAGCTCGAATACCACCAGGCCGATTGCAAGATCTACGAGCAACCGCAGTTCAAACAGCGCATTGCCATCGAGGAGGGCCGTGCCTTCGGGCCCAAGCGCTGCGCCCACAAGCACGTAACCGGTAATTCGCGGCAACGACAGGTAGCGGCGGACCGCCTCACCCGTAAGCAACCCGAGCGCGAGCAGCACGCCGAACAGCATGAGCTGCGACAGCGCGAGCGGCAGCGTTGGAAGGAAATTCAAGTCCACGCCTGAATTATGGCCTCTGAGGGTCTACGGCGTGCCGAAGGGCTGGGCGGACCGCTCGGTCCCAATATCCGCTTGCCGCTCCCATCGGAGGGGCGTTAGGCTGCCCGCATGGCAAATGAATGCTCACATCGCAATCTCCTGGCGAACGCCCCTGCACCGAGCGGTAAAGGCTGTGAGGAATGCCTCAAGTCAGGGCAGAAATGGGTTGAGTTGCGAATCTGCCAGAGCTGCGGCCACGTAGGCTGCTGCGATTCAACGCCAGGTCGACATGCCACTGCCCACTTCCGCGAAACCGGGCATCCGGTCATGAAGACGTTCCCCGATAGCAAGTGGGCGTGGTGTTATGTCGATGAAACTTATCTAAGGGAGGAACCATGATTAGAACATTCTTAGGCAGGTGTCTCGCCAGTCTCATCGTCTGCCAGCTTCTGATGGGCGGAATCGCCCTGGCCGGACCGCAGGAGGATGTCGCTGCCGCTGCAACGAAATGGGCAGCCGCGCTAGCAGAAAACGATCCCGACAAATTGCTTCCCCTCTACGCACAGGATGCCGTGCTTTGGGGAACGCTTTCTCCAACGGTGCGATCCAATCCGGCGGCCCTGCGCGAATATTTTGTCAATGCCTTCAAAGCGCTTCCCGGGCTGAAAGTTGCATTTGGGGAGCAGTTGATCAGAATTTACGGCAGCACTGCGATCAATACCGGGTACTACAGCTTTTCCTTCGTCAGAGATGGCGAAGCCAAGACCTTGCCTGCCCGATACAGTTTCACCTACGTCAACAAGGGGAACAACTGGATGATCGTGGATCACCATTCGTCGGCCATGCCTCAGCCGCCAAAGTAATTGGAGAAGCCATGAAAAAACCTGCGGTCCGCCTCATCCTCGCTTGCCTCGCCCTTCTAGCCGCACCTTTTGCCGCGGCATCGCCCGAAGATGAAGTGCGCCAGACGTTTGAGCGCTTCGTCGCAGCGCAAAATGCGCATGACGTCCAGGCCGTCGGAACTCTTCTGCTCGATTCATCCAATTTCCTATGGATCACGCGCGGGACGCCCGTGTGGGGCCGGGACGCAGCGCTCAAGCGCTTCGGAGAAAGCGCGGCCCAGGTCTTCGCACCGATCGTCTTCACGATCGGAGCGCCAGGACAAGCGCCGCAGACGACCCGCTTCCTGATGAATCAACTGCTGGTGAAAACCTCGGGCGGCTGGAAAATCGCCAACCTTCTTCCCATACCAGCCCCTGCACCTTAGCAATTGCTGCAGCCTCGTATTCATGAGAAATGCACATCGATTGATCGGCATCTCAAATCAATCGGCAGCGATGTACTGCTATGTTGCACAGGGGCACCAGCGGAGTGGGCCCATCAACCAACCACAGGGGAAATCATGCAAGTGACGAGGAGGGGAAGCATCGGGCTCGCGCTCGCGCTCGGACTGACGGCTGTGTCCGGGGCAAGCCAGGCGGGCTTGAGCTGCGCCCAGTTGACATCGGTGACGCCGGAAGCATCCACGATCACGTCGGCCGCGATCGTAACTCCGCCGGCGACGGTGGGCGGCGCCGCCGTCAGCGTGCCGTTTTGCCGTGTGCAGGGCACGGCCAGGCCGTCGCAAGACTCGGAGATCAAGTTCGAGGTGTGGCTGCCGCCCACCGCTGCGGCGTGGACGGGGCGAATGAAAGTGAACGGCACCGGCGGCTATGCCGGCGCCACGCCGTATGGGCGCCTTGCGCAGGATATCGGTGACGGCTTTATCACCGCCGGCAGCAACATGGGCCACGACGGCGGCGAGTCGGCGACCTGGACGATGAACCACCCCGAAAAGGTCAAGGATTGGGGTCTGCGAGCGCACTACTATGTGGCCACCGCAGCGAAGACGCTGAGCCTCGCGTTCTACAACCAGCCAGTGGCTCATTCCTACTTCGAAGGCTGCTCGAACGGCGGGCGCCAGGCGATGATGATGGCGCAGAACTATCCGGGGCTCTTCGACGGCATCGTCGCAGGAGCGCCCTCGATGTTCTACCCGGACATCCTGTTCTGGCTTCTCTGGACGGGCAAGAACCTGACGCCCGTCCTCGGGCAACCCCCCGCCCTGAGCGCCACGAAGGCAGGCGAGATTACCAAGCGCGTGCTCGCGAAGTGCGATGCGATCGACGGCCTGGTCGACGGGCAGATCACGAATCCGCGCGCGTGCAGCTTCGACATCGACACGCTCGGTCCCGGTCCTTCGGGCGAGGGCCTGCTTACCGCGCAGGAGCTCGCGACCGTCAAGGCCATGTACGCCGGCACGACCAACGAGATGACGGGCGTGCAACGCTATAGCGGCGCCAAGTTCGGCTCGGAAGCCGACTTCTCTCCGACTTTCGCGGACAACGGGGGCTACGGCCCGTTTATCGGGCACTACGTGTATTCTCTGTTGTCACCGCCGTACGAATGGCGCCGAGACATCAACTGGTCGACGGTTTACGACCAAGCGAAGGCCGCGCTCTCGCCGATCACTGCGGCGCCGAGCCCGGACATCAGGGCTTTCACGAGCCGCGGCGGCAAGATCATCCACTACCACGGCTGGAACGACTCCGTCGTGCCACCGGATGGATCGATCGCCTACTTGCATGCGCTGACCCAGTTCGAGAAGCTGCAACACCTGCCCAAGCACGCCTTCGACCAGCAGGTCGAGAAGCTCTCGCCCCAGGTCGTCGCCGCCACGGCACAGGCCTTCGGCAAAAGGGTGCAGGAATACCACCGCCTGTTCATGCTGCCCGCGGTCAGTCACTGCGGCGGCGGCACCGGGCCCAGCTCCATCGGCGGCGGCGCGCCGGAACCAACCGCGGCGTTTCGCAATGCCGAGCACCATGTCGTGAGCGCCGTGATCAAGTGGGTCGAGGATGGCGTCGCGCCCGAGAAGATCGTCGCCACCCGCTTCGATGCCAGCGGGGCGGTGGTGCGGCAGCGCCCGGTATGCCCATACCCCGCGCAGGCGGCTTACAACGGCTCCGGTGACACTAACAGCGCCGACAACTTTTCGTGCGTGACGCCGAAGCTGCAGGAGCGCACGATCAGCGCGACCGACATCCTGCTCATCCAGAACTCGCTGCGGCAACGGGATCTGCTGTTGCCGAATCGCTGACGCTCCGCAGCGTTCTTCCCCGAGGTTCGGCCGGCCAAGCCCGGCCGGCCGGACTCGGGGACGTATGCCGAAGAGGCATATCAGGAAGAAGTTGGTAGGTCGTGGCGGATTCGAACCGCCGACCAACGGATTAAAAGTCCGCTGCTCTACCAGCTGAGCTAACGACCCGCGGGAAAGGGCGAAATTTTAT
>Ga0210382_10000362_pt1 | contig 16594 bp, 17 predicted proteins | sample PLMedo_FD_155452 | JGI IMG/M metagenome (GOLD analysis project Ga0210382, IMG submission 155452) | Groundwater sediment microbial communities from an aquifer in East River, Colorado, USA - PLM0_60_coex redo | ecosystem: Environmental > Terrestrial > Soil > Riparian zone | place: USA: East... | reverse complement strand
ACCGGCTCGGCACGGTGGCGGTAGCGCACGGTGCCGTTGGGCGCGCGGATCTCGCGAATCAGCGTCGGCTCGAGCAGCACGCCGTCATTCGCGATCGCGCCGTACGCCGCCGCGAGCTGGATCGGCGTCACCGCAAGCTCGTACCCGATCGCGAGGCTCGCGGAGCTGGGACGCGACCACTCGCGGGGCGGCCGCAGCCGTCCCGGCGACTCGGCGGGAAACTCGACGCCGGTCGGGGCGCCGAAGCCGAAGGCACGCAGCACGCCGTACTGTTCGTGCGGACGCAAGCGGGCCGCGAATTTCACGAGCGCAATGTTGCTGGATACCCGGATCGCATCCGCCAGTGTGAGCGAGGGTAGCGGGTGCTCATCCGTGACCACGCGATCGGGCAGGCGGTAACGCCCCCCCTCCCCCGAAACATGCTCCCCGGGCCGGACGCGCTCGAACGTGATGAGCGCCGCGGCCGCGAAAATCTTGGCGAGCGATCCTGGCTCGAACGTGTCCGTGAAGGCACTCGGCCGCATGCTGCCGTCGGCGCGCCGGGACGCCACCGCCAGGATCTCGCCCGTCCCGGGATCGAGCATGACCACGTCGCCGCCATCCGCTTCCATGTTGTCGATCGCGTCGTCGAGCGCGCGCTGCGCGATCTCCTGCAGCTCGGCATCGAGCGTGAGCACGACGTCATTGCCGGCAACGGGCTCGGAAATCACGCGCGCGGGCGACTCGTACTCGCGCCCCTCGCGGTCCTTCAGTACGACCGCTGCACCAGGCGTCCCGGCCAGCAAGCTATCGAGCAGACGCTCCAAACCACCTCCCCCACCTCCACCGCCTCGACCATCCTCGCCAACCCTTCCAATCACCGCGCGCGCAAACTCGGTCGACGGATAGAAGCGCCGCAGGAGGGGCTCGAGATGAATGCCGCGCATGCTGCGCAGCGGCTGCACCTCGAGCGTCGTAAAGGGGCCGGCGAACCAGGCGTAGCGGCGACGCAGCCCGCGATCCACGTCGCGCGGCGCGAGTCGCAGCTGGCGCGCAATCGTCGCGGCGTCGCGCGGCGGATCGCGCAGCTCGTTCGGCGCGATGCCGACATGATACGTCGCTTGGGTGAGCGCCAGGCCCAGCCCGTGGCGGTCGAACAGCGTGCCGCGCCGCGCCTCGAGCACGACACGCTCGGTGCGCTGTGACTTGGCCGCGGCGGCGTACTTGCGACCTTCCAGCAGCTGCACCTGCCCCGCGCGCACCACCAACGCCAGCAGCGCGGCGCCGAGAGCGATCTCCACAACACGGAGCCGGACGAGGAGCTTGGCCATTTAAGGCCGTTCTCGAGGTTGTGGAGGCTGCGCGGGGATTAAAATGATTTCTGTGTCAGCGGGCAATCGCAGTCCCAGCTTGCGAGCGCGCGGCAGCAACACGGTGCGGCTCTGCGCGGTGCGGACGCGCCGCTCCAAGTCGGCGTGCCGGCCCTCCAGCGACGCGCGCTCGGTCCGCAAATCCGCCAGCGCGCGTGCCGCGTTCAGGGCGGACGTCTGCCGGGCGATCACCGCCCAGAGCGCCGCCAGCAGCGCGACGAGCCAGAAGGCGATCCAGTGGCGGCCTCTAAACGGCATCGGCCACCGCCGTTTCGAAGGCGCGGAATTGCGCGGATCGCGCGCGAGGATTGGACGCGACTTCGTCGGGCGAGGGGAACACGGGCTTCTTCGTGAGCACCCGTCCCAGGGCGCGGCCGCGGCAGGTGCAGATCGGCTGGCGAGGCGGACAGATGCAGTCGCGGCCCCATTCCCGAAACGCATTCTTCACGATGCGGTCTTCACCCGAATGGTAGGTGATGACGCCCAGACGGCCCCCGGCGACGAGCGCATCGCGGAACGCGGGCAACGCTCCGGCGAGCATCTCGAGCTCTTCATTCACGGCGATGCGGAGGGCTTGGAAGAGGCGCGCGAAATCGGACGGACCCGAGCGCGGGCCCAAGACGGCGCGGATCGCGTTCACGAAATCATCGCTGATCGCAAAGGATGCAGAGAGCCGGCGCCGGACGATTTCTTTCGCAAGCGCGCGGCCACGCCTCTCGTCGGCATAGTCGGTGAATACCGCGCTGAGCTGCTCCACCGGCCACGTATTCAGGACATCTCGAGCGGTTATTCCCCTTCCCCCCATACGCATATCGAGCGGCGCGCCGGGCCGAAAAGTGAACCCGCGTTCCGCCGTGTCGATCTGATGCGAGCTCACGCCGAGGTCGAGCAGGATGCGATCGGGATGGAACTCTCGAATGGCAGCGATGGCGGCAGGGGCAGCAAAGGAGGCTTCGAGATACTCCATGCCGTTGGTGCCGAGCCGGTGGCGGGCGGCGGCGATTGCGTCGGAATCGCGGTCGAGACCCAGGACGGTCGCGCCGGCCTCGCGTAAGATGGCCGCGTGGCCGCCGCCGCCGAGCGTCGCATCGACGGCGCGCGTGCCACCGGTCGCCCACGCGCGCACGGCCGCGCCGAGGGCCGGGATGTGATACGGAATCGCTGGCGAGTCGGAGGCTGCCGTGGGCACGCTCCATAATAAGAAAACCCCCGCCATTAGGGGCGGGGGTCGGGAAGTCGAGAACTCTCAGGCGGGGCTGACGGGGCTCGAACCCGCGACCTCCGGTGTGACAGACCGGCACTCTAACCAGCTGAGCTACAGCCCCAAGCCCCTCACGGAGCGCCGGAATATAGACCCGGGGTCAGGTCAATTCAACGGCGCTTACAGCGGCGGCTTGCACTTGAACGCCGCCTGCACTGACGGCTTCGTTTTTTCGTACTGGGCGACGTACCCGAGCATTTGATCCGCGAACGGCGGCGAGACCCGGCGGCCCAGGAGCAGCGTGGATTTGGTGCGCGCGAGACGATCAAAGAACGCGCGCGCCTGTACGCAGCGAGCCGCCCCTTTGGCCTTCGTCATTTCTTGATAGGGTACGTTCAATGTCAGCACGGACGAGATCCCCCACCAGAAGCTGGCACTGATCCGAATTTGCTGCCTCGGTCCGAGCGTGTCCGCCGGGGTCTTCGGGGCAACGATCGTGAGCACCGTGTCGAGCCAGGCATACGCCCGGTCATTCGCGCCCGCCTGCGCGAGCTTGGACCCGCCGGTCAACATGATGACCGACGCCGCGAGACGCTGCGTCGAGTCTGGCGACGTGATCCCCGGCCGCAAGTATGGACGCGCGGAGTCCACCTTCTGCGCGAACGATGCGCGCACCCGATTCAGGGCGGCGGTGTCGCCTTTGAGGCGGTTCGCGGTCGCCGTATCCCACACCGCCGCGTCAATGAGGGCCTTGGCAATCTGCAGGCTGGTGGCGACATCCTTGGGATCGACCGCCAGCGCCTTCTTGTAGTAGACGAGGGCAGAATCACTCTTGCCCGCCAGCTCGAGCGCGCCCGCCCGTGCCCGTATGTAGACCGGATTGTTCGGGAAATGGCGGATCGCGGCTTCCGTGAATTTGAGCAGGACCTGTGTGTCGGCGACTTGTTGCGCCGCGCCGAGCGCCGGTTTCAAGAACGTCGTGTCGCCGCCCGCCGCGCTGTCGTGCTCGAACTTTGCGACCCACACGTCGAGGGCGCAGCGGAAATTCGAGGCTTCGGTGCAAATCGTCAGCTTCATATCGAGCAGCTGCGCGTCGCCGGGCATGACCTTCAAGCCTTCGTCGAGCAACGCGATGGCGCGATCATGCTGCTTGATTTTCCGCAGCTCCTGCGCGATCTGGAGGCGCTTCTGCGTATTGCGCGGCTCGCCGCGGAGCTGCTGGATGAACGCCTCCATGGCCTTCAGCGTGTCGCCCTTCTGCTGGTAGAGCTGGCCCAGGTTCTGGAGCGCGGTGCCGTTGAGCGAGTCCCCCTTCAACGCACGCTCGTTCGCCGCGATCATACTGTCCGGCGGCATCCGTTGCGCCTCGTAAATCGTGGCGATGCAGAGCCACGCGGCGGTCGAATTGGGATCGATGGCGAGGGCCTTCTGCGCATCCGCGCGCGCGCGAGTGAACTGCCCCTTCTTGCGGTCCTCATTGCAGGCGCGGATCTGCTCGCTGAGACGCACCGTCGTCGCAATCTTCTGCGCGATTTCCTCGGCGAGCGCCGCGGCGGTTCCGGGATTGCCGTTCGTCGCGGTAAAGCGGCCGGTGATACCGGAGCTGCTGATGTCGACCATCTGGACGTCGGCCGTCAAGTTCGCGCCGTTCTTCACGAACGTCCCGGTCACGTATGCGTGCACCTGGAGGAAGCGCGCGAGCTGTTTCGCCTGCTGATCGTCGAGCAGACCGTTGCACGGGAATCCCGATTGTGCGAGCGCTTCGCAGAGCTTCGCTTTCGGCACCACCAGGACTTTGCTCTTGACGAGCTGGTTGACGCGATCGCGGATGGCATCGGCCAGCGCGATGCTCGTGGCCGAATCGGCCGACGCTGCCATGAAGGGCAGTATGAGAAGTCGCACGGTCGGCTGTTGCGGCGCGGCCAGCTGCTGCGCGGGTGCGCTGATCGCAACGCCGATCGTCAGAGCCACTGCGAATTGAAGCGCTCTCACCTTGTTCGTTCCTCCGTTACAGGCTGCTACACCAATGGGCGAAGAGGGATTCGAACCCCCGACATCCTGCGTGTAAGGCAGGCGCTCTGAACCGCTGAGCTATTCGCCCGTGCCATTGGGGGGAGGTGCTAAAGAGCCAGGCCTACTGGAAACAAAACGCAGTAGCCCAGGACGAGCAGCACCGGCGCGAGCGTCGTAGATCCTCTCGACAACAGCCAATAACCCAGAACGAGCGACGCGAGCGCTCCGCCGAGAATGATGTAGTTCTTCGGTCCGAAACGGAGGCGCGAACGTGCAAGAGTTAGGTCTGGCATGAGCGGCTGGAGTCTATTCGGTAATCTCATGCTCGTCAAGCAGTTCCGCTTCCAGCGCCGCGCGCTTGCGCCGGTCGCGCTGGCGCCTGAGCAGCAGCAGCGCCGCGAGGAGCGCGCCGATCGACAGCCAGAAAAACCCCATCGCCGCGAGCCACGAGAGCCAGCCGTAGCGCGAGCCCAGGTCGCGCTGCCAGCGCAGCTCGAAGTCGCCCTCGGTGACGTGGTAGGTCGCGCGCAACGCCGCATCGAACGACTCCGCCTGTGGCAGGTTGGCGAGCAGGGGGCCGAGTCCGCGGTCCCCACCCCAGCGCTGGAGCAGCAGCACGGCGGTGGCCGCGAGCGCGTACCCGGTTTCCGCGTCGCCCCGCGCTCCCCGGAGGGCGCGATCGAGGTCATCGAGGTCCATGCGCACGCCGCGCGCGAGCTGCCAGTTGAGCCGTAGCGCATCGAGCCGGTCCCACTCCTGCGCGGCGACCGCCGCATACCCTTCCTCGAACCAGAGCGGGACGTGGCGACCGACATGCCAGCGGAGGGCAAGATGCGCGAGCTCATGCCGGAGAGCGACGGTCGGACGGTCGGACGGTCGGACGGTCAACAAGACAATCGTTCCCGCGTCAGGAAATGCCGCGCCTTCGCTCCAGAGCGGCAGCCGGCCGCGCGTGAGTGAATCGTACGTCTCACGCGTCGGTGCGAGGATGAGGCGGATGGGACGGTCGGGCAACGCGCCGATCCCCGGGAAGTCGTGCGCGCGATCGGCGATCTCCGCGAGCGAGGTGGCGAGACCCTGCTGGCTCGGCCAGGCAACCGCGGTGACGCGTCCAACGGTGACGGCAACGGGCGGCGGGGGGGGAGGTTGAGTCGAACCCTGCAGCAGCAGGGCCAGCAGCGCTATTCTCGCGGCGGCTCCTCGCCCTTGGCAACAAGCTCCAGCATCTCCTGACACCGCTTGCCCCAGGGGTTGAACTTGTTCGCCTTGAAGCCGCCTTCCCACGTGGACTTGGCTTTCGCCTGATCGCCGGCGAACCAATGCGCGCGCCCCAGCTCGTAGTAGGCCTCGATCAGGTTGGGACCGAGCTTGATCGTCTTCTCGAAAAAGGTCTCCGCGTCCTCGAACATCTCGCGCTGCAGATAGACGAGGCCGAGATAGAAGTGCGCGTACAGCGTCGCCTTCTTGTCGTTGTCCAACCGGATCGCTTTCGACAGATGCTCGATCGCTTCGCCGAAGATCCGCTTCTTCAAGCAGATATAGCCGACGTTGATGCGCGCGAGTGAGTTCGCCGGTTCCTTCATCAGGACTTTCTGGAAGGTGCCGAGCGCATCGTCGTAATCCTCGTGCAGCATCTGCGCCCAGCCGAGCAGGGACTCGGCCTGCGTCTCCCCGGGTGAGAGCTGCAGCGCCTTGGTGAGCGCCTGGATCGCGCCGGCGTGGTCGCCCAGCGAGATCAGACTCCAGCCCTTCTCGATGAACGTCGTCGCGCCAATGTGATCGGCATGGAGGACCGGCCGCTGACCGGTGAATTCCGGAGCGCCGGCCTGCTTCGTATCGGCAGCCAGCTGCTTATAGCGATCGACGAGCTGGCGGATGTCGTCCTTGAGCTGCGTCAGCTCGGTCAACGCGCCGTCGACCTTCTTGAAGAACGCGATGATCTCGCGCTTGGCGGCTTCGCGCTCGGCGTTTCCCGGCGGGCCACCCCCCTCGAGCTGCCGGGCGATGGCCTCGTATTCGCGGCGCAGCGCCGCGACCGGTGTATCCGCCATCATGTCGCTCCCTGCAGAGCCATTTTTTCCTTCGCATTCAGCAGCTTGTTCGTGTTCAACACGACGATCGTGCGGCCGTTCTGCACCACGAGACCGGAGATGTATTCCGCGGCGAGGCCCTTCACGATCCCGGGCGGCGGCGTCACCGCCTGCGCGGCGACCTGCAGAACTTCCGTGACCGTATCCACGATCATCCCGATCTTCCCGCCATCGAACTCCAGAATGACCGTACGCGTATCCTCGCGCAGCGGCGCGGCGGCGCCGAGGCGCTTCCGCAAATCGACGAGGGGAATCGCGCCCCCCTGATATTGGAGCACGCCTTCGAGAAACTCCGGCGCCTTCGGCAGCGGCGCGGGTGCCTCGTAGCGGAGAATGCGCTCGACCTGAAAGATGTTGAACGCGAAGTCCTGGCCACCAACCTTGAATGCGACCAGCTGCACGTCGTCGCCGCCCAACCCGCTGATCGTCGTCACGTGATCCGGTCTCCCAGCGCATCCAGATCGAGAATCGGGACCAGACCACCCCCCCGCTCCGCCACGCCCGACGCCCAGGGCAGTGTCTGGCCCCGCGGCACGGGCAACGGCTCCTCGCGCACGACCGCATCGGCGTCATCCACCTCGAATGCCACCTGGCGACCGCCGGCCCCAAGCTCCACCAGGACGACGGTCCGCACCGCGCTCGTCGACGCCCCGGGAGCAGCCGCAGGCGATGCGTCGCTCCCCGTGAGGAACGCTCCCAGATGGATGAGCGGCACGAGGCGCCCGCGCAGCGGCGTCAGACCGCGCATCGCCGGGAGCTTGCGAGGGATGGGCAGGACTTCCGTCGCATCGCCCACCTCGAGCACACGGGCGACCGGCAGTCCGTACGATTTTCCCTCGGAACGCACAAGCAAATAGCCTTTCATCAGATTCCCATCCTGAAGGATGGGCTCGGCGAGGCATTGTCCTTAAGGACACCGCATTGCCGAGCGCACGCTTTAGCGTGTCGAATCACGGTCTCTGCCCTCTCCGCACCAACTCGGCGGCAACGCGATCGGCGATCTGGCCGAGTGGCAGCACGGCGTCGACCCCGCCCGCCTGGACCGCGGCGACCGGCATGCCTGGAATGACCGCCGTTTCCCGATCCTGGGCGAGGCCGGTTCCGCCTGCGTCATGAATGCTGCGCAAGCCGCTCGCACCGTCGCGCCCCATCCCGGTCAGGACGACACCGACGGCACGCACGCCGTACACCTCCGCGATGGAGCGGAATAGAGGATCGGCCGCGGGGCGAACACCCCAGAGGGGAGCAGATTGGTCGAGCGCGATGACCGGACCGTCGAGAGCGGAACGCACCCGCATATGATAATCGCCCGGGGCCACGTACGCCGTATCGGCGACGATCGGTGCGCCGTCGGCCGCCTCCACGACACGCACCTGGCTCATCGAGTCGAGCCGCTCTGCGAGACTGCGTGTGAACTTCGGCGGCATGTGTTGCACGATGAGCACCGCGGCTCCGCGGCCGGTCGGCAGCCTGGGCACGACGTCGGCGAGCGCGCGCGGGCCGCCGGTCGAGGCGGCGATGCCGACGGCGAGCACGGCGCGGCCGCGCAGCGCAAGCTCGGGTGGATGCACGACGGGTGCCGGCGGACGCGCCAGAACGCTGACGTGCGAGACGTCGGCGGCGAGCGCGCGGCGCACGGCCGCGATGAGCTGCGGCGCCAGCGATTCGAGCGCGGCGCGCGGGTGGCCAAAGACCTCGGGCGGCGGCTTGGCGACGATTTCGACCGCGCCGAGCTCCAGCGCCCGAATCGCCGCCTGCGTGCCGGGGCCCGCGTGCGCGCTGACGACGACGATGGGCCGCGGCGATTCCGACATGATGTAGCCGATGGCGCCGAGGCCGTCGAGCTGCGGCATCTCGAGATCGAGCGTCACGACGTCCGGCCTGTGTTGATGCACCTTGCGGATCGCATCCAGTCCGTCGCGCGCGGTCGCGACGACGCGAAACTCTCCGGTCGCGGCGTCGCCGCCGCCCAGCACGTCGACCAGCACGCGCCGCATCAGCGCGCTGTCGTCGGCGATGACGACGGTCGGTTTGGGAGTGCCTTCAGATGATCGATTCACTGGCGCCCACCGACCGGATTTCCACGCGGCCGTCTTTGACGTGAAACCGGACGCTGCGGCCGCGCTCGCCGCCGACCGACTCGCGCACGATCGGGATGGCGGCGGCGCGCAGCGCGCTGCGCGCCGCCAGCACGTTGCGCTCGCCCATCTGAATGGTGCCCGGCGTGACGAGCTGGCTGAACATGCTGGCGCCACCAGCCAGCTTGGCGACCAGGCGCCGCGGGTCGGCACCCAGCACCTTCAGGCGCTCGATCAGGAGCGGCACGGCGGTTTCGGGAAACTTGGCCTTGTTCGTGATGTCGCGCGCGAGGCTGATGGACGGCAACAGCACGTGCGCCATGGCGCCGGCCTTCGTCTGGGGATCGTGCAGCATGATCGCGACGCACGAACCCAGTCCGAGGGTGACCAGCACGCCATCGCCGCGCTCCGCCGCCCAGTCGGCCACTTTGACGATGACTTCCTTCACTCCCCACCCGGTTTGACGTAGATCCGCTCGCGGGGGTCGACGAGGGTGAGACGCTCCCGCGCGGGACCGAACAGGGTTTCGACCTTGCCGAGCAGCAGCACGCCACCCGGCGCCAGCGCGTCGACGAACACCTGAAACAGCCGCTCCTGCGCCTGGCGCTCGAAGTAGATCACGACGTTGCGGCAGACGATGAGGTCGTACGGCGGGTGGGGCGGCGACTCGCGCGTCAAATCGTGCGCGCGCACGCGCACGGGCTCGCGCACCGGCGGGAGCGGCTGCCCATCGGGAAAATAGCGGCGCCGGAGATTGGCGGGCATCTCGCTGAACGCGGCGTCGGGATACTTCGCCTGGCGCGTGCGCTCGAGACTCAGGCGATCGACGTCCGTCGCGTCGATGACGCCCTGTGCGTCAACTTCCGCAAGGAGCACAGCGATCGTGTACGGTTCCTCGCCGGACGCGCACCCCGCCGACCAGATCCGCAGGTTCGGCCGCGCCCGGGCGAGCGCGCCGAGATAGGGCCGCAGGGCATTCCACGTTTCGACGTTGCGGAAGAACTTCGTGACGTTGATCGTGAGCGCGTCGAGCAGCTCCTGGTACTCGTGCGCGTCGCGGTCGAGGAGGGTGCCGTAGTCTTCGTAGGTATGGACGCCGCGAGCGCGCATCCGCACCGCGATCCGGCGCTTCAAGCACTTGTCCTTGTACGACCCGCAGCTGACTCCCCGCTCGCGTGAGATCTTTTCCGTCAGCGCTTCGAACGCTCGCTCCGGAGGAGCTGTGCTCACGACAACGCGCTCAATGTATCCAGATTCGCTTTGACGAGCTCGTGCTTGGGGTTGAGCTCGAGCGCGCGGCGCCACAGGTCGTTCGCCTGGTCACGCTCGTTTCGTTTGTATGCGATGTTGCCGAGCTTGAAGTAGACCGTCGTCACCAGCTCGGGCGACAGCTCGATCGCGCGCTGATAGAGCGCCCACGCCTCATCGTAGCGCGAGGCGCGGTACGCCAGATCGCCGAGGTTCTTGGAGAGCTGCGGCAGCGACGGCTCGTCGTGCAGCGCCGCGCGCGCCAGCGCCTCGGCTTTGGGCAGCTCACCCGCCAGCTCGTGCAGCACCGCGAGGTTGTTGCGCAGCACGCCGTTTTGGGGATAGGCCTCCACGCCCTGCGCGGCCACCCGTTCCGCCGTCTCGAAGTCGCCGGCCGCCGCGGCCGCCAGCGTGCGCGCCCAGAACCAGATGGGGGGCACGCGTTCGGCGAACAGCTCCTTGGCGCGATCGAGCCGGCCGGCGGCGCTGCCATGGTCGCCCTGTTTCAGCGCCACGACGCCCCACCCCACATAGACGCGCGGATCGGTGCGCGCCCGCGTGGCGGCCTCGGAGTACGCGGCATCCGCGTCCTCCAGCCGGCCGAGCTGCTCGAAGGCGAGCCCCAGATTGTGGAGGACCGCGGGCCGCGAGCCCCCCTTCTCCGCCGCGAGCCGCAACGCCTCCATCGCCTCGCGCCAGCGCGCCTGCTTCAGCGCGACCAGGCCGATGAAGAAGTGCGCGTTGGCATCGGTCGCGCGCAGCTCAGCCACCCGGCGGAACTCGCGCGCCGCTTCGTCCAGCATTCCCGTCTTGTAGAACGCGATGCCCAGATTGCGATGCTCCTCCACCCGGGCGTCGGTCATCTTCAGGTCTTCGGCGCTGGCGGTACGGCCCGCGCGATGCAGGAAGCCGGCGGTCACGAGGCCGTAGAGCGCTTTCCCCACCTCGAATTCGCCTAACCCCGAGTCTTCGATGACCTGATTCACGTCGCGCGAGCCGTCGAGCAGCGGCAAGAGCCGGTCCTGGATCTCCGTCAACGTCGCGTCGCTGATCGCGAGGCGATCACGGTCGACGAGGAAAATCAGATCGAACGAGGGGATCTTCTTCTCGATGAGGCCCCACTCGTCCACCCGCCGCGCGCCCTCGAGCAACAGCGACTCGGGATTGATCGAGACCAGGAAGTCCTGCTGCTCCGGCCGCACGTCGGATTCGAAGTTGAACGTTCCCTGCGTCCAGGTGAACAGGTAGTAGACCGATTCCTCGATCTGCATGCGGATGTAGCGCTCGAGCTCTTGCTGCGTGAGGACGTTCTGGGTGACGAGGATCTCGCCCAGCTTCTTGTCGCGCTCCCGGGACTGGCGGTGAATCGCGGCGTCGAGCTGCTCCTGGCTGATCTTCTCGTGCTTGACGAGGATGTCGCCGAGGCGGTCCCGGCGATTGACGATGGACGCGTAGGCGATGCGGCCCTTGTCGAAGTAGATGTAGCCGAAGTTGGAACGGTCGGCGATCGAGAGGCAGCCGGTCTTCTGCCCCAGCGCCAGCAGCTGCAGGACGTCGGGAAGCGACGCTTCCTTGAGTGAGCCTTTGATCGCCATTAGCGCAGATCCTCGATGACGCGGTCCCCGGCCGTGGGCCAGTCCCACACCATCTTTTCGCGGCTACGCACACCGCCGGCGCTCGACACGACGATGCCGCTGGTCCGGAGCCCCGCCGTACGCCGCGGCGGGGGCGCGCCCTCGAGCACCTCGCGCGCCAGGCCGGCGGTCACGGACGCGTCCTGCGCCGCGGCCGCCTCCACCACCCGCTGCACGACGCCGGTCAGACTACGCACCGAATCGATGGGGCGGTCGGCGAGATAATCGAGCAGCGCCGGCTCCAGCGGCACGCGCTGCTGCGTCAGCAGACGCTCGAGCACGCTGCGGCGCAGGTCCTTATCCGGCTCCGCGATCTCCGCCACCAGCCCACCCTCGAGCCGGGACACGATGCGCTCCTCGAGTCCCTCGAGCGTGTTGGGATGCGCGGGTGCCGTGAAGATGAGCTGTCGGTCTCCGTCGACGAGCTGATTGAACAGATTGAAGAGCTCTTCCTGGGTGCGCTCCTTGCCGGCGAGCAGATGGATGTCGTCCAGCAACAACGCCGTTGCGCGGCGATACCGCGCACGCCACCAATCCACGCGGTTCCCGTCGATCGCGGCGATCAGCTCATCGACGAAGCCCTGCGTCGACAAACACGCGACGACCGCATTCTTCTTTTTTGCCAGCTCGAGACCGATCGCGTTGAGCAAGTGTGTTTTGCCAAGCCCGCTCCGTCCCACGATCACGAGGGGATTGTATTTCTTGCCGGGCTTGCCGATCACATCGCGCGCCGCTTTGAGCGCGACGTCGTTGGAAGGGCCGGCGACGTAGCTGTCCAGCGGAAACGCGCCCGACGGCGCCGGCGGCGGGGCCGCGCCGTCGCGCACCTTCGCGGCCGCCGCCTCGGCCGCGTTCATGTGGTCGGGATCGCGGAACACTTTGTCGCCCGCGGCCTGCGGATCGAGCACCGCGACTTCCGCTTCGAGCGCCTTGAGCCGCTCCACATCCTGCACGTAGGCGGCGATCGCGTCGTCCACCGCGGCCGGTCTTTCCTGATCGAGGAGCTTCTCGAGCCTCCCGGTGCGGTAGCCTTCGCCTTCCCAGCGCAGCACCGCCTCCGCCACGCGCGCGCGCCACGCCTCGACCGCCTTGCCGACCGTGACCGTCACGTCACTCAGGAACTGGGAGAATTCATCTGATGAGGCGGCGGCAGGTGAAGCGGCGGTGGCTGAGGCGGCGGTAGATGAAGCGGCGGTAGGGATCCCCAGGACCTTGCTGGCGGCCTCGGCGTTGATCGGTGTGTCGCTGACCGCTTGAAACGCGATCAAGCGGTTGAGCGCCCCCATCAGCTCGCGCACGTTCGGGTATTCGACCGTGGCGACGGTCTCGAGCACGCCGGGCTGGAACGACGTGCCCCGCTCCTCTGCCTTGCGGCGCAGGATGGCGACCCGGGTTTCGTAATCGGGGATGCCCATGTCCACGACGAGCCCGCCCGAGAACCGCGAGATCAGACGCTCGTCCAGGTCCTCGATTTCCGCCGGAGGGCGATCGCTGGCCAGGACGATCTGATGTCCCGACTGCTGCAGCGCCTCCGTGAGGCGCAGCAGCTCGGCCTGCATCTCCTTGCGATTCGTGAGGAACTGGACGTCGTCCACCAGCAGGACATCCACGGTCTGGAAGCGGCGGCGGAATGCGTCTCCCTGTCCCGCCGCGATTGCCGCGTGGAACGCTTCGACGTACTCGTCCAGCGTCAGGTACTCGATGTTGAGCTGCGAGGCGATGGTTTTCGCCGCATGGCCGATGGCCATGAGCACGTGGGTCTTCCCCAGCCCGGAGCCACTATAAATGAAGAGCGGGTTGTAGGCCGAGCCCGGATTCTCCGCCACGGTACGGCCGGCCGTGACGGCCAGACGATTGGCGGCGCCCACGACGAAGGTCTCGAACGAGAAGCGGGGATTGAGGGCGCTGGTCATGCCGCCGGGCTCCCCGCCGCGAGCTTCTTGAGCACCAACTCCGAGATCGCTTTCAGCGTCTCGAATACGCCTGTGCCGTGTAGCGCGTCCGCCGGAAAGCTCGGCACGCTGCGGAAGTTGAGCGCGTCGTCCAGCTCGGCGTGGGTGAGGATCAGCTCCGCCGGTAGGTCCTGCTTGTTGTACTGCATCACGAGCGGCACCGCGCGCACGTCGACGCCGTGCTCCAGGAGATTGCTTTGCAGGTTCTGCAGGCTCTCGATGTTCTCATCGAGTTGACGGGCCTGGCTGTCGCCCACGAACACCACGCCGTCCGCGCCCTGGAGCACGAGGCGCCGCGTCGCGTTGTAGTAGACCTGGCCCGGCACGGTGTAGAGCTGGAACCGCGTGGAGAAACCCGAGATCTGCCCCAGATCGATCGGCAGGAAGTCGAAGAACAGTGTGCGATCGGTCTGCGTGGCGAGGGACACCATCCGCCCGCGCCGCGTTTCCGGTACCCGTCCATAGACGTAATGGAGATTCGTCGTCTTCCCGGACCGTCCCGGTCCGTAATAGACGATTTTGCACGTGATCTCGCGGCTCGTGAAGTTGACCAGGGACACGGGCTATCTCCCAAACAGCGTGTTGAGGCTGTCCGTCAGCTCGCGCTCGAAATCCGCTGCCAGCACCTGCTTCGGGACCGCTCCCTTGGGGGTCGCCGCCTTCAAGTCCGCCGCAAGTTGATCATAGAATAACTGAACCAGGCCGAGCGATGAAACATCGAGGTCGTAGACGGCGAGCACTGCCAGCGTCCCGCGATCCGTCACGAACGTCGCGAGGAAGAATCCGGTCTTGGGACCCTGGTGACTGAGCGCCGCGAACGGCTGCTGCCGCAGCTGGCGGGCCAGCTCGCCCGTGGACGCGACGATCGCGGCGGCGAGGGCCGCCGCCGACATCACGTCCACGGCGCGCGAGAAGCCGGACTGCGCCAGGACCTGGCCGGACGGCGTGAGCACCAGCACCAGGCGCACCGATGCTTCGCGCACGAAGTCGGTGAGGGGTTGGAGCGTCCAGCTCTCGACGGCGCGGGTCTGGGGGCTCATACCATCGCCTCCGCGGCGCGCAGCAGCTCGAGCCGGACGAGGCCGATATTCACGTCCGGCTCCGCGACCGCGACGACGAGAATTCCGCCGGAGGCGTCGGCGGGCACCACGAGCAGCGCGCCCTGCTCCGCCTGAAGATGCCAGAAGACACTCGTTCCGGTGCCCGCCGCTTCCATCGCGCGGCGCAGGCGGCCGGCGAGGCTCGCCGCCAACGCGGCGACGGCGCCGCCCTTGATCCCTTCCATGAGCTGCGCGGCGACCACGAGGCCGTCTTCCGTCGAGACGAGCATCGCACCGCGCACGCCGCGCACGCGTGTGACGAGATCGAGCGCCTTGCTCACTGGTTCTCCAGCCAGCGGCGCGCCATCGCCGTCGCACGCTGCGCCAGGATCGCCAACCGGCCGAGCGGCATGCCGCGGTCGCGCACGACGAGGAGCAGCGCTTCCGGGGTCGGATGCGCGAGGTGGACGTTGCCGTGCTGCCCTTCCGCCGACAGCCCCATCCAGGCACCGAGGCCGAGCAGCTTGGCGGTTCGAGCCGCCTCCTGCGACACCCCGGCGAGGTAGGCCGCGACGGTATCGGTGACATCAGTCCCAGACCTGTCCTTCAGCGCTCCACCGAGCACTCGTCCAGCGCCGTCGATGAGCAATAGACCTTCGTTCGCGCCTTCCAATCCGGCGAAGACTCGAGCTTCATCGAGCCCGCTGCCTTGTGGCGCCTGGGCGGTAGATGCGGCGGCGGTAGGTGAAGCGGCGGTAGATGACTCGGCGGTCGGGGCGGCCGGTGCCGGTGGCGCAGCGCCTTTGCGCATCATCGCGATGGCCTGATCGATGCTCGGGTCGTCGGGCTCGACTTTCCGCGCCTGCTCGAGATGCGCCTCTGCCTGTGCCAGGTCGCCCACCTTGAAATAGAGGAAGGCAAGTCCCTTGAGCGCCCCGGTATGGTGCGGCGCGATCCGCACCGCCATGTCCCATTCGTCGAACGCGCGCTCGTAGTCGTGCTTGTCGGTGAGAATGCGCGCGTACAGGTCGTGGGCGTCGGCGAGATGCGGATGCCGCTCGAGCCCATTCACCGCCACACGCAGCGCCGCATCGAGCTGGCCCTTGCGCCGCAACGCTTCGGCCAGCCGCAGGAACACGAGGCTCTGCGGGTCCTGAGCGAGCTGCGCGGAGAGCGCGCGGATGTCGTCAGCCATGGCTGAACACTCGGGCCGCTTCGCGCGCGCGTTGCACGTCCGCCCGTTGCGCCTCTTCGTCGGGGCTGCGAGCGAGCCGCTCCCACTCGTCCCAGCTGGCGACGGCTTCGGCAAAGCGACCCATCGAGACGAGCGCAAATCCCAGCTGGCGATGCGCCGCGGCGAGGTTGGGGTCGAGCCGCAGCGCGCGCCGCAGCTCCTCGGCGGCGGCGGACCCGTGTCCCCGCGCCAGATGAATCCGGCCGAGCAGCAAATGGACTGTCGCGTCGTGCGGCTGCATGCTGCCGGCTTGCTCCGCTGCGGCGCGCGCGGCGTCTAGGTCCTTCGCTTCCAGCGCCCGCTCGGCCTTCGCCACGAGCTCGGGCACGTCGGCCGCGCCGCCCGGACGGCCGCGCTTTGTGGTCCCCGGGTCCATGAGCACGATCACACCGGCACTCTCGAGACCGAACAACGTCTTGGCCACCTCGAAGTCCGACCGTCCGAGCTCCGTCGCCAGCCCACGGATGGATCGTTGGCCGTCGATCAGCGCGAGCACCTCCCACTCCGGGGGCAGGAGGTCGAGCTCGCCGCCGCCGCCTTCAGGTGTCGGCGCGAGCGACGGCACGACACCCACATGGGGGATCCGGTTCTCGATGCGCGACCATTCATCGATGCGGCGCGCGCCCTCCATCATGAGCGCTTCCACGGGGATCCGAACCGTCACCTCGGTCGGGACCTTGCTCTCCGTTTCTTCGGTGAACGAGAAGTAGCCCTCGTTCCAGCTCATGACCTCGAAGACGACTTCCTCGATCTGG
>Ga0210382_10000361_pt1 | contig 16598 bp, 12 predicted proteins | sample PLMedo_FD_155452 | JGI IMG/M metagenome (GOLD analysis project Ga0210382, IMG submission 155452) | Groundwater sediment microbial communities from an aquifer in East River, Colorado, USA - PLM0_60_coex redo | ecosystem: Environmental > Terrestrial > Soil > Riparian zone | place: USA: East... | reverse complement strand
TCGCCTTCAAGGCCGCCCCGCGGATCACCGGAATGTCGTCGCCGGGGAACTGGTACTTGGACAAGAGCTCCCGCACCTCGAGCTCCACCAGGTCCAACAGCTCCGCGTCGTCCACCAGGTCGCACTTATTCAGGAACACGACGATCGCCGGCACGTTCACCTGCCGCGCCAGCAGAATGTGCTCCCGCGTCTGCGGCATCGGCCCATCGACGGCCGAGACCACGAGGATCGCTCCGTCCATCTGGGCGGCGCCCGTGATCATGTTCTTCACGTAGTCGGCGTGCCCCGGGCAGTCGACGTGCGCGTAGTGGCGCTCGGTCGTCGAGTACTCGACGTGGCTCGTCGCGATCGTCAGGATCTTGGTCGCGTCGCGCCGCCCCTGCGACTCGGAGGCTTTCGCCACCTGGTCGTAGGAGATGTACGCGCCGAGGCCCTTGTCGGCCGACACTTTGGTCAGGGCCGACGTCAGGGTCGTCTTGCCGTGGTCGACGTGGCCGATCGTGCCGACGTTCACATGCGGCTTGGTCCGTTCAAACTTGGCCTTTGCCATTGCTCTAGCCTTTCACCTTGGAAACAATTTCCTCTGCCTTGGCTTTCGGCACTTCTTGGTAGTGACTGAACTGCATGCTGTAGATCGCGCGGCCCTGGCTCATCGAGCGCAGCGTGGTCGAGTAGCCGAACATCTCCGAGAGCGGCACGCTCGCGGCGACGATGTGCGCGTCGCCGCGCTGCGTCATGCCGCCGATCTTGCCGCGCCGGCTCGACAGGTCGCCGATCACCTCGCCCATGTAGTCGGACGGCGTCACCACCTCGACGTCCATGATCGGCTCGAGCAGGATCGGATGCGCCTGGCGCGCCGCCTCTTTCACGGCCATCGACCCGGCGATCTTGAAGGCCATTTCGCTCGAGTCGACGTCGTGGTAGGAGCCGTCCACCAGCTCCACCTTCACGTCCACCATCGGGTAGCCGGCCAGCACGCCGTTCTCGAGGGCTTCCTTCACCCCCGCCTCGACGGGCCCGATGTATTCCTTGGGGATCGTCCCGCCGACGACGTTGTCCTCGAACACGAACCCGGTCCCCGGCTGGCCCGGCTCGAGGTGAATGACGACGTGGCCGTACTGGCCGCGGCCGCCGGTCTGGCGGATGAACTTGCCCTCGATGTACTCGACGCGCTTGCGCACCGTCTCGCGATAGGCCACCTGCGGGCGCCCGACGTTGGCGTCGACCTTGAACTCCCGCCGCATCCGCTCGACGATGATCTCGAGATGCAGCTCGCCCATGCCGCTGATGATCGTCTGGTTGGTCTCGGCGTCGGTGTGGACGCGGAAGGTCGGATCTTCCTCGGAGAGCTTCGCGAGCGCGGTGCCCAACTTGTCCTGGTCGGCCTTGGTCTTCGGCTCGATGGCGACCGAAATCACCGGGTTCGGGAAGCGCATCGCCTCGAGGATGATCGGATGCTCTTCGTCGCACAGCGTGTCGCCGGTGCGGGTGTCCTTGAGGCCGATGGCGGCGGCGATGTCGCCCGCGCGCACCTCCTCGATTTCCTCGCGCTTGTTCGCGTGCATCTGCAGCAGCCGCCCGATACGCTCGCGGCGCTCCTTCGAACTGTTGTACACGTAGGAGCCGGCGGCCAACACGCCCGAGTAGACCCGGAAGAACGTCAGTTTCCCGACGTACGGGTCCGTCATGATCTTGAACGCCAGGGCCGCAAACGGGGCGTCGTCCGTCGCGGGCCGCTCGGCGTGCGTCGCATCGTGGTGCGGCAGATGGCCCTTGATCGGTGGGATGTCGACGGGCGACGGCAGGTAGTCCACCACGGCGTCGAGCAGCGCCTGGACGCCTTTGTTCTTGAACGCGGCGCCGCAGATGACCGGCACGATGTGGCCCGCCACCGTCGCCTTGCGGATCACGCGACGAATCTCTTCTTCGGTGAGCTCGTGTTCCTCGAGGTACTTGTGCAGGATGGCGTCGTCATGCTCGACGCACGCTTCCAGCAGCTCGTGGCGCATCTGCTTCGCCTTCTCCTGCAGCGCCGCCGGCACCGGACCTTCGACGTATTTCTTGCCGAGGGTTTCGTCGTCGTACACGATCTCGATCTGCCGGACCAGGTCGATCAGGCCGGTGAACAGCTCCCCCGAGCCGAGGGGGATCTGGATCGGGAAGGCTTTGGCACCGAGCCGCTCACGCACCATGCGCAGGCACATGTCGAAGTCGGCGCCGACGCGGTCCATCTTGTTGACGAAGATGATCCGCGGCACGCCGTAGCGGTCGGCCTGGCGCCACACGGTTTCGGTCTGCGGCTCCACGCCGCCCACGGCGTCGAGCACGGTGACGGCGCCGTCCAGCACGCGCAGGCTGCGCTCCACCTCGACGGTGAAGTCGACGTGACCGGGCGTATCGATGATGTTGATGCGGTACTGGTCGCCGAGACGCGGCCAGAAGGCGGTCGTGGCCGCGGAGGTGATGGTGATGCCGCGCTCCTGCTCCTGCTCCATCCAGTCCATCGTGGCCGTGCCGTCGTGCACCTCACCCAGCTTGTAGGTGCGGCCCGTATAGTAGAGGATGCGCTCGGTCGTAGTCGTTTTCCCGGCATCGATGTGGGCCATGATGCCGATATTCCGAATCCGGTCGAGCGGCGTCGTGCGAGGCATTGCGGTCCTTTAGTCAGCCATCTTCAGCAAAAAGGCGGGGCGACCAGGCACCCAGAGGTGGGCCGGTCTCGCTCCGCAAGGCCCTGCGGCATGGCCGCGGGGGTCCCTACCCTTTTACCAGCGGTAGTGGGCGAATGCCCGGTTGGCTTCCGCCATCCGGTGCGTGTCTTCCTTTTTCTTGATCGTCTCGCCCTCGCCCTTCGAGGCGAGGATCAGCTCGGCGGCCAGCCGCTCCGACATCGTCTTTTCCTTGCGGGCGCGGCTGTACTGAATGATCCAGCGCATGCCCAGCGCCGTGCGCCGCTCCGGCCGCACTTCGACCGGCACCTGGTAGGTCGCGCCGCCGACGCGGCGGGACTTCACTTCGAGCGCCGGCTTCACATTCGACAGCGCCTGCTTGAACACATTCACGCCTGGCTGCCCGGTGCGCTGCTCGATCATGTCCATCGCCGAATAGAAGATCCGCTCCGACAGCGACTTCTTGCCGCATACCATCAGGTTGTTCAAGAACTTCGAGACGGTCTGGCTGTCGTAGCGCGGATCCGCCGGCACCGGCCGCTTGACGGTCTTCTTACGCCGGCTCACTTCGCGGCCTCCTTGGGACGCTTCGCGCCGTACTTCGACCGTGACTGCTTGCGCTCGTTCACGCCCGCGGCGTCCAGCGTGCCGCGGATGATGTGGTAGCGCACCCCGGGCAGGTCCTTCACACGACCTCCGCGGATCATCACGATCGAGTGCTCCTGCAGGTTGTGCCCTTCACCGGGGATGTAGGCCGTCACCTCGAACCCGTTCGTCAGCCGCACGCGCGCCACTTTCCGGAGCGCCGAGTTCGGCTTCTTCGGCGTGGTGGTGTAGACGCGGGTGCAGACGCCGCGCTTCTGCGGGTTTTGCCGCAGTGCGGGCGCCTTCTCCTTCTTCGCCACGTCCCTGCGGCCATGGCGGACGAGCTGATTGATGGTCGGCATACCCCTCAAACGACGCTGGGAAAAAAGTTGCGAAATAGACTTGAAAGCTAAGGGGGGGATTGAACTTAGGTCAAGGGTGGTGCGATACTGGAGTCGTGCGATCCCAGGTCGTCGTCCTCGCCCTCGTCGCCGTGGCTGTCGGCCCAGTAGCCGGGCAGCGACTGGCGACCGCGTATCCTCGCTGGGAGCCCATCCTCCAGTCCTCGACGCCCGCGCCCAAGGCGCCCGCCCCCGACTATCGCTGGGAGGGCCTAACCGTCGGGGGCGCCTTCGTCGGCCTCCTCGGAGCCGCCCTCGGGGGCGGGTTCTGTGGATACGACGACAGCGCGACAAAGCCCAACTGCACTTGGCCCACTATCGAGGGGTTCCTCGTCGGAGCCGTGGTCGGGGGGGTCACCGGGGGGCTGCTGGGCTCCCTCATCAAGAAACCCCCTCCCGACTCCGCCGACCACCCGTAAGACAACAGGGCCGACCCTAAGGCAGGGGTGACCGCCGACCGCTCGGCAGAACACGAGCCGCGTGTAGGACCCCGCCGCGAGTGAAGATGAGCCGCGTGCCGTCCGGCGACCACGTCGGCCCTTCATCAACGACCCATTCAGTTCAGGAGCGCGAGCAGCAGGACGGTGGACAGACCGGCGGCATGCCGCTTCATCTCGCGCTCAGGTGGAGGAGACGACTATCATAGCCCGCGAGTCGCGACCCCCGGCAAGAGCAAGCGCACCAAACGTCATAAGGACCCAAAAACAAGACGGCGCTGGGAGATCCCCAGCGCCGCTTTGCTCACCGTACGGGCACGGCATTGCCGTGCCCCTACTCTGCTTCGACTTCCTCCGGGAACGGGCTTGGGGCCGCGCCGGGCGCCGGTGCTTCGAGCGGCGGCGGCGGCGGCTGGAACCCTTCCGGCGGTTCGATCTCGATGTCGTGGTACCGGTAAATGCCGGTCCCCGCCGGGATCAGATGGCCGATAATGATGTTCTCCTTCAGGCCCAGGAGGTCGTCCTTGGCCCCGCGGATCGCCGCGTCGGTCAGCACCCGGGTCGTCTCCTGGAAGGAGGCGGCGGAGATGAACGACTGCGTCGTGAGACTCGCCTTGGTGATACCCAGGAGCAACGGCTCCCGGGTGGCGGGCTTCCCGCCCTTCTTCACGGCCCGCTCGTTGATGTCCGTGAACACGAGCTTGTCGATGGACTCGCCCTCGAGGAACTCCGTGTCCCCCGGATCCACGACTTTCACCTTCTGCAGCATCTGGCGCACGATCACGCCGATGTGCTTGTCGTTGATCTTCACGCCCTGGAGCCGGTACACCTCCTGCACTTCGTTCAGGAGGTACTCCTGCACCGCCCGCGGACCCTTGATCCGCAGGATGTCGTGCGGATTCACCGGCCCCTCGGTGAGGCGGTCGCCCGCCCGCACCCGGTCGCCCTCGTGGACCCGCAAGTGCTTGCCGGCCGCCACCTCGTACAGCTGCGGTTCACCTTCCTCCGCGTGCACCCAGATCTCGCGCTTGCCGCGCTTGATCTCGCCGAACCGCACCACGCCGTCCACCTCGGAAATCGTGGCGGGGTCCTTCGGCCGCCGGGCCTCGAACAGCTCGGCCACGCGCGGCAGGCCGCCCGTGATGTCCCGCGTCTTGTACGCCTCGCGTGACACCTTGGCGAGCACGAGCCCGGCGTACACTTCCTGGCCGTCTTCGACGGTGAGCTGCGCGCCCTCGGGAATGACGAAGTCGCGGAGCCGCTTTTCCTTTTCGCCCTTTTTCTGCACCACCTCGATGTGCGGGTGGAGCTTCTTCTCGCGGTCCTCGATGATCACGCGCTGGCGCCGCCCGGTGATCTCGTCCAGCTCCTCGCGCACCGTCTCGTCTTCGACGATGTCCACGAACCGCACCAGCCCCGCCACGTCGGTCATGATCGGGTTGGTGTACGGGTCCCACGTGAACAGCACCGCATCCTTCGCCACCTTCTGGCCGTCATCGACCATCAGTGTGGCGCCGAGCGGTACGTGGAAGCGCGAGTGGACGGCCAGTTTGGAGGCCGCCGTGTGGCCGTGGCCGTGGGCCGCCGCCTTGAGGACCACCTCGCCCTCGTAGCTCGTGACGACGCGCGCCCCATCGGGCGTGTTGACGAAGGTCAGCCGGTCGCCGTGCTCGATGACGCCCTCGACCTTGGTCTTCCGCACCGTCTGCTCGGCGATACGCGCCGCCGTGCCGCCGATGTGGAAGGTCCGCAGCGTGAGCTGCGTACCCGGCTCGCCGATCGACTGCGCCGCGAGAATCCCGACGGCCTCCCCCAGGTCCACCATGTCCATGGTGGCCAGGTTCCGGCCATAGCACATCCGGCACACGCCGCGCTTGGCTTCGCAGGTGAGCACCGAGCGGATCTTCACCGTCTCGATGCCGGCGTCCTCGATGAACTGTGACGTTTCCTCGATGACGAGCTTGCCCGCTTCCACCAGGACTTTGGGCCGTCCGTCCTCGTCCAGCTCGTGCGGGTCGAGCACCTCATCCAACGCCACGCACCCGACGATGCGTTCGCGCAGCGGCTCGATGATGTCCTCGCCCTCCTTCAGCGCCGACATCTCGAGGCCCAGGATCGTCCCGCAATCTTCTTCTGTAATGGTCACATCTTGAGCGACGTCGACCAGCCGGCGTGTCAAGTAACCGGCGTCGGCGGTCTTCAAGGCCGTGTCGGCGAGACCCTTGCGCGCACCGTGCGTCGAGATGAAGTACTCGAGCACGCTGAGCCCCTCGCGGAAGTTCGACTTGATCGGGCTCTCGATGATCTCGCCGATGCCGCCCGTGAGTTTCTTCTGCGGCTTCGCCATCAGGCCGCGCATGCCGGCCAGCTGCCGGATCTGGTCACGCGAACCGCGGCTCCCGGAGTCGAACATCATGTACACCGGGTTGAAGCCGCCCTTGGACTTCTTCATCGTCGCGACCATCGCCTCGGCGATGTCGTTGTTGGCGTGGGTCCAGGCGTCGATCACCTTGTTGTAGCGCTCGCCGAAGGTGATCTGGCCCGTCGCGTAGGCGCGCTGGAACCGCTCGACGCGCGCTTCGGCGTCGGCGAGCAGCGGCGCCTTCTCCGCCGGGATCTCGAGGTCGGCCACGCCGATCGACACGCCGCCCATCGTGGCGTAGCGGAAGCCGAACTCCTTCAACTGATCGAGGAACTGCACCGTCGGGGAGAGCCCCGCGCGGCGGTAGCTCTCGAAGACCAGCTCGGAGAGGTCCTTCTTCCGCATCACCTTGTTCTGGTAGCCCTGCTCGCGCAGCAGCCCCTCGGGGAGGATGCTGTTGAACAGGAACCGCCCCGCGGTGGTCGCGATCCAGCGCCCCGCCTGCCCCGGCGCTTCATGCCAGGCGTGCACGGGCGAGTGGAACTCCAGATTCTTGACGGCGAGCCCCATCTCGAGCTCCGCCAGCGAGCCGATGCGCGGCGCCGAGGCGAGCTGCGCCTCGAAGTCCGCCGGCTCCTTGGTGAGGAAGTAGCAGCCCAGCACCATGTCCTGGCTGGGCTCCGCCACCGGCCGGCCGTCGGACGGCTTCAGGACGTTGTTCGACGAGATCATCAGCAGCCGGCACTCGAGCTGCGCCTCGAACGAGAGCGGCACGTGTACGGCCATCTGATCGCCGTCGAAGTCGGCGTTGAACGCGGCGCAGACGAGGGGGTGAATACGGATCGCCTTGCCCTCGACCAGCACCGGCTCGAACGCCTGGATGCCCAGCCGGTGCAGCGTCGGCGCGCGGTTCAAGAGCACCGGATGGTCCTCGATGATCTCCTCGAGGATCTCGTACACTTCCGGCGACTCCTTCTCCACGATCTTCTTCGCCCGCTTCACCGTCTCGGCGATGCCCTTCTCCACCAGCTTGTGGATGATGAACGGCTTGAACAGCTCGACCGCCATCGCTTTCGGCAGACCGCACTGGTGCAGCCGCAGCTCGGGTCCCACCACGATCACCGAGCGACCCGAATAGTCCACGCGCTTGCCGAGGAGGTTCTGACGGAACCGCCCCTGTTTGCCCTTGAGCATGTCGGAGAGCGACTTGAGGGGCCGCTTGCCGCGCCCCCGGATCGCCTTGGAGCGGCGGCCGTTGTCGAACAGGGCATCCACCGCCTCCTGCAGCATCCGCTTCTCGTTGCGGAGAATGACCTCCGGCGCCCGGTGCAGGATCAGCTTCTGCAGCCGGTTGTTCCGGTTGATCACGCGCCGGTACAGATCGTTCAGGTCCGACGTGGCGAAACGCCCGCCGTCGAGCGGCACGAGCGGCCGCAGGTCGGGCGGAATCACCGGTACCACGTCGAGGATCATCCAGCGCGGATCGTTGCGCACTTCGCCGGCGTTGCCGGAGTTGCGCATCGCGTCCACGATCTTGAGCCGCTTCAGCATCTGCTTCTTGCGGTGCTGGCTCGTCTCCGTGGTCACGGACTCGCGCAGCTCGTCGGCCAGCTTGTCCACGTTGATGCGCTCGAGCAGCGAGCGGATCGCGGGGGCCCCGATGTCGGCCCTGAAGGCGGTGTCGCCTTCGGCCTTCGCCTTGGCACGGATCTCCAGGAAGCGGTCTTCATCGAGCAGCTCGCGCTCCTGCAGCTCCTGCTCGCCGGGCTCGATCACGACGTAGTTCGTGTAGTAGATCACGCGCTCCAGATCGCGCAGCGTCATGTCGAGCAGGTTGCCCATCGGCGACGGCAGCGTCTTGAAGAACCAGATGTGCGCCACCGGCACGGCGAGCTCGATGTGGCCCATCCGCTCGCGCCGCACCTTGGACAGCGTCACCTCGACGCCGCAGCGGTCGCAGATCACGCCACGATAGCGGATCCGCTTGTACTTCCCGCAATGACACTCCCAGTCCTTCACCGGGCCGAAGATGCGCTCGCAGAAGAGCCCATCCCGTTCCGGCTTGAAGGAACGGTAGTTGATGGTCTCGGGCTTCGTCACCTCACCCCACGACCACCAGGTGCGCTGGCCCTGCAGCTCCAGGCGCTCCCGCTCCTTGGAATCCCTCGGGCCGCGGATCTCCTCGGGGGAGGCGATCCGGATCTGGATATAATCGAAGCTCGAGCTCTTGGGCTCGTGGCCGCTGCGGAAATCGATCACTTATTCCTCCACGTCTTCAGTAGTGCCGAGCGTCACCTTGAGTCCCAGCGCCTGTAGCTCCTTCACCAGTACGTTGAAGGACTCCGGGATCCCGGGCTTCGGCAGGTTCTGCCCCTTCACGATCGCCTCGTACACGCGGCTCCGGCCGTTCACGTCGTCGGACTTGACGGTCAGGATTTCCTGCAGCGTGTGCGCGGCGCCGTATGCTTCGAGCGCCCACACTTCCATCTCCCCGAACCGCTGCCCACCGAACTGCGCCTTCCCGGCGAGCGGCTGCTGAGTGACGAGCGAGTACGGTCCGATGGACCGGGCGTGGATCTTGTCGTCCACCAAGTGCGACAGCTTCATCATGTAGATCGCGCCCACGGTCACCTCGGACGCGAACAGCTCGCCCGTGCGCCCGTCGCGCAGCCGGCACTTGCCCGCCGGCGACAATCCCGCCGCGGCCAGCAGCTCGACCACCGCGCCGTCCACGTCGGCTTCCGACTTGGCGCCGAACAGCGCCGCCAGAGCCGGCCGGCCCGTCGCCTCGAGCACCTCCGCCGGCTTGTCCTTGGCGAGGAACTTCTCGGCATCCTTGAGGCCCGCCTTGAGCCCCGCCTTCTCGACGGCCGACAGCTCCGCGCCCCCCTCGGCGCCCTTTTCGAGGCGCGCGGCCTGGACTTCCTGTTCGGTGCGGCGCTGCGCCAGCTCCCGCTCCGCCAGCTCCTTCGCGGCGAACTTGAGGAAGTCCACCAGCTGGTGGTGCACCTCGCGCGTCTCGGCCGATACCGTCCGCCCGCCCAGCAACGTGATCCCGGCGGTCGACACGTCGGGCCGCGCCCCGTTCCCGCCCGTAGTGGGTCGTCGCAGGTCGGCCACCAGCCCCCGTACGCGGTCGGCGTCGAGCTTCGGCGGCCGGACCTGGAGGCGCAGGCATTCCGCCGCCCACGTCAGGCCCGCCAAGCGTACCAACACGCCGATTTCGTTTTCGTCGGCGCCCTGGAAGACGGGGGTCTTCGCATCGAAGCCGAGGATCTTCGCGGCCCACCCCAGATGCGTCTCCAGGATCTGGCCCACGTTCATCCGGCTCGGCACGCCCAGCGGGTTCAGGACGATGTCCACCGGCGATCCGTCCGGGAGGAACGGCATATCCTCTTCCGGCACGATGCGCGCGATGATGCCCTTGTTCCCGTGGCGACCCGCCATCTTGTCGCCCACCGAGATCTTCCGCTTCTCGGCGATATAAACCTTCACCAGCTGGATCACTCCCGGCGGGAGCTCGTCCGGCTGCAGAATCTTGTCGATCTGGTCTTCCGACTTCTCTTCGATCTTGGCGCGCTCCGCCGTGGCCGCGTCGAGCACGGCGCGGATCCGCTCGTTCACGCTCTTGTTCGCGACGCGCAGCGTCTTCAGGTCGACGTCGGCGAAATTCACCTGCGCCACCTGCGGCTTCGTGAGTTTCGTGCCGGCCGGGAGGTACTCCTCCACCGTCCCCGCCTTCAGCATCAGACCCACTTCCTGGTTGGACAGCAGCTCGGCCAGCTCGGTGAACATCGCCTCCGAGATGCGCGCCTTCTCCTCCGCCTCGAGCCGGCGCACTTCGCCAATGCGCTCGCCGCGGTCCTTCTCCACCACCTGGTCCTCGATGCGCGAGAAGATCTTCACGTCGATGACCACGCCCTCCATGCCGGGCGGCACCTTGAGCGAGGAATCCTTCACGTCCTTCGCCTTCTCGCCGAAGATCGCGGTGAGCAGCTTCTCTTCCGGCGACAGCTCCGTCTCACCCTTCGGCGTGATCTTGCCGACCAGGATGTCGCCCGCCTTCACGTGGGCGCCGATCCGGACGATGCCCCGCTCGTCGAGATCGACGAGCGACTCCTCGGCCACGTTCGGGATCTCGCGCGTGATCTCCTCACGGCCGCGCTTGGTGTCGCGGACGTGCAGCTCCAGCTCCTGGATGTGGATCGACGAGTACACGTCGTCCTTCACCAGGCGCTCCGACAGGACGATGGCGTCCTCGAAGTTGTGGCCGTACCAGGGCATGAAGGCCACGATGACGTTGGCGCCGAGCGCCAGCTCGCCATGCTCCGTCCCCGCGCCGTCAGCCACGGCCTGCCCCGCCTTCACCTTCTGGCCCATGTGCACCAGCGGCCGCTGGTTGATGGCGGTGTCCTGATTGGTGCGCCAGAACTTCTTGAGGCGGAAGCGGTCATGCTGCTTGAGGCGCGCCAGCGGGTGATCGCCCGGCTTCAAGTCCTCGTCGCCGGAGTCGATGATGATCTCGTCGGCGGTGACACGGGTAACCACCCCGGCGCGCCGCGCGATCACCACGGCGCCCGAGTCGCGCGCCACTTTGTCCTCCAGCCCGGTGCCCACGAGCGGCGCCTGCGGAAAGAGGAGCGGCACCGACTGCCGCTGCATGTTCGAGCCCATCAGCGCGCGGTTCGCGTCGTCGTGCTCGAGGAACGGAATCAGGGCCGCGGCGATGGACACGAGCTGCTCCGGCGCCACGTCCATGAAGTCGATCTTGTGCGGGGCCAGCAGCGGGTAGTCGTCCCGTTTGCGGCACAGCACCAGCTCATCGGCGAAACGGCCCTCCGGCGTGAGCTTCGCGTTCGCCTGCGCGACCGCGTACTCCTCCTCCTCGGAGGCCGACAGCCAACGGATGTCGTCGGTCACCTTGCCGTCTTTGACGACCCGGTACGGTGTCTCGATGAAGCCCAGGTCGTTGACGCGCGCGTAGCACGAGAGGCTCGTGATGAGCCCGATGTTCGGACCTTCCGGCGTCTCGATCGGGCACATGCGGCCGTACTGGCTGTAGTGCACGTCGCGCACCTCGAAGCCCGCGCGCTCGCGCGTGAGTCCGCCCGGCCCGAGGGCCGAGAGACGGCGCTTGTGCGTCAGCTCCGCGAGCGGGTTCGTCTGGTCCATGAACTGCGACAGCTGCGACGAGCCGAAGAACGCCTGGATCACGGCGCTGACCGTGCGCGCGTTCACCAGATCGTCGAGCGTGATCCGCTCCGGATCGTTGTTGATGCTCATCCGCTCCTTGATGAGCCGCGCCATGCGCGACAGGCCCACCGAGAACTGGTTGGCGATCAGCTCGCCCACCGAGCGCACCCGGCGGTTGCCGAGGTGGTCGATGTCGTCGGTGTAGCCGCGGCCTTCCGACAGCTCGATCAGATAACGGATGATCGCGATGAAATCGTCCTCGGTGAGGACGGTGTTGTCCTTCGCCGCGCCCACCTTGAGCCGCTGGTTGATCTTGTAGCGTCCCACCCGGCCCAGGTCGTACCGCTTGGGGTGGAAGAACAGCCGCTTCAGCGCCTCGCGTGCGGTCTCGAGGTTCGGCGCCTCGCCCGGCCGCAGCAGCGTGTAGATCTGCTCCAGGGCCTCCGCCTCGGTGTGGGTCGGGTCCTTGATGAGCGTGTTCTTGATCAGCGGCGACTCGCTCCGGCCCGCGGGTAGGAGCACGTCCACCTTGGTCAGGCCCGCCTTGAGGAGCTTCTTCTTGAGCGTATCCGAGACCTCACGCCCCGCCTCGGCGACCACCTCACCCGTCTCCGGGTCGGCCACGTCGAAGGCGAGGACGTACTTGCCCTGCTGCTGCTGCGTCGTCGTCGGCTGCGCGTCCTCGCGCAGGTCGAGAGCGGTGTAGCCCGCGAACACCTTGACGCCGGTGATGCCGGCGCGGCGGAACGCGTTGAAGCGCTCCAGCGTCAGCTCATCGCCCACGCGCGACAGCGGCTCGCCCTTCTTGTTCTCCGGATCGGGGACGTCGGCCGCGAGCAAGGTGCCGAGGACTTCGCGCTTCTGCGCGCGGCCCTCGAGCTTGCCCGTGATGTCGATGTCCTTGGTCGCGTAGAACAACTTCAGGATTTCGGCGTTGGTGCCATAGCCGAAGGCCCGGAGCAGCGCCGTCGCCGGGAACTTCTTCTTCTTGTCGATGTGGACGTAGATCACGTCATGGATGTCGATCGTGAACTCGACCCACGAGCCCCGGAACGGAATGATGCGCGCCGAGAAGAGGCGCTGGCCGTTGGGGTGGATACTCTCCTCGAACACCACACCGGGCGAGCGGTGCAGCTGCGACACGATCACGCGCTCCGCGCCGTTGATCACGAACGTGCCGAGGGGCGTGAGGATCGGCAGCTCGCCGAGGTAGACTTCCTTCTCGATGATGTTCTTCGGGCGCTTGACCTTCGTAACCTCCCCGACCTCCTCCATGACCACGAGCTGCAGTGTGGCCTTGAGGGGCACGGAGTAGGTCATGTCGCGCTCGATGCACTCCTCGACCGTGTATTTCGCCTCCCCGAGCCCGTACTTCACGAACTCGAGCGAGTAATTGCCGTTCACGTCCTGGATCGGGAACAGGTCCTTGAACACCCGCTCCAAGCCGACGTCCGAACGATCGGCGCCTTTCCCGTCCGGTTGCAGCAGGGACTGGAAGGCCCGCGTTTGGATGTCGAGGAGATGGGGCATGGGCATGCCCGTCGCCAGCTTCGCGAACGACAGAACCGGCAATGTCTTCGTGGTCATGTCAAAACCTCAGGCAATGCAAAAGGCCCCGCCGCCCCCGGACCCGATGCGGTCGGGGGGTGGACAGAGGGGCTCGTAGAAGCGAGCAGGGCTGTAGTGAATCCGCGCATGTCGTAGAACCGAAGTGAGACCCGGGACGCGCCGCCGGGCCCGAATGGCCCGGCGCGTTTCGCCCGAGACTACTTCAGTTCGACGACCGCGCCCTGCGCTTCGAGCTTCTTCTTGATTTCTTCGGCTTCGGCCTTGGACACGCCTTCCTTTACGGTACCGGGCGCGCCTTCCACGAGGTCCTTGGCTTCCTTGAGACCCAGGCTGGTGATCGCGCGGATCTCCTTGATCACCTGAATCTTCTTCTCGCCGCCGGCCTTGAGGATGACCGTGAACTCGGTCTTCTCCTCGACCGCCGCCGCCGCCGCGCCGCCGGCGCCGCCGCCAGCCGGTGCCGCCGCCGCGGGCGCCGTGATCGTGACGCCGAACTTGTCCTTGAACTTCTCGATGAGCTGCGACAGCTCGACCACCGACAGGTTGCCGATCGCTTCCAGCAGGTCGTCGATGCTCAAACTAGTTTGCGTTGCCATTGGTCGTTTCTCCCGCCCGGTTGTTTTTCAGGGCCTCGAGGACCCCCACCATCATGTACAGCAAGCCGTTCAACGCGCCGACGAATCCGGCCATCGGCGATTGGAGCACGCCGCCCAACTGGGCGAGCAGCTCCGGTTTCGACGCCAGCGACGCGAGCTGCTTCACTTGATCGGCCGTGACGGTCTTCCCCTCCACCAGGCCGATCTTGACCCGCGGCTTCTCGTGCTCCTTGGCGAAATCCGTCAGCACCTTCGCGGGTGCGACGGGATCCGCGCCGCCCAGCACCAGCGCCGTGGGGCCGGCCAGGTGCGGCTCGAGGCCGGCGCGCTGCACGTCCGTGAGGGAGCGCCGCGCCAGCGTGTTCTTTACCACCACGTATTCGACGCCGGCGGCGCGCAGTTTGCGCCGCAGGCTGGTGATCTGGGCGACGTCGAGTCCCGTGAAATCCGTGACGAAGACCGTCGGCGCCCCTGCGAGCTGGGCCGACAGCGCCGTCACCATCTCCTGCTTCTGGGCCTTGGTGTGCTTCATTGATGGTACCCCGCCGCATCGACCGGTACCCCCGGCCCCATCGTGCTCGAGACCGTCACCGACCGGATGTAGTGGCCCTTCGCCGCCGACGGCCTCGCCTTGACGATCGCCTCCAGGAACGCGTGGAGGTTCTCGGCGAGCCGCTCGGGCGCGAATGATTTCTTGCCGATCGGCGCGTGCACGATCCCGCTCTTGTCGACGCGGAACTCGATCTTGCCGGCCTTCAGCTCCTTGACCGCCTTGGCGACGTCCATCGTCACCGTGCCGGCCTTGGGGTTCGGCATCAGGCCCCGCGGGCCCAGCACCTTGCCCAGCGGCCCGAGCTGGCCCATCACGTCCGGCGTCGCCACGATCACGTCGGTGTCGAGCCAGCCGTCCTTGATCTTCTGGATGTACTCGATGCCCACGAGATCGGCGCCGGCCGCCTCGGCCTCCTTCGCCTTCTCACCCTGCGCGATCACCAGCACCCGGACCGTCTTGCCGGTGCCGTGCGGGAGCGATACGGTGCCGCGGACGATCTGGTCGGCGTGCTTGGGATCGACGCCCAAGCGCACCGCCACGTCCACGGACTCGTCGAACTTCGCAAACGCCGCCGCCTTCACCCGGTCCACCGCCTCGCGCTCGCTGTACAGCTTCTGCGGCTCGAGCGTGGCGAGGGCCGTGCGGTACTGCTTGCCGTGGACGCGCATCAGCCTTCCACCTCGATGCCCATCGAACGCGCCGTCCCCGCGATCATGTTGATCGCACCGTCGAGATCGGTCGCGTTGAGGTCGGGCATCTTCAGCTCGGCGATCTTTTGGAGCTGCGCGCGCGTGACCTTGCCCACCTTCTGGCGGTTCGACGTGGGGGAGCCCTTCTCGATGCCCGCCTCCTTCTTGAGGAGTACGGCCGCCGGGGGCGTCTTGGTGATGAATGTGAAGGTGCGATCCTTGTAGATCGTCACCACGACCGGGGTCACCATCCCGGCGGCTGCCTGGGTCCGCGCGTTGAACTGCTTCACGAAATCCATGATGTTGACACCATGGGGTCCGAGCGCGGTCCCGACCGGCGGTGCCGGGGTCGCCTGCCCCGCCGGCACCTGCAGCTTCACGACTGCCGTGATCGCTTTGGCCATCGTCCGTCCTTATCTCGCGTCCCTGGCGAAGCGGACTCCCACGTAATCCGTGGTCAGTGTGCCTTGAGCTGCAAGTAATCGAGCTCCACCGAAGTGGGCCGCCCGAACAGCGACACCGACACGCGAACCTTCCCCTTGTCCGGCAGCACTTCTTCGACCGTGCCGCTGAAGTCCGAGAACGGTCCCTCGGTGATTTCCACCACCTGGCCCACGAGGAACGGAATCTCCTCGGACGGCTCTTCTTCCTTCACCGCTTCCTCGACGCCGAGGAGTCGGTTCACTTCGTCGGGGCGGAGCGGCATCGGCAGCCGCCCGGTGCCCACGAACTTGATCACGCCCTGGATGCCGTTGATGACGTGGATGGTTTCCTGGTTCAAGACCATCTCCACGAGCACGTACCCGGGATAGATCTTCCGCTCCACCGTCACCTTCTTGCCGTTCTTGATCTCCACCACGTCCTGCGTGGGGACCAGCGCCTGCCGGATCGGCTTCTCGGCGCCCTCGCGCGGATCTTCCCCGATGCGGCGAGCGATCAGCGACCGGACTTTGTTCTCGTGCCCCGCGGTCGTCTGAATCGCGTACCAGCGATGCTCCGACATCAGAACAGCTTCGCGACGGCCTTCACGAACACGAACTGGAACGTCGCGTCCATGAGACCGATCACGAGGCCAAGGATCGTCACGAAGATGACGATCACGAGCGTCGCCTTCTTGAGCTCCTCCCACGTGGGCCACGTGACCTTCCGGACCTCGGCCCGCACATCGCGGAAGAAACCCACGATGCTGGCCAGCCGGCCCTGTCGGACCTCGCCCGGGGCGAGCGCCTCCGTAGCCACTACTTCGATTCCTTGTGCTGCTGCTGCTTGTTGCAGCGCGGACAGAACTTCTTCCACTCCGCCCGCTCAGGGTGCTTCCGCCGGTTCTTGGTCGTGAAGTAATTCCGACTCTTACAGACGGTGCACTCCATGATGATGTTCTCGCGCGGCACTGATGACTCCGTTTCAAGACGCCAGGGACGCCATGACGCCACGAGAATCCGCGTGGCGTGGCGTCTTGGCGTCGTGGCGTCTATTTCAGAATCTTGGTGACCACACCGGCACCCACCGTCCGACCGCCTTCGCGAATCGCGAAGCGGAGCTGT
>Ga0210382_10000360_pt1 | contig 16607 bp, 13 predicted proteins | sample PLMedo_FD_155452 | JGI IMG/M metagenome (GOLD analysis project Ga0210382, IMG submission 155452) | Groundwater sediment microbial communities from an aquifer in East River, Colorado, USA - PLM0_60_coex redo | ecosystem: Environmental > Terrestrial > Soil > Riparian zone | place: USA: East... | reverse complement strand
CGCCGAACCGCACCGACATCTATGCCCGGATCGACAAGTTCTTGAAGCTTCCGAGCGGGGAGCTGGCGAAGCTGGCGGAACTGCAGCGCAAGGAAGAATTGAAGCGGGAATTGGGGGAGGCACCCGTGCCCCTGTATCACGAGTTTCGTGCGTTGATCCTGCGCAAGTGCAATCGTGAGACGGAAAAACACGTCCGTGCGATCTTTGAAAAGCAGCCCTTCGGCGAGCTCGAACGCCTTGTCACCCAGAAGCTGCTGGATGTGGTCAAGCGCGTGGCGAAAGACGAACTCGACAATGACTACTGGCTCCGCATGGTGGCCCAACTCAGCGGCCGCAGCTATGAGGAGATGCGGGTCATCGTGCTCGAGTTCCTCGATACGGACATCTTCCACGTGTCCGCTGAGAACTGCGTCTCGTTCTTGGATCCGCTGATTGAATCATGGAACATCGACCTCGCGACGTTCGGTCTGGAGATTGTCTTGAACCATAGCGTCGTCCCAGGGCAGGCGAAGCGATTCGAGTTTGTCGAGCGGGAAGCCGAATCGCCCGTCGGCGAAGAACCGGGGCTCCAGGAATTCCTTCAGGATCCTTCTCTCAGCGGCACCGCAACTGCGGAGGAAGTTGGGTTTCTCAAGGGGCTGACGTTCAAGTACAAGCGACCGACGCCCCTCTATTACTACCGGGAGTTACAGAGCTTCAGAGACCCGCTCCATTTTCGCACCCCGTAGCGCTCCGAGGAGCCACGGCCTCGGCTTGTTAACTTGCATAGGTCAACTAATACATGTGGGAGACAATGTTACTTGACAAGTTAAGTACATTAGGGCATCTTTGGTTGTTAGGACTACCAACAGTTAACTGGAAGGAGCCACGATATGTTTACCGTTACGCAGAGGGATCCGATGCTGGATCTGCTGCATCAGCTGGAACACCGCATGGGCAGGACTTTCAACGGCGAGCTGTTACGCGCGTCCGAGTGGCCTGTACCCGAGGCCGCGACGACCGCCTGGCTGCCGCTGGTGGACATCTTCGAGGAGCCCGATGTCATCCGCTTGGTCGCAGAGGTACCCGGAGTGAGGCCCGAGGACGTGAAGATCTCGGTCGAGGGCAACCTGCTGACGATCACGGGCACGAAGGCGCAGGTGGCCGAGGAGAAGGCCGAGAAGGTCCATCGCTATGAGCGGACCTATGGCGCCTTCGAGCGGACGTTCAGGCTGTCGGCCTCGATCGATCCCAAGAAGATCAAGGCGACCTACGACCTCGGCGTGCTGACGATCACGCTGCCGAAGGCGGAGACGGCCAAGCCGCATTTGATCGAGGTGGAACTCACGCCGCAGAAGGCGTTGAACGCCTGACCGGGTCTGTTCGAGGAGGAGGGCGGCGGGGTTGTTCGCACCCCTCCTGCTCGCCCGGAGATGCTACACGCTGACGGAGTACATACAAATGGAAGGGCTGCTCACACACGTCGCCACGGCCGACTGTCTCATCACTCCACCTCATCCAGCGCTGGATTGCGGGATCGTGACGGCGTGGTGGCACTACCAGGTGAAGGGGACACGGCCACACCGCGGCGGCACGAGGACGAGCAACGTTAGCGGCGACCTCCGGGACGACTACGGCGTTCAGATCAAACCCGCAGGGGGCTAGAACATGAGTCGGACCCCGAGGATCGGTGGAAATCGTAGCAGAATCACAACAAGACTCACAACGTCGAAAAAGCCCCACAGCGAAAGTCGCTGCGGGGCTTGATCTCTTCCTTAATCGGGACGGCGGGATTTGAATGCAACGGCCCCCATGCGGGGCCGTTGTTTTATCGGCACTTACGTGCCTCATCGGACCGTATCGTCAGCTATCGGCTGCTATGGACCGGCAAACATTACGGCAAACATATTTGGGCGGTACTCTTGTAGGACGCCACGTTTCCAGCGTTAACCAACATGACCGACCTCCTCGTCCGCCTCCAAGTCGCCCTCGTCGAGCGCTACGCGATCGAACGGAAGTTGGGCCAGGGAGGGATGGCGGTCGTCTTCCTCGCCCAGGACCTGAAGCACGACCGCCCCGTCGCCCTCAAGGTCCTCCGCCCCGAGCTCGGCGCCGCCCTCGGTGCCGAGCGGTTCCTGCGCGAGATCCGTATCACCGCGAATCTCAACCACCCGCATATCCTCCCACTGCTTGACTCAGGCGAGGCCGCCGGGTTCCTCTATTACGTGATGCCCTATGTCGAAGGCGAGTCCCTGCGCGACCACCTGGACCGTGAGAAGCAGCTCTCCCTGGACGACGCCCTGCAAATCACCCGTGAGGTGGCGGACGCGCTGAGCTACGCACACAGCCACGACGTGGTGCACCGAGACATCAAGCCGGAGAATATCCTGCTCGTGAGTGGGCACGCGGTGGTGGCGGACTTCGGGATCGCGCGGGCGATCACGGCGGCGGGCGGCGAGAAGCTCACGGACACGGGCATCGCGGTGGGGACCCCAGTGTACATGAGCCCCGAGCAGAGCGTCGGCGAGCAGACTCTCGATGGGCGCACCGACATCTACAGCCTCGGGTGCGTGCTATACGAAATGCTCGCGGGAGAGCCACCCCACACGGGTCCTAGCGCGCAGGCCATCTTCGCCAAGCGGCTGCAGGCCCCCCTACCCCGAGTCTCGACGGTCCGGGACGTGCCCGCGCCAGTTGAAGCGGCACTCACGCGCGCGCTCGCGAGGACGGCGGCGGATCGCTTCCCGACCGCACATGCATTCGCTGTGGCGCTCGCGAGCACCGGGGCCGCGCTGCCGTTGGCTCCTCGCCGTCTTGGCCGTCGCCTGGCGTTGTTCGGCGTCGCTGGGGTTGTAGCGGTTGGCGGGGTGCTCCTAATGCTCCACCTCCGTCGGGAGCCGGGTGCGCCCGCCGCGCTGGCCTACGAGCGCATGGCGATCGCGGTGTTGCCGTTCCAGAATCTGAGCGCCGAGGGGCCGCACGCCTACTTCGCGGGCGGGCTCCACGACGAGATCTTGACTCAGCTCTCGAAGGTGGCGGCCCTCAAGGTGATCAGCCGAACGTCGGTGATGGGCTACGAAGTCACCAAGACCCCCTTGAGGCAGATCGCGAGCGAGCTGGGGGTGGGGAGCGTGGTGGAGGGGAGCGTGCAGATAGAAGGAAGGCGCCTGCGCGTCAACGTGCAGCTCATTGACGCTGCGACGGACGCGCACGTCTGGGCGGAGCGATACGACCGCACGTTGGACGATGCGTTCGCGATTCAGAGCGACGTGGCGCAGCAGATCGTGGCAGCGGTGGGCTCGGCGTTGAGCGGTGCCGAGCAACAGCGACTGGCCGCGGCCCCCACAGTGAATGCCGAGTCCTACCGTCTTTACCTCCAGGGGCGCGAATACGTCACTCGCCCGGGCACTCTCCGGCAGAACTTCGAGATCGCACAGCAGCTCTTCGAGCGGGCGCTGGCGCACGATCCGAGGTTCGCGCTGGCGCGTGCGGCGCTCTCGGAAGTGCACGGAGGGATGTACTGGCTCCGCTACGATCCGTCGCCCACGCGCGCGACGCGCCAGCGCGACGAAGCGGAGGCGGCGCTGCGGCTCGCGCCGGACCTCCCGCAGGCGCACGTCGCCATGGGCCTGGCGCACTACTGGGGCCGCCGCGACTACCGGCGGGCGTTGGACGAATACGCGATCGCGCTGAAGGGACTACCCAACGACGCCGACCTCTGGGCGAGGATCGGGGCGGTGCACCGCCGCCTGGGGAACTGGGACGGGGTGCTCGCGGCGTTCGAGAAGGCCGCGCAGCTCGACCCGCGCAACCCGGGTCTGTTCTTTGATCTCGGCGGGAGCACTTACTTCATACTGCACCGCTACGCCGAAGCGGCGCGCGCATACGACCGGGCCTTAAGCCTCGCGCCCGACCTTCACGTCGCCGCTGCCCGACGGGCATGGACCTACGTTCTCTGGCAGGGGCGGCTCGACACGATGCGAGCGGTCCTGAGCCGCCTGCCAAGGGACGCGGACCTGGGAGGGGCCGGGACCAGAACCGCTCAACACGTTCAACTCCTGTACTGGGAACGGCAGGCCGATAGCGTGCTGCGGGTCCTCATGACGGCGCGCGTCGGCGTTCTCGAAGGGTATACCTTCTACCTGCCCACTTCACTGTACGCCGCCTGGGCGCACCAGCTGCGCGGCGACCGTCCCGCGGCGCGCGCGGCGTTTGATTCGGCGCGGGTGCTGCTGGACTCCGCGGTTCGAGAACTGCCGGACGACTGGCGGGTGCATGCGGCCCGCGGCCTAGCGTTGGCCGGAGTGGGCCGTCACGACGAGGCGTTGCGTGAAGCCCGCTGGCTTCAGCAGTCGGTGGTCTACCGCGAGGACGCCGCTGAAGGCCCGGGGCTGGCGGAAGATCGCGCCCGCATCCTCGTGCAGGCCGGCCACGTCGATGCGGCGCTGGATGAGATCGAGCGGTTGTTGGCGGGACCCTCCTGGCTCAGCGTCCACATGCTGCGGATCGATCCGCTCTGGGACCCGATCCGCGACCACCCGCGGTTTAAGGCACTGCTGGCGAAGTATGAGCGTTGAGGCGGGAGGCAGTCGAAGAACAAGCCCACCGCTCTATCGCGGTGAGGCTTGTTTGCCATAATCGGGACGGCAGGATTTGAATTCAACGGCCTCCATGCGGGGGCCGTCGTTTTATCGGCGCTTACGCGTGCGAACTGACCACATTGGCAAGCATCGGCAGGCATGGAACGGCAAACATTACGGCAAACACATTCAGCGATGCGGCAGCGGCCGGCGGGCGCGGCGTTCAAACGGTCGGTCTACTGCGTCACGCCGCTCGCATGAGGGTGCGCCTGCGCGTCAATGCGCTCATCGCACCTTCAGCCGCTCAATGATGGCCTGGATGCGGGGGTCGGACCGAATGGGAGCATAAAGTGAGTCCTCGAGCGAGAAATTGATTCCACCGACGTTCGACGCGGCGCCCTTCACCAACCACTGGATCGCCGACTCCCGGTCGCCAAGCCTCATGAAGGCGTTTGCGATCAGGTCTTCCCGAACGTACTCCGTGTTCGCACGCATGAGCGCCTGCCGTAGCGCCTCACGTCCACCCGACGCGTCGCCCGCACTAATGAGGTTTAGAGCAACGTAGGCGAGATCCCGGCCGCTCGGCGTGGGGCCGGCCCAGCGCCGCCACGCCGCGGCCGCTCCGCGTCGGTCGTTTGCGGCTTGGCTCCGGCGGGCTTCGCATTCCGCTGCCATCCGCTCTTGGATGCGCGCGACGCGCGCGCAGATCGCGCGCGCACTGTCCGGCGACAGTTTCGCGAAATCGAGCGAAAGGAAGAAGGGGTTCCAAACACCAAATGACAGCGGGTTGAGCCGCTGCGCCCGCTGCGTAACCGCGTGCGCGGAGTCCGGCAGATGCAGGTAATTCGTGAGAAGGAAGGGGTACCACGCGCCAGCCGCGACATTGGCGGAATCGAGTTTCAGGGCCTGCTCCATCTCCTGCGAGGCCGCTGCTGGATCATGGCCGTAGGTCAGCCACCATATGGCCACCTGCGCGTGCGCGTCGGCCAGGGCGGGGTCGAGCGCCAGCGCACGCTCGGCCGCGCGCCGTACTTGCGGACCCGCCGTCGCTGCCGACACGAAGTCATCGGCCGTGTAGCCCCACGCGTCGGCCAGCGCGGCCCAGGCGTCGGCGTAGGTCGAGTCGAGCGCGATCGCGGCTTCGGCGTGCGCGATGGCGGAACGGAGCGAGGCGGCCGTGAACTGGTCCGTCTCGAGCCGCGCGCGTTGGACCAGTTGGTGCGCCTCGTTGCTGCTCGTGGCGCGCGCCCGCACGGCGGTGGTGGTCGCGGGCGACAGCGAGAGGTTGAGCGCGCCCGCAATGGCGGAGACGAGCTTGTCCTGAAGCGCGAACTGGTCCTGGTCGCTCGCCTCGAACGCCTCCGACCAGAGCAGGTCGTCGCTCGCGGCATCGACGAGCGACGCGGTCGCGCGGAGTTGCGTCCCCGACCGCGCCATCCGCACCATCACGATCGCCCCGACGCCAAGTTCCTTCCCGGCCTCGCGCACCGTGCGCCCGTGCATGACGCTCAACGGCGCGTAGGCCCGCACCGAAAGCCCCGGGATTTTCGACAGCTTGGTGGTCAGGTCGCTCGAGAGTCCGTCGGCGAGAAAGGCGTGTGCCGTGTCGGCGCCGATGTCCGTCGGGAGCACGGCGATGCTGCGCAGTTTGGCCGCGCCGCCGCCGCCGCCGGTTCGCGTTGCGAGGAGCCAGCTCGCGATGACGATGACAAGGACCACCGCCGCCGCCGCCGCCGCGATCGCGCCCCACCGGCGCGAACCAGGCGTCGTGATGTCGTCCAGCGCGTGCACCACCGCGCTCGCACTCTGCGGGCGATCGGCTGGGCGTTTCTCCAGGCAGCGCATCACCAGCGCCGCGAGCGCGGGCGGCAGTGAGGCGCGCCGCCTGGTGATCGCCTCGGGCGCTTCGGTCACGTGCGCCGCCAGCAAGTTCTGCGGCGTGCGGCCCGCGAAGGGCGGCTGCCCCGTGAGCAGCTCGTAGGCGAGGACGCCGACCGAATAGATGTCCGCGCGGTGGTCCACACTGGGATCGGCGCTCGCCTGCTCGGGCGACATGTACGCCGGTGTGCCGAGCGCCACGCCGAGCGACGTCAGGCCGCCGTGCTCCGCGTTGCTCGAGGCGCTCAACGCCTTCGCGACGCCGAAATCCGTGACCATCGCGCTGCCGCCCGAGAGCAGCACGTTGTCGGGCTTGATGTCGCGGTGCACGATGCCCTGTTCGTGCGCATACGCGAGCGCGGAGGCGATCTCGCGCAGCATGCGAATGGCCTGGTTGACGGGCAACTCGCCGAGCCGCGCGAGGCGAACCCGCAGCGACTCGCCGTCCACGAACGGCATCGTGAAGTACGGCAGGCCGTTCGACTCGCCCGCGGTGAGCAGCGGCACGATGTGTGGATGCTGGAGCTTGGCCGCAAGGAGGATCTCGCGCTTGAAACGTTCGAGCGAGACCTGCGCCGCGGTCTCCGGCGGGAGCACCTTGATCACGACCTTGCGGTCGAGCGCCGTCTCCTCGGCGACGAACACGCGCGACATCCCACCGCCGCCGAGCTCGCGCTCGAGCGTGTAGCTACCGCTCAGGGTCGCTTGAAGCTGGTCGCGGAGATCAGAAGAAGGCAGGCGTCACTTCGAAGTTGAGGAGGTACGAAGTTAGCCCCGCATCACCGCGTCGGCGAATCTTCACTCAGTCGGGACGGCGGGATTTGAATGCAACGGCCTCCATGCGGGGGCCGTCGCTTTATTGCCACTTACGGACGTCAAACGACCGCATCGGGAGGTATGGAACGGCAACATTACGGCAAACAAGTTTGACGATTAGCATAGGGACTCTATGCTCGACTCCCCTATCCACGTAGCGCCGTATCAGCACGTCGTCGCCGTGATGTCGATCGTGCTGGGGCTTTCGGTCACACAGTTACTCAAGGATCGGCGCTGCTGCTCAACCGTCGTCGCTTGGCATCGCCGTAAGGGACTTGGTCTGCGGTACGAAGACTCACAAACCCTTCTCGATTTCTCCGGCTACTCCGGCGCGCTCGCCACAGCGGTGGTCACGATCGCGAGCGAAGCGCAGCCGCCGCGCCGCTTCATCGCCGGCGCCGACGCGATCGCTATCGCCGAGCAGAAGGTCGCGGATCTCCACGCGCAGATCGACGCCTACCGCGACCTCTCGAGTTCTCTCGCTTTCGACCGGGGGTCAGCCGTGTCGGCGCTGTAGACGACGTTACACGCGGGACGTGCGCTTGACATGCGTATATATTCAGCATATACATAGACGTGCCCGGCTTCCCCGATGACCTGGCTCAGTGCACCGGTTTTCAGTGGGACGCCGGCAACGCCGGCAAGAACTGGGACCTGCACCAGGTCTCCCAGGGAGAGTGCGAGCAGGTGTTCTTCAACCGCCCACTCCTGGTGGCGCCAGACATCGAACACTCGCAGCGCGAGCCACGTTACGCTGCCTTGGGACAAACCAACGCGGCGCGCCGACTCGCAATGGTTTTCACGATCCGAGAGACTCTGATCCGAGTCATCTCGGCACGGGGCATGAGTCGACGAGAACGGAGGATCTATGAGCAAGGCTAAGAGAGCGGCTAGGAGGTCGCTGCCGCGCTTCGCAAACGAGGATCAGGAGCGCCGGTTCTGGGCAAAGCACGACACTGCCGACTACTTCGACTGGAGCAGGGCGGTTCAACCTGCCTTGCCAGACCTTCGACCGTCCACGGCGGCTATCTCGATTCGTCTGCCGATCCCGTTGCTCGAGGAGCTCAAGGCCCTGGCCAACGAACGCGACGTGCCGTACCAATCGTTGATGAAGGTCTTTCTCGCGGAGCAAGTCGCCCGCCAGCGTCGGGGGAAGCGCAAGGTGCCGGCTTGATGCGGGCTATGCTTCGCGGTGCCTTGAAGGAGAACACGGCCCGGCCGTCGAACTGACGACCAGGCCACGCGTTGCGAGAGTCGGGACGGCGGGATTTGACGCGCCCGGCGGCGTCAGCCGCCGGTGCCGGGCTCAGCCCGGCAAGCGGAGCGAAGGCGCCGTAGGCGCCGAAGCTCAACCCGCGACCCCCTGAACCCCATGCTGTCGTTTTGTCGGGGGAGTCACGACAAAGAGTAACAACTACGCGATGTTCTGGGCATCGGTGTTGTGACTCGGACCCCGAAGATCGACCGGGAATCGTAGCAGAATCACAACGAAACTCACAACGCGCGACCCTTGGACGTCGGCCAGTGCGATGGCGTATCGCTCAGTACGCTTAGCCCCCTGTCGGCCCCTTGCGCTCCGCGTCCGATTGGCATATGATGGCCATCATATGAGCGCTGCCACCGGGCGGACCGCCGCCAGCCGCAAGGAAGTCACCCACGAACGGATCGTCGGGGCCGCCGCGCGCGCTACCCGGCGAAGTGGGTACGATGGCACGGGCGTCGCCGACATCATGAAAGAGGTTGGCCTGACCCATGGCGGCTTCTACGCCCACTTTGCCTCACGCGACGCGATGCTGGCGGAGGCGGCCGACCGCGCAGGAGCTGAAACCGTGGCCGTACTGACGCGCGTCGCCGCGGCCGCACCGCCCGAGGAAGCGCTTCGGGCGATGATCCGCGCCTACCTCTCGAAAGCGCACGTCGACGGGGTCGAGACCGGTTGCCCCGTGGCCGCGCTCGGCTCGGAGATGCCGCGCCAGGCGCCGAAGGTGCGGCGAGCCGCGACGCGTCGCATCAAGGAAGTGATCGATGTCGTCGCCCGGCATTCGCCCGACCAGGGAGAGCCGGGTGTCTACGAACAGGCCCTCGTGACAGTGGCCACGATGGTCGGCGCTCTGGTGCTGGCCCGCGCGGTCGACGATCCCAAGCTCTCCGAGGCCCTGCGCAAAGCGTCCCTGAAGCACTTTGACACCACCGGCACCTGAGGCGACCCGCACCGGTCGTATCCGGTGCTTTTCTTATGCATCAGAATATGATGTTCATCATATCGTGATGGTTACGAACACCATACGCCTGGAGGGCAATATGAGCACGCAGCAACAATCGCATCTTGGATCGCGCATCGCGTGGCCGCTCGTCGTTCCCGGCTTAATCCTGATCGGCCTGGCCGCGTCGGCCGCCGCCGGCAACCAGTCTCCGATCTCCATCGACGTTGCCGCGAACGCGGGCGTGAACCGGGTGCGCGCCAGGGGGACGTTCTCGACGCCGTTCAGTGGGGTGGCCGCCAACGGGACGGACCTCATGTGGGCCGGTCCCGCAGGTGGAGGCGTCCCTGGTGAGATGCTCATCCTGCTCGCCGACAAGGGCCCGGCCGTCGAGTCGAACCGGTCCGTGTGGGAGGTCGAAGGGATCGTCTTCGTGTCCGGGGCACCGGAGGAGAGCTTTGCCGCCGACGTGGACGGGACGATCGACTGGAAGCAGGGAAAGATGGTGTTACGTGGGCGGATGACGGTCGGCCGCCTCAACGGCGCCACGTTCGAGCAGACCGCCGAGGTGCAGCAGCTCGACCTGCGCGGCCAGTGGCGCGCCGAGCGGGTCGTCGCAGCCAAGTAACCAGGGCCGGGCGGCGTGGTGGGTGACGATCGGCGGCCGGCGTCGCGTAACTCTGTCACCATTCTCCTGGAGGGCAATATGAGCACGCAGCAACAATCACATCCTGGATCGCGCATCGCGTGGAGGAATGCGCCGACGAGACGCGTCGATGTCGGCGGGACGAAATGGGTCTACCGGCAGCTCGGCCCCGACACCGGGGTGCCGGTGATCTTCCTCAACCATCTGGCTGCGGAGCTCGACAGGTGGGATCCCCGGGTTGTCGACGGGATCGCCACGAGACGCCGCGTCATCGTGTTCGACAACCGGGGCATTGGCGCGTCGGGAGGTAAGACTCCCACGTCAGTGGAGGCGATGGCGCGGGACGCAGTGGCCTTCATCAAGGCCCTCGGTTTTGCGCAGGTCGACCTGCTGGGCTTCTCCCTGGGCGGTTTCATTGCGCAGGTGATCGCGCAAGAAGAACCGCAACTGGTTCGGAAGATCATCCTCGCGGGCACCGGGCCCGCCGGGGGCACGGGCATCGACAAGGTGACGTCGGTGACCATCCGCGACGTGGTGAAGGGCGGGCTGACCTTCCGGCACCCGGAATACTATCTCTTCTTCACCGGGACCCTGAACGGCCGCAACGCGGCGCGCGAATTCCTGGCGCGGCTGAATGAGCGCACCGAAAATCGCGACAAGGGGGTTTCGATCCCGGCGTTCGTCGCCCAATTGCAGGCCATACATGCCTGGGGGCGTCAGCGTCCGGCCGATCTGTCGCGCATTCATCATCCGGTTCTGGTGGCGAATGGTGAGCACGACAAGATGGTGCCCAGCAGCAACTCGGTTGACCTGGCGCGCCGCCTTCCGAACGCCGAGCTCGTCCTCTATGAGGATGCCGGGCATGGGGGCGTCTTCCAGTACCACGAGGCGTTCGTGAAAAAGGCTTTGGAGTTCCTTGAAGCATGAGCCGACGCGGTCTTGGCGAGCTCGCGGCGGAAAGCTCGGGGACGCAACTCACAACGCGCGGCCCCCTGACAAGGCTTCAGAGGTCCTTCGGGATCCGACCTCCACGGCAGCCGAGAAGTCGGCAGCAGCCAGTACTCTATCGCAGCGCGCCGACAAGTAGGGCGCCCAAGAGGACAAACCCTGCCGCGTCGCGTCGCGTGATGCGACGTGCTGCCTACAAGCGCTTGCAGCTGCCGGCGCGCGTAGATTAAGGAAGGAATGAGTCTTTCTTCAGCGCGCCGCAGCTCAAGCGCGATCCGTTATGCGGCGGCGCCTGACTCGTCCTAGGTTGAAGACCACCAACTACTTCGATCACACGCGGAAGTGCCCCGATCAGGTACGAATCCGCGATGGGTGGATCGAGGAGACATCCGTCGGCCCATCGCGGAAAAGAAGCAGTCCGACAGAAGGATTCAGAGGTGGGCGCATCGGCCCCGAGGGGAGGTACCTTACACTGATGCTATTGCCCGACGGGCGAGACGGTACACACCGCCTTCTTTCATCGCTGGTTCCGACCATATCGCTGAGGCCGAACCCTGAACAATCACCAAGAATCGACATGACGCATTAGGCCGCCATCTTGAGTTGCTGGAGACCTCGTCACCGGAGATCGCAATGCTTGCGTCCCCCAAGTACCTCACTGCCCTGCTCCTCGCCGCGTTCTCACAGGCGATAGCGCGACGGGCTCTCGCTCAAGCGACGGTGATTCTCCCGGTCAACGATGCGAATGCACCCGTGCAGCTTGCGATTGGTGCAGGCGGCCAGGATGCATGGGCGTTCTCGAGCACGCGTCCCGTCTCATTTACGCCGACATCATTTCTCGTTACCATCGTGCCGAAAGTCTCGGGCCAAGCCTTCCACCTGCTGAGCCTTGAATACACGCTCGGTGTGGACCCCGACACTCTAACGCCGGTCGACACCACGGGAAGCGCTCGTTCGCACTGGTGCACACCGACAAGTCCGCAGGCTCTCGCCCGATTGCGAGGCGCGGGAGTAACGACCGGCTTCACGGTCTGCATTCCTGCGCTAACCACCGGCGGTGGCATCCGTTCGTGGCAGGAATGTCCCGGAGCGTTCTTCAAAGACACGGTAGATCTATACGGGAAGCCGGGACCCGCCGCGATACGCATTGAGCCTGGGATACTGACACCGATTGGCCACACCTTCTTCATCTGCGTCACTCTCAACTGGTCGGACGCCACCGGTCGCCCTGACTCAGTCAGCGCTGGCAATTCATTTCCGCTCATCCCGGGCCCTGGTGGGGGGCGCTACCTGGCTTACAAACAAGCATACGTACGGTCACACCTGCTCCAATCGGGCCGTGGCGTTTCGACCGACGCCATGAAGCAGTTCGAGCCGGGTCGCGATCCCAAGGAACTCCTGTATCACAGTCTGACCTTGAGATTCCCGGAGCCTGGGAAGGGTACCGCTCGCGTCTACGTACCCTGGATTCACACTCGGTCGGCGTCCTTGGATCCAATTCCCGAAGGAGCTCTTCACGGAGGCGATGAGAATCCGCTCCTCCGGAGTTCTCTCGCGATGGCTGCTTTTGCGCTGGAGTACAAAACGACCGGCGCGCGCGAGAGTTTGAGGCACGCTGAGAACATTCTGAATTGGTTGATCGCCAGCGAGTTCAAGGATGCGAATGGCGGGCCGACAGGATTCTTACTTCGGACAAGGAGTCCTGGAGAGGGCAGGCCCCTCGGCCACTTCTTCGCTGCCTCCGCCGACGAAATCGGCGGTATCGCATTGGGGCTCACCTATCTGCACGCCGCGCTTGCGAGTCGCACGGCTCCTACGGCGCAGCTCGTACAGGAGGACAACGTCCTGAAGACGCGGCTGCGTGACTTCACCGACCGCGTGGCTACGCAGCTTAGCAACCACAACTATCTCATCGTTCCGCCTGCGAGCTTTCCGCGTCAGGAACGACAGCTCGGCTGGAGCGGCGCTTACATGTACGAGTGGCATTTGCGCCGAGCGTTCACGTACATCGTGGGACACGACTACCCGCCGGCACTCTCCGTTACCCAGGCGCAAGCCTTTCTCGTGCTTCCGTGGGGAGGCAAAGATCCGAGCGATGATGACCGAAATGGGATTGCCGTACTACTGCAGCGCAATGCCACCTATGAACAGCGCGCCCTCTGGAGCACACAGTTGGTTGGCATCGCGCGCTTTCTCCAGGACATCGCGGCGTGCCGCAACAAGGAGCCAGTCATCAAGCTCGGGATCAGGGTCACCGGAACTGGCATTCACATCGCCAACTTCACACTGACCGCGGGCGATCTTCGCGGGGCGCTGTCGTCAGTTGACGTGTCGTATTTCAATCTGGCGATGCTCATGCACTACCATCTGGCTGCGATGGCCCCTCCGTCGAGGACCGCAACGGTCGACACCGTGGATCGCGAGATGCGTCGATTCCTGCATGGGATGGTCACCGGAGCCCCGACGTTCACCACGGTGAACCTCGCCAGCCTCTCGAGCTTCTCCGCCGGACCGGGCACTGTGCACCTGTCGGATCTCCTGATCCACGGCGCAGGGTCCGCCATCTGTACTGCCGCTGCCGTCACGCTCGGCGGGCTCGTCCCGCCCCATCTCTGCGCCCTTCTGACAATCGACGACGTGGCGCGATTCAAGACGGGCGATTGTGCGCGCGACAATAACTACTACGCGGCCGCGATCGATCGACGCTCGTCCGGCGGCACCGCCCAACAGGCCGCCATCGATGCGACGCTCGCATCGTGGCATCCATACGGCACAGTGTCGAATCTGCCGCGGTCCCTCGTGGCGGATCACAACCCGCATGGCTGGTTGGGCAATGCCTTTGCGTGGGAAAGGGAGCCCGATTGCACCAGTGGCGGCTGCCCCCGCAGGCTCAAGAGCGGGAGTTATGCAGCGCTTCCGGATGGCGCCGTAAGTGGTGCGGCTGGTCGCAACGTCGACGCGCTTCGCCACGGGGCCGGTCTGGATTTTCTGCTCCCAACAGCGCTCCTGCTGGACCGCGGTACCGGCAACGTGGCCCTCGATGCCGATGTGCGGTTCAGCGCCGCGCTGGCGTACTCCGTGCCCGAGTATCTCCCGGCTTGTACCACGTCGCCGCTGGAACCCGAAGCGGCCAGCGAGGCAACTGATCTGCAAATGGCAGGTTGTACCTTCGCATGGACATGGGGCACTGGACCGGAAGACGCTCATGAGGCCGATACGCCCTCCGCGGTCGTCAATACACTCGGGTGCGGTCAGGCGCGAACGTTCCAAATCGAGCGTTCCACGCTCTACAGCAAGCAAGGCACGTCGCGGCGCGCCCCGTATCCATTCCGGTTCTATCGTGCTGGCACAGTTATCACGTTGACGGGGAATACTCAAGCCGATCGGCAACGGATGAACACCGCCGCTCAGCAATCCGCGGCTCAGATGGCCATTCCGGTGTGGAATACCGACGACATCGACTACTTCAGCATCAATTGCAATCCACAACTCGCACTGAACGTCGACGTCACCTTTCCATCTGGCCAATACAACCGCGTCGTCGTCGACCACCAGGAGTACCCCGTGCCTTCGAACGGCCATCTCAACGTCCGTGCTACAATGGCTCCGACCCACTTGATCAAGATCACGGGCGACACCGCGCATTACCAATTGCGCGTCGATCCAACGCCATAATCTTGGCCTAGCGCCGATGTAGCTACCCGGCTCTTTGCCGAGAACAGAACCGGGCCGCAACTTGTGTCGCGGCCCCAGCCGAGAAAAAGCCGTACAGCGAAAGTCGCTGCAGGGCTTGATCTTCACTCAGTCGGGACGGCGGGATTTGAACCCGCGACCCCCTGAACCCCATTCAGGTGCGCTACCGGGCTGCGCTACGTCCCGTCTTAATGCTCGTCTACAGCCAACCGTCGCACGTAAACAGATGCACAGCGGTCGTCCGTCTTGAGGAAACAGGACCGACTGTCCCGTTCCCCATCAACCCTAAACCGAAAACCCGCGGCGCGTCTGGCCCCGGTGCGTCTGTCCACCTAGCCTTGCCAGGTGCGCTACCGGACTGCGCTACGTCCCGTCTTAATGCTGGTCTACAGCCAACCGTCGCACGTAAACAACGCACAGCGGTCGTCCGTCTCGAGGAAACAGGACCGACTGTCCCGTTCCCCATCAACCCTAAACCGAAACCCGCTGTGCCTCAAGGCGGCGGAAGATACCCCACTGTTCACCCTTCCTCAACGCCGCGTCGTGACCTCGGGCACATCCTGCACCCTGCACGACCAGTCGCGAGACGCATGCCCGCACGATCCGCCGAGACGCTAAGACGCTGCGACGCCATGGTCTGGTACGCGGCACACGCCGTGCATTCTCACCGGGCATGACACGATATCGCAACCGCCTTCCTATCGCTGCCTTCATCCTTGCCGGCGCGAGCGTCCTTGCGCCAGCACGGGCTGCCATCGCCCAAGGCGCGCTGCAAGCACGGGCGCGGGACACAGCCCCCGCACCGGCTGCGGAAGCGGCCCTGCAACCGGCGCGCAGCGTGCTCCATCAGCTCGTCGGCCGCTGGCGGTTCGCAATCTGGTTCGCCGGCAACTTCGACGGGGCGCCCGATGCAACGGGCACGCGCGTCGTCGCCGCGCTGTACGACGATCTCCGCCTCGAGTGGGCCGAGACGCACGATGACTCGAGCCACAGCCAGGGAGTCCTCGGCTTTGACCCGCGCGCCGGTCGCTTCTACAGCTCCGCGGTCTACAGCGACGGCTCCGGCGTCCAGCTCCTGACCGGTGCTCCGAGTCCGGCCGAGCCGCTCATTACGTTCACGCCGCTGCCCGCACCCCAGCCGGAGCGGCGGCTGATGGAATCGTTCACCCTCACCGTGATCGACCCGGACCACTTCACGTGGGTGCCGCTCGATCGGGGTTGGCGGGCGGTCTTTACACGCGAGCCCTAGGGAACCTGACCTTGCGCCGCATCTAGACCCGCTCCATTCTCTCCCCCTTCCCCCATCGGAGACATGGATGCGCGCCCGTCATTATCTCCCATTCCTCTTAATCACGGCGTTCGCCTGCCAGCCGGTCGACACCTCCGCCAGCGCGAAGCAAGCGATCGACGCCGCGAACGCCCAGTGGCCCCGGCTCACGAGCAGCGGCCACGCCGACTCGATCGCCGAGTTCTATGCCGCGGACGCTGGTGTCATGCCGCCGAACATGGCCACGATGAAGGGCAAGGAGGCGATCCGCGCGTTCTTCGCGACCATCAATTCAATCGACCCGCGACCGACTCTCACGCTCCGTGCCGTGAACGTGGTGGCGAGTGGACCCGTGGCCGTCGAGACAGGCCGGTGGAACTGGACCTTCCCCGCCGGCGCGAAATTGCCGCCCGGGATGGCCGCCGTGGATTCGGGCAAGTACATCGTGCGCTGGACCCAGCAAAACGGGCGCTGGCTCATGGCCGATGACGTGTGGAACAGCGACACCCCGCTGCCCGCACCACCGCCCGCGCCCGCACGGAGCCGGTAGATCTCGATGCAACCGCATGGTCCTGCGGGGTAGAACCAAAACCCCGCAT
>Ga0210382_10000359_pt1 | contig 16653 bp, 10 predicted proteins | sample PLMedo_FD_155452 | JGI IMG/M metagenome (GOLD analysis project Ga0210382, IMG submission 155452) | Groundwater sediment microbial communities from an aquifer in East River, Colorado, USA - PLM0_60_coex redo | ecosystem: Environmental > Terrestrial > Soil > Riparian zone | place: USA: East... | reverse complement strand
CCTGTTTGCTCTCGCCCGCCCAGCCGGCGAGCCGCTCCACCGTCAAGGTCTGGTCATTGGCGCGGGCAACGACGTCCGCGCGCGGCGAGAACGCGTCGCGCAGGGCATTGCACCCGAAGAGCGTCAGGGAGGTCAGCGCCAGCAACACCAGACTCAAACGTCGCATCCGTATCCTCTTTCTCTGTTAATCGTGATGGTCCCGCAGAACGGCCGTGAGCGCCCGGACCAGGCCGGGGCCGATCGACTCTCCGCCGAGCCGGCGGAGCCTGAGGGAGAGCGGCATCGCGCGCCGGACGTCCGCTTCGAACTGGACCGCCTCGAGGGCCACCTGCAGGCCCGCCAAACGTGGCGACGCGTCGCGTCGGAACGTGAGCCGCGCTTCATCGCCCTTGATCAAGACCGTCTCCAAACCGGTCTGGGCACCCAGCGCGCGCAGCTCGGCGACGAGCAGGAGCCGCTCGGCGGCCGCCGGTAATCGTCCGAAGCGGTCACGCAGCTCGTCGCGAACGGCTTGAATCTCACCTGGTTGCTCTGCCCGCGCCAGCCGCCGGTACAAATCGAGCTTCGCGTCATCGTCGGCGACGTACTCATCCGACAAATGCGCCGGCGCATCCAGCGTCACGTCGGGCGGGGAGAACTGCTCCCTGCTCCCCGCTCCCTGCTCCCCCTGTTTCAGCCCACGCACCGTCTCCTCGAGCCACCGGAGATACATATCGAAGCCGACGGCCTGCACGTGCCCCGACTGCTCGCCGCCGAGCAGATTCCCGGCGCCGCGCAGCTCCAGATCCCGCAGGGCAATGCGATAGCCCGATCCCAGATCAGTATGATGCTCGAGCACCTGTAAACGTTCCTCCGCCTGGGCATCCACCTGATCGGGCACCAACAGATAACAGAACGCCCGCCGGTGGCTTCGCCCTACCCGGCCGCGCAGCTGATACAACTGGGCGAGACCGAAGCGGTCCGCGCGGTCCACGATCATCGTGTTGGCGTTGGGCACGTCGAGGCCCGATTCGACGATCATCGTCGACACCAGGATGTCCACTTCACCACGCACGAATTGGCCCATGACGGCCTCGAGATCGGTCTCGCGCATCTGGCCGTGCGCTACCGCGAGCCGCGCGCGCGGCGCGAGCGCCCGCACCCGCGCCGCGACGGTGTCGATCGTCTCGATACGGTTGTGGACGAAATAGACCTGCCCACCGCGATCGAGCTCGCGCGCCATCGCCTCTTCGAGGAGCGCATCGTCCCATGGCTCGACGAAGGTGAGGACGGGCGAGCGGTCCTTCGGCGCGGTCTCGAGCAGCGCGAGGTCACGTAGTCCGGCCAGCGAGAGGTGCAGCGTTCGTGGAATCGGCGTCGCGGTCAGCGTCAGCACGTCCACGCTCAACTTGAGCGCTTTCAGACGCTCCTTGTGGCGCACGCCGAAGCGATGCTCCTCGTCGACGATCAGGAGACCAAGATCCTTGAACGTGACGTCCGGGGACAGCAGGCGATGGGTCCCGATCACGATATCCACGTCGCCACCCGCGATGCGTTGCACCAGCGGAGCGGTCTCCTTGCTGCTGCGAAAGCGGGACAACACCTCGATGCGCACCGGGTAATCGGCGAGACGTTCGCGAAAGGTGCGCCCGTGCTGTTCGGCGAGAATCGTGGTGGGAACGAGGACCGCGACCTGCTTCCCTGCCTGCACCGCCTTGAATGCCGCGCGCACGGCGACCTCGGTCTTTCCATATCCCACGTCGCCGACGAGCAGCCGGTCCATCGGGCGGGCACGCTCCATGTCCCGCTTGACCTCGTCCGATGCCCGCCGCTGGTCCGGGGTGTCTTCATAAAGGAAGGCGGATTCGAGCTCGCGCTGCCACGGCGTATCGGGAGGAAAAGCGTAGCCCGTGGCGAGTTGGCGTCGAGCGTACAGATCCAGCAACTCCGCCGCCATCGCGCGAATCGCGGCGCGCGTCTTGTCGCGCTGCCGTTGCCACGTCGTAGCGCCGAGCCGGTGCAGGCGCGGCGGCGGTGCGTCACCATCGCCCGCGGTGCGATAGGGCTCCAGTTGATCGATCCGATACAGCGGCACATTGAGCCGGTCGCCGCCTTCGTACTCCACGACCGCGACCTCGAGCGTCGCGCCATCGGCTCCCACCGCGATCGTTTGCAGGCCGCGGTAGATCCCGATTCCATGTTCGAGATGCACGACGTACCCACCCGGCGTCAGCGGCCGCGTTGCGGCGGTCGACACCGCGCTGCGATAGCGACGTGGCCGCCGCAAACGTCGAGCGCGGCGGAAAATTTCGTGGTCGGTGAGCACGCGCAGCGTCGGCATGATGAATCCGCCATCGAGGGCGCCCACCGCCAGCGTCGCTCGATCAGTGCCGATCAACTCTTCCAATCGCTCGAGCTGCCCTTCGTTGTCGCAGAGAATAACGGTCGGCGGCGGCTGGGCGACGATCTGCCGCAGTCGCTTCAAGTCACGATCGATGTGCTCGGGCGGGGCGAGTGGAAAGCGCTGCTCGATCTCGGCATCCGACAGTGCGAGACGGGCCAGACCGCCCAGCCGGGTACGCCACGCCCCCGGTTCGATGAGCAGCTCCTCGCGCGCGGGCGGCTCTTCCCCCATCCGGCGAGCGACCTCGAGATGATGCGCGGCATCGGCCCAGGCGCGCTCGACTTCGCGCGCTACGGCGGATTCCTGATCGGTGACGACGATCGTGTCGGTCGGCAGGAGGTCCAGCAGGTTCGAATGTAGGGGCGCAGCATGCTGCGCCCTTCCGGCAGTCCCCGCCCCGACCAGGTTCCTCATTCCCGATTCCGCCCGCACCGGGAGAACGGTCACTCGATCCAGCGTGTCGCCCGATCGTTGTGTGTCGAGATCGAAGCCGCGCACGGAGGCGACTTCGTCGCCCCACCATTCGATGCGCGCCGGCGTCGCCATGCCGAATCCGTAGACGTCGAGGATCCCGCCGCGAACACTGTATTGGGCGACTTCAGTGACGGTGGGGACGCGCTCGTAGCCCATCTCTTCGAGCCGCTGCGCCGTGTCGGTCAGACTCCTTTCCTCTTTACTGACCTCGACCACGAGCCGCGCCTGCTCGAGTGCCGCCGGCACGGCCGTCCGCTCCGCGCTCGCTCGCGCCGTCGTGATCAGCACCCGCACCGCTCCGCGCAGCAGCGCCTCGAGCGTCTCGATGCGCTCGCCCGCGAGCTCGTAATGCGGCTCCTCGGCGCCAAGCGACTCGCGCTGTGGATAGAGTGCCGTCGTGTCGGGCCCCAGGAGCGTCTGCAAGTCCGCGAGCCAGCGCTCCCCGTCCACCGGGGTGGGAGCGACCACGGTAAAGACGCGTTGCGGCAACGCCCGAGCGAGCGTTGCGACCAGCACCGTTGCGCTCGACCCCGGAAGCCCGCCAACACCGATGCGCTTTCCGGGCGGCGGCAGGCGCTCGATGAGCGAGCGCGTAGCGGGAAGGTCGTGGAACCTCTCGAGCAGAAAGTCGAGCGGCATCAGCGCGTCCGGGTCGCGACCCCCAACTCGACGGCGGCGAGCAGCAACGCCAGGATCAGCAGCATTCCGCTCGCGTCGGCGCGCCGTGTGCCGGAGAAGCGCTCGGCTGCAAATCGATCGGCACTGAGCACTGCAGTACGATCCTTACCGCCCAGCGCGGCCGTGACGACCGCCGGCGGCGCCGGCGTGAGATCGGATTCGCGCGGGTCGGGACCGAACGCCGTCGCTCCGATCGTGTCCGTGCCGCGCGTGCGAAACTCCACCCGGGGCGCGCCTTCGGCGGAGAGGACCTCGGCTTCCCCCATCACGATCCGATTGACAAGCGCATCGACGAACGGCACGAACCCCGGCGCGGCCGGTAGAGCGGTCCATGCCGTGTCTAGGCGGCTGCCGAGCAGCACGACATTGCCCGAGCGCACGAGCCACGGTTCTCCATTTACAGTCGCGAGCACACCATCGGCTCCCCGCTCCCCCCTCCCTCCCCCTCCCTCAAGCCGGTAGCGGCGCACAACCGCCACTCCGTTGTGAATCGCCAACGCGGGCGAGGTGAGGACTCCGGGAGTTCCCAGTTGGCCCCAGCGCCACGGCACGCCGCGCGACGCCAACGCTCGATTTGCCTGTCCTACGAGCGCGGGATCCGCGGGCGGTTGCACGATGGCGCGGGAACTGGTCGGCACTTCACCGCCGCTGATCACGACGTCGCGGCCAGGAACGACGTGCTTCCCCTCCTGAAGTACTGCGAGCGCAGCCGCAACAAACGACCCAGCGCCCACTGTCGCCATCACCTTCGCGGGCGGCGCTACGCGCCAGGCAAAGGGCCTGCGGTCATCAGCCCGCAGCTCGTCGGGCTCGAGCGCCGCTTCGCCGACCCACCACCCGGGCGCGAGCGATTGCGCCGGCAGCGACACAGTGACCACCGCTCGCGTTGCTTCACGGGCGCGGTCGCTGCCGGCCGTCGCCAATCCCCGGGCGGCGATTTCTCCGCGGTTACGGCCACCGCCGACGCGGATCGTGACCGGCACGGGCTGCGGTGCGCCGCCGGCATCCAGCATCGAGCCGCTCAAGTCGATCACCGCGGCGCCCTCGGAGACCGTGACCGAGGCGATGCCGCGATTTGGGGCCTCGCGTCCTGGAGCGAGCGCCAGCACCCTGACATCACTCGGTACCGCGGCGCGACGGGACGCCAACGCCGTGCGTTGCAGATCGCTGAGCACGTGCACCTCCCGGTCCACGAGCGGCTGTGCGCTCACAATGCGGGCGGCGCGCTCGACGGCTTGCACCAGATCCAGCCGCAGCCAGCCGGTATGCGTGCTGTCGATCGTGGCGAGCAGCGCTTCGCGACTGCCCCCGCGCAGCACGCCGTCGCACAGCATCAGCCACACCCGATCGGCGGACGTCGTGCGCCCAACGGAGGAGCGGGCCGCCACACGCAGCCGGTCGAGGACGAGTCCGCCGTCGACGATGGCTCCAGAGGACGGAGAGTTATCGAGGATGATGACGGCGGCCGTCGGCTGGTGCGCGCCGCCACCCCGCAACGGCACCAACGGTCGCGCGGCCGCAAGCACGATCGTGACGATCAACGCCGTCCGAAGAATCAGCAGCAACAGGTGTCTGAGCTTCAGCCGTCGAGCGCTCTCTCGCTCCGCCGCGCTCAGATAGCGGACCGGTGGAAAATCGACCTGGGGCGGAGTGCGTCGCTGCAACAGGTGGAGCAATGCCGGGATCGCGGCGGCGGCGAGTCCCAGGAGCGCCAGGGGATGAATGAAACTCACGTCAACAGGCGCAGCGCGAGGCCGAATGGCATGTCGGTCTGGACGTGATGGTACGCAATGCCGTGCCGCCGGCAGGACTTGCGCCATGCGGCGATCTCGCGGCGCACCGTGTCCGCGTACGCGCGGGCCAGCTCACGCGGCCGGACTACGACGCTTACCGCTGATTCCGGATCCTTGAACCGGACTTCCGGCGGACCGCTGAGCTCGACTTCCGCCGGATCCATGAGGTGGAAGACGACGACCTGGTGGCCGCGATGCCGCAGATAGCGCAATGCCGCGAGCGCGAGTTCGCGATCGAAGAGTAGATCTGAGATCAGCACCACCATGCCACGGCGCGCGAGCAACGCGGTCAGACGCTGCAAGGCGGTATGTGCCGCGGTCCCCTGGCCATCCGGCGTGTCGAGCAGGCCACGCACGATGCGAGTCCACTGGCCGGCCTTCACGCGCGCGGGAATCACCTGCCGCACTTGATCATCGAACGTCACGAGCCCAGTCGCATCGCGCTGCCGCAGCAGAATCAGCGCCAGCGCCGCAGCCAGCCGATCCGCGTAAGCACGCTTGGTCAGCCGCTCCGGCGTACCCTGCCACGCCATGGACCGGCTCGCGTCGACCAGGATCATGGAGCGGAGATTCGTTTCTTCTTCGAATTGCTTGACGAACAGCCGATCGGAGCGGCCCAGGATCCGCCAGTCGAGATATTTCAGCTCGTCGCCCGCCTGATACGCACGGTGCTCGGTAAACTCCACCGAGAAGCCGCGAAAGGGGGACCGATGCAGTCCTGCCAGGAAACCCTCAACGACCCCCTCGGCCACGATCTCGATACCGCCGAGGCGCGCGACTTCGGCCGGATCGAGCAGGTCTAGGCGCTGAGCCAAGAAATGTCCTTGCCGTGGGACAGCTGGAATGGATCACAACACTGCCAAGTCATTATAACAATATAATTTACGGGTATTATGCCGCTGGCACAGTCTCTGCCTTAGGGAGGGCGGGAGGCACCATGTTTACGAACCTAGCGATGCTCAGCTTGGCCGTCGTGTCCACCTCTACGGCGCGGGACCCAAGTTTTTACCGTCCGCGCATCGAGGTGTGGACCAACCGCGGCGACGCCGCCGTTTATACCCGCGGTGAGCGGGTCCGGTTGTACTTCCGCAGCGATCAGGACGCCTATGTCACGATCTTTCGTGTGGATACCGATGGTCGCGTCCGCGTGCTTTTCCCCCGCGATCCGTGGGAAGACAACTTCGCGCGCGGCGGTCGCGACTTCGAGGTCGATGGTCGGGCCCTAGGCAGCGATGCATTTACGATCGACGACTATCCCGGCGTTGGCTACCTGTTCGGCGTGGCGGCGGCGGATCCCTTCGTCTACGACCAGATCGAGAGCGGCGACCATTGGGATTATCGCGTTATCGCTGATGGCCGCGTGCGCGGCGATCCGTATGTCGCGATGACCGATCTCGCTCAGCGTATCGTGCCGGAAGGATACACCGACTGGGATTACGACGTCGTCTCGTACAACGTCGGGCAGCATTACGACTACCCGCGTTTCCTTTGCTACGACTGCCACTCATATGTGAGCTATTCGAACTGGGATCCGTACTACACGTCCTGCGTGCGGTTCCGCATGTTCGTGTACGACGATCCCTGGTATTATCCGTACCGCCACTACGGCGGCAGCCGCGTCGTGTTCGTGCGGCCCTATCGTCCGCAGCCTCGCTTCATCTTCAAGGATTGGGGAGCCGATCGCCCCAGCCGTGAGGGCTTCGTTTCTCGCGAGCGCGAGCGTCCGGTCAACGACAACACACGTCGTGGTGTCACGGGCCGTGATATCGGCGGGCTCGGCAGCGTCCCGCCTCCCAACGTGCGGGACCGCCGCAATCGCCCCGGCGATGACCACAACAATGGCGGCAACGATCATGGCAACAACGGCAACGATCGTGGGAACAACGGCAACGATCGCGGCAACAATGGCAACGATCGCGGGAATAACGGCAACGACGACCGCGGCAACGGCGGTGGCCGCCGTGACCGCCCGGATGGCGGCAAGCCTTCCGACCGGCCGATGGTGGTGCCGCCGGCTGAGCAGCCACGTCGCGAGGAGCCACGGCGCGTAGAACCCCGCGTCGTCCAGCCCCGGTCAGAGCCACGTCGTGTGGAGCCTCGGTCGGAGCCGGAGCCGCGGCGGGTCGAGCCTCGCAGCGAGCCGCGCAATGAACCGCGCAGTGAGCCACGTCGTGCCGAGCCGCGCAACGAACCGCGCAGCCAGCCGCAGCCACGCGCCGAGCCGCGCCGCGACCCGCCGCGGGAGTCACCAAAGCCGCGCAACGAGCCCGAGGTGCGGCGTCGCAAGCCCTGAACATTCAGACTGAAACCTGACGCACCCGATCGTAGTCGCACCCGGTCGGGCGCGTTAGTTTTCCTTCCCTTTTCTTTTGGTTGAGGTTCCTTGCTCGCTCTCTTGCTTCTCCTGCAGGCGCAGGCTCCCGTGCAGCGGGCCGCGCAAACGATTTCTCCCGAAGACATCCGCCGGCGCATCGGTATCATCGCCGACGATTCGATGCGCGGCCGTGATACGCCCAGTCCCGAGCTCGACAAGGTCGCGCAGTATATCGCCGGCGAGTACCGCCGCCTGGGCCTCAAGCCCGGAGGCGATCGTGGCACGTTCATTCAGCGCTACTCCCTCGATCGCGTGAAAATCGTCGCGGACAGCTCCGCGGCGTTCGTGCACGGTGGTCCCGGGGCCGCATTCAAGTACGGCACCGATTTTGTCTTTGCCGACAACATGTTCGAGAGCGGCGACTACGCCGGAGAGCTCGTGCTGGTATCAGGGCCGCTGAGCGCCGCGACGGCCGACACCGCCTCGCTTGCCGGCAAGATGGTGCTGCTCGTGGGCGGCCGCCTGCGCGGGCCTGATCGGGAACGGGTGTTCAACTGGAAGCCAGCCGGCGTGGTATGGGTGACCAATGCCCCCGATTCCATCTGGTCGCAAGTCGTGTCTCGGAACAGCCGGCCGCAGCTGCGCGACCCGAGCCGGAGGGTGGGCGGACCAGTGGCACTCGTCGTCCGGTTCCCGTCCATCGTACCGGTAGTGACTGCCCTCGGCGTCGATTTCTCGGCCGCACAGTCCGCGACCACCTTCCAGGTCCAGCCCTTGGGTGGAGCCCAGCTCCACGCCCACGCCCGGATTCAACCAGTGGAGCGCAACTCCGCACCCAACGTCGTCGCCATTCTCGAAGGCAGCGATCCAGCGCTCACAAACGAATACGTCGTTTTCAGCGCTCACATGGATCACGTCGGCGTCGCGGGACCACGCGGTAGCGGTGGCTGCCGGGCGCAGGGAGCGGACTCGATTTGCAATGGCGCCGATGACGACGGATCAGGAACCGTGGCGGTCGTAGAGATTGCGGAAGCATTCGCCCGCCTGAATCCTCGGCCCAAACGGTCGATCATCTTCCTGAATGTGAGCGGCGAAGAGAAGGGACTGTGGGGGAGCGAATACTTCTCGGATCATCCGGCCGTGCCGATCAACAGCATCGTCGCCGACCTCAACATCGACATGATCGGCCGCAACTGGAAAGACACGATCGTCGCCATCGGCAAGGAACACTCTGATCTGGGCGCGACGCTCAACCGCGTCGGTGCGGCGCACCCCGAGCTGAACATGCGGCCCATCGACGATATCTGGCCGCAGGAGAACTTTTACTTCCGGTCCGACCACTACAACTTCGCTCGGAAGGGCGTGCCGATTCTCTTCTTCTTCAGCGGCACCCATCCCGACTACCACCAGGTGGGTGACTCGCCCGATAAGATCGACGCGGAAAAAGAGTCGCGCGTCGCGCAGCTCATCTTCTACCTCGGCGTCGACGTCGCGAACAGCGCTGAGCGACCGAAGTGGAATCCCGACAGCTACAAGCGCATCGTCACCGGTAACTGACGCTCCTGCACTAGACGCACGTATCTTTGCCTCGTGCGCGTGCTGATCGTCGAAGACGACCCAGAGCTCGCCGGTCTCCTGCGTGATGGCTTGCGCGAGCATCGCATCGACCCGACGGTGGCGGCAGGGTTTGCCGAGGGGCGCGAGCAAGCGTTGATCGGCGATTATGACGTCGTCATCCTCGACGTCCGGTTGCCGGGCGGCAGCGGATTCGAGCTCTGCGCCGATCTGCGTCGCCAGAAAGTCGGCGTGCCGGTGCTGATGCTGACGGCGCTCGACGCCGTGGATGATCGCGTCCGCGGTCTCGCGGTCGGCGCCGACGATTATCTGACCAAGCCGTTTGCGTTTCGCGAGCTGGTCGCCAGACTGCAGGCGCTCGCGCGCCGCCGTGCACTGACACTCACTCCCACGATCGTGCGCGTCGCGGATCTCGAGGTCGATCTCGGCGCCCGGCGCGTCAGCCGCGCGGGCCGGGCAATCGACCTCACCGCGAAGGAATTCGCGCTGCTCGAGCTGCTGCTGCGCCACCGCGACCAAGTCGTCGATCGGTCCGCCATTACCGCGCACGTGTGGGACAACAACCACGATCCCTTCGCCAACGTCCTCGAAGTGCTGGTGCGCCGTTTGCGCAGCAAGATCGACGACGACTTCGAGCCGAAGCTGATCCGGACGGTGCGCGGCGCCGGCTATCGATTGGGACTCCCGGGATGACGCTCGGTCGGCTGCGCGTTCGGCTCACGCTTTGGTACGCGGCGACGTTCACGCTCATCCTGGTGCTCCTCGGGGCCGGGTTGTTCCTGGCGATCGGAACGCAGGTATCGCGGCGCATCGATCTCTCGCTCGTCGGGGCGACCGCGGCCATCGTGCGCGCGACGCATGACCTGGAAATCGAGCGCGCGGCCGGCGGCGCGGCGGATGCTGTGGAAGAGCTCCACATTCCCGATCGGGAGCTGTTCCTCTTCGACGCCCATGGCCGAGCGATCACCCCACCCCAAGCCGACGCCTGGATTGGCGACGCGGCCCGCGCGGCGGCGACCAGCGGGAGCATCGACGTGCAGCATGTGGCGGGCGGCCGCCACGAGCGGCGGCTGCATGCCGAGCGTTTCACGGGCCGCTCGGGCACGACCTACGTCGCGGCCGCGGTCGCCGATCGGCCGAATATCCGGGAGCAGTACGCATCGTTGATCGGGATCTTCGGCGCGGCCGCGCTGGCGGCGCTCCTCCTTGTGGCGGTGGGCGGCTTCATGCTGGCGCGGCAGTCCACGATTCCGGTCGAGCGCTCGATGGAGCAGATGCGTCGCTTCATGGCCGATGCCGCACACGAGCTGCGCACCCCGGTGACGATTCTGCGCACCCGGACGGAGCTGGCGCTGGCTCAGCCGCGGGATGCCGCGGGCGACACCGCCGCCTTTCAAGCGATCGAGCGGGAGGCCGACCGGTTGGGTGGAATCGTGGGCGACCTGCTCACCCTGGCACGTGCCGATGCCGGCGAGCGAAAGGTCGTGCGCGCATCGCTCTACCTGGACGACGTCGTCTCCCAAGCGATCGCATCCGCGCGAACGCTGGCCGAGCGAAAAGGGGTGGCGCTGGTCGTAGGGTCGTTCGAAGAGACGCAAATCGTCGGCGACGCAGGACTGGTGGAGCGGTTGGTGCTCATCGTCCTCGACAACGCGATCAAATACACGCCTGAGGGCGGGCGCGTGCGACTGGATGTGACCGCCCGCGACGGTGCGCGCTCCGTCATCGTTTCGGACACCGGCATAGGCATTCCGCCCGCCCAGCTGCCGCGGATCTTCGAGCGGTTTTACCGCGGCGAGAGCGCCCGCAGCCATGCCGAGGGCTCGGGACTCGGTCTTCCTATCGCTCGCTGGATTGCCGACCTCCACGGGGGCCGGATTTCCGTGGCGTCCGACGCAGCGGGAACCCGCGTCGAGATTGTGTTTCCTCCGGCCGTAAGCCCCTTGTAAGGTACGGGCGCTAGCTTCCGGGCCATGCGCCTCGTGTCGGCGTTGACCCCGGTGCTGTTCCCGTTCGTGCTGGTCGCCCAACAGCAGGTCACGCGCGCCGACGCTGTCGCCGCCGCGCTGGCCCGTGGCGCGCGCGCCGCGCTCGCCCGCGCGGATACGACCGCGGCGTTGGGCGCGGCGCGGGCGGCGCGGGCGTTTCCCAATCCCACCGTCTCGGGGAGCTACTCGAAGGACACCCCCAATTATCACGCCCTCGGCGAGTTGCCCCTCGACCTGCCCTGGCTGCGCGCGCCCCGCATTGGCGCCGCGGAATCGGCGCGCGACGCCGCACGCTATCGCTTCGCCTTCGAGCGCGCCGCGATCCGGTTCGACGTCGACACGACCTACACGCGCGGACTCGCAGCCGCGCTGCATGCCCGCTTGTCCCGGCGCACTGCCCTCGATGCCGACAGTCTGCTGCGAATTGCCGAGCTGCGCCGTGACGTCGGTGACGTCAGCGAGCTCGACGTCCGGCTCGCTGCGGTGAATGCGGGTCAGCTTGCCAACATCGCCGCGGATGACTCGCTTGCCGCGCTCGAGACGCTCTTATCTCTTCAATTGCAAATGGGCTTGACCGGCGACGAGCCGACAATCGCCTTAGTGGATTCGCTGCGTCCACCACTCGACAGTGCGCTGACAGAGGGCCGAGTGCTGCTCCCCATCGCCGCGGCCGAAGCGTCGCTGCGCTCCGCTGAGCGGTCGCTGGCATTCGCGCGGCGGAGCCGCTTCGCGCCGAACCTCCAGCTCGGCTTCGACACCGGTGACCCGGCGAGCGCGACGCCGCATCAGCTACTACCCGTCGTCGGCTTCTCCCTGCCCTTCCCGCTATTCAACCTCGGCCGCGGCGACGTGTTGCGTGCGTCTGCGGAACGGGATCGGGCGCGCGCCGAGCTCGATCTGACACGCCGCGAGACCGCAGCCGCGGTCGCGCGCACGCGGCGCGACCTGGCGGCCGCACGCGATCGATTGCGGCGCACAGCGGGGCTCGTCGAGAGCGCCAATCGCATCGCGGTCATGTCGCTGCGGGCCTACAGCGAGGGAGCCATCCCGTTGGCGAACGTGCTCGAAGCGCAACGCAATGCACGCGAGATCCTGGCGCGCTACATCGACGACCTCGCCACAGCGGACGCGGCAGCCCGCGCCTTGAAATTGCTCACCGCTGGTCGGGACGAGCCGTGAAGCGCGTTGCCTTGGTGAGCATCGCGCTTGTCGGAATCAGCGCCGCGTGCGGAGGCGGAGGCTCCGGGAACCAACAAGACGTTTCGCGCGAACCCGGCGTGCTTGGCGTCTCGACCAGCGTCGCGGCCGTCCGGCCCTTCCCGCATGTGGTCACCGCAATCGGGACGGTGGCGCCGCGGCCGGACCGCTATGCCGCGCTCGCCCCACCGGGGCAGACGCGCGTCGCGCGAATCTTCGTGGTCGCGGGGCAGGCTGTCGCCAGGGGCGACGCGTTGATCGAATTCGAGCGTGCGCCATTCGATGCGGCCGCGCAGAGCGCCGCAGCCGCGCTCGCAAACGCCGAGCGCGCCTACGCGCGCGCGATACGGCTCGTCCAGGCCGGGGTTCTGGCGCAGAAGGACAGCGGCCAGGCTGCGGCCGATCTTGCCGCGGCCCAGGCGGCCGCGGTCACGGCGCGCCGCGCACAGCAGCTCGCAACGCTGCGCGCTCCCCTCAGCGGCGTCGTCACGCGTATGAGCGCCGTGTTGGGCGCGTCGGTCGATGCGAACCAGACGCTGGTCGAGGTCGCGGACCCCATGGCGTTGGACATCGTCTTCAACGTGTCACCGGCCGAAGCCGGCCGCATCCACAACGGGGACACGGTCACAGTCACCAGCGGGGAAGGCGCGAGCGGCGAGGCGCTCGGCCCGGGTGTGGTAACGAGCATCGGCGTGGCGGTGGACTCGGCGTCGCGCGCGGTCGCGGTGCGGGCCCGGCTGACGGTGCCCCCGCGGGCGCTGCGGATCGGTGAATCGGTGGTCGGCCGCATCATCACGGGGGTAAACCCCCACGCCGTGGTGATTCCGGTCGACGCGCTGGTCCCCGAAGGGGATGGCTACCGCGTCTTCGTCGTCGACTCAGCCGGGATCGCGCATGCGCGAGCGGTCACTGTCGGCGGCCGCGGCGAATCGCTCGCCGAGATTCTCTCGGGCGTCACCCCCGGCGAGACCGTCGTGACGACCGGCGCGTATGGCGTGCAGGACAGCTCCAGAATTGGCGGCGCGCGGCGGTGAAGCTCTTCGACATCCTGAGTCGGCAGCAACGACTCGTTTATCTGCTGGTTGCCCTGCTCAGTGCCGCCGGGATTTGGATGGCCTTACGGCTCCCGTCCGCCATCTATCCGGAGCTGCGGTTCTCGCGCATCACGATCGTCGCCCAAGGCTCGACGCTCGGCGCGCGCCAGGTCGTGTTCAGCATCACGCGGCCGCTCGAGGAAGCGGTGAGCATCGTGCCCGGCGTGACGCGAGTTCGGTCGCACTCGATCCGCGGCGCCAGTGAGATCTCGATTACGTTCGCGCCCGGGACCAATATGGATCAGGGGCTACAGCTGGTGCGCGCGCGCGTGAACCAAGTGCAGAGCGCGCTGCCTCCCAATCTGAGCATCGAGGTCGAGCAGCTCACGCCGTCCCTGTTCCCAATCCTTTCGTACAACGTCGAGGGCGGAGAGCCCGCGACGCTGTACGATCTCGCGCGCTACGAGATCAAGCCGCTGATCTCCCGGGTGCCCGGCGTTGGACGCGTGGACGTGCAGGGCTCCGACGTGCGCGAGCTCGAGGTGATCGCCGACCCGGCCCGTCTCGCGGCGCAGGGCATGACCTACGGCGAGTTGGCCGACGCAATCCGGCGCGCCATCACCGTGCAGGCCGTGGGACGCGTCGCTCAGGACTACCGGCAGTACCTGATCGTGACGGATCAGGAAGCCCATGCACCCGGCGACATCGGCGCGGTGGTCATCCGGGGCGGGTTACGCGTGCGGGACGTCGCGACCGTGCAGCTAGGAACGGAGGACCATGTCCGAATCATCGCGGGAGACGGCAAGCCCGCGGCGCTGATCAACATCACACGGCAGGTCGGCGGCAACACGCTCGCGCTCGCCGACAGTGTCGCCCGGATCATGGCGATCGTCGCCCCCACGCTTCCACCGGGCGTGCGCCTGAAGCCGGTCTACGACCAGGCGGAGCTCGTGCGCGAAGCCGTACGGTCGGTGCGGGACGCGATGTTGATCGGCGCCACGCTCGCGGTCATCGTGCTGCTCGTCTTTCTCCGCCACGGCCGCATCACGGCCATCAGCGCCGCATCCATCCCGCTGACGCTGGCTATCACCGTGTTCGTCATGAGCATGATCGGACAGACGTTCAATCTCATGACGCTCGGCGCGATGGCGATCGCGATCGGTCTCGTCATCGACGATGCCGTCGTCATCACGGAGAACATCGCACGCCATCTGGGGCTCACGAACGATCGCCTGGAGGCGATTCGCGCGGCGGTGCAGGAGCTGATCTGGCCCGTGACCACGTCGACGCTGACCACGGTCGTCGTCTTCCTGCCGCTGGGTTTGCTGCAGGGGGTCGTAGGGCAGTTCTTCGCGGCGCTCGCAACGACGCTCACGGTGGCCGTCCTGGTCTCGCTGGTTCTTGCCCTGACCATCATCCCGTTGCTCGCCGAGCAGTTCGTGACCGCGCACGAGGTCGAGACCAGCACCGCTGGTCCGCTGGCCCGGGCACAGCGGGTGCTGGACGCACTGGGATCGCAGTACGAGCGGGCGCTCGCGGCCGTGCTGCACCATACGCGGCGCATCGGCGCTCTTGCGCTGGGCTTCGTGGTGGTAGGGATCATCCTCATGCGTCTCGTGGGCACTGGCTTCCTGCCCGAAATGGACGAAGGGGCGTTCGTGCTCGACTACTTCACGCCCGGTGGGACGGCACTGGCGGAAACCGATCGTGAGGTGGGGATCGCGGAACGGATCCTCGCGGAGACGCCCGAGATCGAGGCGACATCCCGCCGCACCGGTGCCGAGCTCGGCCTGTTCGCGACGTCGCAGAACACCGGCGACATCGCCGCGCGCCTCGTGCCACGGAACCAGCGCTCGCGGGACATTTTCGCCGTCATGGACGATGTGCGCGGCGCGATCAACACGGCGGTGCCGCGGCTTCATATCGAGTTCGTTCAGATTCTGTCGGACGTGATCAACGATCTCGCGGGCGCCGCGAAGCCCGTCGAGATCAAGCTCTTCGGGGAGCAGCTGGATACGCTCGAAGCGTACGCGCAAACCCTCGCCCCCGATCTCGAAGGGGTCCAGGGCCTCGCGGACCTGTTCAACGGCATGGTGGAGCCATCCCCCGAGCTGATGATGCGAGTCAACCAGGCCGAGGCGGACCGAATTGGGATGACACCGGAGGATGTCGGAAGCACGGTGAGCGGCGCTCTGCTGGGGACGCCAGCGGGGGAGATCCGCCCGGAGGACCGCCCGATTGGCGTGCGCGTCCGCGCCCCTGACTCGGTGCGCTACAATCCGCTGCGATTGCGCGCGCTGCCGATCGTCGCCAGCGGCACGGGTCGGGCAACGCCGCTCGGCAGCCTAGCCACGTTCACGTCGACACAATCACGGATCAGCCTGGAACGGGAAAACCAGCAGCAGATGATCGCGATGACGGCCGACGTCAGCGGGCGCTCGCTCGGCGGCGTGATGGGTGACGTACGGCAGGTGCTCGCCAAGCATCCTGCCACAGCCGGTGTCCGCGTCGTGCTCGGCGGCCAATACGAGAGCCAGCAGGAGGCGTTCCGCGCGCTGCTGCTCGTGCTGGCGCTCGCGGCGATCAGCGTGTGCGCCGTCATGGTCGTGCAGTTCGAGTCCTTCGTCGAGCCATTGATCGTGCTGCTCGTCGCGCCGGTGTCGTTCGTCGGAGCGCTGGCGCTGCTGCTCGTGACGGGGACGGCTTTGAACGTGGCGTCGTTCATGGGCCTGATTCTGCTTGTCGGGCTGATCGTGAAGAACGGCATCATCCTGCTCGACTTCACGCGGCTCCGCATGCGTGAGGAAGGTGTGCCCCTCGAGGTGGCGATTAGAGAGGCCGCGCGCGTCCGGCTACGGCCGATCCTGATGACAACGCTGTGCACGCTATTCGGCCTGCTGCCGCTGGCGCTCGGCATTGGGGCCGGGAGTGAGCTGCAGCGGCCGCTGGCGCTGGCGGTCATCGGAGGCTTGGTCCTCTCGACGCCCATCACGCTGTTTGCGGTACCGACGTTGCTCGTCGCAATCCGGGGAGCGGACTACCGGCTGCGGTGACCGTCCTCGGGATGGTGTGGTCTCAAGAAGCAACAAACACACCTTTTCCCGGAGCAGAGACCATGCGCCTCGTTTCCACCCTCACCCTCGTCGCGGTATTGTCGTTCGCCGCCGGCAGTCTCGCCGCCCAAGAAGCGACGACCCGCAACGTTCCAGACAGCCTC
>Ga0210382_10000358_pt1 | contig 16729 bp, 14 predicted proteins | sample PLMedo_FD_155452 | JGI IMG/M metagenome (GOLD analysis project Ga0210382, IMG submission 155452) | Groundwater sediment microbial communities from an aquifer in East River, Colorado, USA - PLM0_60_coex redo | ecosystem: Environmental > Terrestrial > Soil > Riparian zone | place: USA: East... | reverse complement strand
TCTCCTGGTCCAGCAGGACACACACCGAATCGAAGATCCGGTCCTTGCGGTGGCGTAGCAGCCGCACCTTCTCTGCCGCGTCATACTTGGTGAAGCGCTCTTCGGCCTGCCGGTAATCGAGGCCGAACTGCAGCGCCAGGCGCTCGATGTCGCGCGGCGTCGCTTCGATCTCCGGATAGCTGCAGCAGTAGGCAGGACATTTCGCGCAGGAATACTTCACGCGCACGGGAACCGGAAAGGCTTTTTTCATTTCGGGATCACCAGGGAAGCGCGGATTGTAACGCGAGTTAACCCTTTCGCCGCTCGCTTTCGTTTCAGGTTTGCAGGGATGGCCATCGGGGTGACCCGCATTTGCGAAAGGAAAAAGAAATGCGCTCGTGGAAAATGCTACTCGCGGTAGTGCATACGTCGGCGTGATCCGTCAGCCGGTGCCGTTTGCGCCGCGGCGGCGGCCATTTCCGGACTTTGTGCCCGATCCACGTGGATAATCGCGGGGCATGGAGGCCCCGGACGAACAGCTCATGCTCGCCTATCGGGATGGCAGCGCCGGCGCCTTCGAAACGCTCTATTTACGGCACCGCGGGCGGCTCTTCCGCTTCGTGCTGCGCAGCGTGAAGAGCCGCGCCACGGCCGAGGAGCTGTTCCAGGAAATCTGGATGCGAGTCATCGAAGCACGCGAGCGCTATGTACCGCAGGCGCGCTTCACGACCTGGCTGTACACGATCGCGCACCACCGCATGGTCGACCACTGGCGGCGAGGGGGTCTTTCCCTGGTCGAGCTGGACGATCAGGATCTGCCGGGCGACTCGCCGGACCCGGCGAGGCAGTTGGAAGCTCGCGAAGCTCTGGCGCGCTTTGCGCAAGCTCTGGAGGCGCTGCCGGTGGCGCAGCGCGAAGCCTTCCTGCTGCACGAGGAGGCGGGCCTGTCGATTGCCGAGATCGCGGTCGCCACCGGATCGAATGCGGAGGCCGCCAAGAGCCGTCTGCGCTACGCGGTCGCAAAGCTGAAGGCCGCGGTGGAAGATGACTGACGAGCGCGACCCGAAGGTTTCGCAGCGCTACCGCGAGCTTGGCAGCGAAGAGCCGCCAACCGCGCTCGACGCCGAGATCCTCGCTGCGTCGCGTCGCGCGGCGGAAACGCGCCTGGCGCCGCTCGTGCCGCCCACCGGCCGGCGCCGCTGGTACTTCCCGGTGGCCGCCGCCGCCATCATCACGCTTGCCGTCGCCGTAACGGTGCAGGTGGAGCGGCAGCAACCCGATGCGGAGTCGATTACACCTCCGCCGCCGTCAACGCCGGAATCGCGCACGGACGCGCTGGAAGCGAAAAAAGACAGCGCTCCGCAGGCAGAGCTGCGAAAAGCTAAACCGGCCAAGCCGCCGGCGACGCCGCAGCCCCTATCGCGAGCGGCCGACGCGATGCGGGAGCGAGGCTCCGCCGACGCTCAGCCTGAATCCAGGGTGCGTTCCGCGGCCGAGGCGCCGGCACGGCTGCTCGGGCAGGTCGCGAAAGCGGACTCCCCCGAAGCCGCGCTGGAGCGCATCGCCGAGCTGCGCAGGCAGGGGAGGCACGACGAGGCGGACAAGGCGCTCGCGGAGTTCAGGCGTCGCTTTCCGGACTACCGGATCGCGGCGGAGATGCTGAAGAAGGTCCAGAGACCCTAAATCAGGGACAGACCACGTTTTCACGGCGAAAGCGGTGATCGAAAACGTGGTCTGTCCCTGATTTAGTGGTGCAGGATCTTGGAGAGGAACAGCTGCGCGCGCTCGGAGCGCGGCGTGCCGAAGAACTCTTCCTTCTTCGCGTCCTCGACGATCCTGCCGGCGTCCATGAAGATCACGCGGTGCGCCACCTTGCGCGCGAATCCCATCTCGTGCGTGACGACCATCATGGTCATGCCTTCCTTGGCGAGCTCGACCATCACGTCGAGCACTTCGTTGATCATCTCGGGGTCGAGCGCCGAGGTCGGCTCGTCGAACAGCATGGCGATCGGGTCCATCGACAGCGCGCGCGCGATGGCCACGCGCTGCTGCTGACCGCCGGAGAGCTGGCCGGGGTACTTGTCCTTGTGGGCGAGCAGGCCGACGCGCTCGAGGAGCTTGAGCCCCTTTTCCGTCGCCTCGCCGCTGGAGCGCCCCAGCACCTTGACCTGGCCGAGGGTCAGGTTCTCGGTGACTGTCATGTGCGGAAACAGCTCGAAATTCTGGAACACCATGCCGATGCGCGAGCGCAGCTTCGGCAGGTTGGTCTTCGGGTCGCCGACCGAGATGCCTTCGACCGTTATCTCGCCCTTCTGGAAAGGCTCGAGGGCGTTCACGCACTTGATCAGCGTCGACTTGCCGCTGCCCGAAGGGCCGCACACCACCACCACCTCGCCCTTGGCCACCTCGGTGGAGCAGTCGGTGAGCACCTGGAAGGCGCCGTACCACTTGCTCACGTTCTTCATCGAGATCATGGGACCCTACCGGATGATTGCAATGCGTTGTTGTAGGCGCCTGACGAGCATCGACAGCCCATACGACATCACGAAGTACACGATGGCGACGAAGCTGTACATCTCGACCAGGCGGTAGTCGCGGTTCGCGATCTTGGAAGCCGCGCCCAGGAAGTCGGTGGCCGAGATCACGTAAACCAGCGACGTATCCTGGAACAGGATGATGGTTTGCGTGAGCAGCACCGGCAGCATGTTGCGGAAGGCCTGCGGCAGGACGATCTTTCCCATGGTCTGCCAGTAGTTGAGGCCGAGCGCGTAGCCCGACCAGACCTGGCCGCGCGCGATCGACTGGATGCCGGCGCGCATGATCTCGCAGTAGTAGGCGGCCTCGAACATGGTGAAGGTTATGAGCGCCGACCAGAACGTGCCGACCTTGATCGGGTTGGGCTCCCTCAGGATCCAGGCGCCGATGTAGGGCACCAGGAAGAAGAACCAGAAGATCACCAGCACCAGCGGGATCGAGCGCATCAGGTTGACATACGCGCCGGCGAGCATCGACAGCGGCTTGAAGGCGGAGAGCCGCAGCATCGCGAGCAGCGTGCCGAACACGATGCCGCCGGTCATGGCGAGCGCCGTGAGGGTGAGCGTGAATGTCATGCCTTCCCTGAACAGGTAAGGCAGCGAGCGTTCGATGACGTCGAAATCGAAGCCGCTCATCAATGCCCTGCCTGCGGCGTGGCGGCGGCCGCGATCAGGCCGGGCACGCGCAGCTTTTTCTCGACGCTGCGCATGAGCAGCACCACCGCCAGATTGGTGAGCAGGTAGATCACGGTCGCGGCCGTGAACGCCTCGAAGACCCGGAAGCTGAACTCCTGCATCGCCCGCGCGCGCCCGGTGAGCTCGAGCAGCCCGATGGTCAGCGCGACCGAGGAGTTCTTGATGATGTTCATGAACTCCGAGGTGAGCGGCGGCAGGATGATGCGGAAGCTCTGCGGCAGGATGACGTAGCGGTAGGCCTGCGCTTCCGTCAGCCCCATCGCGATGCCGGCCAGGCGCTGCCCGCGCGGCAGCGACTGGATCCCGGCGCGCACCTGCTCGGCGACGCGCACCGAGGTGAAGATGCCCAAGCACAGCACCGCCGGGACATACGAGCCCCACGGCGGCGGCATCTGCTTGATCCAGTCCCCGACCGCCTGCGGCACCAGCTCCGGGAACACGAAGAACCACAGGAACATCTGCACGATGAGGGGGACGTTGCGGAAGATCTCGACGTACAGGTTGCCGAGCTGTACTGCCCACTTGAGCGGCGTGGTGCGCAGCGTCCCGACCACCGCGCCGATGGCGAGCGCTATGACCCAGGCGGCCAGGGCCGTGGCGAGCGTCCACAGCAGGCCGACGAGAAGATAATGGAGGTAGGTGCCGGTGCCCCCCGGCTCCATCTCCAGCAGCACCTTCCAGTGCCAGTTGTAGTTCACGCCCCCCTCCCGAACGCAACTACCGAAGCGAGACTACTTGTACGCGGCCGGGTCCCCGGAATCGGTCGGGTTGGCGATCACTTTCCTGAACGGCTCGCTGATCGGCACGTTGAGGTTGAGGCCCTTCGGCGGCACCGGCTTCAGGAACCACTTGTCGTAGATCGCGTCGATCGCGCCGGACTTGTAGGTGTCGACCATCGCCGCGTCGACCACTTTCTTGAACGCGGTGTCGTCCTTGCGCAGCATGATGCCGTAGGGCTCGACCGACAGGGCCACTTCCGAGATGGCGTAATCCCTGGGGCTGCGCGATTGCGCCGCCAGGCTGTAGAGCAGGATGTCGTCCATCACGAAGGCGACCGCGCGTCCGGTCTCGACCATCTGGAACGCTTCGGGATGGCCGTTCGCGGAGATGATGCTCATGCCGAGGTTCTGCTGCGCGTTGATCTCGGTGATCTGCTTGATGTTGGTGGTGCCGGCGGTCGAGACGATGGTCTTGCCCTTCAGGTCGGGCAGCGCCTTGAGGTTCGACGCCTTCTTCGCCACCCAGCGGTTGGCGGTGACGAAGTGCGTGATCGTGAACCACACCTGCTTTTGCCGCTCCAGGTTGTTGGTCGTCGAGCCGCACTCGAGGTCGATGGTGCCGTTCGCCATCAGCGGGATGCGGTTGGCCGAGGTGACGAGCTGGTAGTTGACCTTGAGGTTGGGCATCTTCAGCTCGCTCCTGACGCCTTCGACGATGCGCATGCACAGATCCATGGCATAGCCGACCGGCTGCTGCCTGTCGTCGTAGTAGGAGAACGGGATCGAGGCGTCGCGATGGCCGATGGTGATCGAGCCGCTGTCCTTGATCTTCTTCAGGGTGCCTTCCTGCGCCGCCGCTTCGAAACCGGCCAGCAAGGCGATGGCGGCCGCCGCGAATCCGGCGAGCAGGACAAGAGCGCGCTTCATGGGTTGGACCTCCTCGTTGGTCGTTCCGCGGAAAATTCTACCCTAGTTGAGGCTGGCGGCCATGTTGCGCACCCGCTCGGCCACGGCCGAGAGCAGCGACACGGCGAACGTCGGGTCGGCCTTGACCAGGTTGAGGAGCACGATGCGGTTGATGGCGAGCAGCTCGCAGTCGGTCTCGGCAGCGGCGTCCGCGGCGCGCGTCGTCTGGTCGATCAGCGCCATCTCGCCGAACACCCCCCCGGGTCCCAGGCGCTCGACGACCGCTCCGCGCAGCGAGATCGCCACGCGGCCTTCCAGCACCACGTACATCAGCGCGCCGGCCTGTCCCTCCACCATGATGACCTGGCCGCGGTCGTAGCGTGCGAGCGCCTGGTCGCCCAGCCCCCTGACGAGCGCGGCGAGCAGGCCCTTGTCGAACACGCTCGCCTCCTTGGCAGCGCTCGTTGCGGAAGGAGCCTGCGTCATCGCGGCGAGCATGCCGCGCAGCCGGCTGATCATCATGCTCAACAGCATGATGGCGAACTCGGGCTTCTTCGCGAGCGCGCTCCTTAGCGCCTTGTCGTCGAGCGCGATGACCCGGCACGCCGTCCCGGCGATGGCGGTGGCGCTGCGCGGCGCTTCGCTGACCGCGGCCCACTCGCCGAAGATCTGGCCTGGCGTCACGGTGCGCACCGGCTTGCCCTTCGCGACCAGCGTCACTTCGCCCTCGAGCAGGTAGTACATCTTGTCGCTCTGCAGGAAGAAGCGGCTCGCCTTCTCGTTCTCGCTGAAGATCCTGGTTCCCGCCGGGACCTGTTCGTGCTTTCCCGCGGAGCTGAAAAATTCCAGCGCAACCGCCGGGTCGTACGCCGGCGCTCGCACGGGTTCACGCGCCGGCTTGCTGAAATCGAGCTCCTCCATCAAGCCTCCTTTACTCCCCCTCGATGAAGTCTCTGATCGCGGCGCGGAACAGCGGCCCGCCGACGGCGGCGCTGTTGGCGTGCAGGCCGCCGCCGATCGCAATGAATCGTTTCCTTCCGCCCGAAGCCTTGAACAGCTGCTCGCCCATCGCGTACGGAACGATTTCGTCGGCCGTTCCATGGATGTAGAGCACGGGAAGTTCTAGCCTGCTCACCTTCTGGATGGAATCGAAGCGTTGATTCAAAAGCTGCATGGGCAGCAGGGCATACCGCTTGCGGAGCTTCGCCATGTCGCGCAGCGAAGTGAAGCCGCTCTCGACGATGAGACCCGCGGCTTCCGGGTGATGAAGAGCCAGCTCGATGCCGATCGCCGCGCCGAGGGAATGGCCATAGATGTATAGATGCGCCGGACTGATGCCGCGCTGGTCAATCAGGTAAATCCAGGCGGCTTCGGCGTCCTCGTAGACCGTTTTCTCGGAAGGGAATGAACCCTCGCTCTCGCCGTACCCGCGATAATCCAGCATGAACACGGCATAGCCGAGCTCGCGTAGCGGAGCGATATCGCCCATGCTCGTGCTCACATTTCCGTCGTTGCCGTGCAGGTAGAGCAGCACTTTCGCATCCCAGGCGGCTGAAGCCACCCACCAGCCATGCAGCGACTGCCCGGCATCGCTGGACAGCGATACCGGAAGCCCGACGTCGCGGACGTTGAAAGAGAAATCGGCGGGCTTCGCGTAAAGGGTTTTGTCCGGCTCGAAAATAAAATAGCTTACACAGCTTTGACAGCCCCATAGCACCAGGCCGATGACGCCGTAGCCGAGCAACAGGCTGGCGACGAAGGCGAAGGGAAGAAGCAGCCACGCCTTCGAAGGAGGGCCTGCGAAGAGTCCCGGTCTGAGCGCGTTCACGCTGGACATGCGTTAGTCTAGGTGGAATGTCATCCGCGCGCCTCGCAGCGACGGCATGCCTCGCGGCATTGGCTTTCCCCGTCGCCGCGCAGACCGCGGCGCCGCCAGAGTATCCCAACCTGATCGGGCCGGCGGTGCGCTCGCGCCCAGCCTACGATGGGTCCAAGTCGCAGGTCGCGGATCTCGTGCCGATCCTCGACTACGACAGCAGCCTGCTCTTCGCGCGCACCGTGCAAGGCGTGCTCGAAGGTGGCGTGCACACGCAGGTCGGCTCCGGCTTCACGATCGGCGCGCAGCTCGCCTATGAGGAAGGCCGCAAGGCGAGCGAGTCGCGCTTGCTGCGCGAGCGCAACGTGGCCGACCTCGGCGTCGGCGCTTCCTACGGTGTGCACCTGGAATGGGAGATGAAGCTCGGCCCGGCGCCGGTTCTGCTGCTTGCGCGCGTGCGCCAGCAGGCGCGCAGCGACCGCGGCGCGCAGGCGGACCTGCGCGCGACCGTCGGTGTGTACAAGAACGGCCCGGTCCAGACGGGGATCTTCGGCCAGGCGACCTGGGCCGACGACAAATCGATGCGTACGTACTATGGGCAGCCCGGCTTCGATGCCTCCGGCGGCCTGCTCTTCGCCAGCGCCGGCCTGTTCGGCTCGTACGACATCGACCCGCGCTGGGCCGTGATCGCCAGCATCGAAGGCCGGCGCCTGCAGGGCGACGCGGCGCGCAGTCCGCTCGCCGAGAAGAAATCGAGCTACGACGCCGTCGCCGGCATCGCCTACCGCTTCTGAGTCGCCGCGGGGTCTAATCGGCGCGCAGCCAGGTCTGCGTGCGGCCCAGAAGCGGGATGCCGACGAAGCCGCGCACCTCGAGTTTTCGGCCGCCGTCGACAAGACGCATCCTGCAGCGATAGACCTTGCCGTCGTCCGGATCGAGAATTTCTCCGCCGGAGTACTCCTCCCCGTCCCAGCGCAGCCGCCGCAGGATCTTCATGCCGACGATCGGCGCGTTCCTCAGCTCGCCGCCGCATTCTTCGCACAGGGGATTGGGACTGGGCGCCGGCGGGGAAAACACCGCCTGCACGGTTCCTTCGAACTCTCCGTCGACCTCGACGACGCGCACCAGCCCGTCGGCTTTCCCTGTGCGATCGCTGAAAGTCTGCCAGAGACCGGCGGGCGTCGGCGGCTGAGCCAGCGCGGCCGCCGCGGCGAGGAGCAGCGCAGCGGGGCCGAGCCTTATGACTGCTTTGCCCGCGAAAGCACCTGGTCGAGCAGGAGAGCGGCCAGGTCCAGTTCCTGCGTCGTGATCTCGAGCGACGGGGCGAGGGTGATCACGTTCTTGTAATAGCCGCCGATGTCGAGCACCAGCCCGAGGGTTCGCGAGCCGATGGAGAGATCGCCTTCAAGGCCGATCTGGAACATGCGGTCCGCCAGGCGCCGGCTCGGCGTGAAGCCGTCGGCTTCGCACATCTCCATGCGCAGCGCGAGGCCGAGACCATCGACCTCGCCGATTTCGGGATGCTGTGCCTGGAGCCGCCTGAGCTTGCCGAGCAGGTAGGCGCCCTTGTGCATCACGTTCGCCTCATAGCCGCCGCTGGCGAGGAGCCTCATCACGGCGAGCCCGGCGGCCGTGCCGAGCGTATTCGACGCAAAGGTCGAGTGCGTGGAGCCGGGCCCGAACACGCTCGGCTTGATGAGCTCCTCGCGCGCCCAGATGCCGGACAGCGGGTTCATGCCGTTGGTGAGCGCCTTGCCGAACACGATGATGTCCGGCTGGGTGTCGAAATGCTCCATCGCCCACATCTTCCCGGTGCGATAGAAGCCCATCTGGATCTCGTCGTCGACGAGCAGGATGCCGTGCTTTTTGCAGATCGCGGCCAGCCGCCTGAAGTAGCTCTTCGGCGGAATCACGTAGCCGCCGGTGCCCTGCACCGCCTCGACGAAGAACGCGCCGAACTCCGCGCGCCCGGTCTTCGGATTCCACGCCCCCGTGTACTCGTGCTCGAACAGGCGCTCGAATTCGGCGATGCACTGGTCCTCGGTCTTCTTCGCGTCGCCGCGGTACGGCGAGCGAAACGTGTAGGGGAACGGAATGAACTCGGCGCGGTCGGCAAACTCTCCGAAGGCCTCGCGGTAGCGGTACGAAGACGTGATCGCCGACGCGGCCAGCGTGCGGCCGTGGTAGCCGCCCTGGAACGCCAGCATCCGCTGCCGGCCGGTGACCTTGCGCACGAGCTTCAAGGCGTCCTCGATGGCCTGCGAGCCGCCGACATTGAACTGCACCCGGCCCTTCTTGCCGAAGGCGCGCTCGATGCTCTCGCAGATCAGCTCCGCCAGCTCGATCTTCTCCCGATGCAGGTACTGGCAGGCGAGCTGCGGCAGCCTCTCCATCTGCTCGCGCATCGCCCTGCTCACCGCGGCGTTGGCGTAGCCCAGGTTGACCGCGGAGTACCACATCTGCAGGTCGAGATATTGCCTGCCGTACAGGTCGTAGAGGTAACTGCCCTCGCAGCGCTCGAAGAGCTTCGGCTTTTCCGCGTAGTGGACCGTATCGCCGTGCGAGCAGAAGCGGTCCTCCTTCGCCAGCAGCGTCAGTTCCTCGTCAGAAATCTTCGCAGTCGATTCGGTAAGGGGTCTGTTCATCTTTGCTAAGATACACAGAATATGGCGGTCGAGTGGGCGCGGTTGAAGCCGCAGGGAGCAGTGGAGCTTGCCGATCGCGGGATCTTTCTGCGCGGGGACGGCGGCTGCCGGTTGATGCTTTTGCATGGCCTCACCGGATGTCCGACGGAGCTCGGCTACCTCGCCCATTGGCTGCGCAGTCGTGGACGCTACCACGTCAGCTGCCCGCGGCTGGTGAACCACGGCCAGCCGCTCGGCGTTCTCGCGCGCACGACCTCGGCGCAACTCTACCAGTCGGCGAAAGACGCGTTTTTGGAGGCCCGCGCGGCGGCGCGCGCCGAAGGCGTGCCGCTGGTCGTTGGCGGGCTGTCCCTCGGCGCTAACCTTTCATTGATGCTGGCGGCGGAATTCCCGGATGACGTTGCGGGCGCGGCCTGCCTCGCGCCGACGCTGTTCTACGACGGCTGGAGCGTGCCCTGGTATCACCGGCTGATCCCGCTGGTCGACTACACGCCGCTCAAGTACTTCACCTATTTCCGCGAGGACGAGCCTTTCGGGCTTAAGGACAAGTCCCTGCGCGCGAAGATCGCGGCGCGGTACCGCGAAACGAGCTTGCGGGACAGCAGCGACGCCGCCAAGTTCGGGTATGCGCATTTTCCGGTGCGCCTGTTTTGCGAGATGCAGCGCCTGATCGGGATGTGCAAGCGAGCGCTGCCGCGTGTGGCCTGCCCGGTCCTCGTCGTCCAGGCGGAGCAGGACGATATCACCGGCCCGAGGAATGCGCAGTTCATCATCGAGCATGTCGGCTCCCCGAGGCGCGAGCTGCTGCTTCTCAAGCGGTCCTACCACCTGGTGTCCGCCGACCTGGAGCGATCGACCGTGGCGGACCATCTGCAGCAATTCTGCGGCTCCCTCGCCCTGCCGAGGAGCGAGTCGTCAAAGGCGGAGCGCCCGCATGCCAAGATCGCTGCTTAAGCCGGTGTTGTTCTTCGATTTCGACAATACCCTCATGCAGGGCGACATCCTCGACGAGGTCATCGAGAAGTACTCGCCGAACGAGGCGTGGCGCGATTGGGAAGATGCCTGGGCGAAAGGGCATCTCCCGGCCCGGGATTGCCTGCGGCTGCAGGTCGAGAACATGCGCGTGTCCCGCGAGCGGCTGTTCGAGGATCTGACGCGAGTGCGCATCGATCCCGCGTTTGCCGAGATCGTCGAATGGGCGAAGCTGCGGCAGGTCGGCATCAACATCGTCAGCGACAGCTTCGTGCCGCTCATACGGCATATCCTGCGCAGCAACGGAATCGACGGCATCCCGGTATTCGCGAACGACCTCCGCTTCCTGGCCGACGGCCGGCTGGCCGCGTCCTTCCCGTTTTATGACCCTGCCTGCGACCGCTCGGCGAACGCCAAGGCGCTCCACCTCATGCCCTACCGCGCCAACAGGATCATCTTCGCGGGCGACGGCCACTCGGATCTCGACGCCGCGCTGGCCGCCGACGTGGTGTTCGCGAAATGCGCCCTCGCGAACGAGCTCGATGCGCGCGGCGTCGCCTTCTACCCTTTCGATGCGCTCGAGCCAGTGCTTGCGTATCTGGAAACGGTCGAGGATGCGCTGCGCGAGTCTGCCGCGTGGGCTTCCGCGCAGGATGAAGGAGAGTAAAGCCGAGCTGCCCTTATAAGCCCCGAGAAAGAGCGAGCATCTTAAGTGCGAGCACGAACTGCGTCATATCTGCACTCAGCCGCTCGATCTCGACTTCAAGCTCTGGCTGCGTGAATTCAGCACACCGCACGAGTTGTCCGTCTCTTTTCCAATAGAAGTATGCTTTTGCTAATGCTTCCTGCCGAGATCCGCGTCCGTCTGCTTCGTCCCTGACGTTCCAAGTCAACTCTTCGTTCATCCGGCACCCCCTCTCGCTTCCCATCATGGTTTCCGCTATCCGCCTGCCGTGCGCTTCGACCTCTTCGCGCAGCTTGTCTATTGTTTTAACGGGCAGTTTAAGACGGACAACGCGATAAGTCCATGGGTCGAGCTATCGACGCTATCTCTTAGCGAGAGCTTAGATTCCGCAGCTCGCGCATGGCGACGGAAAGCATGGCGAGATCGGGCGACTCGGCGGCGCGCAGGTCGGTGAGGACTTGCCTGAAGCGCTCGTAGAGGACAGCGTGGCGGGTTTTCCAGGCAGAGATAAGAGCAGAGGGGTCGGAGGGAGAGGCGTCGGTGCGCAGAGCGTCTGCAGTGAGGGCGCGGAGGGTGCTGGCCAGATCGTCGCGCAGGGCGGCCTTGGCCAGGGTGTCCCAGTGGGAGTCGGAGGGAAGGATGCCGATGCTCGAGCGCAGCCACGGGAAGTCGAGCTCGCCGGCGAGAGCGAAGTGGACGCGCGCGACTTGCGCGATGTCGCGCTTGAGCTGGTCGGCGACCTCGACGATGTCGAGGGCGTTGAACAACGCGTCCGTGGCGGCGATGCGGGTGGCGAGCTCGCGCGGCACGCCTTCTTTCTCCAGCCGGCTTGCGGCGGAGTTGAAGGCGGTCTGCTCAGCGTCGGGGAGGATCGGCGGGAAGAGCGCGGCGACGCGCTCGGCGCCGGCACGGAAGTGCTCGATCGAGCGCGAGAGGTCGGCGAGGTGCGAGCGGTTGCGCAGGAACCATAGCGTGGCGCGCAGGATGAGGCGGCCGGCATCGATCACCATCGCGGTCTGGATGCGGTCCGGGACTTTGTAGTCGAGCGCCTCGACGGCCTGCCACAGGTCCACCAGGCCGAACACTTCGCGCGTGATCAGGTAGGCTCGTACTACGTCGGAGGCGGAGGCGCCGGTCTCGTCCTGCAGGCGATGGACGAAGGTGCTGCCGACGCGGTTGATCATGCTGTTGGTGACGTGCGTGGCGATGATCTCGCGGCGCAGCGGGTGGGCGTGGATCTGCGTCCTGTAGCGTTCGCGCAAAGGCACCGGGAAGTAGCGCTCGAGCGCGGTGGAGATAAACGCGTCGTCGGGGACGTCGGAGGCGAGGAGCTCGTCGTAGAGCGCGATCTTGGAGTAGGCGAGCAATACTGCGCGCTCCGGCGACGTAAGACCTATCTTCGCTGCGCGGCGCTCGGCGAACTCCTCGTCGTTCGGCAGGAACTCGATCGCGCGGTTCAGGCGCCCCGCCTTCTCCAGGCTCTTAATGAAGCGCTCCTGCGAGTCGAGCAGGCTCGGCGCAAGCACGCCCGACACCGCCAGGCTCTGCGTCTGGAAGTAGTTGTCGCGCAGCACGAGCGCCGCCACCTCGTCAGTCATCTCGGCGAGCAGCTTGTTCCTCTGCTCGTAGGTGAGCTTGCCTTCGCGCACCGGCGCGTTCAGCAGGATCTTGATGTTGACCTCGTGGTCGGAGCAGGAGACGCCCGCCGAGTTGTCGATGGCGTCGGTGTTGATGCGCCCGCCCTTGAGCGCGTACTCGATGCGACCGAGCTGGGTGAAGCCGAGGTTGCCGCCCTCGGCGACCACCTTGCAGCGCAGGTCCGCGCCGTTGACGCGGATGGCGTCGTTGGCGCGGTCGCCGACGTCGGCGTGCGATTGCCGGGTGGATTTCACGTAGGTGCCGATGCCGCCGTTGTAGAGCAGGTCGACCGGCGCCTTGAGGATGGCGCTGATCAGCTCGTTGGGGGCGAGGGCCTTAGCGTCGATTCCGAGGGTTTTTTGTACTTCGGGAGAAAGTGAAATCGACTTGGCGCCGCGCGGGAAGATGCCGCCGCCCTTCGAGATCAGCTTCGCGTCGTAGTCGGCCCATGACGAGCGCGGCAGGTTGAAGAGGCGCTCGCGTTCCTTGAAGCTCCGCTCGGCGTCTGGCGAGGGGTCGAGGAACACGTGGCGGTGGTCGAACGCCGCCACGAGCTTGATGTGGCGCGAGAGCAGCATGCCGTTGCCGAACACGTCGCCCGACATGTCGCCGATCCCGGCCACCGTGAAGCCGGCGGTCTGCGGATTCACGCCGAGCTCGCGGAAGTGGCGCTTCACCGATTCCCAGGCGCCGCGCGCCGTGATCGCCATCTTCTTGTGGTCGTAGCCCGCCGAGCCGCCCGAGGCGAAGGCGTCGCCGAGCCAGAAGCCGTATTCCGCGGCGACGGCGTTGGCGATGTCGGAGAAGGTCGCGGTGCCCTTGTCGGCGGCGACCACCAGGTAGGGATCGTCGCCGTCGTGGCGCACAACGTCGCGCGGCGGCACGACCTTGCCGTCGACCCGGTTGTCGGTGACGTCGAGCAGGCCGCGCAGGAAGGTCTGGTAGCAGGCGACGCCTTCCTTCATCTGCGCCTCGCGGTCGCCGGCGGGCGGCGGCTGCTTGACGACGAAGCCGCCCTTGGCGCCGACCGGCACGATGACCACGTTTTTCACCATCTGCGCCTTCATCAGGCCCAGCACCTCGGTGCGGAAGTCCTCCATCCGATCCGACCAGCGGATGCCGCCGCGCGCGACCGGCCCGCCGCGCAGGTGCACCGCCTCGACTCGGGGCGAGTAGACCCAGACCTCGAACATCGGCCGCGGCTCGGGCAGGCCGGGAACGCGCTTGGGATCCAATTTAAGGGAAAGATATGTTTTTTCCCCCTGAAAACAATTCGTGCGAGTGGTCGCCTGGATCACGGCGAGGAAGCTGCGCAGGATGCGGTCCTCGTCGAGGTTCTGCACTTCGTCGAGCGCCGCGGAGATCTCGGCTGCCAGCTGCGCTTCATCTTGCTTCTGTTGGAAGCGGGTGAAGAAGAGGCGGACGAGCAGCGCGGCGATGCGCGGGTTGGCGACGAGCGCCTGCTCTACGTAGGCGAGGCTGAAGGTCGAAGTCCCCTGCCTGAGATAACGCGCATAGGCGCGCAGCACGCGAATCTCGCGCGCGTCGAGGCCCGCTGTGAGGACCAGGCGATTGAGGCTGTCCGCCTCGACCGTCCCGGAAAACATGCCGAGGAACGCCTCGTGGAAATGCTCGCGCACCTGTTCGAGCGGCAGCGCGCCGGGCGGCAGCACCACCCCGAAGTCGACCACCCGCACCGGGGCACTGCCGGCCGGCTCGACCTTGTGGGGGTGCTCGAAGAACACGCGCACGCCCAGGCGCTCGAGCATCGGCAGGCTGTCGGAAAGCGGCACGCGGCCGCCGCGGCGATAGATCTTGAAGCGCAGGATCCCGGGCTCGGCCTGCGGCGCGTACAGGTTCATGCCGAGGTCGGGCTGCGGCGCCAGAGCTTCGATCATCTCGATGTCGGTGACCGCCTCGCGCACCGTGTACTCCTCGCGGTAGCCCGCGGGGAAGGCGCGCTCGTAGGCGCGGAACAGCTTGCCCGCGCGCTCCTCGCCGTGACGCTCGATGAGCGCGGCGCAGAGATCATCCTCCCAGCGGCGCATCGCCTCGACCAGGCGCTGCTCTAAACCTTTGAGATCCGGCTGCGCCGTCATCTCGCCGGGCCGGGTGCGGATGCGCATCAGGATGCGCCCGAGCGTCGCGGCCGACAGGTCGACGTCGAACTCCGAGGAGGCGCCGTTGAACGCCTCGGTCAGGATGCGCTGGAAGCGCTGGCGCAGCTCGGTGTTGTAGCGCTCGCGCGGCACGAAGATGAGGCAGGACACGAAGCGCGCATACGGATCCTGGCGCACCAGCAGGCGCAGGCGCTGGCGATCGCCGAGCTGCAGGATCGCTCGCGCGTGGCGATAGAGATCATCGGCTCCGATCTGCAGCAGCTCGTCGCGCGGATAGGACTCGAGGATCGAGGCGAGCGCCTTGCCGCTGTAGCCGGCGGGCAGCAGCCCGGCGCGCTTGATCACGTCGCCGAGCTTTCTGCGCAGCAGCGGCACTTGCATCGGGCTCTCGCTGTACGCGGTGTGCGTGTACAGGCCGAGGAAGCGCGTCTCGCCGATCACCTCGCCTTTGTCGTTGAAGCGCTTGATGCCGACATAGTCGAGCTGCCCGGGCCGGTGCACGGTGGAGCGCGCGTTCGCCTTGGTGAGCACCAGCAGCTCCTTCACCCGCGCGCGCTTGCGGGCCTCGGGCGGCAGCGTGGCGAAGCTCGCGGAAACGGTCTCGCCGCGCTCGCGCAGGATGCCAAGGCCGCTGCCCGGAACGATGCGCAGCACGTCCTCGCCATTGACGGTGGCGAGGTCGTAGCCGCGGCAGCCCAGGAACGTGAAGTGGTCCTCCAGGAGCCAGGCGAGGAAGGCGCGCTCCTCGTCGTAGCTGTCCGCAGACAGCCGCCCGACGATCTCGGCCATGCGCGCCTGCATCGGTTTCCAGTCCTCGACCGCGGCGCGCACGTCGGCCAGAACCCTGGCGAGGCCCGCCTCGAGCTCGGCGAGCTTCGCCGGGTCGGTCTGGCGGTCGACCTCGATGTGCATGAAAGATTCGAGCCGACCCTCGGAAGATTCACTAGGTTGAAAAATCGATAGCAGCTCCCCCTTTGCGTCGCGTACGGCGCGCAGCACGGGGTGGATCACGAGATGCAGCGTGAGCCCCTGGCGGTTCACTTCCATCGTCACCGAGTCGACCAGGAACGGCATGTCGTCGTTGACGATCTCGATCGCGGTGTGGGTGCTCTGCCAGCCGTGCTGCCCGGGCACCGGGTTGTAGGCGCGGATCTTCGCCTTGCCGGGAGCGAAGTTTCTGCCGAAGGCCAGGTGGGCCGCCGCCGCGCCCTTGAGGTCGAGCGGCGCGCGGGCCGCGAGCTCCTCGGGATCGACCTCGGCGTAGTAAAGGCGCGCGAATTCCTCGATCAGGACCGAGTCCTGCTTGTGGTTCTGCGCACCCATGGAGTCAATTCTACGTGCGCGTGAGCAGTTCGGTGACGCCGCCCACCGCCGCGGTGTTCACGGTGAGGGTCCTCTCGGTCGCGAACCGGGGCAGGTAATGCGGCCCGCCGGCCTTCGGGCCGGTGCCGGAGAGGCCTTCGCCGCCGAAGGGCTGCACGCCGACCACGGCGCCGATCATGCTGCGGTTGACGTAGATATTGCCGACGCGCGCCGCGCGCACCACCTCGTCGACGAAGCTGTCGATGCGGCTGTGGATGCCGAGGGTCAGGCCGTAGCCGGTGTCCCGCAGCCATTGCAGCACTTCCCCAAGATTGCTTCTCTGGTAAAGACACACGTGCAGGATCGGGCCGAAGACTTCGGTTCGCGGCAGCTGATCGAGCTCGAGCTCGAAGGCGATTGGAGCAATGTAATTGCCCTCGATTTTCAACGGCGCCTCTCCTATCAGCCTGGCACTGCCGCGGAGCTTCTCGACGTGGCGCAGCAGCGCCTCGCGCGAGGGAGCGTCGATGATCGGGCCGACGTCGGTGTCGGGCTCGGCCGGGTCGCCGACTTTCAGCTCGGCGAGCGCGCCCGCGAGAAGCTGCAGCACGCGCGGCGCGCAGCCGGCGTCGACGAACAGGATGCGCTGCGCCGAGCAGCGCTGGCCGGCGCTCTGGAAGGCGGAGATGACGACGTCGTCGACGACTTGCTCGGGGA
>Ga0210382_10000357_pt1 | contig 16747 bp, 16 predicted proteins | sample PLMedo_FD_155452 | JGI IMG/M metagenome (GOLD analysis project Ga0210382, IMG submission 155452) | Groundwater sediment microbial communities from an aquifer in East River, Colorado, USA - PLM0_60_coex redo | ecosystem: Environmental > Terrestrial > Soil > Riparian zone | place: USA: East... | reverse complement strand
GGTCACGATGCGCGCGGACGCTCTGTCGTCATCATGGACGGCGAGTCGCCGCACAGTTTCTTCCTCGAGAAAGCGGGCGGACTGCAGCTCACCGAGCTCTGGGAGACGCACGCCGCGCCCCCCGGCAATTCTGGCGCAAAGGACGCTGCGGAGCACGAGCGGCGCATCGCGCCCGTGGACGGCGGCACCGTGTTCCGCATCATCGAGTATCCGCCCGACAGCGTGCGGCTCGCCACGATCGATCCCGAATCCTTCTACTCGGCAATGGGTGCTCAAGCCGCCGAAAAGGCGGAACGCCGCCACCCCGGAATGCACAGGACGCACACGCTCGACTACTGCGTCGTGCTCTCCGGAGAAATCTACGCGGTGCTGGACGAAGGCGAAGTGCTGCTGCGCGCCGGCGACTGCCTCGTCCAGCGCGGCACCCATCACGCCTGGAGCAACCGCACCGAAGAGCCCTGCGTGATCGCCTTCGTGCTGGTCGCGGCGAAGCCGCTGCGGTGACCGGCGTGCAGAAAAGCTCGGGCTGGGTCCTGCACGACGACCCGCGCGACCGTCCGCCCGAGACCTTCGGCGGCACTTGAGCGCTACGCCGGCCCCTTCGCATCGATCAGCACGAAAGCGATGCGGCAGTTCTCCCGCCCGCGGTTCACCCAGGCGTGGTTCGTCCCCCGCTGCACCAGCACGTCGCCCGCCTTCAGATGCACTTCGGAATCGTCGAGCAGCATGTCGATCTCGCCCGAGATCACGACGGCGTAGTCGACGCTCTTCGTGCGGTGCATGTTCGCGTGGCGCGCGCCGCGTGGGCCGGACGCGATTCCCATTTCGCGGAGCATGGCCGCGTTGTCGACTGCGCCGAAATCCGCGGCGGGCGGAAAGTCGACGACGCGGAAGATCGAGCCGCGGGGCGGAGGAGCGACGCCGGTCTCGCGCTCGGCAGCGTCCGCGCTTCCGGAATTGTCGGCCGGCGATCGGTCCGTGACCCACAGCAGCGTCGAGGTGAGCCCGGTCGCCTTCCGAAGCTTCGCGTTCGGCGCGGCGCCGTCGATCAGGACGACCGCCTTTCCCTTTGCATCGTGGCCGGTGACCACGCGCCTGGTCGGCTGCACCATGCCTTCAGTGGACGAAGAGCTTCAGGCGGCGAGCGGCCGGAAGCGGAATTCGCGCTCGGCCTGCGATATCGCGCCGGAGTTCCTGGCCGAGACGCCCCAATGGTCGTTTCGATTGGGCGGCCATTTCCAGTCCTGAGGGGTTCCCACCTTGTAGGAAGGACCGAGACGCTGGACTTCCGAGGTGTACTCCACCGCGGCGCCGAACGGCGCGACGAAATACGCGAAGACGTTGTTGCCGGGCCCGTGACGGCCGGGACCCCAGAAGGTCGCTATCCCCGCGTCCTTCATCCTGCCGATGCCGCGCATGACCGCATCGATGTCGATCATTTCGAACGCGATGTGATTGAGAAGCGAATTGTCCGACTGCGCGTAGGCGATCGCGTGGTGTACGCGGTCGCAGCGCACGAAGTTCATGAACCCGGTGCGATCGGAGACGCGAAAACCGAGCACCTCCACCGCGAAGCGCGTGCAGGCTTCCCGGTCCCGCGCGTTGAGGACGACGTGCGTCACCTGCAGGGGCCTGTCGCGGTCCGGACGCAGCCTTTTCGCGCGCTTTCTTTCGGTGACGAAGCGGAACACGTGCCCCTCGGGGCCTGCGACGAGAAATCCGGACCCGCCGCCGGGTTCGTCGAAGTCGCGCAAGGGGCCGAGCCGCGCCCCCGCCGCGGCGGCGCGCTTGCGGATTCCCGCGAGCTCGGGCTTCGAGCCGGAGAAAGTGACTGCGGCCACGGCGGGTTCGCCCGCCTGGGCGAGCGAAACAACGTACGGGAGGTCTTCCGTGCCCCGGAGATAGCTTGTCCCGTTCCGCTCTCCGGCCTCCAGCAGGCCCCAGGTGTCGCGGAAAAAACGGACAGCCGATTCGCGATCGGGCACTTCGAGTTCGATGCTGCGCAGCTTCATGATTTCGCTCCGAATCCGTGCACGCCGCTCCAATCGGCCGCAGTGCGGGGACAATTGTATTACTCCGAAGTTCCGGGGGCACGCCTCACGAGAAATACTTGCCGGGACACCAAATCCGGATACAATTTCAAACCCGGCAGCAGAAAATAAAAGGGAGGGAAATGAAGAAGAGCAGGAGCCTCGGGCCCGCCGAGGTCGACCACCGCAAATCGCTCTCGCTCCTCCGTGCGACGCTCGAGTCCACGGCCGATGGCGTCCTGGTCGTCGATAACCTCGGCAAGATCAGCACCTACAACCAGCAGTTCGCGGAGATGTGGCGCCTGCCGCCGCAGGTCCTCTCCTCCGGGAAGGACGAGGACGCCCTCAATTTCGTCCTCGATCAGGTGAAAGACCCCGACCAGTTCCGCGACAAGGTAAGCGCGCTCTATTCGTGTCCCGCCCGGGAGAGTTTCGACACCATCGAGTTCAAGGACGGCCGCATCTTCGAGCGCTATTCCAGGCCGCAGCTCGTCGAGGGACAGACGATCGGCAGGGTGTGGAGCTTCCGCGACGTGACCGAACACCGCCACGCCGAGGAACAGCTGCGCGAGAGCGAAGAACGCTTTCGCCTCATCGCCGAGAACGTCGGCGATCTGGTCGCCATGGTCGACACCGAAGGCCGGCGCATCTACAACAGCCCGTCCTACCGGACCGTCTTCAAGGACGGCGAGATCCAGCCCGACACGGATTCATTCAGGGAGATCCACCCCGAGGATCGCGAGCGCGTCAAGGCGATCTTCCGCGAGACGGTCGAAACGGGCGTGGGGCAGCGGACCGAGTTCCGCTTCGTGCTCAGCGACGGGGCCATCCGCTACATCGAATCGGAAGGCCGCGTCATCCGGGACGCGGCCGGCAAGGTATCGAAAGTGGTCGTCGTCTCGCGCGACATCTCCGAGCGCAAGCGCGCCGAGCAGCGCGAGAGAATGGAACACGCCGTCACGCGCGTGCTGGCCGAATCGGAAACGCTCGCCGAGGCCATCCCGAAAATCGTACAGACGATCTGCGAGACGCTCAATTGGGACTGCGGCGCGCGCTGGAGCATGGACGAGCGCAAAAAGGCCGTAGCCTGCGTCGAGACCTGGAGCATCCCCGAGAAGGCGTTCACGGACTTCATCGCCGAAGTTCGCGAGATGACGTTCCAGCCGACCCATCGGGGCCTGGTGAGGCAGGTGTGGATGAGCGGCACGCCGCACTGGATACCGGACGTGAGCCGCGACGAGGGCTTCCAGCGGGCGCAGCTCGCCGCCAAGGCGGGGCTCCACGGCGCGTTCGCCTTTCCGGTCCTCGCGGGCAACGTCACCCTCGCCGTACTGGAATTCTTCAGCCGCGAGATCCGCAATCCCGATCCGTCGCTGTTGCAGATGGTGCGCGTGATCGGCAGCCAGATCGGCCAGTTCATGGCCCGCAAGCAGGCCGAGGAGAACCTCCTTTACGTCGCGACGCACGACACTCTGACGGGATTGCCCAACCGCTACATGTTCAACCAGCGCTTCGCCCACGCGCTGAACAACGCGCAGCGCTACCGCAAGACGATGGCCCTGCTGTTCCTCGATCTCGACCGCTTCAAGTTCATCAACGATACGCTCGGCCACCCGTTCGGCGACCGGCTGCTGCAGGAGGCTGCGGCGCGTCTGAGAATGTGCCTGAGGGAAAGCGACACCATCGCGCGCTTCGGCGGCGACGAATTCGTCGCGCTCATCGAGGACTTCAACGAGCCCGGCGACGTCATCAGCGTGGCCCAGAAAATCCTCCATGCCCTGCGCTGGCCGTTCATGCTCCAGGGCGAGACCTGCCACCTGACCGCGAGCATCGGAATCAGCCTGTATCCGAACGACGGCGCGGACCTGGCGAGTCTGTTGAAGAACGCCGACATCGCCACCTACCGCGCCAAGGAGCAGGGCAAAAACAATTACCTGTTCTATTCGGGGGAAATGAACGATCACTTGTCCGCCAGGATCGCCAAGGAGACCCGGCTGCAGGGCGCTCTGGAACGAAACGAATTCGTCGTCCACTACCAACCCAAGGTGGAGATCAATTCCGGCAGGATCACGGGCATGGAGGCGCTGATCCGCTGGCAGCACCCCGATCTGGGGCTGCTTCCCCCGGTGGAGTTCATCCGGCACGCCGAGGACTCGGGGCTGATCGTTCCGATCGGAGCCTGGGTGCTCAGGATCGCGTGCGCGCACAACCAGACCCTTCAGAGCCGAGTCGCGACCCCGCTGACGGTGTCGGTGAACCTGTCGGCGCGGCAGTTCGAGGACAAGCACCTCCTTCGGGAGATCGAGCGTGCGCTCTCCGAGAGCTCGCTCAAACCGAACTGCCTCGAGCTCGAGATCACCGAGAGCATGGTGATGCAGGACACAACGAGCTCGAAGAAGATACTCGACGGGATCAAGTCGATGGGCATCCGCCTCGCGATCGACGACTTCGGCACGGGTTATTCCTCCCTCGCCTCGATCAAGCGGTTCCCATTCGACTGCATCAAGATCGACCGCTCCTTCATCAAGGACATTCCGCAGGACCCGGACGACGTCGCGATCACGCAGGCCATCATCGCGATGGCTCACAGCCTGAGGCTCAAGGTGATCGCGGAAGGAGTGGAAACCCAGGAGCAGCTCGATTTTCTCAGCGAGCACGGGTGCCACGAGTTTCAGGGATATTTTTGCCGCAGACCGCAGCCGGCGGAAGACTTCTCCAAGCTGCTGCGCGACAATGCCGGAACGCTGGCGCTGGCGGCGGCCGGCTGAAATCCGCTCGCGGGCGCCTACTCCGGCTTGATGCCCGCGCCCGTCAGGATCTTTCCGTACTTGGCGTAGTCGCGCTCCAGGATCGCCCCGAATTCCTCGGGCGTCCCCTCACCGCGGAGGCGGCGGAGGTGGAGGTGGAGGCGGAGGCGGAACGTAGCTGGGACCGGGCTGGGAGGACGAGGTAAGGCGACCCGACACCGGAACCTTGTGGCCCTTTGCATACATGCACTGGATGTAGGCGTAGTCGTAGCGCCGCTGGAGTCCGTACGCGGAAGTTTCTCCGGCGCCTGCCCCGGCTGCCGAGCCGATGAGGAGCCCGCCGCCCGCCCCGGCTGCCGCGCCGCTTCGCCCGCCGAGCGCGGCACCCGCTGCCGCGCCTATCGCGGTGCCGACCACCGCGCTCTTCGCGGCGCTGTCGGCGGCCGCGTCCGAAGGCGATGTCCCCCCGATCTGCACGTCGGCGAATTGGCGGCACTCGACGTCGTCGTAGCGGAATTGGTCGAAGCTCTTTCCCGTGCCTGGCAGCACCATGACGCTGGGGCCTTTGGGCATGCTCACGCACGCGCCCAGCAGGAGCACGCCTATGAGCGGCGGGGAAAATCGCAAAAGTTTCATGATCGACGCGACCTCTGTCAGCCGCCGGGCGCCGGCTGCGGCGTCACGCGCTGCCAGCCCCCGGGGCATTCCTTGACGTACGGATAATAGGTCTTCGACTCGGCGCAGTAGTACCAATAGGAGGAGGCCTGCGACGGCGCCTGCTGCGCGTTGCCTTGTTCGATGTAAGTCGGCGGCGCGGCCGGCGCGGCGACGACCGGGGGATAGTAGTAGGGGTAGGGAGGGTAGTACCAGGGATAGAACGGAGCGCCGATGACGACGCCGAAATGCACGCGCCCGTGGTGCCACGCCAGCGCCGGAGCGCTCGCCGTCGCGCCCAGCAAGACTGCGCTCAAGGTCAAGGCCGCTTTGATCCGACTCATGATCGCCCCTTCCGTTTCTTCCAACACCCGCATGCTAGCAAAGGCACTTAGTCGCCGTGGTAACGAATTGTCACAAATTGTGACACGCGCGACGCGGGAGAAACCGCATTTCACATGAACGCGCGGAAGGCGCAAACGGATTACAGCGACTCAATCGATCTTCGCCCCGGAGCGCTTCACGACCTCGGCCCACTTCACCGAGTCCCTGCGGATCACGTCTGCAAATTCTTCGGGAGTGCCGCCCGCCGGCTCGTCGCCGATCTCGCCGAACCTCGCCCTGAACGTGGGCGAGACGATCGCCTTGTTGATCGAGGAATTCAGCTTGTCGACGACGGGCCTCGCCATTCCCGCGGGCCCGATCACGCCGCTCCAGGTCGTCGCGTCGTAGCCCGGGACTCCCGCCTCGGCGATCGTCGGCAGGTTCGGAAAACCCGGCGAGCGCCGCGGGCCGCTCACGGCGAGCGCCTTGACCTTGCCCGAGCGCGCGTGCGTGGAGATCGAGTTGAGGCTCTCGAACATCAGCTGCACGTGGCCGGCGATCAGGTCGTTGATCGCCATCGCCCCGCCTTTGTAAGGGATGTGGACGATCTCGGTGCCGGTCATGTACTTGAAGAGCTCGCCGCCGACGTGTCCCGGCGAGCCGTTGCTCGAAGAGGCGTTCATGAGCCTGCCCGGGTTCTTGCGCGCGTACTCGATCAGCTCCTGCACCGAGTTCACCGCGAGCGCGGGCGAGACCGCGAGCAACAGGTGCCCGCGGGTGACGAGCGCGATCGGCTGGAAATCCCGTTCGATGTCGTAGGGAAGTTTCGCCACCATGTGGCGCGTGATCGCGAGCGCTCCCACCGGCCCCATGCCTATCGTGTAGCCGTCGGGCGCGGACTTCGCGGTGATGTCCAGGCCTATCGTCAGCGCGCCGCCCGGCTTGTTCTCGACGACTACGGGCTGCCCGAGCTGGTTGGGCAGTTCCGCGGCCAGGATGCGCGCCACCGTGTCGGTCGCGCTCCCGGCGGCCTGAGGAACGATCAGGCGGACCGGGCGCTCCGGATAGCCCTGGGCGAGCGCGCTGCAAGCCACGCCCGCGAGGAAAGCGACCAGGCCGCGGCGCAGGTTCATTCGGCGCGGATTCCGGCTGCGCTCGCCACTCTCGCCCACTTGTCGATCTCCGACTTGATGAACGCGGCGAATTCCTCGGGACTGCTGCCGACGGGCTCCGCGCCGTCCGCGGCCAGCCGTTGCATCACCTCGGGTGCGCGCAAGGCGCGCACGATCTCGTCGTGCAGGCGCGCGACGATCTCGCGCGCGGTTCCCGCCGGCGCGAGCACGCCGTACCACTGGGTCGAATCGTAGCCCGGAAGCCCGGATTCGGCGACCGTCGGGACGTCCGGCAAGCCTTCGCTTCGTTTCGCGCTCGTCACCGCGAGCGCGCGCAGTTTCCCCGCCTTGATGTGCGGCAGCGCCGTGAGCAGGTTCGGCGCCATCACCGACACCTGCCCCGCGAGCAGATCCACCACGCCGGGACTGGTTCCCTTGTAGGGGATATGGACCATGTCGATTCCCGCCATGCTCTTCAAGAGCTCGACCGACATCTGCGGCGAGGTGCCGATGCCGGCCGACGCGAAATTGAGCTGGCCCGGGCGCTGCTTGGCGTAAGCGATCAGTTCCGCGACCGATTTCACCGGCAGCGAAGGGTGCACCACGAGCACGTTCGCGAGCGACGCCGCCTGCGTGATCGGCGCGAAGTCGCGCAGCGGATCGTAAGGCACCTTCTTGTACATGATCGGATTGATCGCGAGGGTGCTCGCGGCCATCAGGATGGTGTGCCCGTCGGCGGAGGATTTGGCGGCCATCTCGATTCCTATCATCTGGCCGGCGCCCGGGCGGTTGTCCACGACGAACTGCTGGCCGAGCGATGCGGAGAGCTTCTGCGAGAGCGCGCGGGCGATGATGTCCGTGCCGCCGCCGGCCGCGGAAGGAACGATGAAGCGCACGGGCTTCGACGGATACGGCGCCTGCGTCTGCGCGGCCGCCCCTGCGCAGACCAGGTTCAGCAGGAGAAGCGCAGTGCGCGGAAGCGAATTCGCCGTGGTCACGGCAACTCGATCTTTCTCGTCTCGACGACCTGTTTCCATTTTTCGATCTCGGACTGGACGTGGCGGCGCATTTCGTCCGGACTGCTCGCGCTCGGCGTGCCGCCCCATTCGGCGAAGCGCTGCGCGATTTCGGGGAGCGCGACGACGCGCCTCACCTCGCGGTTGACCCGACCGACGATCGCATCCGGCATTCCCGGTGGGCCGGCGATGCCGAGAAATGAGCTCGCTTCGTAGCCCGGCACGCTCTGCGCGACGGTCGGCACGTTGGGAAGCGAAGCCGAGCGCACGAGCGAGCTCACAGCCAGGGGCCTGAACTTGCCTCCCTGGATATGCGGGTAGGAATTCGTGAGCGCGTCGATAAGCAACTCCATGCGGCCGGAGAGCACCTCGGTCAGGGGCTCCGAGCCGCCGCGGAAAGGCACGTGCTGCATGTCGATTCCCGCCATCGAGACGAACATCTCGCCAGCGAGGTGGTAGAGCGTCCCCATTCCCGGGGACGGATAGTTCACCTTCCCGGGATTGCTCTTCACGTAGCCGATGAACTCGTCGAGCGTCTTGAAGCGCGAATCGGAACGCACCGAGAACACCAGCGGGTAGGTCACCACCGTGGAGATCCAGGAGAAATCCCGGATAGGGTCGTAGGGAAGCTTCTTCATCGTCGCCGCCTGCGTGACGAAGGCGCCGCTCACGACGAGCAGCGTGTAGCCGTCCGCGGCGGACTTGGCGACGTGCTCGTTGGCGATGAGCGAGCCCGCACCGGTGCGGTTCTCCGGAAGGACCTGCTGGCCGAAACCCTCGCTCATCTTCTGCGCCGCGATCCGGCCCACCACATCGACGTTGCCGCCGGTCGGAAACCCGATGAGGAGCCGTACCGGTTTCCCCGGGTACTCCTGCGCGGCGACCGCGCCGGCGAGCAAACCCAGAAAGAGGGCAGCAGCCTTCATTGTTTCTGAATCTGCGAAACCGGATCGAGATGCATGGTCCAACCGAGCGCCGATCGGCACCAGATTTGCGTTTTCGGCGACAAGCCGGCGCGTTGTCGTACTGTGCCTACGCGAATATTGAACATCTGCGGATTCGTGACGTCTGCAGAATAGATGGGCGTACCGCAATTGGCACAGAAGGCTTGCGCGCGCTTTCTGCCGCTTTCGCCCGTCTTCACGTAGATCTTCGGCTCGCCGGAGAGCTTGAATCCATCCCGCTTGGCGGGGACCACGACGCGAAATGCCGAGCCGGACAATGTCTGACAATCAGTGCAATGGCACAGGACCACCGCGTCGGGATCGATTTCGGCTTCGTAAGTGATCGCACCGCAATGGCAGCCGCCGGTAATTTTCATGAGAACCGCCTCAATCCGTTTTGACGTTGTTGCTTCTCACCACCTTGCCCCAGCGATTGATCTCGTCCACGAGGAATTTCTGCAGCGCCTCCGGGCTGCTCGAGGCGAGGTCCATGCCGAGGGTCTCGGTGAGCTGCTTGCGCAGGTCCGGCTGCTTGAGCACCTTGACCAGCTCGGCGTGGAACTTGTCGAGGACCTGTTTGGGAGATCCGGCCGGCGCGAAGATGCCCCACCACGCAAACGCCGAGAAGCCCGGAAAGCCCTGCTCCGCGAGAGTCGGAACGTCGGGCATGGTGTGCGAGCGCTTGTCGCCGGTGACTGCGAGCGCGCGCAGCTTGCCGCCCTTCACGTTCGCCGCGAGAGCGGCCACCGAGGCGATCCCGAGATCGATCTGGCCGCCCATCACGTCGGTCATCATCGGGCCGCCGCCCTTGTAGGGGACGTGGGTGACCTTGAAGCCGCCCGCCTGCTGCAGCAGGATCATGGCGAGGTGGCCGAGGCTGCCGTTGCCCACCGAGCCAACGCTGAGCACCTCCGGCTTCGCCTTGGCCGCGCGGATCACGTCGCCGAAAGCCCTGTACGGTTTGGCGACGTTGGCGACGATCGCCATCGGCGCCGTGCCGACGAGCATCACCGGGGCGAAGTCGTTGACGGTGTCGTAGGGAAGATTCGGGATCAGCGCCGGGTTCACCCCGTGGGTGTCGAACACCACCACGTAGGTGTAGCCGTCCGGGGCGCTCTTCGCGACGAACGCGGTGCCGATCGAGCCCCCGGCGCCGGTCTTGTTCTCGATGATGAACTGCTGCCCCAGAGAGTCCGCGAGCCTCGCGCCGAGCATTCGCGCGAGCGGATCGACCGAGCCCCCCGGCGGAAACGGAACGACGAATTTCACCGGCTTCGTCGGCCAGGCCTGCGCAACGACCGTGAGCGGTACGAGCGCGCAAACCATCATGGTCGCCGCAGCGGCGGCGCGAAGAACTACACGGATCATGAATCCTCCTTTGCCCGGGACGGCAGGTTACCATTCGACCCATGAAGATCGCAATGATGGGATCGGGCGGAGTGGGCGGCTTCTTCGGCGGGCGGCTCGCGCACGCCGGCTACGACGTGAGCTTCATCGCGCGCGGCGCGCATCTCGCCGCGATGCGCGAGCGCGGCCTCGTCATCGAAAGCGAAGTGCACGGCGACATCCGCATTCCCACGGTCCGCGCCACCGACGATCCCGCGTCGCTAGGGACCGTCGATCTGGTCATCCTTTCGGTGAAGCTGTGGGATACGGAGGCTGCGATCCGGCAGATCAAGCCGCTCGTCGGACCGAACACCGGCGTGCTCTCCTTGCAGAACGGCGTGATCAAGGACGACATCCTGCACCGCGAGCTGGGCGATGCGCCGGTGATGGGCGGCGTGTGCTACGTCGCGACCACCATCGCCCGCCCCGGCGTGATCCACCAGACAGGACCGATGCAGCGGGTGGTGATCGGCGAATACGACGGGCGCCCCTCCGAGCGCACACGCCTCCTCCACGAAGCGCTGCTCAAGGCGGGCGTCACCGCCGAGCTGAGCGGCGACGTGCGCCGCGCGATCTGGGAGAAATACGCGTTCCTGGTGGGGATCTCGGCGACCACGACGGCGATGCGCGCGACCATAGGCCCTATCCGGAGGAATCCGCGCACGCGCGCCTTCCTCCTCGAGATCTTTCGCGAAGTCGTCGCGGTGGGACGCGCGCAAGGCATCGCCCTCCCCGCCGACTATGCCGACGCCTGCCTCGCCCGCGCCGACGGCCTTCCCGACGACATGGTCGCTTCCATGGCGCACGACCTTCAGCGCGGCAATCCACTGGAAGTCGAGTGGCTCTCGGGCGGCGTGGCGCAGCTCGGCGCCGCCGCGGGCGTTCCGACGCCGGCGAACCGCGCCGTGTGGGACATCCTCGCGCTGTACGCCGAGGGCGGAAGGCCCGCGTGAGCGAGCCGCGGCTCACGCTGCGCGCGATCCGCGCGACCGGCGTCGAGGTGCCGCTGAAGCTGCCGCTCGGTACCAGCGCAGGCACGCTGCGCAGCGCGGCGCTCCTCCTCATTGACCTCGAGACCGAGGAAGACGTCACCGGCCATTCCTATTTGTTCTGCTATCTTCCCGCCGCGGCCCCGGCGATCGCGACCATGCTCGGGGAAGTCGAGCGCACCGTAAAGGGCGATCGCGTCGTCCCCGCCGATCTCTGGGCGAAGCTTACGCGCCGCTTCAAGCTGATCGGCGTGCAGGGCATCGTGCGCATGGCGATGGCTGGGTTCGACGTCGCCTGCTGGGATGCGCTCGCGCTCGCGGCGGACAAGCCCTTGGTCACGCTGCTCGGCGGCGCGCTGCGCCGCGTCCGCGCTTACAACAGCAACGGCCTCGGGCTGATGGCCCCCGAAGCCGTTGCCGACGAGGCGGAAAAACTCCTCGAAGGGGGATTCCGTGCGGTGAAGCTGCGCCTCGGCCACCCGACGCTCGCGGCCGACCTCGCCGCGGTGCGCGCGGCGCGCAAGCGTCTTCCCGACAGCGTCGCGCTCATGGTCGACTTCAACCAGGCGCTGTCGTTCGAGGAGGCGCTCAAACGCGGCCGGGCGATCGACGGCGAAGGCATCTTCTGGATCGAGGAACCGATCCGCCACGACGACTACCGCGGATGCGCCGAGCTCGCGCAAGCGCTCGCGACGCCGCTGCAGATCGGCGAGAACTTCTCGCTCCCCGAGCAGATGGCCGAGGCCGTCGCGGCGAAAGCCTGCGATTTCGTCATGCCGGATCTGGAGCGTATCGGCGGGGTCACGGGCTGGCAGCGCGCCGCGAGCTTCGCAGCCGAGCGCAAGCTGCCTATGTCCTCGCATCTTTTCCCGGAGACGAGCGCGCACCTTCTCGCGGTCACGCCGACCTGCCATTTCCTGGAGTACGTGGACTGGGCCGACGCGATCCTCGCCGAACCGCTCGCCATCGTCGACGGGGCGGCGGTGATCCCCGAACGTCCCGGAACCGGAGTGGTCTGGGACGAGAAAGCCGTGGAACGCTACCGGATGGCCTGAGGGCCCTAGTCCGCCGTCTCGGCGGCGGGAGTCTCCGAGGCTGCGCGCGGCTCGGCGCGCGAGGCGCGCCGGCGCTCGTGCTCGAACAGATGGCGCTTGCGCACGCGGATCGAACGCGGAGTGATCTCGATCAGCTCGTCGTCCTCGATGAATTCCACCGCGAGTTCGAGCGTCAGGCTGATCGGCGGAGTGAGCAGGATCGCCTCGTCCTTGCCCGCGGCCCGGATATTGGTGAGATGCTTCTCGCGGACCGGGTTCACGACGAGATCGTTGTCGCGGCTGTGCAGGCCGACCACCATGCCTTCGTACACGCGCTCACCCGGGCTCACCAGCATGCGTCCGCGTTCCTGCAGCTTCCACAGCGCGTAGGCGACCGCCTCGCCCTCCTCGGCCGAGATCAGCACGCCGTTGCGCCGCGAGGGAATCTCCGGTTTCGCCGGCGCATATTCGTCGAACACGTGGCTCATGAGGCCGTTGCCGCGCGTCAGGTTGAGGAAGTCCGACTGGAAGCCGATCAGCCCGCGCGCCGAAACCCGGTAGTCGAGCCGCACGCGGCCGCGGCCGTCGGGCATCATGTCGAGCAGGTCGCCGCGCCGGGCGCCGAGCGCTTCCATCACCGCGCCCTGATGCTGCTCCTCGATGTCGACGGTGAGGACCTCGAAGGGCTCGTGCTTGGCGCCTGCGACTTCTTTCATCACGACCCGGGGCCGCGACACGGCCAGCTCGTAGCCTTCGCGGCGCATGTTCTCGAGCAGGATGGTGAGATGAAGCTCTCCCCGTCCCGAGACCCGGAACACGTCGGCGTCGGCGGTCTCCTCCACGCGCAAGGCGACGTTCCCCTGCAGCTCCCGCAGCAGACGCTCCCTCAGCTGCCGGCTGGTGACGAACTTCCCTTCCTGCCCCGCGAAGGGCGAGGTGTTGACCTGGAAATTCATGGTGAGCGTGGGCTCGTCCACCTTGAGCATCGGCAGCGCCTCGGGCTGGAGCGGGTCGGCGAGCGTGACGCCGATGTGGGTCTCCTCCACTCCGGTCACGAGCACGATGTCGCCCGCGACCGCCTCTTCCATCGGGATCCTCTCCAGGCCGCGGAAGCCCATGACCTGGCCGACCTTGGCCTTCACGGGTTCCTTGTCTGCGTTCAGCACCAGCACCTCCTGCGAAGGCCTGAGCTTGCCGCGGCTGATGCGCCCGATACCGATGCGCCCCACGTAGCTCGAATAGTCGAGGTTGCTGATCTGCAGCTGCAGCGGTCCGTCCGGATCTCCGCGGGGCGCCGGGATGCGTTCGATGATCGCGTGGAACAGCGGCTTCATGTCGTTGCCGGCGCGGGCCAGATCGAGCGTTGCCGTCCCGAGCAGCGCCGAAGTGTAGACCACCGGAAAGTCGAGCTGGTGTTCCGATGCGCCGAGCTTGTCCATCATGTCGAAAGTGGCGTTCACCACCCAGTCGGGCCGCGCGCCGGGACGGTCGATCTTGTTCACCACCAGGATCGGATTCAGGCCGAGGGCGAGCGCCTTGCGTGTGACGAAGCGCGTCTGCGGCATCGGGCCTTCGACCGCGTCCACCAGCAGCAGAACGCCGTCCACCATCGAGAGCGAGCGCTCGACTTCGCCGCCGAAGTCGGCGTGGCCGGGCGTGTCGACGATGTTGATGTGCACGCCCTCGTAGTCGACGGCGGTATTCTTGGCGAGGATGGTGATTCCGCGCTCGCGCTCGAGATCGTTGGAGTCCATGACCCGTTCCGCGATGTGCTGGTGCGCGGCGAACGTGCCGGACTGGTGCAGCAGCTTGTCGACGAGCGTCGTTTTGCCGTGATCGACGTGGGCGATGATCGCGAGGTTGCGGATGGAACGGGACATTCAGACGGGATGCGGAAAAGGGTCGCGCATTGTAGCAGCTTGCGCGGTGCAGCAGGCGCCGCCGAAGGGCGCTACGCCGACAGGGCCCGGTCGAGCGCCGCCACCAGCGGCCCGAGCTTCGGAGGGCTTGCCTCCAGGGCGATTTTCACGCCGTGCTCCCGCAACGCGGCGCTGCACACCGGACCGATGGAGGCGACGAGCGTCCGGCTCAAGTTGGCCGCGAGCGGGCCTTCTCTGCCGAGTTTTTGGGCGAGCGCGAACAGGTTGTGCGCCTGCGACGCGCTGGTGAACACGGTAGCGTCGACCTGCGCGCGCTCGAGTGCGTCGATCAGCTCCGCAAGCGGTCCGCTATTCTCAGGGAGCGCCCAGCGGTAGGTGGATATCTCCACGACTTCCGCGCCCTTCGCCCGCAGCGCTTTTTCGAGCTCCACGTTGGTCTCGCCGTAGCGCTGGACCACGACGCATTCGTCCCGCAGGGACAGGTCCTCGAGCGATTCCAGCACCTCGACGGTCGTATAGGGCTCCTTGGCGCCGCGATCGATGCGCACTTCGCGCGAGCGAAGCGCCGCGGTGGGCTTGGGACCGCGCGCGACCACCACGCAGTCCGCCAGCAAGCGGAGAAGCTTCGGCGTCATCCCCAGCGAATCGGTCGCGGCAAAAAGCGCCTGCGTGCCCACGCCGGTTTGGAAGATCGCGGCTTTCGCCGGACGCGTCTCCAGCCCACCGATCAACCTGGCGATCCCCGCGTGGTCGATATCGGGAACTTCGGCGAGCGCCGGGGCGAGGACCGGCCGTCCCCCGCGCTTCTCGACGAGGTCGGCGAGCTGACGGCCCAGCCGACTCTCGAGTATCGCGACCGTCTTGCTCTTCAGTAGTAGCGCGCCATCATGATGACTGCGCAGATCACCGCCGCCGCCGAAGTGCAGGCGATGATCCAGCCGGCCGGCTTGGGATGGGCCTCGACGAGTGCGTCCAGGTTCATGTGCATGTCGTCCCAGCTTCGAGTCACGCGGCGGGACGACACCCATTTGTTTGCGAACCTTTCGAGCATGCTCTCCGCGTTCGGATAGAAGAGCAGCATCGCGCCGACCACGACGCCGAGCGCGCTGCCCGCGATCAGAACCCACTTCGCGCTATCCACGGCGATGGCGACGACGGGCGCGAAACGCTTTGTGGCGAACGCCGCGCCGACGGCGGTTGGGTCGAGCCCTGCAAAAAGGCCGAAAATCGAGACGAGCCCGCCGAGGACAAAGCCTCCGGCGAGCCAGCGATGATGCCGGTGCGTCGCCCGTTCGGTATCGAAGGGCACTTCGACCGCCCTGAGGACGTGGCGGGTGGACACCCAGCGGTTCAGCGCGTGGAAGTACCCCACGATCCTCGGGCTGGAAGCGATGAGCCCGAGTCCCACGGCAAGGCCCGATATGGCCACGACGAGAAACAACACGATCAAGAACTGGACGAGCAACTGCCACGTCAAATTGCTGTACGAACCCATGTTTCCTCCGATTCTGAACCGGTTGGCCGCCGACCCGCGGGCCCTTGATCGAGCCGTCCCCGGGAGAGTACGCCCAAAGTAGCCGAGCTTGCCGGACGGCGTCAACTCCATGCGAACGGCGATCCGCGCGCCAATCGGCGCTCGCGCGGAGCGCTAGAGGCGCTCCGGAATCTCCGGCATGCCGAGCCCCATGCGGATCTTCAAGCCCTTGATCGTCTCCTTGACCGTGCCGGCGAGCGGCAGGCTGAGGCGCGCGCGATCCGCCTCCTCCAGGACGATGCTCATGTCCTTCTCCGCCCAGGGCATGCCGCTCCTCTCGGCCTGCGTGTCCATGGCCCAGTTTTGCGCGCTGCCGTGGCGCAACGCCTCGCACAAGCGCACCGGGTCCACGCCGAGCGCCTGGCCGAGCCGCAGGCCTTCGTCGTTCACCGCGATGCACGCCCAAAGGATGAGGTTGTTGACCATCTTCGCGACCTGTCCCGCGCCCGCCGGCCCCAGGTGGAAGACGTCCGAAGCGAACGCGCCGAACACGGGTCTGCACAACTCGAAGGCACCGGGGTCGCCCGCGCCGTAGACGAGGAGCTTGCCCGCCGTCGCGGCCGCTTCCCCGCGAGCGAGCGGGATGTCGAGAAGGACGAGATTTTTCTCCGCAAGGCGCGCCGCGAGCCGCGTCGAGTATCGCGGCGCAACCGTCGAACCGAGCGCGACGATGAGGCCCGGCCTCGCGCCCTCGAGCACGCCGTCCTTGCCGAAGAGAACCTCTTCGACTTCGCTGTCGAAACCGACCACGATGATGACGAGATCGCTCGCTTGCGCCGTTTCGCGCGCCGAGGCTGCGCTGCGGGCGCCCAGCGCGACCGCCTTGTCCCGCGCTTCCTCGAGCGGGTCGTAGCCGACGACCTTGAAGCCCTTCGCGACCAAGTGAACCGCAATCGGGCGCCCCATCTTGCCGAGGCCCAGAATTCCCACCGTTTCGATGGACTTCATCTAGTCCGCCTTGATTTTCGCGTCGCGGATCACCTTCCCCCATTTCTCGAAATCGTCCTTGACGAGCTTGGCGAATTGCTCGGGCGTGCCGGTGTTCGGCACCAGGCCCTGGCTCGCGAGCTGCTCGCGCATTTCGGGCAGTGCGACGA
>Ga0210382_10000354_pt1 | contig 16861 bp, 23 predicted proteins | sample PLMedo_FD_155452 | JGI IMG/M metagenome (GOLD analysis project Ga0210382, IMG submission 155452) | Groundwater sediment microbial communities from an aquifer in East River, Colorado, USA - PLM0_60_coex redo | ecosystem: Environmental > Terrestrial > Soil > Riparian zone | place: USA: East... | reverse complement strand
CGCGCCAAGATGGCGGGGACCTATCCGAACTCGATCCTCGCGAACCTGGAGGCGACCCAGCACGGCTACGACGAGGGCCTGCTCCTCGACGTGGACGGTTTCGTCGCGGAGGGATCGGGCGAGAATCTGTTCATCGTCAAGGGCGGAAAGCTCCACGAGCCGGAGCTGACCTCGGCGCTTTCCGGGATCACGCGCGCCTCGGTCATCACCCTGGCGAACGAGCTCGGCTATGAAGTCATTTCCCGGCGCCTCACGCGCGACGACATCTACATCGCCGACGAAGCCTTCTTCACCGGTACGGCGGCCGAGGTCACGCCCATCCGCGAGCTCGACGGGCGCACGATAGGCGAGGGCACGCGCGGACCGGTCACGAGCAAGATCCAGAAACTCTTCTTCGATGTGGTCGCCGGCAAGGTCGCCAAGCACAAGGACTGGCTTTCACCGCTCCACGAGAAGGTCTCGTCCAGGGTGTCCAGAGAAAAAGCCTGATGGGCGCGAACGATCCGGCGAGCCGCGTCGTCGAGGTGACCGAAGCGGATCTTCCCTTACATTGCCCCACGCCCAAGACTCCGGTGTGGTCCCTGCATCCCCGGGTGTTCCTCGACGTCGCCAAGGCGGGCCAAGCGCTCTGTCCCTACTGCGGCACGCGCTACGTCTACAAGGGCGGCAAGCCCAAGGGCCATTAGCGCCCGGTGCCGAAGATCCTCATCGTCGCGCCGAACTGGATCGGCGACGCGCTGCTCGCCCAGCCGCTCTTCGCGCGGCTGCGGAAGAAACTCCCCGGCGTTCTCATCGACGCGCTCGCCCCCGGCTGGACCGCACCGGTCCTGCGCCGCATGCCGGAGATCAATGAAGTCTTGGCCGCGCCCTTCGCTCACGGCGAGCTGAAGCTCGCCGCGCGCTGGCGCCTGGGCCGGAGCCTGCGCTCGCGCCGCTACGACGAGGCGATCGTGCTGCCCAACACCTTCAAGTCCGCGCTCGTCCCCTTCTTTGCGAAGATCCCCCTTCGCGCCGGGTTCATCGGCGAATCGCGCTACGGCCTGCTCAACGTCGTGCACAAGCTCGACGCGAAACGCTCGCCGCTCATGGCCGAGCGCTACGCGCAGCTCGCGGAAAAACCCGGGACGAAGCCTGCGCTGCCCTTGCCGGAGACGAGGCTCGCGATCGACGAGGCGAATATCGCCATCGCCCTGCGCCGGCTCGGACTTTCGCGCGACAAGCCCGTCGTCGCCTTCTGCCCGGGCGCGGAGTACGGTCCGTCCAAGCGCTGGCCGGCCCGGCATTTCGCCGCGCTCGCGCGCAAGCTCTCCGCGCTGGGCTACACCGTCTGGCTGTTCGGCTCGGAGAAGGATCGCGCAATCGGCGAGGAGATCGCCGTCGCGAGCGAAGGAGGCGCGACCAATCTGTGCGGAAGGACCGATCTCGCGAGCGCGATCGACCTCATTTCGCTCGCCGAGGTCGTGGTGAGCAACGATTCGGGGCTCATGCACGTCGCCGCCGGCGTCGGGCGTCCGGTGGTGGCGCTCTACGGTTCTTCCAGCCCCGAGCACACGCCGCCGCTCGCGCGCCGCTACCGCATCGTGAGAACCGGGATCGAATGCAGCCCGTGCTTCGCGCGCGAATGTCCGCTCGGACACTTCAAGTGCATGATTGACCTTACACCTGATCGTGTCTTGCCAACTACCTACCTGGCGCGTTCGTTCTTCTTTGACCTGTATAAAAAACCAGCACAAGACGGCCCGCTTATGGTATATATCGTCTCGGCCAGGGGCGTTCCCGGGCGACGAAACAGCCCGCTTTTAGATCAGGAAAGGGCTGTGCTGTGGATCAACTACCGAAGTACGTCAAACCTGTCGCCGTTGTCACCGCTGTCGGGCTTTTCAGCAATGCCGCGGGGCCGGCCTTCAATCACGAGACCCTTGCCCCTTCGCGTGAACTTGAACACATCGAGCAAAGCGTCGGCAGCACTTCCGCGTTGTCCGGATGGGGCCACCTTGCGACCGTACAGGCGGTGAGCACGAATACATCAGCGTTTCCCCCAGGTACACAGAGTTTTCCAGAAGTCTTGCGGCGGCCGCGGATGCCTGACTTGTTTGACGGCAGTTCTGCCATGTCAATAGCCCTCCCACTCCGATCCACGCTCAACGATCGGTAATATCCCTTTTCGCCCGGCCTGAATGTTAAAGGTAGTCAGCAATGGAAAACGAATCTAGTCCGCTTTGGAAAAAAATAACGTGCAAAGCCTGTGCTGTCGCGGTGGCCGGGGTGTGTGCTGCCCACGCGCTGCATGCGCCGAGCGAACAACATCAGCCAGTCCAGTTTTACCAGCCCGGCGAACACCCGGAACGGCAGCCTGTTCCGCAGCCGCAGCAAGAGAATCAGCGCGTTGCAGTTAGTATGAGTTCATCGGCCATCGTCGATGACAGCGGCGACGCTGCTTATTGGATGTCTGTCCTAGCGAGCATGGGGCGACCACGAGCCCGCTAAGTTTGCGCGACTAAGAGGGCAGTTATTGTCAATCCACGCGGTGCATACTGGTGGTCCGCATGCACATCGCCTTTGCCTGCCCGGTCTGCGGCAGCGATGAATTTCACCTTTTCTCTCGGATTTGGAGCTGATCTCCAACGCGGCGTATATCCCCGAAGTACTCAAATCGTTTCATTTGGGATTTCCAACCAAAGAGCGCCTTGAGAATCGCTCCATAGACCTACCCACCATCGATACTCATGTAGCTTAATGAACGCGGTTACGGCGCGTTTACTCTTGTCGTTGGTGAAGCCGCCAGCACACTCGAAACGAGATTCAGCGGCCGAGAAGTTCACAACAAAAACGAACACCAGCACTACCGCTAGAACAGCAACCCCCAAGATCGTCAGTGTGCGCCGGGCGTGCATGGTTGTTCTATCACGCTGGGCAGGTCAAGCTTGCGGCGGGTTAACGGCGGAAGCAGCCGTTTTCGATTAGGTGCGCCACTCCCACGACCGCGTGTGTGGCCTCCAGAAGGACCCCAGCGACATCATGGGCGGCAAATGCAGCCACAACGGCTGCCGGACCAGCTCCTCCCTGCACCGCAGCGATCACAGTGGGTAGGAGTATCGTACCCGTTGACACTAGGAGGGCAATCGAAGCAGCGAGCAGCGCGAGGCCAAGAGCACATTTGAATCGAAACGTTAAATCGCCTGCACTGATACCGCGCTCTCTGATAACCGTCATCTTGATCCGAAGCTGCTGCGCCTCTCCCAGGCTTTCGTCGTAGAGAACAGTCAACTGCGAGATCGCGAACTGCGCAAAACCGCCTTGCTCTCGAATAACTTGCTCGATAGCACTGCGCTGACCCGGAGATAGGGGCGCCGCCGCGACAGTGTTCACGAAGGCGCGATTAACATCATCCCGTCTCTCATCCACTAGTCCTTGAAGCCTCATTGCATGTCCGATGAAACCCTCAAGTAGGTTGCCCATCTCCTCTGTTAGAGAAGCTAGCATTGCTGCATGCTCTGGGGGCACAGGCCCCGGCTCACGCAGGTACGAAGTCCAGACATCATCCAAGCGATTCAGACGTGCGAAGTCCGTAAGCGCGAGAAGGGCTATGTGGGCCCGGGATGGATCAAAGCGCATGTAGGGCTCCTCTATTCGGAAGTCGTGAAGATCGGCAGCGAAGCTGATCTATCTGCCCAATGGTTGCGCCGGACGATAGCTCGCAGTGACTCGGGACGGGCTGTATCTGCAGTGGTCTTCTCATTTGGACGGTCCGCCACGCCGCATAACGCCGGCGCTCAGCTGCGCCGAGTGAGCGTAGCGAACGAGGGAACACCCGCGAAGCGGGTGCGTCCGCTAGAGCGCCTGGTTGGGGTGCACCCATCAAAACTCGTGCCCACAGTATCGGCAGACCTTCGCAGCGGCTTTGATTGTCTCTGCGCATTTTGGACAGGTCTTTTCGTCAATTGCCCGTGAGGCAGCAGTCCCTCGGTACTCATATGTAACCGAGAGGACTCCGTCGGGCTTTACCAGCAGCATGTATATGAAGATCAGAATCCCGATGAGGACAAAACAAAGGATCAAAGCAAGAAGGAACGCTCCGCATCCATAGGAGCCGGGTGCATAGCTTTGGGAAGTTGGGAAATAGCCCTTAGCAGCCATTTCTACTGCATCTTTTTGAAACAGCGCGGTAGCGGTCTCTTGGCTCCCCGTGTACGTCTTGACGATCACGTCCTTTTGTTCTGCCACGATCTCCCCCTGAGCCGCGGTTAAGAAACTATTGTGCACCCCAACGACGGGTTAGGCGCCATATCGAACCTAGAAGCGTCTCCGAAGCCTGTCCCTGCGGGCCAAGTATTGCTGGAAGCCTTGGAGAGGTTGTGTGGGGGCCCGTCTCAACGCCTGAGCCCGAAGATGTGACTCGTAGTCCGCGACCATTTTTGGGATGTCGTTCACGAACTCGTCGAACTCTCGAGCTATCTCTGTTGCCGCACCACGATGACTTTCGATGAACTTAGCACGCGGGTACGGTGCGACATACGCCGACCCATTGGTGCTCTTAGCAAAGAGCCACCAAAGCGCCTGCATTTCGCCGAGATCAAAGAATATGGGCGCATTACTACCTGCCCATTCCCGTAGTAATGCGCAGTTATCCGAGAAGGTTCTCCGCACCAGCGAATTCGCGCCAACCGGTACACCTTCTTTCCACGCGTTGAGAAGCTGCGCTCTATCTCTCTTTCGTCTCGTTCCATCCACCACCCAAATCAACTTCGGATAAAAGGTATCGCGAGATCGACGCTCTTCGGGTTTGAGGTACGAGTGTTGGAACTCGATTACCCAACCACGATCTGTCTTCACATCTGAGATGTGCTTCTCACCGGTTTCTGCTTGGTGGACAACCTCCTGCCAGTTGACGGGAAACTGTCCTTTCCAGCCGCGGTGCCATTCTGTTTCGTTCTCCCACCAAGGGTCGCAGAAGCGTCTTCCCTGGTGAGCCCAATGCCAAATCTTGACTTCTCCGCACTTGGCAACCATCGGGTGATCGCAAGTCGGACACTTGCTTGAAAGATTGGGCTGAGCTTCTTGGCGTTGTCCATTGATGAGCGCGAATTTCATATCTTGGTCATAACCGTCTCATGGTCGGTTATCTCGCAGCTTCTCTGTGGCGCCTAACGTAAACATATACGGACCGTGCAAGGTTACGCCTTCCGAATGCGCTTCGCTTGCCGGATCAATCTCGATCCGCGTTTGTCCGGCAAACCTTACAACTCGCCGTAAGGGAATTCCCTTCTAGCCAATTTGTAAAGCGTCCGACAGCTTCAAGCGTGTATCGTGTATAGCTCAGAATGCCGAATGGGAGGGAAACCATGCGGATCTTTTTCTAGCGGTTGCACTCGCCGTCTTTCTATCGAATGCGGCATTCGCCCGCGACTTACCGGACAAGACGAGAACGCCCGGCGTTGCCAATCCTGCCGTGACTCAGGACAACATCGACCAGACGATTTGTGTGTCGGGATGGACTGCCACCATTCGGCCGGGGTCCAGCTATACGTCGAAGCTCAAGATCGAGCAGATCAAGGAATACAGCTACAAAGACAAGAAGCCAGGCGACTACGAGGAAGACCATCTCATCAGCCTGCAGCTCGGAGGCCACCCGACCGACCCGAGGAACCTATGGCCACAGCCCTACAACCAGGCGTGCGGAGCGCGCATCAAGGACGTACTGGAAACCCGCCTCAAGCGTCTGGTGTGTGATAAGAAACTTCCGCTCGCCGACGCGCAGAAGGCGATCGCAACGAACCTGGGTCGCGGCCTACAAAACGTACGTCAATCGGGAAGGCTGCCCTCCGCTAGAGAACGAGCAGTAGAAGCTACGAAGGAGGGATTGACACCATCCGCGGTATAACCCGCTATGCGAAGGAGGCACACATGACATTCAACCCATTGAAGATCGTTGACCCGGCCGCGAAGTTGAAGCGCGCGCTCGATAACCACATTTTTAGAACGTACAGATATCTACGCGTGGGCATGGCAATCCTCGCGGCAGCGCTTCCGTTCTTGTTATGGATAGTTGGAGATATTTTCGGAATACATTTACAAGACACGATGAGTCATTACTACCATGTCAACGACATAACGCGAAACTTGTTTGTCGGAATACTTTGGGTACTGGGTGTTTTTCTCGTCTTATATGTGGGCATTAACAAGTGGGAAAATGGTCTCCTCAATCTTGCCGGGTTCTGCGCGGTGGGTGTGGCTATGGTCCCTATGGCGTTGAACTGTGAACCCGCATGTCCAGCAATATCGTGGCTGCACGGCGTGTTCGCTTTGACCGTATTTTTCTCCATTGCAATAGTTTGCTTCATAGGCGCTAAGAAGGAAGCGCGCGAGAGCAAGTATAGGTTCTGGTATTGGGGGTTCAGCCTATTTATGGTTTTGGGACCGGCAACCGCTTTTGTTTTGACTAGAGTATTCCACATACGTGAATACGTATTCCTTGCTGAGACGGCTGGATTCTTAGCATTTGCGGCATATTGGGGGACTAAGACCGCCGAACTCTGGGAGACAGAGGAACGGTTGCGAATGTCGCAGGTGCCAAGCCGAGCTGTGCGGGCGTGAGGAGCGTACAACCAACCCCCACAACCTGCGGGTATTCCTGGCCCTAGACCGCGCCATGGCTAAGCCTCGTCAACAAGCGTCTGCACCGGCAGAACGCGATCGACTTGAAGACATCAAGAAGCTCGTCGTCATCGCAATGTTTTCAGATGACGAGCTTATGCAACATTTGGTCCTCAAGGGCGGGAATCTGCTAGACCTCGTTCAAAAGATCAGTACTAGAGCGTCGGCCGATGTTGATTTCTCGATGGAGCAAGATTTCCCGGAAGGACAGGAAGCGTTTCGCAATCGTATCGAACGCGCCCTTCAAACCACGTTCCGCGAAGAGGGTTATGCGGTGTTCGACGTCAAGATGGCCGAAAAGCCAGAACAGATCACGGAGGACGTGCGCGGCTTTTGGGGTGGCTATGGTATCGAATTCAAGATTATTGAAAACGCCAAGTACGAAGAGCTATCCGGCGATATTGACGCTCTTAGGCGCAATGCGATCAGGTTAGGACAAGGTCAGAAGTTCTTGATTGACATTAGCCGGTTCGAGTACGTCGCAAACAAGGAGCGCCGGGATTTTGAAGGGTACGTGATATTCGTCTACTCGGCCTCCATGATGGTATGCGAGAAACTTCGGGCAATCTGTCAACAGATGCTGGAGTACGGGCCCGTAATAAAGAGGAAGCGACCCGGCACTCCTAGAGCGAGAGACTTCGTAGACCTGCACGCGTTGGTTAGTACTTTGAAAGTTGATGTTTCTTCAAATGATACGCAATTTTTGCTGAAGCACATCTTCGCTGCCAAACGGGTTCCGCTTTCCTTACTTGGATTGATAAGCGGGCATCGCGAATTTCATCGAGCTGACTTTCCGGCAGTGGAAGCAACGGTAAAGGCCGGGGTCAAGCTTGAACCGTTCGATTTCTATTTTGACTACGTGCTCGGTCTAGTCCAAGAGCTAGAATCCTTTTGGAACGTATAGACGCCACTGCTTGACGTATGTTGTTGGGCCCATGTGGTGGGCCAGATAGAAATCGAAGTTCATGGGGGCTCTTCGAAGGAGTTCGATCGACGAAGACTTGTAGCCTGCTCGCTCTAAGTAGAATCCAATTGCCTGATGATAAGGATAGACATACGAGAGTTTTTGCAGCATGGCCATTAAACGGTTCACCGAGACGCGGTCTTTGGCGAGTTCAAACGCTTTTAGTACTTGCGCAACTCCGCCAGCGTACACAGGGCGTACTGTAATATCGATTAGCGTCCTTTCAATATTTGTGACTCGAACCTTCGCGGGGCCTGAAGCATCATATTCAACGGTTTCTGCAGTAACACCAAGCTGCTGAGTATGCATGCCGTTGATTAGACATATTCGCAAATCTCCATACTTGACTACGTTCTGTGAAGTCCGTTGCGCTCGTTTGAATGCTCTGTCTATGCTTGCTTGTTCCAGTGTTCCATTCGGATGGTGCGGGCGTTGCTCGTGGTTGAGATATATTGTCTTCGGTACTTGCTCGGTGAGGCCGTTTATGCGTACTGCTGTGTAGTGAGTGAAATATGAACCAGGCTTAAGCGTCAGTAAGACTTCTAGAAGTGGGACGTTGCCCCATGTGTAGCGATACTCTTTGCGATAGGGGAAGGGAAAATCGAGTCTCTTAAGTTTCGCGTTCTCAGTGAGGAAGCGAATGAACTCGTGACTGTTTGCTCGCTGCGCCAGTCGCCAATAGGCGCGTTGATCCGTCAAGATTGTCTTGATCTCAGACAGCTTTAGGATTTTTTGCGAAAGGTCGTCGAAGTGCTGCACGATGTCGCGCTTTGCTACCTGCAGCCTGGATCGGTTCATAACGCGGTACTGTGCAGTATATATACTGCACAGTATAGCACTTCAGTGGTACCGCTCGCCTCTGGGAGCCCGTGACATGGACAAAGGTTAGGGGTATGTATACCCCTAACCTTGTCCATGCAACCCCCTATTTAGTAAGAGCAAAGACAGTCGTCTAAGGGACGAGGTGGCTTCGCACGCCAGATCCTCCCTTTTGTGAGGGTGTATATATACACCCTCACAAAAGGGAGGATCTTCTGATTTCTACGGTGCCGACAGTCACTTACAGATGCCCGAGCTTTTGGCTCTAACGGTCCTTCGTGCAGTATATATACTGCACGAAGGACCATTGGCAGTACGCGAAGATACTCACGCCCTGTCACCGGGCGTGCGATGTCCCGACAACCGCGCCACCGCGGCCACAAACTCGGGATTCGAGGCAAGGTTGGCCGCTTCGGCGTGGACCATGATGTCGGTGTAGCGAGTCGCGAATTGCTGCACGATAGCTTGAGCGTCCATCCCGTGCTCCTCGCGCACCCGCTTTTGCGCCTCGTACTGCTCGCGGTCGAACTCGATTGCGTTCAAGTGGCGCGGCCCTTCGCATCGGGCAGCGATGAGCACGCGCTTCAAATCGTCGAGGGTGGCAACGCGCCGAAGCTCCTCACCGACGTTCATCTGAGCCACGCTGCGGTGATAGCGCACGCTGCCGGCCCTCGGTGAGCCGAGCGCTGAGATCGACATTGCCCTTGTGCTCGTGCTCGATCTTGTCGCCGTAGACCTTCGGCATGAGCTTCGAGAGATACCAAATCCGGGCGTACAGGCGCAGCCGAGAGCGCTGCACGTTCTCGGGGTCGAACACCCTTTCGGTGAGGCCGGTACGTATGTTCAACCGCTCAACCCAATCACCCGAACTATCGTCCACGATTTCGAAAAGCTGATCGACCACGGCCTCGCACCCGGTCCGTCGCGCGCGCTGGTACGCTTCTGCGAACGAAGCGCGCCGCGGATCAGCTAGCCAATCGAACACCGTGCGCACGGCCGGCATGCCCGGTTGCTTGCAGGTCGTTCTTACACTGAGCCCGCGGCGAATCCCGGCCAGGAATTCCTCGGCGACCTCCGGTGCGTACCGTACCATGCGTCATCGCGTGAGCCGGGCCACGGCAGCGACGAATTCGGGGTGCGATACGAGGTTGGCCGCTTCAGCGTGCACCATGATATCGGTGTGGCGAGTCGCAAAGCGCTGCACGACAGCTTGAGCGTCCATGCCGTGCTCGTCGCGCATCCGCTTTTGCGCCTCGAACTGCTCGCGGTCGAATTCGATGGCGCTCAAACGGCGCGGTGCTTCGCGCCGGGCAGCAATAAGTAGTACGCGCTTCAGATCATCGAGGGTCGCAACGCCGCGCAGTTCATCGGCGATCACTTCTTCAATGTTCCGTTGGCTACGGCCAGCCGCGCGCGCTCGATGAAAGCGGCGATTACGGCCGGGTGATTTCCGAGTCGCGTGTCTTTTAAAACTTGCGCCAGGCGCGGATCACGATTTGCGAGCTGACGTGCGAGCGCTACATCGCCCTCGTCATATCCGCGGTCTTCGATCTCGGCGATCCACGCGGCCTCAACTTCTGGCGAGGGCGGTCCGCGCTTCGCCAGCGCGACGAAATCCTTTGCGTCCTCGGGACTCAGTTCCAGATCAGCAAGAATTTCCCGATACCGACGTGCTGCCAGCTCGCGTTGCTGCTCAGTAGCCAGCACGCCGGGTGTGATCTCAACTTTTGCGAAGTCGTCGGCGGTAATCGAGGCAGCGTGGGTGATTTGTGGCGACCACAACTGCCGAAGCTTATCCGCGTTTCGCATCGCGACGATTTCCGCGGGCGTGTTGTCCTCGGGTTCCGAAGACGGTGGGAACACTGCCGTTGTTGCTGGCGCGACGCGCGCACCTGCTGCGTTGTCCTTGAAAGGCACGGCGTTCGGCTCGGGCGCTTTTGTTTCGTTCGCCACGCCCGCACGTCCTCCATCGTTCGGTGAGCGCCACAATTTCTCCGCTACTTTTTCTTCGTCGATCATGGCTATCAGTCCGCGAGCAGGCGTTGACGCAGCCCATGTGCCGCAACGTCCGCCGCTGCGGCAAGGGTGAGATGGGCGCGAGCGGGATCGCCGATCGGGGCCTTGAGTTCTATGAGGCCGGAGGTAGCGAGATACGGCAGCGCGTTGTTCACCGACTGCCCCAGGGCCTCCATCATGGCCGGTGAGTCGCCCGAGGCGTGCAACATGGCCACGGCAATTTTTTCTCCGCGACGCGACGGATCGAGCCCTTCGTCCCGCACGCGGACGATTTGGCGAACCTGATACTCGATCACGTTGCTCGCGTCGCAGAGGTCGCGGAACGCGGTTTTCAGCTCGACGAATTTCTCGTCCACCACAGCCGCCACTTTGATTCGCGCTTCGGCAAGGTCGGCCACGAGCTTGACCTTGGCGGCAGTCTCGACTAGAAACGCTGCCCTCTTGTCGGCGTTATCGTGATCGACAGCAGATTCGACCGCTTGATTGAGCGCGTCGATACGGCCGTCCAGAGCCGCCGCCTGTGTAAAGAGTTCTTCCGCGGCATCGGAGAGCTTTTCGTTCCCGGTCTTGCCCGACTCCGCGATCTTGCGATGCGCCTCGGCGCGGAGTCTGTAGCGTTCTGCCGTCAGGGCTGCAATTTTTGCTTGAAGACGCTCTGCGCGCATTGGTATTTCCTTTTTGAAAGTGCATCAGGGTAGCCGAGCATGCCGGTCCGATGAAAGCGAGTTAGACAAAAGTTAGGTGGTGCGTCGTTGCGAAGCTGGATTTTTTTGCGGGTTGTTCATTTTTATTTTTCGAAGCGGCCGTCACTTTAATACCGTGCACCCCGCGACGAGCCGACCGAAAACCCCAAAGTGGGTTCGCGCACAGGCGAAGCATGCTTCCGCGTTTCCGCGGGTGCTCATCCAAGGTCAACGCTCACCCTCGGATGCCGTGCCAAGTCGCTCACGCTCAGATCGTCGCCCGAGATGTGGAGCGCCCCGAGCAGAAAGCCGAAAGCGGGCTCGACTTCGCACAACTGCTCGATAGCGAGTACGACGCGGGCGCGCAGCGCTCGCACGTCACAGGGCTCGCCGGTCAACTGAAGCGCGTTGAAGCGCTTCCCTCGCTGATCGAGCAACAGGGCGAGGGGTAGCATCCCGGTGCCGCGGGGTGCGAAGGCCACAGGGTGGTCGAGCCGCCCGACAAACCACGCATCAATGCCCGCACGACGCACCTGGAGCCGCGTGGCTGCACGCTCTTGGTTGCGGAGATAGTCGAGGACTTCATACGGCGGCGCACCGTGCTCCAGAGCGCTGCGAGTCAGCCACGCGAGGATCGCCAGCTCAGTCATACAAGGTCTAGACCCGCGGCGAGTTCTTCGGGCGTGAAAACACGATACGAGTACTTATGCGATCGACAATTCCGTCTTTCGAGCAGTGAGCGCGCCGGGACCCCACCACGATCATGCACGATTGCCTCGACGAGAAACGGCGCTCCGCAGGCCCGACAACGCAACTCGAAGACGCCGAGTTCGATTCGCCCGCGCCCGTGGCACTTGTCCTCCTCGATGACCGAGGTGCGCAAGAGCTTCCAACCGATCCGCCAGCGGGGCGGGCTTTTGTACCACGCCGATGCGCTCGCACCCTCTACAGGCTCAGGCACTAGTAATGCTTGTCGTTTCACGCAGCCCGCCCCCAGGTCTTGTAATTGACCGCTTGTCTCACCGTAGTTTTGGCAACGCCGAAAATCCTGGCGAGGCGACGGTAGCCCAGGTGCTTCTGGTGCCCAATTGGATACTCCTCGAACATCTGGCGCATCAGCTCCACGTCGCGCTCGCTCAACCTCGCTTGCGGGTGGTTCGAGCCGTAGAGGTAGCGCCCGGGCATGGGGGGCCGAGGTGCCTTCGCTGGGGGCTTTTCTTGATCGCGCGCGCCCGCGCGCATTACCGCAGGGCCTTCGCCAGCATCCCGTGGTTGGTTGGCCGGTTGGTGTTCGGGTTGTGTTTTGGGGTTTTGCTTCATGTTACGTTGTTACGTTGCTACGCTCCTATAGAGTCGCGTAGCATCACGTCACAGTTACGCGTGTTACGCATAGCTACGTGTAGCAGGACGTAACAGATGTAGCAGCAGAACCGGCCCACCACCCTGATTGCTACGCGTGTTACGCGCTGCTACGTGTAGCAGCGTGTAGCAGATGTAGCAGGTCATGTCGTAGCCCTCGACAGGATTCCGTTGGCCGAGATCAGGACGTTTTTCGACACCAGACCATCCAGCGCCCGCTGAACACGCAGGCGACGTTGGTCGCGCTTTTGAGGGTCCTGAGGCAGCTCGGCAACCACGACCTCGATCAGCGCCCCGACCGCGATGTCGTCGCCGGAAAGGGTCGCCATCTCTTCGAAAGCCCCCAAGCTGAGGCGTTCGATGTTCCCCAGGACCACCCGCGGCCGGTGGGCAGCCTGACCGTGCTCGACCACGCAGCTCGTGATGGGGTCGCCGTCTTCGTCCTCGCCCAGGTGCACCGAAACCAGCTTGAAGCCGAATTCGCCGCCGTCCGCCCCGCCGTCCTTCAATTTGCTGATGGTTGCCGCGCGCTCGTCGTTGAAACGTGTGATCTCGAACTCGGCATCGGCCGCGGCGCGCAGTCCTGACCAGCCGCGAGCGCCTTTGGTGGCGTCTTTGCCCGAGTGGTGGATGAGGAGGATCATCGCTCCGGTCGCCGCGCGAAGCACGCGGCAGTGCCCGAGCGCTTTACCCATGTCCTCACCGGAATTTTCGTTCGCCCCGGGCGTCACAGCGGAGAGCGTATCGACGATGATGAGCGAGGGCGCCACCGGCAACGCGAGGATCGCGTCGCACACTTCGCGTACGTCGTTTGTCTTCATGAAGTCGGGCGCGTCGGCGATCACGCTGATGTCGAGATCGGTGAGATCGATATCGTTTGCTTTCGCGTAGGCGCGCACTCGATTTTTAAAACCACCCGCGCCTTCGGCCGCGATGTAAGCGACGTGGTGTTGTTTAACTTTTTTGCCGCGGTACGGAATTCCGCGGGCGATGTGGCACACGAGATCGAACACCCAAAAACTTTTGCCGCTGCCAGATTCGCCGAAGACAACAGCGAGATCAGCGCGCGGGAGAATGCCTTTGATGATCCACGCCGGTGATGCGCCTTGCGCGAACTCGTGGATCGGGATTGCCTCGAAGCGCTTGCCCTTCTCGGTTTGTTTTTCACCGCTGATATCCTCGAAGTCGTCGGCTGCGGTGATCCCGATGGCGGCGAGGAATTCCGCCTGCGTGCGTTTCGCGCAGTGTCCGTGATGGCACTTAAACGCCCCCTGCGAGAATCCTCCTGTGTGTGCTGGGAAATAACTGGTCGCGCTTTCGCTCTCGCCAGTGGTGTGCTCGCTCTCGAAGGGGCAACGTATGTCGATCCGACCACTACGGTCTTGCGCCAAAACTAAACCCAGCTCCCGCAAACGAATCGCTATCGAATCGTTCACCGCAGCCTCTGCCAGTTTGGTGTGCCGATCCGACTTGCCGGCTTCCGTTGGCGGCTCGATACCGAACTCTGCGGCGAGCGTTGCCCACAACTCCTCGAATTTTTCCGCGCTGACAGTTGGAACTTCTATCGGCGTGCCGCCCCACTCATAGCGCACTCCGCTTACGTGCGTTCCTGCTGCCAAAAATTGCTGGCCGTTCGCCAGCCACTCGATCACGCCCCCGCTGGTCGTGATTGTTCTTTTTGCAAAATCGCCGGGCAGATCGAGCATCATCAAAAATTTGGCGCTGTTGCTGCGAGTGCGAGTTGGGAGCTTGCCGAGTACGCGGGTGATGGTTTCGCGTATCTCGGCTGCAAGCGCCGAGTCGCTCACGTCCACGTCCAGCGCACGTTTGCGCCGCGTGATTACGCAGATGGAATAGTCGGGCTCGCGCGCCCATTTCGTTATGTCCGCCTCGGTCGCTATGTGCTGCGGCCAATCGGGAATGCCGACCGCCTCGCGGCGGCGATTGTAGATCGATGGCACTTTGCCGAGCTGCTTGAGCTTCGAGTTCGGGCTGACCTTCGCAGTGATGCTTGCGACGCAAGGAAGCAGATCGGGACCGCAGAGCGAGGAGAAGGCGCGCCATTCCTCCGGCGTCGCGCCGTAGCGCACATCGGCTGCTTTCGCAGCGGGAACCGTTGCCCTCGCGTGGTCAGCCCCAGGGAGTGCAGTTACAACCCCCGGGGAAGAAGGCCGCGTTACGGCACTTTCGGGCTGAACCAGCGAGGGCTCGGGCGCAATGCCCGACGACGACAAATCATCGCCATCGAGAATCGGTGAATCGGGTGGTGAAAGCGCATCACGAATCGCCTGGCGTATGTCTTCCGGCGAGAATTCAAACTCTGGAATTTTCATTTTGTTCCCCGGTTCTATTTAATTACTTGCGCGTTTCGAGCCAGCGTCGCAAATCGCTCAAGCGCCAGCGAACCGGGGCGTGTGATGTTCGGCTCAGTCGAATTGGTTTCGGAAAGTCGCCACGCTCGACCATCAGATCGAGCCCGTTGCGCGTGATGCCGAAAACGCGACCGCGAGTGGGTGCGAACACCGTCGTCGAGACAAACCGGAAATCGACTAATGAATCGAGCGCCGCATTGGCGGCGATGATGCGGATTTTCTTTCGAGTGGGCACGGTCCCTCCGAACTGCTGCTGCATCGTTCGGAAGATTTAGCGTCCGAACCGAATCGCTCCACCTTTTCGCTGGTGGCTGCGACCCGGCTCGTGCTGAGGCAATCGGGAGGATGACCCTACGTGCTCAGGCTTACGGGTACTGGCATCCGGCGAAACTCCCGTCCGGTTCGGGACGCGCTCTACGGTCAGCGCGAATTCAGTTCTTTCTTATGCTACACCCTGAGTAAGGATTCACGAGCACCACCCCCTCTGTGGTGGATCGGCGAGCTTAGGCAACACGGCGCAACAGCGCGGGCGGTTTGGTCTGCGCCTCGATCGCGTCGCAAAACTCGTTCATGGCTTTTCGGATCGCGGCTGTGGGATCGCTGCTGTCGTAGTGTGCGTCCATCCCTTGCAGCGAATGACCGAGTGCCAGCCGCCCGAGCGCGATCTGTTGGCGCTCGCCAAACCAAAACCGCACGGTCTTGCGTAAAAGCTTTCGACTCCACGGACGTTTTGTACCGGCGAGCTTCACGATGCGCCGGTGCGAAGTGCCGTCAACCGTCAGGTGGCCGCTCTTGGCGCGTTCGCATGGGAATATCCACCCTTCCCGCTTCGCGGGATCAGGTTGAATCCGCTCAAGCACACGCACGGCGGCGCGCGTGAGGGGCAGCACGCGGGGTTTGATCTTGCCGTCAACGGCGAGCGTAGGATACTCGGCGTCAATCTCCGCGCCCTCCCATTTGATGCGCACGACTTCCTCGGGGCGCATCGCGGTGAACAGTTGCAGCCGATACACGGCCGGCCAAAGGGATTCAGGTTTTTCCTTGGCGAAGGCTTCCAGGCCACGCATGACCGCGATCAATTCGCGCCAGTCGATACCACCGTCTTCTGAATTGGAAATCAAGGCGCGCGGGTCTTTGCGAGTTGACGGTATCTGGACGTTCGCTGCCGGCGATTGCTCCAGGTACTCCATGCGGGCACACCACGACAGGAACACTCTCAGCTTGCGGATATGTTCGACCGGCGCGCGGCCTTTGAGCAGTTCTACGTCGCGTCGCTTGATCTCCGCGAGTGGTCGATTCCTGATCGCTGCAAAGTGGTCTACGCTGTCTTTCCTGATCGGAGCGCGCAGCGTGCGCCGCATGCCTACCTGATACGGCTCACTGATTTGCCTCGTGCGTGCGGCCATCGGGCTCGCAAGATATTCCTCGATCGCTTGATCTACCGTGCGTGGCTCTCGCGCGGCGAGCGTGGCCGCGGGATCGGCCTTGCGCCGGATCGCGCCACGCGAGATCAGCGCCGCCTCGCGCGCGGCCTCGTGCGAAAGCTCGGGCCAATACCCGAGAGTGTGGCGCTTCGCGCGCTTACCGGGGGTGCGCAGGCGAATGCGCCACGCACGCGAGCCGATCGGAGAAACGTACAGACGAAGGAATCTAACTTCGTGGTCGGCGTGCTCGCCCGCTGGTGCGGTAGCTGGATCAATTTTCTTGGTGCGTTTGCCGTGGTACATTTTGTGTCCTCACTGATATTAAGGGATGTTCACTAACCCCATGTTCTACAGTGAAAGTGTATCACGGAAACGCACGGAATCTAACTAGTAGAGCACTTCAAGTGCATGAACGAGCTCGCGCCCAAGCGCGTGATGGAAGAGATCGCCGCGGTCCGCGGCGCGGCTAAGAGCTGAGCTCCCTCAGGGTTTCAGCGCCCTGTAGAGGAACGGCAGGCTGCGGTCCATGCGGTAATCGACGTCGGAGTGGTCGTCGTCGAATTCCTCGTA
>Ga0210382_10000353_pt1 | contig 16867 bp, 16 predicted proteins | sample PLMedo_FD_155452 | JGI IMG/M metagenome (GOLD analysis project Ga0210382, IMG submission 155452) | Groundwater sediment microbial communities from an aquifer in East River, Colorado, USA - PLM0_60_coex redo | ecosystem: Environmental > Terrestrial > Soil > Riparian zone | place: USA: East... | reverse complement strand
ACCGAGTCTCGAGAGATCCAAACCGCGTTGCTCGCAGCCCCGCTCAGGGTCGCCGCCGTCTTCATCGTGGCCGTGTTCGTGATCACGAGCATGGTGCGGGAGTTGAGCGACAAGGTCACGGAGCTGCTGCTCTCCTTGCCGGCGCCGCGCTCCGCCTATTTTTTCGGAAAGTTTTCCGGTTACGCCATGCTTGCCTCGATTCTCGCACTGCTCAGCGCGCTGCCTTTGGCGCCGTTCGCGAATCCCCAGGGACTCGTCCTCTGGACCGTTTCCCTCATCTGCGAGCTGCTGATCGTGACTGCTATGAGTCTGTTTTGCGTGGTATCTTTTGCGCAGGTGGTACCAGCGTTCGCCGCCGTTGCGGGCTTCTACCTGCTGTCGCGTTCAATGGCGGCGATGCAGATCATAGCCGGCGCACCGTTGCAGGACCCCACCCTCACCGATCGCGTGGTGAATGCCGTTGTGGACCTGATCGCGCTCCTGCTGCCGGCGCTCGACGACATGACGCAGACGACTTGGCTGCTGGGGCCGGCACCGGGCGTGAGCACTCTAGGCTCCGTCGCCGGCCAGACCACGCTCTACCTCGTGCTGATCTGTTCCGCGGCGCTCATCGACTTGTACCGCAAGAACTTTTGAGGCGATGTCACAACGATCGATTGCCGGAGTACCGCGTGGCGTTCTCGCGCTATTCGCTCTGGGGCTCGCCGCGCAGATCGGGCTGAAGGCCACGGCCCCGCCGCCCCGCTCGGCCGCAGAGGACTTGGCGCCCGCGCCGAGCATCGCCGCGCTCAGGCTCGCGAGCTTCGGGGATCCCGTGCCGCTCGGCAAGGCACTGATGCTCTACCTGCAGGCGTTCGACTATCAATCCGGCAGCAAGGTCCCCTATCGCGACCTCGACTATGGCCGGCTGGAAGCTTGGCTCGCGAGGATACTGGAGCTGGATCCGCGCGGCCAATACCCCCTCCTCGCAGCGAGCAGACTGTATGCCGAAGTGCCAGTCGAGGCAAAGCAGCGCAGCATGCTCGAGTTCGTTTATCGGCAGTTCCTGCTCGATCCCAATCGTCGCTGGCCCTGGCTTGCCCACGCCACCGCCATCGCCAAGCACGGGCTCCATGATCTGCCGCTTGCCCTGCGCTATGCTCGAGCGATCCAGCGCTACGCCGTCGCCGACGACGTTCCCCTCTGGGCGAAGCAGATGGAGATCTTCATCTTGGAAGACATGAATGAGCTGGAAACCGCCCGTCTCATCATCGGGGGGTATGTCCAAAGCGCGACCGTCAAGGACCCGGCCGAGCTGAGATTCCTGGATGAGCGCCTGAAACAACTGGAAGCGCGGACCGCTGGGAAGACCCACGGGAAAGAACTAAGGCAAAGTGTCAGATAGTCGTCGTAAGTGTCCATTTTCCAACAAAAAGAGCTGGCTCACTCTGGTAAAAAGAGGGCTGTCCGGGCATACTCTCCGGCACATATCTTGCGGGTTTCGTGGAATCTTAACTCCGCCGTGGTTTTGGGGGTTGCATGAGTTCGTCCATTTTCAGCAAGAATTCGCCCGAGGCGGGTTTCACCTTGGTCGAAATCGCGATCGTGCTCGTGATCATCGGGTTGCTGCTCGGCGGCATCCTGAAAGGCCAGGAAATGATCACCCAAGCGAAGATCAAGAACATCATTAACGATTTCAACGGCGTCACCGTGGCCGTGACCTCCTATCAGGACCGCTACCGCGCCATTCCCGGCGACGACCAGAACGCCACCACGCGCTGGACCACGCAGAACCCGGCGAGCGGTAACGGCAACGGGATCATCGCGGGTTTCTACAAGGACAATGACACCAGCGGTGCCGGGGGCGCTCCGGCAGCCACGGCGGAATCCAACCTGTTCTGGCAGCATCTGCGCATCGCCGGATTCGTTCCCGGCCTGACGACGGGAACCGGAAGCGGGACGCCTCCACCGAACGCAACCGGCGGCCTCATCGGCGTAGAGTCCGGAGTGGTCGGCACAAGCGGCCTGGGCTTCACCAGCACGGTCATATGCTTCTCGAATCTGCCTGAAAAAATCGCAAGCGCCGTCGACGGGCAGATGGACGACAGCAAACCGGCGAGCGGCCAGGTCCGGGCGCAGCTGCAGAGCACCGCAAATCCCGCAACGCTCTCTGCTTCAAACGTTACGGCTTATGTGGAAACCGGAGTGAATCAGTACCTGCTGTGCAAGAACTTCTAGCCGTTCCATCAGGAGGTGTTTATGAGTGAATCCGCCTTCAACCGCAGGAAATCGACCCAGACGGGCTTCACCTTGGTCGAAATCGCGATCGTGCTCGTCATCATCGGGCTGCTCCTGGGCGGCATCCTGAAGGGCCAGGAAATGATCACTCAGGCCAAGATCAAAAACGTGATCAACGACCTCAACGGGATCACCGTGGCCGTAACCTCTTATCAGGACCGCTACCGCGCCCTTCCCGGTGACGACAAGAACGCCACCACGCGCTGGACCACGCAGGCTCCCGCGAGCGGCGACGGCGACGGCGTGATTGCGGGTCTTTACAACGCCAACGACACCAGCGGCACGGGGGGCGCTCCGGCAGCCGCGGCCGAGTCCAACCTGTTCTGGCAGCATCTGCGCATCGCCGGATTCGTCCCGGGCCTGACCTCCGGAACGGGAACCGGGACGCCGCCGCCGAACGCGACCGGCGGGATCATCGGAGTGGAATCAGCCGTGATCGGCACGAGAGGTCTGGGCTTCACCAGCACGATCGTATGCAGCTCGAACGTGGCGGACAAGGTGGCGATTGCTGTGGACACGCAGATCGACGACAGCAACTCGGCCACGGGCCAGGTCCGCGGGCAACTGCAGGCCGCGGCGAATCCGAACACGGCGGTCAGCCCAGCAACGGGCTACGTGGAAACCGGAGTGGGTCAGTACCTGATCTGCAAGAACTTCTAATCCCCGTCGCGACCGCAGAAAAGCCCGCTCGCGCGGGCTTTTTCTTTTCCGGCCGACTCTGAGTGAAAACGACCTCGGCCCAGTCAACGAGCCTGTTGCTCGCGGGCAGCCTGTGTCTTCTGCCGTTCCTGCTGCCTTATCACCAGCAGCCCATCCCGAGTTTTTTCCCCGAGTGGCTGGCGGCAGCGCTGGGCACCGCCGCAGCGCTGACCTTGCTCGTCGGGCGAGGTGTCGCGGCCATATCCTTCGTATCCTTGCCCGTGCCAGCGCGCTGGCTGATTGCCTTTGCGGTGTTTCTCGCTGTCCAGGCGGTGGGCGGCGGGGGTGTTTATTCCCAGTTGCCCCTGGTCGCAGCGCTGTACGTCATCTACGCCGTGCTGACGATTTGGCTCGGGGTGCAGCTCACGGCTGCGCTCGGCATCGAACGCACGGCAACGGCGCTGGCCGCGTTTGTTCTCGCCGGCGCCCTTGCGAATTCGCTGGCGGGGGTCATCCAGTTCTATGGCCGACCCAAGCTGCTTGAAGATGTCATCGCGGAGCTGCACGGCAACCGCGCCTACGGAAATATCGCGCAAGCCAACCTCTACGCGAACTATTTGGCGCTGGGCGAGGGCGCGCTCCTGTTCCTGTGGGCGCGCGCCCGCGTGCGCACGGCGTACGCGCTTCCGGCCCTGGCTATCCTCCTCCTGGGCAGCGCGCTCTCCGGCTCCCGTGGCGCCCTGCTCTACGCATTATGGTATGCGGCGCTCGGGGTAGTGGCGGCACGCATTCAGGATCACGCCGAGGCGCGGCGCCTGAGATTCGCAGCGTACGCGGTCGCGGTTGTGACGCTATCGGCGTACTTTGCCGTGCCGTGGCTCAATGACGTGCTGCATCTCGGTCCGCCGGACCAAAGCGCGCTCGACCGCATACTCACTGCCCCCGGCGAGCATGCCGAACCGCGCCGGCAGGCGTGGCTCATTGCGTTGCGCGTGTTCATCGGCGCTCCGCTGGCCGGAGTCGGCGTCGGCGAGTTCGCCGGGGCCGCGTTTGAGTCGGGCCTCGATCCATCGCTTACGCGGCTCGGCGAAGTCTGGACTTCCCCGCACAACCTTCCCCTGCACCTCCTTGCCGAAACCGGCCTGGTGGGCACGGTGCTGGTGCTTGGCGGTCTGAGCGTCTGGGGCTGGCAGGCCGCCCGGCGCTATTGGATGGAGCGGCAGGCCGCGTCGTGGTGGATCATTGCCGCGCTTGGAATCGAAATGATTCATTCCCTGACCGAGTTTCCGTTTTGGAGCGCACATTTCCTCGGCGTGACGGCACTTCTCATGGGCGCTGGTGCAAGACTCGACCCGCGTTCACCTGTCTCCCGCGCCCGGTGGATTTTCCCGGCAGCCGCCTGTGCTGCGCTCTCGGTTGCTTTGGGTCTCACTCTCAGGGACTACGTGCGCTTGGACATGACACGTATCAGCGGGACGACGCTCACGCTGACCCCTGCCGCCCAGGCGCATCAGGACGCCGAAACCATGCGCGGACTGATGCACGGCCTCATGGCGCCCCTGGCGGAGTTGTGGATAGTGATCGGCGCCCCGCTGGACCGGAGCAAGCTTGCGGACAAGCTGGCGATGAGCGAGCGCGTGGCCCGCTACTGGCCCGCCAATACGGTGGTGGCGCGACGCGCGGTCTTCCTCGCCCTCGACGGGGAGGCAGAAAAAGCGCGCAGTCTGCTCGACCGAGCCTTGCAAACGTTTCCGCACCAAGCCAATGCGACGATCCTGATCCTCGAGCAAGCGCGCACCGCTGACCCGAGCGCGGTCGAGCCCTTGCTCGTCATGGCCAAGGCCGTTTCCGGATTGAGAAAGTAACGGGCGGGAGGTCCTCCGGCGCGTCGCCCTGAACGGACCGATTGCTCCTGCACCGACTAGCCCTGAAGCAGGCGTATCTCCGCGGCCGCGAGTTGCTCGGGCGTGCCAAGCAGCACAATGACGTCCCCCTCCTGCAATGCCGTTTGCGGATCCGGCGAAATCATCCGCAGCTCCCGCCGCCGCAGCGCCGTCACGCTCACGCCGAGTTCACCCAGCGCGAGGTCTCCTAGGTTGCGTCCCGAGGCGCTCGCGCCCGTCGCGAGGGTCACCGAATGCAGGCGCGGTTCGCGCGCCTCGTCGGGGTCCTCGGCTTCGTCGGTGCCTCCATGAAAGAAGCCGCGCATCAGGCTGTACCGATGCTCGCGCACGTCGCGAATGCGGCGCACCACGCGCCTCAATGGCACTCCCAAGAGCACCAGGGCGTGCGAGGCGAGCATCAAGCTCGACTCGAAGGTATCGGGCACCACTTCAGATGCACCTGCGGCGATAAGCCGGTCCATGTCCGCGTCGTCCAGAGTGCGGACGATCACCGGCAGCGCAGGATTGAGCCCGCGCACATGATGCAGGATCCGCAGCGCGAGCTGCGTATCCGCGAAGGTAATGACGAGCGCGCTCGCCCGCGCGACGCCTGCCGCCGCGAGCGTTTCGTGCCGTGACGCGTCGCCGAAAACGACTTTCTCGCCCGCTGCCGCCGCTCCGCGCACGCGCTCCGGATCGGTATCGAGGGCGATGACATCGATGTGCTCCTGTTCCAGCAGGTGCGCCAGGCGCTGGCCCGTGCGGCCGTAGCCGCACACGACGACGTGCCGCTCGGCCGCGAGACTCTGCGCGGCGACACGGTGAAGCGCGAGCGATTGCAGCATCCATTCGGCGCTCGACCAGCGCAGCGCGAGTCTGTCGCTCGCCTGAATGAGGAACGGGGCGGCGAGCATGGAGAGCAACATCGCCGCGACGACCAACTGGGAAAAGTCGCGATCGAGCAAGGCAACCGACTGCGCCAGAACCATGAGCACCAGACCGAACTCGCCCACCTGAGCGAGCGCGAGGCCCGTGCGCACGGCCGCGCCGGGACCGGCTCCGAACACGCGCGCAAGGCCGGCGACCAGGAGGAACTTGAACACGACCAGCAGAGCCGTCAGCGCCACCGTCAGAGAAAAATTCGCCGCAACCGTCCCCAGGTCGAGTCTCATGCCCATGGTCACGAAGAACAGACCCAGAAGGACATCCCGAAACGGCCGGATGTCCTCCTCGACCTGATGCCGGTATTCGGTTTCGGCTATGAGCATGCCGGCGAGAAACGCGCCCAGGGCCAGGGACAGTCCCGCCCGATCCGTGAGCCAGGCGAGCCCCAGGGTGATGAGCAGGACGTTCAGAATGAACAGCTCATGTGAGCGGCGGCGCGCAACGATGTTGAACCAGCCGCGCATGAGTCTCTGCCCGATAAACAGCAGCACGACGAGCACCACGGCGGCCTTGGCCAGCGCAAAGGCCAGGCGCTGCGCAAGCTCGCCGCCCCCCTCCGCGATCGCGGGAATCAAGATCAGCAACGGTACGACCGCGAGGTCCTGGAAAAGCAGTACGCCGACGATGTCGCGTCCGTGGGGAGTTTCCAACTGTATGCGCTCGGCGAGAATGCGCATGACCATTGCCGTCGAGGACATGGCGATCGCGCCTCCGACCGCGAGCGAGGCTTGCCACGGGGCCCCTACAAGCGAGGCGGCAGCGACCACGGCGCATAGCGTGAGCAGGACCTGGGCGAACCCGAGCCCGAACACGGCGCGGCGCAGCTGAAAGAGCTTCGGCAGACTGAACTCCAGTCCGATCGAGAACATCAGGAACACGACGCCGAATTCCGCGAGATGCCGTCCTTCGTCGGTGTCGGGAATCCACGCGAGCGCGTAGGGGCCCACCGCGACACCGACCAGGAGATATCCGAGCAGCGGCGGCAAGTGCAACCAGCGAAAGACCACCACGACGAGCACTGCGCTCGCGAGCAGGATCAGTACCAGTTCAAGCGTGTGACCCATTCGGAAGTCCTTGTTTTTTTGGGCTCACGTGGGGAAAATGGCGCGATCGGTCTGATATACTCTGCAGACTATGATAAAGGGTGCTCACGGCGCAGGCCAGCGCGGTTTTCCCGGATGAACGATCGATCGAGGAAGGCGATTTCAACATCCGCGCTTGAACTCGCGCGCAAGGTGCTCGCGATCGAGGCCGATGCGGTGAGCGGCTTGATCTCGCGCCTCGACGAGCGTTTTCTCGATGCAGTCGGGCTGATCCTCGCCTGTCGCGGGCGCGTCGTCGTGAGCGGCGTCGGCAAGTCGGGGCACATCGCTCGCAAGATCGCATCCACGCTGGCGAGCACAGGAACGCCGGCTTTTTTCGTTCACGCCGCCGAGGCGGGGCACGGCGATCTCGGCATGATCACGCGCGACGACGTGGTGCTGGCGCTCTCGAATTCCGGGCAGTCGGACGAACTGCTCACGATCATCCCTCTGATAAAACGCCGCGGCGCGAAGCTGATCGCGCTGACCGGCAATCCCGACTCGGCCCTTGCCCGGGAAGCCGATGTGCATCTTGACGCAGGCGTCGCGCAGGAAGCCTGCCCTCTGAATCTTGCGCCGACGGCAAGCACGACCGCGGCGCTCGCGCTCGGCGACGCTCTGGCGGTCGCCTTGCTGGACGCTCGCGGTTTCGATGAGCAGGATTTTGCCCGCGCCCACCCCGGCGGCGCGCTCGGCAGGAAGCTTCTCATTCATGTCTCCGACGTCATGCGCACCGGCAACGACGTTCCGGCCGTATCCGACACTGATTCATTTTCCGACTTGCTGGCCGAGGTATCCAGGAAAAGCATGGGCATGAGCGCGATCCTCGGCCCGGGCAAAAAGGTCGTCGGAATATTCACCGACGGCGACCTGCGTAGGACGCTGGAGCGCAAACCCGACGTCCGCGCGCTCGAGATCACCGATGTCATGAAACGCAATCCGCACACGATCGCCCCGAACAAGCTTGCCGCCGAAGCTCTCGAGTTGATGGAGCGTCACAAGATCAACCAGCTGCTGGTCGCGACGGAAACGGGAGAGCTGGTTGGCGCTCTCAACATGCACGATCTGTTTCGCGCCAAGGTCATTTGATGCGCGACGACGTTCTGGAGCGAATGCGGCGGCTGCGCCTGATGATCTTCGATGTCGACGGGGTGCTCACCGACGGGACCCTGTACTTCAGCGAGACCGGAGCCGAATTGAAGGCATTCAACGCTCAGGACGGTCATGGGCTCAAGATGCTGAAGGAGAGCGGAGTCGAGGTCGCCATTCTTTCCGCGCGTCGCTCGCGCGCCGTCGACGTGCGCGCCGCAGAGCTTGGCATCACGCTCGTGGAACAAGGTGCCCGGAACAAGAGTGCTGCCTTCGAAAGCCTGATCGGCCGGTTGCGCACCTCGGCCGCCGCCGCCGGATACATGGGCGATGATTGGGTGGATCTGCCGGTGCTCGCTCGTTGCGGTTTCGCCGCGAGCGTGCCCGAAGCGCCGGCTCTCGTGCGAGAGCGCGTCCACCACGTTACGCGGGCCCCCGGCGGCAGAGGCGCTGCCCGTGAGGTCTGCGAGCTGATCATGCGCGCCCAAGACACGCTAGAGCAGGTCATCGCCCGCCAGCTTGCATGAAACCGCGCGTCACTCCTCTGCTCCCGCTCGTTCTGATGGCGTTTCTCGGGTTGCTGACCCTTTGGCTGCAATACGCCGTGGTGGAGGGTTTCGGCGGGGACGTAAAGTCCGCCGGGCACGATCCCGATTCTATCGTCGAAAACTTCACCGTTCAAAGGCTGGACGGTTCGGGCAAGCTCCGGTACACATTCTCTGCGCCGAAGATGATGCATTTTGCCGACGATGGCTCGGGCGAAGCGCTTTATCCGCGCTTCGTTCAAATTGCCACTGACGGCGGCAATTTCATCGCGACCGCAAATCGCGGCACCATCAATCGCCAAGGCGAGGAAGCTTTCCTGTACGGCAATGTGCTCTTCTTGCGCGAGGCAACGCCGGAGCGACCCGAGTTTCGCGCGCGAACGGAATTCCTGCACCTACTTGCCGAACAGGGGATTGCGCGCACGGATCATACGGTCACGATTTCCGAGGGGCGCTCGATCTTGACAGGGGTCGGGATGGTCGTGAACAAGAACAATCAACAGTTCATGCTGCAATCGCAAGTCAAGGGCATCTTTGATGTGCCATCCAGGAAATAGGGCGCGAGCAGCAGCCGCCCTGGGTCTTGCGGCATTGTGGGCGTTGACATCAGAATCGGCGCTTGCCGAGAGAGCCGATCGCGACAAACCGATCAACATCGAATCCGACAGCATGATTTCCGACGAAGCCAAGAAAATTTCCACTTTCGATGGAAAGGTCGTGCTGAGCCAGGGCTCGCTCATCATCCGCGCAGACCGAATCGTCGTACGGCAGGACGGCGACGGTTTCTACTACGGCGTCGCGAGCGGCAAGCCGGCAACGTTCCGCCACAAGCGGGACGGTTACGGCGAATACATCGACGGAGAAGCGTTCAGGATCGAGTACGACAACAAGCTCGAGCGCGTCGAGTTCTTCAACGCCGCCCGGCTGCGCCGCGACAGCGGGGACGATATTCGCGGGGATTTCATCTCGTACGATGCCCGGACTGAGCGTTTTACGGTGAAATCGACCGGCGAGGCGTCCGGTACTGAACGCGAAGGACGCGTGCGCGCAACCATCATGCCGAAAAAGCCGGCGGAGCCCGAAACCCCGCCAGGTTCCGGCACGAGCCGGAAAGACTAATCTCCCCGTACCTCCGAACGGGGCGAACTCGATGAGCCAGCTGCGGGTCCACGGACTCAAAAAACACTACGGCTCGCGGGCCGTGGTCAAGGACGTGTCGCTCGAGGTGACGAGCGGTGAGGTCGTGGGGCTGCTGGGTCCGAACGGCGCCGGGAAGACGACTTGCTTTTACATGATCGTGGGGCTGATCGCGGTGGACGACGGAGCGATCCATCTCGACGGCAGGGAAATCAGCCATTTCGCGATGCATCGCCGCGCACGCATGGGACTGTCGTACCTGCCTCAGGAAGCCTCCGTGTTCCGCAAGCTGACCGTCGAGGAGAACATCCGCGCGGTACTGGAATTGCAGGAACTTCCCGAGGAGGAAATCGAGTCCCGCCTTTCCGGGCTGCTGCGCGATCTCAACATCGCGCATCTACGACAATCTACCGCCCTGTCCCTGTCGGGCGGCGAGCGCCGCCGAGTCGAGATCGCCCGGGCGCTCGCGACGCGTCCGAGCTTCATACTGCTCGATGAACCCTTCGCGGGCGTCGACCCGATCGCGGTACTCGACATTCAGAAAATCATCCGCTTTCTCAAGGAACGCGGCATCGGCATCCTCATCACGGACCATAACGTGCGGGAAACGCTGGGGATTTGCGACCACGCCTACATCATCAACGACGGCTTGGTGCTCGCCTTCGGCAAACCCGACGAGATCGTCTATAATGAAAACGTAAGACGCGTTTATCTCGGCGAAAATTTCAGGTTGTAGGGGACAACGCATCCCGCGAACCACCCCTGTTCCCATTTTGGCCCGCCTGAACTACGATCCTCCCTAGCGAGGTCCCCGCGCTTTATCTCGATGAAGCAGACCCTACAGCTCAAGCTTTCGCAGCACCTGACGCTGACTCCGCAGCTGCAGCAATCGATACGCCTGCTGCAGCTCTCGACCATGGAATTGAATCAGGAGCTCGAGAAATTTCTCGCAGAAAATCCGCTCCTCGAGCGCGAAGACGCCGATAGCGAGATTCCGGCGGTGCCTGCGCACATGAACGGCGAGGCGGCGAGCGCCCTTCAGGCGCCTGCGGAGGAGGCGAGCACGGAGAATCCATCGCAGACCGACATTTTCTCGGCTGACACCGACTGGGGGGGCGAAGGCGGTTCAAGCTCGGGCACGCGCGACGATACCGATGATGGCGATTTTTTCCAGGTCGCCGCCGAATCCCCCAATCTGCGAGAGTATTTGCACCGGCAACTCACCCTCACCCAGCTTGAACCGCGCGACCGCAGCCTCGTCGCGTTCCTGATCGAAGCGCTGGACGAAGGCGGTTATCTGACACAGCCCATGGAGGAGCTCGCGCAGCTCGTGCCCGAGGAGTTGCAGATCGACCCCGAGGAGCTGGCCATCGCCCTCAAGCACCTGCAGAACTTCGACCCGACGGGCGTGGGTGCCCGCAGTTGCGCGGAATGTCTCGAGTTGCAGCTGCTTGCCTTGCCCGAGTCCACGCCGAGCCGCGCCACGGCCCTCGCCATCGCGCACGAGCACCTCGAGCTCCTCGCGGCCCGCGACTTTTCGAAGCTCAGGAAGGCGCTGCAATGCGGAGACGACGAACTGCGCCAGGCCCAGCGACTGATCCAGAGCCTCAACCCGCGTCCCGGCGCCGCGTTCTCGACCACCGAGACGCGCTACATCGTACCCGACGTCGTAGTGAAGAAAATCAAGAATGTCTGGGTGGCGAGCCTCAACCCCGACGCGCTGCCGAAGCTGCGCATCAATCGCATGTATGCCGATATCCTGCAGAACAACCGCAGTCACTCGGGCGGCCAGCTCTCGCATCAACTGCAGGAGGCACGCTGGCTGATCAAGAACGTGCAGCAGCGGTTCGAGACGATCCTGCGCGTGTCGCAGGCGATCGTCGACCGTCAACGCCATTTTTTCGAGCACGGCGAGGTCGGCATGCGGCCGCTGGTGCTGCGCGAAATCGCAAACACCCTCGGGCTGCACGAATCGACCGTCTCGCGCGTTACGACTCAGAAGTTCATGTTCACGCCGCGCGGCATTTTCGAGCTCAAGTACTTCTTCGGGAGTCACGTCGCCACCGAGACGGGGGGTGCCTGTTCGGCGACCGCCATCCGGGCGTTGCTCAAGCAGCTGGTTGCCGCAGAGGACGCCCGGAAACCTCTTTCGGACAGCAAGATCTCCGAGATCCTCAGCCAGCAGGGCATCGTGGTCGCACGTCGCACCATCGCCAAGTACCGGGAGTCGCTGCAGATTCCTTCCGTGAGCATGAGAAAGTCCCTTTGACGCGAAGGCCCGCTTCGCATGAATCTCATCATCAGCGGGCGGCACATGGCGGTCACGCCGTCGATCCGCAGTTACGTCGAGGGCAAACTTTCCAGGATCCGGCGGCATTTTGATCACGTCATCGACGTCAGCGTGATCCTCACCGTGGACCATCTCGCACGAAAGGCGGAAGTCAGCTGTCACGTCGCCGGAAAGGAGATCTTCGTCCAGAGCGGCGACCCGGATCTGTACGCCGCGATCGACGCCGTAGCCGACAAACTCGATCGCCAGATCATCAAGTACAAAGACCGTTTGCATGCGCATCCGCACGATGCGCTCAAGCACCATCCCCCCTCGGATTGACGTTTCCGCGCGGGATGCGCTTTCAACAGCCCCCCGATCCGATGGTGTAGAATTCCACGCCTTTCCGGCCGCCGGGAACGGTTTCTCCTGCGCGCGCGAGGGCCCGAACCGAGTCTCGATGAACCTAGTTGCCAAGCTCCTGCCCCCGTCGAACATCCTCCTGGACCTGGATGTGACGAGCAAGAAGCGCATGTTCGAGCAGGCCGGGCTGCTTTTCGAGAACAACCAAGGGGTGGCCAGGAGCCTGGTGTTCGACAGCCTGTTTGCCCGCGAGCGTCTCGGCTCGACCGGGCTGGGGCAGGGACTCGCCATTCCGCACGGCAGGATCAAGGGCCTGAAGGAAGCCGTGGGGGCTTTTGTGCGCCTGGCACAACCGGTCCCGTTCGACGCGCCCGACGGCAAGCCCGTCAGCCTCGTGTTCCTGCTGCTGGTGCCGGAACAGGCGACCGAGCAACACCTGCGCGTCCTGTCCGAGCTCGCACAGATGCTGAGCGACCGTGAGCTGCGCGAGAAACTTTCAACCGATACCGATGCGGGCACACTTCATCAGCACATCACCGCCTGGCAGCCTCATGTTGCAGATCAGCGTCGCGCAGCTGTATGACGACAATCGCGACAAGCTCGGCTTCGCCTGGATCGGCGGAAAGACCGGCGGCGCGACCAAGCTTTGGCGCGACAGCACCGGTGTCGCGGCGCTCGTAGGGCACCTCAATCTAATCCATCCCAACCGCATCCAGGTCCTCGGCAACCACGAGATCGCTCACCTCGCCGCATTCGGCGAGGCCGATCTCTTCCAGACGCTCGGCAATCTGTTCGCGGTCCACCCGTTCGCCATCGTCGTCGCCGACGGAGCGCCTGCCGATGTCCGCATGCTGAAGGCGGCCGAAGCCTCGGGCACGGCGGTGTTCGCCACCGATATGCCCGGTGCGCAGGTCATCGACCGGCTGCGTCGCTATCTCGCCAAGGCGCTCGCGGAGACCACGCAGTGCCACGGAGTATGCATGGACGTGCTCGGGCTCGGCGTGCTCATCACGGGTGATTCTGGCGCCGGGAAAAGCGAGCTCGCGCTGGAACTGATCAGCCGCGGCCACGGGCTCGTTGCGGACGATGTCGTCGACGTCTCGCGCATCGCGGTGTCGACGCTCGAATGCCGTTGCCCGCCGCTGTTGAAGGATTTTCTGGAAGTTCGCGGCCTGGGCGTGCTCAACATCCGCACGATATTCGGCGAGACCGCGGTGCGCCCGAAGATGAACTTGCGGCTGATCGTGCACCTCGATCGCCAGGGAACGAACGAGTCGGAGCGACTGCCGCTGCACGAACAGTCGGAAGATATCCTGGGCGTGATCGTCCGGAAAGTCGTCATTCCGGTTGCTGCGGGTCGCAACCTCGCCGTGCTGCTCGAGGCCGCCGTGCGCAACTACATTCTGCAGCTTCGCGGCATTCACTCGACGGCCGAATTCATGCAGAGGCAGCAGGCGGAGATGAAGAAGAGTTGAAACGGACGACATGCGTCGCCGTTTCAACCTTCGCGCGTTCGAGCCGACCTACCGGCGGCTCAACGCGCGGCAGGCAGCGGAGCGGCGGCTCAACGCGCGGCCATCTTGTCGTCCGGGGACCGGGAAGCCGGTTTTGCGCGGCTGCCGTCAATCCGCTAAGGTGTCGAAATGCAACTCGTCCTCATCAGCGGGCTTTCCGGTTCCGGGAAGAGCATCGCCCTCAATGCCCTCGAGGACAGCGGTTACTACTGCGTCGACAATCTCCCTGGGCCACTGCTCCAGCAGTCGGCGGAACTGCTCCGCAGCGCGGGCCACAAGCATGTTGCGATGAGCATCGACGCCCGCATGGGCGATTCGCTCGAGCTCGTCCCGGAATATGTCGCCGCGCTGAAAGCTCAGGGCGTGGACCTGCGTCTGCTCTTCCTCGATGCAAAAAACGATACGCTGATCAGGCGTTTTTCCGAGACGCGCAGGCGCCATCCTCTCGCCACCGGGACGCGCACGCTCGAGGAGGCTCTGACGCGCGAGCGCGAGGTTCTCGCTCCGGTGGGTGAAATCGGCTATCGGCTCGACACGACCGATTTGCTGCCGAATACGCTGCGCAACTGGATCAAGGAATGGCTCGACATCCGCACGGAAACGACGATGCTCCTGTTCGAGTCCTTCAGCTACAAGCAAGGCGTTCCCCTGGACGCGGATCTGGTGTTCGACGTGCGCTGTCTGCCCAATCCGCATTACGACCCGCGGCTGCGACCGCTTACCGGTCTCGACGCAGACGTGGTCGCGTTTCTCGAGGGGGAGCCGAAGGTCGGCACGATGCTGGGGGACATCCGGCGGTTCGTCGAGACCTGGCTCCCCGCATACGGGCAGGACAACCGCAGTTCGCTCACGGTCGCGGTCGGCTGCACCGGCGGCCGGCACCGCTCGGTGTACCTCGTCGAGCGCCTCGGCGCTCATTTTCGCAGCCTCACGCCGGTGCTGGTTCGCCATCGGCACCTCGTCCCCGCGGCATGAAGCCGACTGTCGCCGTCGCGCTGACCGGCGCTTCCGGAATGCCCTATGGCCTGAGGCTGGTGGAAACCTTGATACGCGCCGAAGCCCGGGTCTACCTCCTCTACTCGCAGGCCGCCCATGTGGTCGCGAAGCAGGAGCTGGACATCGCATTGCCGCCGCGCGCCGCCGACGCCGAGCGCATGTTCGGCGAGCGCTACTCGGCAAAGCCCGGCCAACTGCGCGTATTCGGACGCGAGGACTGGTTTGCCCCGGTCGCGTCCGGCTCCAATCCCGCCGACGCCATGGTCATCTGCCCCTGCACCATGGGCACCCTCGCCGCGGTCGCCGCGGGTCTCTCCGACAACCTCATCGAGCGCGCGGCCGACGTCACGCTGAAGGAGGGCCGCAAGCTGATTCTCGTCCCGCGCGAGACGCCGTTTTCGGCCCTGCACCTGGAAAACATGCTCAAGCTCGCGCGCGCGGGCGCGGTCATCCTCCCGGCCAATCCCGGTTTCTATCACCGCCCCAAGCGCGTCGAAGACCTGGTCGACTTCATCGTCGCGCGAATCCTCGATCACCTCGAGATCAAGCACGATTTGATGCCCCGCTGGGGCGAAGAGCGCTGAGCCGGACCCGCTCTTGGAATCGCCGCGCGTCCCGATTTTCCCGCTCAACACGGTGCTCTTTCCGGGAGGCTTGCTTCCGCTGCGGGTGTTCGAGGCGCGCTACATGGACATGACGCGCGAATGCCTCAAACGCAACGAACCCTTCGGGGTGTGCCTCATCCACCAGGGGACCGAGGTCGGCGCGCCCGCCGTGCCTGAAGAAGTCGGGTGTCTTGCGAAGATCCAGGAATGCGACATGCAGCAGCAGGGCATCCTGAACCTCAAGACCCGCGGCGGCCAGCGGTTTCGCATTCTCGAGCGTGAAACCAGCACACAGGGTCTGATCTCGGCCGGCGTAGAGTTCATAGAGCCCGACGCGAGCGTCGCCGTTCCCGAGGAGTTTTCCGCCTGCGTGCGGCTTCTGGAAATGGTCGTCCTCGACCAAGGCAAGTCCGTTTTCGCCGAACCGCACGCCTTCGACGACGCCGCGTGGGTCGGCTACCGCCTGACCGAAATCCTCCCGGTGCCCCTGGTCGCCAAGCAGAAGCTCCTCGAGCTGACCGACAGCCTCGGGCGGCTCTCCATCCTGCAGCGATTTCTCGAAAGCCGCGGTCTCGCCGCCGCCTGAAACCGGGGACAGACCCCAGTTTTCCACAGGTGCTTACGGACCGGGCCGCTGACGCTGACGGAAAACTGGGGTCTGTCCCCGGTTTTCTACAGAGAATTGAGCAGTTTTCTCACGGGCGCGGGTACCGCCGCCTGCGCTGCTTCTTCGAGGGGGAGCCAGACTTGTCCGGGCTCCGAGGCGCACGGCGATGCGCTCGCCACGCGGCACACGACCGGCGTGATATCCAGGGTGAAATGGGTGAAGCCATGCCGCAAAAGCGGCAGGCGCTTGGCGCTCGCGAGCCTCGCGCCCAGCCGGCGCCTGCAGTAATCGCGCGGATCGGCACGCGCGGAAATCTCCGGGAGACACCATAGCCCGCCCCACAATCCGACCGGCGCGCGCTTCTCCAGCAGCACTTCACCGTCGCGCAGGAGCAGCAACATCGCGGTCTTTTTGAGCGGCACCGGCTTGCGCGGACGCGGACGCGGATACGCTTCCACTTTTCCCTCCGAACGAGCCTCGCAGCTCGCCCTCAGGGGACAACGTGCGCACGCCGGCCGCGCCCGAGTGCAGACGCTTGCGCCCAGATCCATCAGCGCCTGGGTGTAACGCTCGACGTCCTTCCCGGGCACCTGCGACTCGGCGAGCTTCCACAGGCGATTCTCGACCCGTTTTTCTCCGGGGTAGCCAGGCACCGCGAAATGACGCGCGAGCACCCGCTTGACATTTCCGTCCAGGATCGCTGCGCGCTCGCCGAAAGCGAAGACCGCGATCGCTGCCGCGGTGGACCGGCCCACTCCCGGCAGCGATGCGAGCGCCTTGCTGGTGCGCGGAAACCGGCCGCCGCGCGATTCCGCCACGGTCTGCGCAGCCGCGTGCAGGTTGCGCGCCCGCGAGTAATAGCCCAGGCCGCTCCACAGCGCGAGCACCTCGTCGAGCTGCGCTCCGGCGAGCGATG
>Ga0210382_10000352_pt1 | contig 16909 bp, 20 predicted proteins | sample PLMedo_FD_155452 | JGI IMG/M metagenome (GOLD analysis project Ga0210382, IMG submission 155452) | Groundwater sediment microbial communities from an aquifer in East River, Colorado, USA - PLM0_60_coex redo | ecosystem: Environmental > Terrestrial > Soil > Riparian zone | place: USA: East... | reverse complement strand
GCTAGACGAGGATGAATTTGCTCAGTTTGGTTACCTCGGAATCAGCCTGTTCCGCCGTTTCGAGAATGTTTTCTTCCAATATCAATCAGGCATGATTGATGATGACTTCTGGACGGGGCACCGAGACAACATCTTGTGGTTCTTTCACCGACCTGGAATGCAAGTCTGGTGGAAGGATCGAAAGTTTGCTTTCAGCAAGAGCTTCCGCGAATTTCTAGACAGATCGACACCAGACGACATAACATCGCCGGAGAGTCGTCGATTGTGAGGGTCCGGCGGTCTAACTTGAGGTCGAACGGACGGGCCGCCAGCGCCGTGCCATCATTGAGCAACGCATGGGCCCGCCGTTCACCAAGACGTTGGGCATCAAGAAAGTGAAGGCTGTGGCGCTCGTGGCATGCTGCTAAATGAGCCAGAAGAGGTGCGAACCTCATGAAGAGATTCCTGGCCATCTACATCGGCACGGCAACCGCGCTCGAGAAGGCGCAGTGGAAGACGCTGGATGAGGAAAAGCGCAAATCGTTGGAGGCTTCGGGCGTCAAGGCCTGGATGGAATGGGGGATGGCCAACTCGGCCGCCATCGTCGATCAGGGAAGCTCTCTGGGGAAAACGAAGCGCGCGTCTACACAGGGAGTTGTGGATATCAAGAACAGCATGACGGGGTACGTGATCGTTCAAGCCGAGTCTCACGAAGCTGCTGTAAAGCTGTTCGAGAATCACCCACACTTCACGATCTTCCCGGGCGACTCGGTGGAGATCATGGAGTGTCTACCGCTTCCGCGGCAGTGACGCATCCCTCAGCGCATGCGAGTGAGATCAGGTCGCGGAGGCAGCTTGATGAAGTCCAATGACTGATCTTCGCTCTCTGCAAGCAGCGCTCAAGGAGCGGTATCGTAAGACGCCCGAAGCCGCCGTCATCACGCTAAAGGCAGAGGGACGTCTCGGAGAAGGAGTCACTTGCAGCCTCTCCACCGGCAAAGCACTCGTTGAGGCAGGGCTTCATCCCGCCACCGGTGGTTCCGGCGCCCAAGCTTGTTCTGGCGATATGTTGCTGGAAGCATTGGTTGCCTGCGCGGGAGTCACCTTGTCGGCCGTGGCCACCTCCCTTGGCATTCCCATTGAAGCAGGAACCTTGCGTGCCGAAGGAGATCTGGATTTCCGCGGCACACTGGGTGTGTCAAAGGATGCGCCGGTCGGTTTCAAGAACATCCGTTTGGAAATAGCTCTGCAATCCACCGCTTCGGCCGAGCAACTCGAAAAGCTTCTGGAACTCACCGAACGCTATTGCGTCGTACTCCAGACTTTGAAAGCTGCGGTGCCAGTGCGCGCGGCTTATCGCGTTTGATGCCCAACAACGCGCTCCACTCGGACGCCCCCGCTTCGCGGGGGTTCTCTCGTTCGCTTCGCTCACTCGGCGCCGGTGAGCGCGGACGTTGGGCTCCCTGAACCGCATGGTGCTAATTCGAAAGAGCGTGGAAGCAGACTCGGCGGCGATGCTGGCGATCGTCAACGCCGCCGCGCAGGCTTATCGAGGGGTGATTCCGGCCGACCGGTGGCGGGACCCCTACATGCCGTCGGATGAACTGGAGAAGGAGATTGCGGACGGCGTCGTTTTCTGGGTGGCCGAGGAAGACGGGCGTCTGTTGGCGGTTATGGGAATTCAGGACAAGGGAGAAGTCGCTCTGGTGCGCCACGCCTACGTCGCGCCAAGCGTGCAGAGGAAGGGCGTGGGGACAAGGCTCTTGCGGCATGTGCAGGACCTCGCGGGCAAACCCGTTTTGATCGGCACCTGGGCGGATGCGTCGTGGGCCATCGAGTTCTATCGGCGGAACGGATTCACGGTCGTCCCGAACTCGTACAAGGAATCCCTCCTTCGGAGATACTGGTCAATTCCGGCGAGACAGGTCGAAACGTCCGTGGTACTTGCCGATGGGCGATGGATGGAGGCCCAACAGCAATGACCCCCTTCTTTGCTTTTCTCCACCACCTCGCGGCCTTCATGCTAGTCGCTGCTTTGGCGGTCGAATTCATTCTGATCCGGAACGAGCTCACCGTCAGAACCGCCCGGAAGCTGCAGCTCGTCGATATGGTTTTCGGCATGTCGTCGGGCGTGGTGCTGGTCGTCGGCCTGCTTCGGGTCTTCTATTTCGAAAAAGGCGCGTCTTACTACTTCCACAGCGCACCTTTCATCGCCAAGCTGTCGCTCTTCGCGATCGTGGGACTGCTCTCGATCTACCCGACCGTCGAATTCCTGTCCTGGGGCAAGTCCCTGAAACAGGGACGGATGCCGGCTCTGAGCGACCGCAAGATCGCCTCGATCCGCTCCGTCATTCACTGGGAGCTGGCCGGCGTGGTCGTGATACTCCTGTGCGCCGCGCTCATGGCAAAGGGAGTCGGATATCTTGGATGACCCGGCTTTCTCATATAAGATTCAGCGTCAGGTCAAAGGAGGACGTCCATGGCAAAACTCAATATCAACGGCAAGGTACGCGACGTGCAGGTGGAGGCCGGGACGCCGCTCCTGTGGGTCATCCGCGAGCAGGTGGGCCTCACCGGCACGAAGTACGGATGCGGCGTCGCGCAGTGCGGCGCCTGCTCCGTGCACATCAACGGCGAGGTGCAGCGCTCCTGCTCCATTCAGATCAGCGCCATCAAGCCCGGCGACAGGATCGTCACCATCGAAGGACTTTCCGCGACGAGCTCGCATCCGGTGCAGAAGGCCTGGGCGGCGCTCGACGTGCCGCAATGCGGCTACTGCCAGTCGGGGCAGATCATGGCGGCCGCTGCGCTGCTCAAGAAAAATCCGAAGCCGAGCGACGCCGATATCGACGCGGCGATGACCAACATCTGCCGCTGCGGCACCTACCAGCGCGTCCGCGCGGGCGTGCACATGGCGGCTGAGATGGTAAAGAAGGCCTGAGGGGACGACCATGAAAAATACGACACGCGCAACGAATCTTTCCCGCCGCAAATTCATCGTCAGCTCGGCCGCCGCGGGCGGCGGCCTCGCGCTCGGATTCAAGCTTCCCTTTGTCGGATCGGCCGAGGCCGCGACAGCGGCGGGCACCGAGGTCAACGCCTGGGTCGTCGTCAAACCCGACAGCACCTGTGTGATCCGCATCGCGCGCTCGGAGATGGGGCAGGGCACGCTCACCGGCCTGGCGCAGCTCGTCGCCGAGGAGCTCGAGTGCGACTGGAAGAAGGTTGCAACCGAGCACGTCTTTCCGGGGCAGAACCTCGCGCGCAAGCGCGTCTGGGGAGACATGGCGACCGGCGGCAGCCGCGGCATTCGCGGCTCGCAGGACTACGTGCGCCGCGGCGGCGCGGCGGCGCGCATGATGCTGACGCAGGCGGCGGCCGACCAGTGGAAAGTGCCGGTCGGCGAGGTCACCGTGGCCGACGGGGTCATCACGCACGCGGCTTCCAAGCGCTCAAGCAGTTATGGAAGGCTCGCCGTAGCCGCGGCGAAGCTCACGCCGCCCGATCCGAAGACAATCAAGCTCAAGGACCCGAAGGACTGGAAGGTCGCCGGCAAGCCGATGAAGCGCCTGGACACTGCCGACAAGCTGAACGGCAGCAAGGTCTATGCGATCGATATCAAGCTGCCCGGCATGCTGAACGCCGCGGTCAAGGCCTGCCCGGTGCACGGCGGCAAGCTGGTGAGCTACGACGAGGCCAAAGTCGCGAAGATGCCCGGCGTGCGCCGCGTCGTCAAGGTGAACGACGGCGCCGTCGCGGTCGTCGCCGACACCTGGTGGCGGGCGAAGACCGCGCTCGAAGCCCTGCCCATCGTCTGGGACGAAGGCGCGAACGCCGCGCAATCGAGCGCGATCATCGCCGAGCGCCTGAAGGAAGGCCTGACCGCGGACGACGCCTTTGCCGACACCAAGATCGGCGACGCGCTCAAGGTGATCGCGGGCGCACCGAAAAAAGTCGAGGCGGTCTACAGCACGCCCTTCCTCTCGCACGCGACGATGGAGCCGATGAACTGCACCGCCAAGGTCACGGCGGACAAGGTCGAAGTGTGGACTGCGACCCAGAGCGCCGAGGGCTCGCTCGCCGCGGCCTGCGAGGAAGCGGGGCTACCGCTCGCCGCGGGCGAAGTGCACAAGCTCGACCTCGGCGGCGGATTCGGCCGCCGCGGCGGCACGCAGGACTACACGCGCCAGGCGGTCGCCATCGCGAAGCAATTCCCCGGTGTCCCAGTGAAGCTCATCTGGAGCCGCGAGGAGGATCAGGCGCACGACTTCTACCGGCCGATTTCGCAGTGCAAGCTGAGCGCGGGCCTGGACGAAAGCGGCAAGCTCCTCGGAATGCACGTCCGCGTTTCCGGGCAGTCGATCAACGCCTGGCTGAATCCGGGTGCGATCAAGGAAGGCAAGGATGTGCGCCAGCTGCAGGGCCTGTGGAAGGAGCCCGGCGACGCGCAGTTCGGCTACACCGTGCCCAACCTGCAGATCGAGTACGCGATGCGCAACACGCACGTGCCGGTGGGCCCGTGGCGCGGGGTGAACACCAACCAGAACGGCGTGTACCTGGAATGCTTCATGGAGGAAGTGGCGCGCGCGTCCGGCAAGGATTCGCTTGAATTCCGCCGCGAGCTCATGAGTAACCATCCGAAGCACCTCGCGGTGTTGAACGCTGCTGCCGAGAAGGGCAACTGGGGCAAGCCCCTGCCTGCGGACGTGCATCGCGGCATCGCGCAGTTCATGGGCTACGGCAGCTACTCGGCGGCGACCGCCGAGGTCTCGGTGAGCGCCGACGGCAAGGTAAAGGTTCATCGCATGGTGCTCGCGCTCAATTGCGGTCATGCGGTGAACCCCGATCAGATCGCGGCGCAGGTCGAAGGCTCGGTCGTGTACGGCTTGAGCGCGGCGCTCTACGGCGAGTGCACGGTGCAGAACGGGCGCATGGTGGAGCTCAACTTCCACACCTACCCGCTCCTGCGTCTCGCCGAAATGCCGAAAGTCGAGACGGTGATCGTGCCGACCCAAGATTTCTGGGGCGGAGTCGGTGAGCCGACGATCTGCGTGGTGACGCCCGCAGTGCTCAACGCGATCTTCGCTGCGACAGGGAAGCCGGTGCGGAGTCTGCCGCTGAAGAACGTCAAGCTCGTGTAGCGGGGCGCGGGTCAACCCGGGAACAGCGCGCGGATCTTGCGCGCGTCGGGGCGCGTCACCACGCCCTTTTCCGTGACGAGACCGTTCACCAGCTCCGCCGGCGTGATATCGAAGGCCGGGTTGGCGACGCTGACGCCCTCCGGCGCCCAGCGCACGCCGGCGTAGCCGGTGACTTCGGAGGCGCTGCGCTCCTCGATGGGGATTGCGCTTCCGTCTGTCACGGAGATATCGATGCTGGACAGCGGCGCCGCGACGTAAAAGGGAATGCGGTGGCGCTGGGCGAGCACGGCAAGCGTATAAGTGCCGATCTTGTTGGCCACGTCCCCGTTCGCGGCGATGCGGTCGGCGCCGACGAGCACGAGGTCGATCTTGCCGAGGCTCATCAGGTGCCCGGCCGTATTGTCGGTGATGAGCGTGACGGGAATCTTCTCCTGGATCATTTCCCATGCGGTGAGGCGCGCGCCCTGGAGATAGGGACGGGTCTCGCTCGCGATCACCGAGACGCGCTTGCCCGCGTCGCGCGCCGAGCGGATGACACCGAGCGCCGTGCCATGGCCGGCCGTGGCGAGAGCCCCGGTGTTGCAGTGGGTGAGGACGCGCGCTCCGTCGGGCACCAGAGCCGCGCCGGCGCGCCCGATGGCGCGGTTGGCTTCCACATCGGCTACAAAGAGAGCAAGCGCCGCCTCGGCCAGCTTTGCCGCCGCAGACTTCGGATCGTGTTTCGCGGCGAGCGCGCCACGCATGCGCTCGAGCGCCCAGAACAGGTTCACCGCAGTCGGTCGGCTCGCCGCCAGCGTCTTGAACGCCGCCTCCATCGCGGTTTCGAACTCGCGGGGAGGGCGATCCTGTTGCCGGCGCGCCTCCAGCGCGATGCCGAACGCCGCGGCGCAGCCGATCGCTGGAGCGCCGCGCACTACCATCGAGCGGATTGCCTCGGCAACTTCGGCCGCGTTCGTGCAGCTCACGTATTCGAGGCGAGCGGGGAGGGCGCGCTGGTCGATCAGCTCGAGCCGCGCCCCTCGCCAGCGCAGGGTCTCGACGGGTATCGCTTCAGATGACGCGTTCATTGCCGCCGTCCACGGGCACTTGCGCGCCGGTGGTCTTGGCGAAAAGCGGCCCGCACATTTCAGCCGCCAGCTCCGCGACGTCGCGGCTGCCTACTTGGGTCTTGAGCACGTTGTTGGTCTTGTATTCTTCCACCGTCATCTCATACTGCTTGGCCCGCTGGGCGAGCACCTCCTCGGTCCACAGGCCGGTATCGAACACCGCGTTCGGGTGCACGGTGTTGATGCGTATGCCGTCCGCGCCCCATTCGAGCGCAGCGATGCGCGCAAGCTGGTTCAGCGCAGCCTTCGAAGCCGAGTACGCGGACGCCCCCGGACCCGGCGCAGGAACGTTTTTCGAGCCGATGACCACAACCCGCCCGCCGCGGGGAGCGAGTTTCAGGAGCGGATGGCAGGTGCGCATCAGGAACAAGTTCGCATCGAGGTTGACGCTCATCGCCTTGCGCCACTCTTCGGTGGGCAAATCGGCGATCTTGCGGCTTGCCGGGAAAATGCCGGCGTTCAGCACGAGCATGTCGAGCCCGCCGAAGGCGAGCACCGCTTTCTCGAGGGCAGAGCGCACCTGCGTTTCGTCGGTTACGTCGCAGCTCACCCCGAGAAAATCGCCGCGGTTGTGGAGCGATGCTATCCTCGCATCCAAGTCGAGCCCGACCACCGCCGCGCCGCGCGCAAGAAACGCCGCGACCGCCGCCTTGCCGATCCCCGAAGCAGCGCCGGTGACGAGCGCGATCTCGCCGGAGAAAGGCAGGGCCTTGCCGCCTTTCTTGAGTTTCGCCTGCTCGAGGTCCCAGTACTCGACCTCGAAGATGTCTTTCGCGGGCAGGGCCTGGAACCCGCCGAGCGCCTCGCCGCGGAGGATGACGTCGATCGTGTGATCGTAGATTTCGGCGACGATTGCCGCATCCTTCGCCGTTTTTCCCACCGCAGCAAGACCGAAGGCGGGATCGAGCACGACGCGCGGTGCCGGATCGAGAATGGTCTTGGGCTCCTTGGCGCAGGGAGCATGCTCGTCGAAGTAGCGGCGGTACTCCTCGGCGTAACCGGCGACGTCGCTGCCCAGCATCGGCGTGCGCTTGGTGCGGATGACGTGGTCGGGCGTCGCCGGCCCTTGCTGCGAGATGCGCGCGAGCTCCGGATGCGCCGCGAAGCCGAGCGTGCGCTCGTTCGTCACGGTGCGCACGATGAGCGGCACTCCCGCGGTGTCGCAGAGCCTGCGGCGCAATCCGGCCTGCGCGGCTGCACCGGGCGCGGAACGCGTGGAAGAATTCAGAGGGATCGACCAGGCGCGCCTGGATTCGAGGTACTTTTCGGCGAGCGTCACCAGCTCGATCATGCGCTCGTAGGCCTCGCGCGCGCTCTCGCCGAAGGAGAAGATCCCGTGATTGAGCAAGACCATTCCGACCGTCTCGGGCGTGCCCTGGCGTTTGAATTCCCTCGCGCAATACCGGGCGAGATCGAAACCCGGCATGAGGTAAGGAATGACGACGCACCGCTTTCCGTACACCTCGCGGATGCGCTTGTCTCCGTCTCGGGTGTTGCTCACGGAAAGCACGGCGTCGGCATGCGTATGGTCCACGAATTTCTGGGGCATGAGACCGTGCAGGATGGTCTCGATGGACGGCGCCGGCGCCGAAGCGTCGAGCATGTGCGTGACCAGCTGATTGACCATCTCGGGGTCCGAGAGTGACGGCAATTCCGCGAGCCGCAGAACGTGCGCGAGGAGCACCGGCGAAAAGCCCTGCGGCTCGATCGTTTCCAGATCCCAGCCGCTGCCTTTGACGTAGAGGATGGTTTCCTGCTCGCCGAACAGGTTCTTCTCGCGGATCTTCACGGAGGTGTTTCCGCCACCGTGCAGCACCAGGGACCTATCGCGGCCGAGCAGCCGCGAAGTGTAGACGCGCAGGCCGAGGTCGCCTCGAAATTCCTCCGCTTCCCGATCGCTCCAGAGACTCTTCATCGCTTTCCAATTTGCCAATTATACTGATGGGAAATGCGCGCAGCGTTCACCATCCGAGTGCTGGCCTGGCCCGAAGCCTTGCCACTCGCGCGCCCGGTTCGGGAAGAGGTGTTCGTCGGGGAACAGAAGGTTCCGCGCGAGCTCGAATTGGACGAATGGGACGAGCGCTGCGAGCACGCTGTCGCGTGCAATTCCCGTGGGGACCCGATCGGAACCGCGCGGCTGCTGCCCGACGGCAGGATCGGCCGGATGGCGGTCCTCGGCGAATGGCGCAGGCGGGGGGTGGGTACCGCGCTCCTGGAGGCCCTGCTCGAGCGGGCCCGCAAGCGCTCCATGCGGCACGTTACGCTGCACGCGCAGACCCATGCGGCAGGGTTCTACCGGCGCTTCGGATTCAACGAGCGGGGAGAGGAGTTTTTGGAGGCGGAGATCCCGCACGTCGAGATGACGCTCGAGCTCCCTTCGCGAGAGTGAGCCGATAGCTGACCGTGCCGCTCACGCCGCCTGCCTCACTGTAGCTGCGCTCATGGAACTCGATCCGGCCGTCTTGGCTGAAGCACAGGGCAGTCGAGCACCGCGTTCCGTATCCGCCGACGGCAAGAATGCGGATCGCCGACAAGCGTTCCTCCAGCTCCAGGCTCACTCCGGTGCTGGGAAGCTCCCCGCCGGAGGCGCGTTCGGTATCGTTCAGGAGTCCAAACGCCGCGTCGGAGTCGAAAGCTCCGTCGAGCCGCGCCGCAAACCTTGCCTTTGCCTTCTCGACCTTGGGCCAGGGTGTGTCGAGCAGGTGGTTCGACAGGCCGTGAACGCCCGGCGCAACGCGCGTCGCACGCGCGCCGCGGTTGGAGAAGAAAAACATCGACCCGGCGTCTCCCACGAGCAGGCTGAACCCGTTGTAGTCCGCGGCGCGCTTTTCCACGAGTCGCACGTACTCCTCCGAGCTTGTCCTTCCAGTCAGGAAATCGGCGACCAGCGCTCCCCGCGAAGGGGCGCCGGTTTTCTTGTCCGCCGGATTCCGGTAGTTCGTGAGCGCAGCGAATCGCCCATCCAGGGTGATGCCGAGCCAGGTGCCACCGGCTTCGAGATCGCGCCCGGCGAGGATGTTCGGATGGTCGTCCCAGAACCCGGCCGGTGCAGCCGGGCGCCCGAAATATTCGTCGCGGTTGGCCGCGACCACCAAGCGGTAGCGAGGATGCGAACGCCAGGCGAACGCGATCAGGCACACGGCGACTAGAAGCTGCGGAAGATTTCCTGCTTCCGCGACGACCCCGGCACGAGCAGCGCCGCAAGGCCCCGGCGTTCGACCAGCTTGGCGAGCTCCGCTTCGAAACGCGCTCCGTCCTGGACGTTTTCGTAGATCTCCATCCAGGTAGTCTCATCGTCACGGCGCCGCAGGAGTCGCCCGCTGATGCCGGCGATGTCGGAGAGCTCGCGCTGCAGCTCGTGTACCGCTACGCGTGCCCGCTCCGCATTTCGCGCGGGCACGCGATAGTAGATGTAGAAGCTGAGCTTCACCCGAGGGCGTAGGGAAGGGGGAGGAAGCGAAGCACGGGTCCGCCGAGGGACTTCAGATGCACGGTCGAGGCTTCACGGCTCGCGGTCTGCACGACCGCCAGCAGGTCGTAACCTCCGTCGGGAGAGGCTTCCGCGTTGACGACGATCCCGCCGGTCTGATCGCCGAGGTCTTCGCTGTAGAGAGGGTCGCCCGCTTTGGCCTGAGCGGCGACGTTGGCGAGGAACATGCGGCGCTTGAGCTTGCCGAGGTGCTGCATGCGCGCCACCACTTCCTGCCCGGTGTAGCAGCCCTTGTTGAAGCTGACGCCCCCGAGAAGCTCGAAGTTCGCCATCTGCGGAACGAGCTGGTCCTGCGTCGCGGCAGTCACCAGGGGCACGCCGTTGCGAATGTCGAGCCACCGCCACGCATGCGCGGCCACGGGAACGAGAACATCCGCAAGCTGCTGCCGAAGCGCGATTGCGCTCGAGGGCATCAACACCAGGAGATATCTGCCGTCCTTCAGCTTGACGACCGTGCCGGTTTCGGGTCGACGCGATGCCTCGTTCGGCTCCTTCGGGAGATCGGGGAACACATCGCTCAGCGCCTGATCGGCCTTCGGCCCCGCAGCGCCTGCTATGACGATCGTGTCCGAGGCATCCGAGACCTTCACCTTTGCGCGCAGCACGAATTTCGAAATGTGCTTCTGGACGGAAGGGGCGATGTCCCGCGACAGGGCCATGTGGAAGCCGGCCTCTTCGCGCCACAGCAGGAAATTCGCGAGCATCCTGCCTTTGGGGGAGCAATAGGCGCCGTACGCGCTCGATCGCAAACCGACCTCCGCCACATCGCAAGTGAGCTGCCCCTGCAGGAAGGTTTCGGCGTCCTCGCCGCTGAAATGGAGAACGCCCAGGTGGCCGAGCAAAGCGAGTACGCTTCCCGATCGCGCTGCGACGAGATCGGGATCCGCTTGGCCTGTGGCTTCGGCAATTTGAAAGGGCATGCTCATCTGCTGATTCCGTGGTTTAACGTTTATTATACGAGCGTAGTCAAGCCCAAAGTACGTTGCTGAAATCGATGCTGTTACGACTGAAACTATTGCTCCTGCTCGCCTCGGCAGCCGCGCTCGGTTTCTGCGGTTGGTTACTCTGGTTCGCCCTTTCGCCGATCGAGCTCGGCGCGCCGACCGTGGAATTCTCGATCCGTCCGGGCAGCACGCTGCGAAGCGCAACGCGCCAGATCGTCGAAGCGGGACTGTCCATGCCGGATTGGAAGTTTGTTCTCCTCGCGCGTGCCAACGGCGCCAGTGCCGGCGTCAAGGCCGGCAGCTACCAGGTATCGGAGGGGGTGACGCCGCTCCTGCTCGTTCGCAAGATCACGCGCGGGGAATACGCGCAAGCGGAAATTCTCTTCGTCGAAGGCTGGAATTTTCGCCAGATGCGCGAGGCCTTGAATGCGCACCTCGACCTGAAGCATGATTCGGCGAGCCTCTCCGAGACGCAGATCATGGCCAAGCTCGGAGCCCCGGGGGTGCTTCCGGAGGGAATGTTCTTCCCCGATACCTACGTCTTCGCCAAGGGGGCCAGCGATCTCGCCGTTCTCGCGCGGGCGCGCAGCGCGATGAAAAAGCAGCTCGAGTCCGCGTGGGCCGGGCGTGCCCAGGGTCTGCCGATGACAGATCCGTACGAAGCGCTTATCCTCGCTTCACTCGTCGAGAAGGAGACCGGCCGCGCCAGTGACCGCACGATGATCGCGGCAGTCTTCGCCAACCGCCTGCGCCGCAAGATGAAACTGCAGACCGATCCGAGCGTGATCTACGGCATGGGCGAGAAATTCGACGGCAACCTGCGCAAAAGGGACCTCGTGACGGACACGCCCTTCAACACCTATACGCGGCTGGGTCTGCCGCCGCATCCGATCGCGATGCCGGGACTCGCGTCGCTCGCGGCGGTGATGCATCCCGCTCAGATCGACGCGCTGTATTTCGTGTCCCGTGGGGATGGGACGAGCGAATTCTCCCGAACGCTCGTCGAGCACAACCGCGCGGTCGCCAAATATCAAATTCCCGGGGCACGCCGGCGCTCGGGCCGATGAGCCGCGGCAAGTTCATCACCCTGGAAGGCATCGACGGTGCAGGAAAGAGTACGCACGTCGGCGCGATGGCCGATTTCCTGCGCGGGCGCGGAAAGCACATCGTAGTCACGCGCGAGCCGGGCGGTACGCCGCTGGGCGAGAACTTGCGCGCGCTCCTGCTCTCCCAGACGATGGATATCGATACCGAGGCCCTCTTGATGTTTGCTGCCCGCCGCGAGCATATCGCGCAGGTGATTGCGCCCGCGCTCGCCGCCGGGAGCTGGGTCGTTTCCGACCGCTTTACCGATGCCACCTACGCCTATCAGGGTGGAGGCGGAGGAATGGCGAAGGATCGGATCGCGGCACTCGAGCGTTGGGTCCACGGCGCACTGCAGCCCGATCTGACTCTCGTTTTCGACGTGCCGGTCGAGGTCGCGCTCGCGCGGCTTGCGAAGGACCGAGGCGATCGTTTCGAGCTCGAGAGCAAGGCCTTCTTCGAACGCGTCCGGGCTGCGTATCTCGAGCGCGCTGCGGCTGAACCTCGCCGGATGAGGGTGGTCCAGTCCGGGAGGTCCCTGCCAGAAGTTAAGAAAGATGTTGAGGATATAGTTTCAACATTATGTTAAACCATGATATTTAAATGGCAGGAGCAGCCGTGGAAGGATTGGATCCGGCTCCAGGAGCGGTTGCCTCACGCGATCCTGATTCAGAGCGGTGAGGGACTGGGCGAATTCGAATTTGCTCAAGCGTGCGCGCAATCTCTGCTGTGCGAGGGCCCGCAAACGGGCGAGCGGCCATGCGGCGCCTGCCACGCCTGCAACTGGTTTTCGCTGGGCAATCACCCGGACTTCCGGCTGGTCGTGCCCGAGAGCATGGCGCCCGAATCCCGCGAGGAGGGCGCGGAACCCGCCAAGAAGCGCAGCGAGCAGGTCCGCATCGAGCAGGTGCGCGAGCTCGCCGGCTTCCTTGCAATCGGAACGCATCGGGGAGGTCTGCGGATCATCCTGGTCTATCCTGCAGAAGCAATGAACGCGAACACGCAAAATGCGCTGCTGAAAAACCTCGAGGAGCCTCCGCCTGCCACGGTTTTTCTTCTCGTCACCACGCAGCCCGAGCGCTTGCTCGCGACGGTGCGAAGCCGCTGTCTGCGGTTTGCGTTGCCGTTCCCGCCGTCGGAGCCGGTCCTGCGCTGGCTGAAGGAGCAGGGCTTGAGGCAACCCGAGGTGACACTGGCGGGCGCCGGAGGTGCTCCGCTTGCCGCGCTCAAAGCCGCCGACACGGACGCCGATCGCCTGCACTTCATCGAGAATCTTGGAAATCCAGGCTTCGACCCGATCGCTCTCGCCGAAACGGTTCTGCGCGTTCCGCTGTGGGACCTGGTTGGATGGCTGCAGCGATGGAGCTACGATCTGTTGCTCGCCCGAGTCGCGGGCCGGGTGCGGTATGGCCTGAACCAGGAACGAGTGATTTCAGATACGGCACGTCACTGCGACGCCGCGGAGATCGCCGCTTACCTGCGCCGCCTGGCGCAGGCCCGGGCGCTCGCGCGGCACCCGCTCAACGCCAAGCTCTTTGTCGAGGACCTCCTGCTGCAATATCAGCGGCTGGTCGCCCGGCCGTGAACGGGAAAGCGGACCCGGCGTCGCCCGCGACTGCGGACTTTCCCGGATGGGTCGATTCGCACTGTCATCTGGATTTTCCGGAATTCGACGGCAAGATGGACGAATTGCGGACGGAGATGCGCGCGAACGGAGTGACGCACGCGCTGTGCATCAGCGTCAATCTCGCCGGGTTTCCCAAGGTGCTGGCGCTCGCCGAGGCTTACGATAATTTCTTCGCGACCGTCGGCGTGCATCCGGACCATGAGGATCGCACTGAGCTGGATCCGGCGCGGTTGGTCGAGCTCGCACGCCACCCGCGGATCGTTGCGATCGGCGAGACCGGGCTCGATTACTACCGCCTGAGCGGTGATCTCGCGTGGCAGCGCGAGCGCTTTCGAGCCCACATACGCGCCGCGCGCGAATGCGGCAAACCGCTCGTCATCCATACGCGCCAAGCTGCCGAGGACACGCTGACCGTCATGCGGGAAGAGGGCGCGGCCGAAGTAGGGGGGGTGATGCACTGTTTCACCGAGTCTCGGGCGATGGCCGAGGCGGTGATCGCTCTGGGGTTCCATATCTCGTTCTCGGGAATCGTGACCTTCAAGAACGCCGGAGCCTTGAAAGACGTGGCCCGATGGGTGCCGCTCGAGCGCTTGCTGGTCGAAACCGACTCGCCTTACCTCGCTCCGGTTCCTCATCGGGGAAAAACCAATCGGCCGGGTCTAGTCCGATTTGTCGCAGAGGAAGTGGCGCGCCTCCGCGGTATCTCGTTCGAGGAGCTGGCCCGAGCGACCACGGGTAACTTCTTCAGTCTCTTCGATACAGCGAAGAGGGGGAGGACCTGAGGTTTCTTTTGAGACTGAGACTGAATTTGACATAATATACATATGCGACAATTGCCGTAGCCAGATCAGGGACGCTGCCTCGCCTCCATGCGCTTCTTGAGTTCTTCGGCCAGCATCGGATCGAGCTTTTCCAACCGCCCGAGGACAACCGCGACTTCATCCCGCTCTCCAAGCCGAACATGGGCGGCGCCCAGTTCAAACCAGGCGCGGGCGAATTCCGGTTCCAGCCGCGCGGCCTCCCGATACGCAGAGATCGCGCGGTCGAGCCGATTCGCATCGCGATACGCTTCTCCCAGAAGGAAGAACGTTGCAAAGGAGGTTCGGCCGATGGCGCTTGCACTCTCCAGGGTGCGAACCGCCTGACGCGGCTGCCCTGCCTGGCGCTGCGACTCCCCAAGGAGGTTCCAGGCCCCGATGTCCTCCGGGTTGCGTTGAATGACCCTCGAAAGTGCCGAGGCCGCCTTCGGATAATCGCCACGGCGTATCCAGGCATAGGCGGCGATCACCCCCCAGTCGGAGCCTTCGGGATCCCGGCGCTGCCGCTCCTCGGCATAGCGCAATAGCCCGTCCCAATCCCGTTTCTGGTTGAGCTCGGCGATTCGCTCCCGCTCATCGAGGCTGTCACCGCGCCCGACGAGGGCCGACGCGAGCAGCGGGTCCACCGTGAGCGGCGGGGATTCCATGCTGAAAGCGGAGCCCCGGGGTGGAGTGCAGCCGCAGAGCGCAACACAAGTCGCGAAGGCCGCTGCGAACGCCTGAAGGCCGGAATCAGACCTTGTTTTGATAGACGTAGGCCTGCTGCTTGACGCTCGATTCCCGGGTGCGCTTCAGCTCCTCGGGGTCGAGCTTTCGATCCCACCACAGAGCTCGTCCCTTTTTTTGCTCCTGGACGATGTGCGGCTTCTCCCGGAGCAGCTCGCGGATCATTCGGGTGATATCGGATTCGTAGGGCCGAGCCATGGGTTGCGGATTATACGCCCCTTGCCAAGCGGGCAAAGACTGTATATAAATACAGATACGGAGGCTCTATGATCGAAGAACTCACCCCCAAGCAGCAGAAAATCCTCAACTTCGTCCGCAAAGCCATCCAGAAGACCGGCTTCCCGCCCACCCGGATCGAGATCTCGAACGCATTCCGCTACAGCTCGCCCAACGCCGCCGAAGAGCATCTGCGCATGCTGGAGAGGAAAGGCGCGATCGAGCTGACTCCGGGCGCCTCGCGCGGCATCCGCCTCACCGAGGGCCTCGGGCTGCCGCTCATCGGCCGCGTCGCCGCAGGCAGCCCCATCCTCGCGGAGGAGCATGTCGAGCGGCGCTGCCAGGTCGATCCCGCCTTGTTCCAGCCGCGCGCCGACTACCTGCTGAAAGTCCGCGGGATGAGCATGCGCGATGCCGGCATTCTCGACGGCGACCTGCTCGCCGTGCACCGCACGCGCGAGGCGCGCTCTGGACAAATCGTGGTGGCGCGGGTGCACGACGAGGTCACCGTGAAGCGCCTGCGCCGCCGCGGCAACACCGTCGAACTGCTCCCTGAGAATCCCGAATTCAAGACCCTTGTCGTCGATCTGCGCGAGGACGATTTTGCAATCGAAGGCCTCGGCGTCGGCGTGATCCGCAGGCCTCTTTGACGCCCGCTTTCCCGCTGGCCGCGCTCCATGGCGAGCATGCCTATCTCTTTCGCCGCCCTGCTCGATCGCCCCGACATCTGGCGCGGCCAGGCCTTGAGCCGGGCCGGCGCGCCGACCCTTCCATGTGGATTTCCCGGGTTTGACGCCGAGCTTCCCGGCGGAGGCTGGCCTGCCGGAGCGCTGACCGAGATCCTGCCTGCGCACGAAGGCATCGGCGAGCTGCGCCTGCTTGGACCTGTGCTTGCCGGACTGTCCAAGCGTGGATTGCGGCTCGTCTGGATCGCTCCGCCTCACCTGCCCTACGCGCCGGCGCTCGCCGCTGCGGGAATCGATATCGCGAACCTCGTCGTTGTGCGCGCTGCCTCGCCGAAAGAAACGCTCTGGGCGACCGAGCAGGCGCTTGCCTCGAACGCCTGCGGCGCGGTGCTCGCCTGGCCTCGAGGCGCGAAATACGCGGAGCTGAGGCGCCTTCAAATCGCCGCCGAAGGCGGTCGCGCACCCGCTTTTCTGTTCCGGGTGCCGGAAGCTGCGAGCGAGTCTTCTCCCGCCCCACTGCGGATCGCGCTCGGCACGAGCGACGGCGGCCTCGCGGTACGCGTGCTCAAGCGCCGCGGTGCCCCCCTCGCTCAGCCCATCCTGCTGCCGTCGATGCCGCCCGCCGTGCGCGGCAAAAGCCATCATGTGGATCGCCATCCGGTTGCCTCAGCTGCCGCTCGAGATTTTTCTGCGCGGCTCGTCCACGCCTGAGCCTTTCGCGGTCGAAGAGCAGCACTGCGTTTTTGTCTGCGACCGCAAGGCATTCGCGCGCGGCGTTCGCGTCGGCATGGCCGTAGCCGCGGCACTCGCTCTCGCGCCGCGGTTGCGCGTTGCGCCGCGCGACCCTGCGACGGAAACCGAAGCGCTGCTAGGCGTGGCCGGGTGGGCGGCGCAATTCACACCAGGCGTGGTGCTAGAATTTCCCGATGGCGTGCTGCTCGAAGTCTCGGGCAGCCTGAAGCTCTTCGGCGGCCTGGAATCGCTTCTCGAGCGCCTGCGCCGGGGGTTGGCAGAAATGGGCTGGAGCTCTGTGCTCGCGGGGGCCCCCACGCCGCGCGCGGCTTTCTGGTTCGCCTTGGTCGAAAAGCAGAAA
>Ga0210382_10000351_pt1 | contig 16991 bp, 14 predicted proteins | sample PLMedo_FD_155452 | JGI IMG/M metagenome (GOLD analysis project Ga0210382, IMG submission 155452) | Groundwater sediment microbial communities from an aquifer in East River, Colorado, USA - PLM0_60_coex redo | ecosystem: Environmental > Terrestrial > Soil > Riparian zone | place: USA: East... | reverse complement strand
ACACGGTTCCAATTTTTTGCAAACCGCTCTCATTCGACCATATAATCCCCGCCAGCGTCAATCGCGAGGCGCGCGGAGGACGAACCGATGCGGTGGAAGGACTCGATCATCCTGCTTCAGGCGCTGGCTCTGGGCGCTGCCTGTGTTGCGCTCGCGAGCGCGCAATCCCCGGAAAAAAATCAGGCGCTCTACCTCTACGAGGGTGCCGACCGCGCGCAGCGACTGGCCGACCGGGCCCGGCAGGAAGGCGCGCTGGTGGTCTATACGTCGCTCGCGACCTCGGAATCGGTGCCGCTCACCCAGGCGTTCGAAAAAAAGTACGGCGTCAAGGTCCAGCTGTGGCGCTCGCTCAGCGACCAGGTTGTCAGGCGCGCCTTGAACGAAGCTAAGGCGCGCCGTCACGTCGTCGATGTCATCGAAACCAACGGCCCGGAGCTGGAGGCGCTCGCGCGCGAGCGGGTCTTGGGCCGGTTTTTCAGCCCTCATATCGCAGACATTCCCCCCTGGGGCGTGCCCGCGCACCGCATGTGGATCTCGGACCGCGTCGATTTCTTCGTCGTGGCGTTCAATACGTCGAAGGTGCGCCGCGAGGAGCTTCCGGCGACCTACGAAGGCTTCCTCGACCCCAAGTGGAAAGGGCGGATCGGGCTCGAAGCGACCGATCAGGAATGGCTCGCCGGACTCGCCAAGTACTGGGGCGAGAAGCGCGCCCTTGATTTCTTTCGCGGGCTGGTCGCGATGAAGCCCGACGTGCGCAAGGGGCACGTGCTGCTGTCCGAGATGGTCGCAGCCGGCGAGGTGCCCGTCAGCCTCACCAATTACGCTTCCAACGCCGATTCGATGAAGCGAAGGGCGAAGCCGATCGACTGGAAGCCCGTCCAGCCGGTGATCGGCAGACCGCAGGCGATCGGGCTCGCGGCGAACGCTCCCCACCCGAACGCGGCGCTGCTCTTCGCCGATTTCGTGCTGTCCCCGGAAGGCCAGCAGCTTTTCTATTCCATGGGGCGGTATCCGTCGAGCCGAAAGGCGGCAAGCGTTCGGGTGGCGTTTCCCTACCTGATGCTCGACCCCATCGCTCTGATCGACGAAGACGAAAAGTGGCTCAAGTTGTGGAACGAGCTCGTCACGGTCAAATAGGATGATTTCGTCCCTGCCGCACGACCTCGCCGGCCTGGTGCTGATGGTGTTCCTCCTGGGCCTTCGGCACGGAATGGATCCGGACCACCTGGCGACGGTCGACGGCCTCGCGCGCCACAACGCTCAAGACCGGCCGCGCGTCGCGCGCTGGTCCGGGTGCTTCTTCTCTCTGGGCCATGGCGCCATCGTCACGCTGGTCGCCGCTTTTGTCGCTGCCACCTTGCACGACGGCGCAGCGCCGCAATGGCTGGAGCGGCTCGGCGCATGGATTTCCATCGTGTTTCTCCTCGGGCTGGGAATCGTGAATGTCGTCGCGGTTTTCCGCACCCCCGCAGACCGCGTGGTGCGCCTGGCGGGGTTCAAGGGGCGTTGGGTGGGACGAATCGCCGAAACCAGTCATCCCGCCGTCATCGCGGTGATCGGCGCGGCGTTTGCGATTTCCTTCGACACGGTAAGCCAGGCCGCACTTTTTTCGCTGACCGCCGTGCATCTGGCCGGTTGGCCGCTTTCGATCGCGCTCGGGCTCGTGTTTACGCTGGGAATGATGGCCACCGACGGCTTGAATGGCGCATGGGTGGCGCGCATGATCGCGCGGGCAGACCGGCGCGCTCGCGTGGCCTCGCGCGTGATGGGCCTTGCGATCGCGATGCTCGGCATCGGAATTGCGTGCCTCGGGATGGCGCGGCTCCTTTCAGCGCAGGCCGCGGCGGTGCTTGCGGGGGCCGAGCTCCCGATGGGATTCGGCGTCGCGATCATCGCGGCCACGAGTTTCGCCGTGGCAATGCGGCTGGCGCGCCCGACGGCCGCTTGAGAGCGTCCGCGATGGAACGAAAAGTCAATTCTGCAAAATCCCGGACCCGGTTGTCGTCGGTGGCGAATTCCTTGCGGCTCATCAAGGCGTTTTCCGAAGACGAGTACGAGATCGGCATCAGCGATCTCGCCAAGCGGCTCGGACTGGCGAAGAGCACCGTTCACCGGCTCGCCTCGACGCTGCTGGAGGAGGGAATCCTCGAGCAGAACTCCGGCGACGGCAAATACCATCTCGGACTCGCGCTGTTCGAGCTGGGGGCGATGGTGCGCCGGAAGATGGATTTCACCATGGAAGCGCGGCCCTTCCTGCGCACCCTCATGGAGAAAACCGGCGAAACCGTGCATCTAGCGATTCTCGATCACGATTCGATTCTGTACATCATCACCCACGAGAGCAAGCAGGCGCTGCGCATGGGTTCCAAGGTCGGTACGCGGGCCCCCGTGCACTCGACGGCGGTGGGGAAGACCCTGCTCGCTTTTCAGTCCGACGAAGAGCTCGAGCGCATCTTCGCGCGCGGCCTTCCGCAAAGCACTCCCAACACGATCACCGATCCCAAGGCATTGCGCCGCGAGCTGGCGACGGTGCGGGCGCGCAACTACGCGGTCGACGACGAGGAGAGCGAGATCGGACTTCGCGCCATCGCGGCGCCGATTCGCATCGACTCCGGCAACGTGGTTGCAGCGATCAGCATCGCCGGCCCTGTGCATCGCATGGCGAGAAAAGCCCTGCTGGGCTGGGTGCGCGAGCTGGTGGACGCCGCCGAGGCGGTTTCGCAGCGGCTCGGCTGGCAGCCGTCGCGCGCGGAGGCGCTGCCCAAACGGGCTTGATCGCACCGGGCCGGGCTCAAATCCCCAGCCGCTGCCAGATCGTCGAGGTGAGCCCCGCCTGGTTCATGGTGTAGAAATGCAGGCCGGGCGCTCCGCCTGAGAGCAGCCGGTCGCACAGGTCGGTCACCACGTCGAGGCCCAGGCTTCGAATCGAGGCGACATCGTCGCCGAGACTCTGCATCTTCAGGCGTAGCCAGCGCGGAATCTCGGCGCCGCAGGTGTCAGAGAAGCGGGCAAGCTGCGAGAAATTCCCGATCGGCATGATTCCCGGGACGATGGGCAGGTCGATGCCGAGCGCTTCGCAGTCGTCGACGAAGCGCAAATAGGAATCGATGTTGTAGAAATACTGCGTGATCGCCGCGTCTGCGCCCGCGTCGATCTTGCGCTTGAAATTCCGCAGGTCATCATGCGGGCTGCGCGCCTGGGGATGGAACTCCGGATAGCACGCGACTTCGATGTGGAAGTGATCGCCGGTTCGTTCGCGGATGAAAGCCACCAGCTCGCTCGCGTAGCGAAGCTCCCCGGCGCTTGCGGCGCCGGAAGGCAGGTCCCCGCGCAGGGCGACGATGTGATCGATGCCTTTCGACTTGTAGAGCTCGAGCGTCGCGGCGATGTCGGCGCGCGTTGCGCCTATGCAGGAGATATGGGGCGCCGCGCGGTGTCCGCCGGCCTGGATTTCAAGGACGGTCTCCAGGGTGCGGTCCCGCGTCGAGCCGCCCGCGCCGTAGGTGCAGGAGAAGAACCGGGGTTTCAACTGCGCGAGCTGCTTCCAGGTGGCGCGCAGCTTCTCCATCCCTTCCGGGGTCTTGGGCGGGAAGAACTCGAAGCTGAAGCTGCGCGGGCGTTTTTTTTGCGATTCCATGTCACGGCTCGTAGGCGAGATTCGGCGCAAGCCAGCGCTCGGTCTGCTCCAGCGCCAGGGCCTTGCGCCGGGCGTAGTCGGCAGCCTGATCCTCGCCGATCTTGTCTACCGCGAAATACTGGGCCTCCGGATGCGAGAGATAGAAGCCGCTCACGCTCGAGGCGGGGAGCATGGCATACGATTCCGTGAGCGTGATGCCGGCCTCGGGAGCGGACAACAGTTCGAACAACGCTCCCTTCTCCGTATGGTCGGGACAGGCCGGATAGCCGGGGGCGGGGCGGATACCCCGGTATTTCTCGGCGATCAGCTCGGTGCTCGAGAGTTTCTCGTCCGCGGCGTAGCCCCAGTACTCCTTCCGCACGCGTTCGTGCAGGAGCTCCGTAAAGGCTTCGGCGAGCCGGTCGGCGAGGGCCTTGAGCATGATGGCGTTGTAATCGTCGTGCTTCGCCTCGAACGCCCTGACCCCGGCGTCGACCCCGATTCCTGTGGTGACTGCAAAGGCGCCGACGTAGTCGGGGACTCCCGAGTCCCGGGGCGCGACGAAGTCGGCGAGGCACAGGTTCGCGCGATCGGCGGGCTTTTCGCTCTGCTGGCGCAGGCAATGCCACACCATCGCCGCCTCACGGCGCGATTCATCCGCGTAGATCTCGATGTCGTCCCCGATGCGCGCCGCAGGATACAGGCCGAACACCGCGTTGGCCCTCAAGGACTTCTCGGCGATGATCCGCTCCAGCATCGCCCGGCCCTCGGCGAACACGCCGCGCGCCGCCTCACCGACCACCGGGTCTTCCAGGATCTTCGGATAGCTTCCCGCGAGGTCCCAGGTCTGGAAGAACGGCGACCAGTCGATGTAGCGGGCGATTTCGGCGAGATCGCAGTTGCGCAGGAGCCGGCGCCCGAGGGCCCGCGGGCGCGGCGGCGCGTATGCCCGCCAGTCGATGCGATGAGCGTTGGCCCGGGCGCGGGCGATCGGCACGAGCGTCTGTCCTTTCTTTGCCGCGTGCTGCGTGCGTATCTTTTCGTAGTCTTCGCGCACGGACTGCACATAGTCGCGATTCAAGTCGTTCGAGAGCAGATTGGAGCAGACCGACACCGACCGGGACGCGTCGGGCACGTACACGATGGGGCTGGCGTAATGCGGCGCGATCTTGACCGCGGTGTGCACGCGCGACGTCGTCGCCCCACCGATGAGAAGGGGGAGGGTGAACCCCTGCCGCTGCATCTCGTGCGCGACGTGCGCCATCTCCTCCAGCGAAGGCGTGATCAGACCCGAGAGGCCGATGATGTCGGCTTTCTCGGCGAGCGCGGTGTCGAGGATCTTTTGCGCGGGAACCATGACGCCGAGGTTGATCACTTCGAAGTTGTTGCACTGGAGCACGACCGCCACGATGTTCTTTCCGATGTCGTGCACGTCGCCCTTCACGGTCGCGACCACGATCTTGCCCCTGGGCTTCAGGTCGCCCGATCTTTCCTTTTCGGCTTCGATGAAAGGGATGAGATGCGCCACCGCCTGCTTCATCACGCGCGCCGATTTCACCACCTGCGGCAGGAACATCTTGCCCGAGCCGAACAGGTCGCCGACGATGTTCATGCCGTCCATGAGCGGTCCCTCGATGACCTGGATCGGGCGCTCGTACTTCGCGCGGGCTTCCTCGGTGTCCTCGACCACCCAGTCGGCGATCCCTTTGACCAAAGCGTGCGCAAGGCGTTCTTCGACTGAGCCCTTTCGCCACTCCAGCTCGTCGGCCTGCGCCCTGTCCGGGCTCTTCACGGTGGTTGCGAATTCCACGAGCCGCTCGCCCGCATCGGGCCGCCGGTTGAGCACGACGTCCTCGGCCCGCTCGCGCAGCTCCGCGGGAATCTCCTCGTAGACGCCGAGCTGCCCGGGGTTGACGATGCCCATGGTCATGCCGGCCCGGACGGCGTGGTAGAGGAACACGGTGTGGATGGCTTCCCGCACCGCATCGTTGCCGCGGAAGGAGAACGAAACATTCGAGACGCCGCCGGAGACCTTGGCGTGCGGCAGCTCGCGCTTGATCGCGCGGGTCGCTTCGATGAAGTCCCGCCCGTAATTGTTGTGCTCCTCGATGCCGGTCGCTACCGCGAAGATGTTCGGGTCGAAAACGACATCTTCGGGCGGGAAGCCGACCTGCTCGACCAGGAGTCGGTAGCAGCGCCGGGAGATCTCGCTTTTCCGCGCGAGCGAATCGGCCTGGCCCTTCTCGTCGAAGGCCATGACGATCACCGCCGCGCCATAGCGGCGTGCGAGCCGCGCGTGCCGGAGGAATTCCTCTTCGCCCTCCTTGAGGGAGATCGAGTTGACCACGCATTTCCCCTGCACGCACTTCAGTCCTGCCTCGATCACCGACCACTTCGAGGAATCGATCATCACCGGCACGCGCGAGATGTCCGGCTCTGACCCGATGAGATGCAGGAAGGTGGTCATCGCCTTCTGGGAGTCGAGCATCGCCTCGTCCATGTTCACGTCGATCACCTGCGCACCGTTCTCGACCTGCTGGCGCGCCACGGCGAGGCCTTCCTGGTAGTCCCCGGCGAGGATCATGCGCGCAAAGGCGCGGGAACCCGAGACGTTGGTGCGTTCGCCGACGTTGACGAACAGCGATTCGTCGCCGATATTCAGGGGTTCGAGACCCGAAAGCCGCAGCTTCTGCTCGGCGGCGGGCGGCTTGCGCGGGGGAAGGTCGCGCACCGCTGTCGCGATGGCGCGGATGTGATCGGGCGTCGTGCCGCAGCAGCCGCCGACGATGTTAAGGAAGCCGCTTTCCGCAAATTCCCGGAGCAGGCCGGACGTGTATTCCGGGGTTTCGTCGTACCCGGTCTCCGAGAGCGGGTTCGGCAATCCGGCATTGGGGTAGCAGCTGATGAAGGTGTCGGAGACGTTCGACAGCTCCTCGATGTAGGGGCGCATGAGTTTCGCGCCCAGCGCGCAGTTCAGGCCCACTGCGATCGGCTGCGAGTGGCGCAGGGAATTCCAGAAGGCTTCCGGAGTCTGGCCGGTGAGGGTGCGCCCGGACTGGTCGGTGATGGTGCCCGACACGATGACGGGGAGCCGCCGTCCGCGCTCCTCGAAGAGGGCCTCGATCGCGAAGACCGCCGCTTTGGCGTTGAGCGTGTCGAAGATGGTCTCGAGCAGGATCAGGTCGGCGCCGCCGTCCGCGAGACCCGCGAGCGCCTCGCCGTAGGCTGCAACAAGCTCGTCGAAATAGATGTTGCGGAAACCCGGATCGTTGACTTCGGGCGAGATCGACGCGGTCTTGTTGGTCGGTCCGAGCACGCCGGCGACAAAGCGCGGCTTGCCCGGGTCGCGTTCGGTGAATCGCTCCGCCGCTTCGCGAGCGAGCTTGGCCGCGGCGTGGTTCAACTCGTATACCAGGCGATCGAGCCCGTAGTCGGCCTGCGAAGGGGCGTTCGAGTTGAAGGTATTGGTCTCGATGATGTCGGCGCCCGCCTCGAGGTACTGGGCGTGGATCGCGCGAATCACCGCAGGCTGCGTCAACGAGAGGAGATCGTTGTTTCCCTTCAGTTCGCGCGCGGAGTCGACGAAGCGCCCGCCGCGGAAGTCGGTCTCCGAGAGCTTGTAGCCCTGGATGGTCGTGCCCATCGCGCCGTCCAGTATCAGGATGCGGCGTTCGAGGAGGGCGCGAAGCTCGTCGGTTCTGTCAGGCTGCATTTTGACCCGGCTAGCATCATCGGCCATGCTGGTCTATGAATCCAGTGAAAGTTCTTTTAGAATACATGAATGCAACTCATACCCACAATGGCGCCCCGGGACTGGCCGTGCTCGAAATCCGCCACCTGCGCTCCCTGATCGCCCTCGCCGAGACGGGCACCGTCTCGCGCGCCGCCGACCGGGTGCACCTCACGCAGTCGGCGCTCTCCCACCAGCTGAAGGCGCTCGAGTCGCACTACGGCGCGGCGGTGGTGAAGCGCCACGGCCAATCGGTGAAGCTCACCGAGTCGGGGCAGAGGCTGGTGACACTCGCCCGGTCGGTGATGGGCGAAGTGCAGACCGCGGAGCGCGACCTCGCGAAGCTCGCACGGACGCCCGCGCGGACACTGCGCATCGCGCTGGAATGCCATACCTGCTTCGACTGGCTGATGCCGATCATGGACGTGTTCCGCAAGGACTGGCCGGAGGTGGAGCTCGACCTCGTATCGGGATTCCATCCGAACCCGATTGCGCTGCTCACGGACGCCAAGACCGATCTGGTGATCGGGTCGGAGAACAAGCCGCGGCGCGGCATCGTCTTCCACCCCTTGTTCCGCTTCGAGGTGCTCGCCGTCCTGCCGACGGATCACCGCTTTCGCGAGAAGCGCTATCTGAGTGCCGGCGATTTTGCGCAGGAGACGCTCATCACTTACCCCGTGCCGGAGGAACGGATCGACCTGATCCGGCGTGTCCTCAAGCCGGCCGGGGTGCGCCCAAAGCGGCGAACCACGGAGCTGACGGTCGCGATCCTGCAGCTGGTCGCGAGCCGGCGCGGAGTCGCGGCATTGCCGAACTGGGGGATCAAGAACTACGTGGATTACAAATACGTGATCGCGCGAAGGATCGGCAGGAACGGGCTGTGGAGCAACTTGCACGGGGCGACCACCGCCGAAATGGCACGGCAGCCGTTTATCCGCGACTTCCTGGAAACGGCGCGGCGGGCGTGCTTCTCGCGGCTGGACGGGGTCGTCCCGGTGCAATAGCCGGGCGAATCGTCAGCGCTTCGATTCTTCCGGCAGTTTCATCCACCGGACGGGGATCGCCGTGATGTCGCCTTTGCCCAGGCCCGCGCGCGACGCCTCGTCATAGCATTCCAGCGCGGAGGAGGTGACCGGAAGCTCGGCGCCGAGCGCCTCGGCTTCCTCGACCATGGTGCGCAGGTCCTTGCGCATCGCGTCGATGTCCACGGTGATGGGCCCAACCGCCTTCCCCTGGATCGCCGCCGCGAGCGCCGGTCCGCGGTTCTTGAGGACGTTCGGGCCGCCCGAGGTGTCGGTGAAGATGTCGACGAGGCGGGCGGCGTCCAGTCCGAGCGGCCGGCACAGCGCCAGCGCCTCGCCGAAGGCCTGCCAGAAAACCAGGAGCGGCAGATTGATCGCGAGCTTCATGCTGGCTCCGGCGCCGACGGGGCCGACGTGCTCGATGCGCCGGCACATCTTCTCCAGGAGCGGTCTCGCGCGCGCGACGTCGATCGCTTCTCCGCCGACGAAACCGAAGAGTTTTCCGTCCCGCGCCGGCCCGATCGTTCCGCCGACGGGACATTCGACCATCACCGCTCCGCGCTTGCGGATGTCGGCGGCGAGCGCCCGCTCGGTTTCGGGGCGCACCGTGCTCATCTCGATGAAGAGCTTGCCGGAAACGTCGGCCGAGAGCAGCCCGCTCTTGCCGCGGTAGGCGGCGTCTATCGCGCTGGCATCGGTGAGTATGGTGATGATCGTTTCCGACGAGGAGGCGAGCTGCGACGGACTGGCCGCAACCCTGGCGCCCGCCGCGGCGAGAGCCCTGGTCTTTTCCGCGGTGCGGTTCCAGACCGCGAGCTCGTGGCCGAGACCGATCAGCCGCTCGCCTATCGCCGCTCCCATTCTCCCGGTGCCCGCGATACCGATTTTCAACTCGCCTCCTTGATCCGTTCAGTTGACACCGCGCTGCGGCGTGGGGTCAAATTGGCCCGACAACTATAACAGCTCAACGAAGCCGGAATAGCGACTGGACAACATGGCCTCGCCCAAGAGCGAGCTTCGCGACGGGATGCGCATCGACTGGGATGTCCCGATCAAGATGGACGACGGGCTCGTCCTTCGGGCGGACGTGTACCGGCCGGAGAAGGAGGGGCGCCATCCGGTCATTCTCAGCTACGGCCCGTACGCCAAGGGACTCGCATTCCAGGACGGCTATCCGAGCGCCTGGCAGCGCATGGTCGCCGAGCACCCCGACGTCGCACACGGGTCGACCAACAAGTACCAGAACTGGGAGGTCGTCGATCCGGAGAAATGGGTCCCCGACGGATATGCCTGCGTGCGCGTCGATTCGCGCGGCGCCGGACGCTCGCCGGGGCACATCGACCATTTCTCTCCCCGCGAAACGAAAGATTTCTACCAGTGCATCGAGTGGGCGGGCGTGCAGCCCTGGGCCAGCGGCAAGGTCGGCCTGAACGGGATCTCCTACTACGGAATCAACCAATGGCACGTCGCCTCGCTCGCGCCTCCGCATCTCGCCGCGATGTGCATCTGGGAGGGGGCGGCCGACTGGTACCGGGACATGACGCATCACGGCGGCATCCTCTCCACGTTCTGGGCCAACTGGTACGACATGCAGGTGAAGACGGTGCAGTACGGGCTGGGAGAGCGCGGCCCGCGCAGCCGGGTCACGGGCGAACTCGTCTGCGGAGACGAAACGCTGGCCGACCGCGAATTGCAGCGCAACCGCTGCGACTTCGGCGATGACATCCTCGCGCATCCGCTCGACGACGGCTACCACAAGGGCCGCTCGCCGGTCTGGGAAAAAATCACCGTGCCCTTGCTCTCCGCCGCCAACTGGGGAGGGCAGGGCCTGCATCCGCGCGGCAATTTCGAAGGGTTCACGCGCGCCGCATCGAAGGACAAGTGGCTCGAAGCGCACGGCATCGAGCACTGGACCCACTTCTATACGGATTACGGCGCAGGGCTGCAGAAGCGTTTCTTCGCGTACTACCTGAAGGGCGAGCAGAACGCCTGGGACCGGCAGCCGCGCGTGCAATTGCAGGTGCGCCACGTGGACCGCTTCGTCGAGCGGCATGAAAGCGAGTGGCCGATCGCGCGCACGCGCTGGACGAAGTTCCATCTCGACCCGGCCGGCCATGCGCTCGTTTCGGAATCGTCAAAGAGCGCGGCGAGCGTGAGCTACGACGCGTTCGGTGACGGGGTGACATTCATTTCAGCGCCGCTTGGGAGCGAGACCGAGATCACGGGGCCGCTCGCCGCGAGACTCTTCGTGTCTTCGTCCACGACGGATGCCGATCTATTCCTGGTGTTCCGCGTGTTCTCGCCAGATATGCGGGAAGTGGTGTTCACGGGAGCGATCGATCCCCATACGCCGGTCGCGCAAGGGTGGCTGCGCGCCTCGCATCGCAAGCTCGATACGAAACTCTCGACCGAGTACCGGCCTTACCATGCGCACGACGAGCTGCAGCCCCTGAAACCCGGCGAGGTGGCGCAGCTCGACGTCGAGCTGTGGCCGACCTCGATCGTCGTCCCGGCCGGCCACAGGGTGGCGCTGAGCGTGCGGGGAAAGGACTATGAGTGGCAGAAATCGACAGGCGCCAGGCTCTCGAACTTCAAGAACGAGTTGCGCGGCTGCGGGCCGTTCCTGCATGATGATCCGCGCGACCGCCCGGCGGCGGTCTTCGGCGGCAGGGTCACGATCCACGCCGCACCGGGACGCGAATCCTATGTCCTGGTTCCGGTCGTCCCGCCGAAACGCTGAGAGGGAGTCAGGCGATGCCGATGAAACTCTACGGGTTCTGGCGGTCTCTCGCCACCTACCGGGTGCGCGCCGCTCTCGAGCTCAAAGGGATCGAGGTCGAGCAGATCTCCATCAACCTCCTGGAGGGGAAGCAGTATTCCGGCGAATACAAGGCGGTCAACCCGCAGAGCGTGGTGCCCGCGCTCGCGATCGACGGCGGGCCGCCGCTGTTTCAATCGATGGCTATCCTCGAATATCTGGAGGAAACGTATCCCAGGCCGGCGCTGCTGCCGAAGGATCCCCGGGGCCGGGCGCGCGTGCGGGGGCTCGCGCAGATCGTCGTGAGCGACGGGCATCCCCTGGTCGTTCCGCGGATTCGCGGCTACCTCGAGCGCGAAATGCATCAGGACGAGCCGGCGCGCAACAAGTGGCTCGCGCATTGGACGCTCGAGGCGCTCAAGGCGCTCGAAGCGCATCTGGGCAAGGAAAGGGAAACGGGCAGATTCTGCCACGGCGATGCCCCGACGATCGCCGACGTCTGTCTGGTTTCCCAGGTTTTCGGGGCGAAGTTCTTCAATGTCGAGACTGCAGGCCTGCCGACGGTCGTGCGCATTTTCGGGGAATGCATGAAAATCGACGCTTTCGATCGTTCCCAGCCACTCAAACAGCCCGACGCCCCCAAGAACCCGGCTCACTGAATCGCGACAATCCAAAGGAGGGATCCCATGGCACTCACCCGCAGGCGTTTCATTCAGGCCGCCGGGCTCGGCGCCTCCGCGCTCGGCTTCCCCGCATTCGTGCGAGGGCAAAGCGGACCGATCCGCGTCGGTCTCATGACGGTGAAGACCGGCCCGCTCGCCTCGGGCGGGATCGACATGGAGCGGGCGCTCGTCCAGTACCTGAAAGAGCGCAACACCACCATGGCCGGCCGCAAGGTGGACCTGTTCGTAGGCGACTCGGGCGGAGTGCCGGCTCAAGCGCGCACCAAGATCCAGGAGCTGGTGGAGCGCGACAAGATCCACGTCATGATCGGGCCGCTGGATACCGCATCGGCCTTGGCTGCGGACGACTACATCCGGCAGGCTCAGCTGCTGACCCTCTCGGTCGCCGCGGCCGAGGACATGACGCAGCGCAAGCCCAATCCCTGGTTCACTCGCGGTACCTCGACTTCATCGCAGAGCGCTCAACCGCTCGCCGACTACTGCGCCAAGACGCTCAAGTACAGGCGCATGGTGACCATGGCCGACGACATCGCCTATGGGCACGAGATGTGCGCCGGCTTCCAGCGCGTGTTCGAGGATGCGGGCGGCAAGATCGTGCAGAAGCTGTTCTCGCCGCTCACCGTTCCCGATTACGGAACCTACATCGCGCAGCTCAAGACCAACGTGGACGGCATCTTCCTCGGCTTCGCGGGCTCGAACGGCTTCCGCTTCTTCAGGCAGTTCAACGAGTACGGCCTCCGGGGTAAGATCGCCGTGGTCGGCGGCATGACCGCCTTCGACGAGGCGGTGCTGCGCAACATGGGCGACGAGGCCCTCGGAATCGTCACCTCCTGCTGGTACTCGGCGGAGATCGAGAATGCGATCAACAAGCGCTTCGCCGCGAACTTCCGCGTCGACTGGGGCTACGATCCGGGGTTCTACGCTGCCGCGACCTACGTCGAAGCCGCGGTGCTCGACGCGACTCTGCAGGCCCTGAAAGGCAACATCGAGGACAAGCAGGCGTTCATGAAGACCGTGCGCGCGATCAAGGTCGACACCGCGCGGGGACCGGTGTCTTTCGACCGCTACGGCAACGTGGTCGGGAGCGTGTATATCCGCAAGGTCGAGCGCAGGGACGGGCGCCTCGTGAACCGCGTCATCCACACCTACCCGAACGTGAGCCAGTTCTGGACCTACAAGCCGGAGGAGTTCCTGAAGAATCCGGTGTACTCGCGCGATTGGCCGCCTGCGAAGAATCTCGAGTCGTAAGCGAGGGAGGAACACGGGGCCGGGACAACCGGCCCCTTTTTTTGTGCAGTACTGGATCATCCAGACGCTCAACAGCCTCGCCCTCGGCGGCCTGCTGTTCCTGCTCGCCGCTGGATTCTCGCTCATCTTCGGGCTGATGCGCATCGCGAATCTCACTCACGGCTCCTTGTACATGCTCGGGGCGTACGTCGGGATCTCCGTCCTGAAATACGTCCCCAATCTCTGGCTTGCGGCGATCATCGGCGGGATCGTCATGGCGGTGTTCGGCGGGCTGGTCGAGCGCCTGATCCTGCGCCCGCTTGCCGGGAACGCGCTCGGCCAGGTGCTGGTGACGCTCGGCATCTCGTTCATCATCGCCGACCTGTGCCTGATGGTCTGGGGGGGCGATCCGATCCCGGTGCCGACGCCGCCGGCGCTGCAGCAGCCCATTCTCGTCGGCGGCGTGGCGTTCCCGACCTATCGCCTGGTCGTGCTCGCCATCGCAGTCGCGACGGCGCTCGCCTTGTATCTGCTGATGGACCGGACCCGGATCGGCGCAATGATCCGCGCGGGCGTCGACGACATGCAGATGGCGCGCGCGGTCGGCATCCCGGTGTCGCGGCTCTTCACCGCCGTGTTCTGCCTGGGCGCTGCGCTCGCCGGGGCCGGGGGGATCATCGGGGGGCCGATCATGTCCGCCTATCCGGGTCTGGACGCGGACATGCTGCCGCTCGCTCTCATCGTGGTGATGCTGGGCGGCGTGGGCAGCCTGCTCGGCGCCTTCGTCGGGAGCTTCCTGATCGGCGCCATCTATACGTTCGGAACGGCCCTCCTTCCGGATCTCGCCTACGTGATCCTGTTCCTGCCGATGATCGTGGTGATCGCGTTCCGCCCCACGGGCCTCTTTGGGCGCCAATCCGTATGAAGGCAGGCTGGGTCGCGCTCGCAGCGGCGCTCCTCGGCTTTCCCCTCGTGGGCGGCGAGTACTACATCAATCTCGCCAGTCAGATTTTCATCGCCGCGATTTTCGCGGCAAGCCTCAATTTGCTGGTCGGCTACGGCGGACTGCCGTCACTGGGTCACGCTTCCTGGCTTGGACTGGCCGCGTACATCTCGGCGTGGATGTCGCTCAAGCTGGGGCTCGCGCATTGGGCCACCGCGCCGGTGGCGCTGCTCGCGACCACGCTGGTCGCATGCGCCTTCGGGTGGATTTCGCTGCGCGCAACAGGACTGGGATTCCTGATGCTGACCCTCGCCCTCTCCCAGGTGCTTTGGGGAACGGCGTACCGCTGGGTCTCGGTCACCGACGGAGACAACGGCTTGCGCGGACTGACCCGGCCCGCGCCCTTCGGCATCAGCCTGGACGACGCGGGCTCTTTCTATTATTTCGCTTTGGCGATCACGGCGGCGGCGATCGTGCTCATGGCCATATTCGTCGCGTCGCCCTTCGGCGTCGCGCTGCGCGGAACGCGCGATCAGGCGCGGCGCATGAGCGCGCTCGGGCACGACGTCTGGCTGATACGCTGGATCACCTTCGTCTACTCCGCGTTCTGGGGCGCGGTGTCGGGACTCCTGTTCGTGTACTACAACAAGTACATCCATCCCGCTTCGCTCTCGATCACGGCGTCGGCGGAAGGCCTGCTCGCGGTCATCGCCGGCGGTTCCGCCACGCTCGCCGGCCCGATCGTCGGGGCCGTGATCGTGATGATTCTGAAGAACTACGTTTCAGGCTTCATCGAGCGCTGGAACATGCTGCTGGGGTTCGTGTTCGTCTTCATCGTGATCTTCATGCCCGAGGGCGTCGTGCCGGGCGTGCGCCGCCTCTTTGGGCAGGGGATGAGGGCGTGGAGGAGCCCCCGATGACGCCGGCCTTGCAGCTTCGCGAGCTGAGGAAATCGTTCGGCGGACTGCCCGCCATGAACGGCGTTTCGCTCGAGGTGATGCCCGGAGAACGCAGGCTCATCATCGGACCGAACGGAGCGGGGAAGACGACGCTGTTCAATCTGATCACGGGGGATTTGCGCCGCGATTCCGGCGCGATCCGCTTGTTCGGCGACGAAGTGTCGCGCATGAAGCCTCACCAACGCGCCCACCGGGGGCTCGCCCGCACCTACCAGATCATCACGCTCTTTCCCAAGGACACGCTCGAGCACAATCTCGTGCTGTCGCTGCTCGGGCTGTCGCGATCGCGCTGGAACGCATTCAGACCCCTCGCCCGGTACTCCGGGCTGAACAAAGAGGCGAGGCAGGTGCTGGGGCGGGTGGGCCTGGAGAATCTTGCGGAGCGCCTGATCGGCGCCGTTTCCTACGGGGAGAAGCGCCGCCTCGAAATCGCCATGGCGCTCGCGCAAAAGCCCAGGGTCCTGCTGCTCGACGAGCCCTTCGCGGGGCTCTCGCGCGAGGAGCGCACGGCGATGAAGGAGCTGATCGCGGGCATCCCGCGGGAAGTGACCGTGGTCATGATCGAGCACGACATGGACACCGCGCTCGATCTCGCCGAGAGAATCACCGTGCTGCACTACGGCAGCGTCATCGTCGAGGGCACCCGGGCCGAAGTCGTCGCCGACCCGAAGACGCGCGAGGTCTATCTCGGTGACTGAGGCTCTGTCCCTTTCCGGCGTGGACGCGCTGTACGGTGAGAGCCACGTTTTGCACGGAGTTTCCTTCTCGTTGAACCCAGGCAGAGTGCTCGCGCTCCTCGGCCGCAATGGCGCGGGCAAGACCACCTGCATGAACGCCATCATCGGCTTCCTGCCGCCGCGCACGGGCGAGATCCGCCTGTTCGGCGAGGCGATCGGGAAGCTCTCGCCCGAGACGATCTCGCGCAGGGGCGTAGGCTTCGTGCCGCAAGGCAGACGGATCTTCCCGACCCTGAGCGTGCGTGAGAATCTGGTCGTTTCGAGGCAGAAGCGCGCGGGCGTCGCCGTCCCGTGGACGCTCGAGCGGGTGATGGAGCTCTTTCCCCGTCTGAAGGAGAGGCTGCAACAAGGAGCCGGCTCGCTTTCCGGAGGCGAGCAGCAGATGCTCGCGATCGGCCGCGCGCTCATGGGAAATCCGCGCGTGCTGCTGATGGACGAGCCTTCCGAAGGGCTTGCGCCCCTCATCGTCGCGGAGGTCGGCCGCACCCTCTTGCGCCTGAAGCAGGAAGGCCAGTCGATTCTCCTGGTCGAGCAGAACATCAAGCTCGCCCTCGACCTCGCCGATGAGGTCGTGATCCTCAACACCGGCCGGGTCGCGTTCAGCGGAAGCGCCGGCGAAATGCGAAACGACCAGGCTTTGATCACGCAGCATCTCGGAGTGTTTTGACCAATCGATCTGAAAAAAGGAACCGCTGACATGATGTTTACCTGCACGACCCTCGGCTGCACCGATCCAAGGCATGCGCATCGCTTCGCGGCCGCACGCTCCGCGGCGGCGACGCGGGCTCGCAAGCGTTCGGTCTCGAAGAAGCTCGTCCGCGACAAGAAGGGGAAGAGCGTCCGCGTCGATATCCATTGCCATTACCTGAACCGCGACGCTGCGGCGAAGCTCGCGCACTTGAACCCGTCGCAATACGAGCCTTCGGTCAAGTTTGCCAGTGCGCTCACGCGCGAAGTGAACGTCAAACAGATGCAGGACCGAGCCGCCAAGCTTTCCACGATCGAAGTGAGGCTCGAGGACATGGACCGCATGGGCATCGACATCCAGGCGGTGTCGCCGGCGCCGCAGCAGACCTACTACTGGACCGAGCCGGGGCTGGGCGCCGAGGTCTCGCGCATGGTGAACGACCGCCTCGCGGAGATCGTGGCGAAATGGCCGGACCGCTTCGTCGGCCTGGGCACGGTGCCGCTGCAGAACGTCGAGCTGGCCGTGATCGAGCTCGAGCGCTGCGTCAAGCAGCTGGACTTGCGCGGTGTCGAGATCAATCCCAATGTCGCGGGGAAGGAGCTCACCGACCCCGGCCTGAACCTCGATC
>Ga0210382_10000350_pt1 | contig 17006 bp, 15 predicted proteins | sample PLMedo_FD_155452 | JGI IMG/M metagenome (GOLD analysis project Ga0210382, IMG submission 155452) | Groundwater sediment microbial communities from an aquifer in East River, Colorado, USA - PLM0_60_coex redo | ecosystem: Environmental > Terrestrial > Soil > Riparian zone | place: USA: East... | reverse complement strand
CGGCTCTGACTGCTAGAGCAGCACCTGCCGCGACGCGAGGTGGGTGCCCACCTTGCGCTTGACCCGCTGGAGCGCGTTGTCCACGGTCTTCGTGTCGCAGTCGAGGCGCTCGCCGATCGTCTCGTAGGAGTAGCCGTCGAGGTAGAGGGAGAGCACGGAGCTCTCGAGCTCCGAGAGCACGCTCGAGAGGCACGCCACCAGGCTGTGCAGCTCCTCCGAGGAGATCACCTGGTTGACGGGGTCGTGCGCGGTCGGGCCGGGCAGGACCTCGTCGAGCGTCGGCTCGCCGTCGCCGCCCGCGGCAGGCGTCTGCGAGAACGAGACGTACTGATTGAGCGGCGTGTGCTTGTTCCGCGTCGACGTCTTGACCGCGGTGATGATCTGACGGGTGATGCAGAGCTCCGCGAAGTTGCGGAAACTCGACTCGCGATCGGTTCGATAGTCGCGGATAGCCTTGTAGAGACCGAGCAGGCCTTCCTGGATCAGGTCGTCCGCCTCTCCGCCGAGCAGGAAGTAGGACGACGCCTTGAGTCGCACGAAGCCGCGATAACGGCGGACGATCGCGTCGTAGGCGTCGGCCCGCCCCTCCTTGGCGAGGGCGACCAGGTAGTGATCATCGAGTTCAGGTTGAGGGTTAGGTTCGGCTGGGCGGGCAGAGCCGTTGAGCCGTCCCGAAGGGAGGCGCAATTCCTGCGTAGGCGTAGATAGAGCCACAGATCCTTCTCCTTGGACGAAGGGTCGTGGCGCCGTTTACCTCCCCTGAGGCGCCCGGTATGGATTGGAGAATCTCAGACTCAAGCTGAGGTTCACCCTTTATCGCGCGGTAGTTTACGGCCGCGCGGAGTTCTGTCAACCCCTTGCTTGAAATTCGTGCAACCGCCGTTGCATGGTGCATTGTCCGGGGACCGGACGTCATCCCCGCTGCCGCACTGCCTCGAAGAGGAGCGCGGTGGCGGCTGCGGAGACGTTTAGAGAGCTGACTCGACCCTGCTGCGGAAGCGAGATCAGGGCGTCGCAGGCGGCTGCTACGCGGGGGCGGATGCCCTTGCCCTCGCCGCCCAGGACCAGAACCGTGGGGCCCGAGAGGTCGGCGTCCCATGGCCGCTGGTCGGCCTTCGCGTCGGCGCCCCAGATCCAGAAACCGCCGGCCTTCGCCTCGCTGAGCCAGTCGGTGAGGTTGCGGACGCGAGCGACGTCGAGATGCTCCACCGCGCCGGCCGCCGCCTTGCAGGCGACAGCGGTCACCTCGGCCGAGCGGCGCTCGGGAATGACGACGCCGGCCGCTCCGGCGATCTCGGCCGAGCGGCAGACGGCGCCGAGGTTGCGCGGGTCCTGGACCTGGTCGAGGGCGACGAGCAGCGCATCCTCCGTCCGCAGCAACTGACCTGGGTCGGCGTAGGGATAGGGATCGACCTCGGCGACGACGCCCTGGTGGTCCGGCGAGCCGCAGAGCCGCTCCAGCTCCTCCGGCGGCGTCTCCGGCGCCCGCCAGACCCGGCGCACACGGCGCCTTCCCAGCTCCGCCTCTGCGACCGGCCGGCGACCGTAGATGATCTGGCGGCCGTCGGCCACCCTCAGCCCCTGGGGACGAGACGCGAGCCGTCGGCTGAGTCGCGAACCTCCCACCCCATCTCCGCGAGCTCGTCACGAATCGCATCGGCGCGCTCGAAGTCGCCCGCCGCCCTTGCCTCCTCGCGTTCTGCCAGCAGCACCTCGGGCGATTGAACGTCCACGGAGACAGAAAGGGCAACGTCCATCTCCATCGCCGCACCGAGCTCGACAACCTTCTCTTTCGTCAGAGAGTCGAGCCCCAAAAGCTCAAGCATCTCTCGCACCGCTGCGGGCGCCCCGGGGACCTCTTCCCTGTTCGCTTCCGCCACCAGCTCAGAGACCTCGGCGATAGCTTGGGGCGTGTTGAAGTCCTCGGCAAGCGCAGCCTTGAACGCCTCGAGACGGGACCGGGGGGAGGTCCCGGCGGAGCCCCGCTGTTGCTCCGACGGGGCCTCCCCCGGGTCCCTCCCGACTCGCTCCGACGAGCCCTCCCCCGACTCTTCCCCAACAGAGTGCTCTCGAAAGAAGTTCCGAAGCCTCTCGACCCGTGCCACGGCCTGATCCATCTGCTCGGGCCCAAAGGCCAGCGGCTGGCGATAGTGCCCCGAGATCAGGTAGGCGACCACCGCCTCGCGGCCGTAGCGATCGAGCGCCTCGGAAAGCTGGAATATGTTGCCCTCCGACTTCGACATCTTCTCCGCGTCGGTCTCGATCATCCCGTTGTGCATCCAGATTCGCGCGAAGGGCCGCCCCGCCGCCTCGGACTGGGCGATCTCGTTCTCGTGATGGGGGAAGACGAGGTCGGAGCCGCCGCCGTGGATCGCGAACGAAGGGCCCAGCTCGGCCTCGGCCATCGCCGAGCACTCGATGTGCCAGCCGGGTCGTCCGGCTCCCCATGGCGAGTCCCAGGAGGAGTCCTCGCCTTCCTTGCGCGCCTTCCAGAGCGCGAAGTCGAGGGGATCCTCCTTCAGCGGCGCCGAGCCGGCCTCCTCGCCCTGATCCATGTCCTCGGTCCGCCTGTTGGAGAGCTTTCCGTAGCCCTCAAAGCTGCGCACCCGGAAGTAGACGTCCCCTCCCGCCTCGTAGGCGTGCCCCGCCTCGACCAGATCTGAGATCAAGGCGACGATCCCCTCGATCGTCTCGGTCGCCAGCGGCTCGGCGTCCGGCCTGTCCAGCCCCAGCCGATCCGTGTCCTCGAGGTAAGCCGCGGTCATCCGCTCCGCGAACGCCTGCGACGGCTCCCCCGCCTCGCGCGCCGCCGCATAGATCTTGTCGTTGACGTCGGTGACGTTGACGACGAAGCGAACCCGATAGCCCTCAGACCTCAAGAAGCGGGCAAGCAGGGAGAAGACGACGAACGGCCGTGCGTTGCCGATATGGATGCGGCTGTACACGGTCGGGCCACACGCATAGATCCCGACCTCCCCGCCGGGGTCAACTGCCTTCAGCTCACCCGTGAGGGTGTCCTTGACCCGCACCTCGCGCATGGGCGGATGCTAGTCGGGACTAGAAGGTGCGGTAGACGGCGGCCGACGCGGCGGCTTCGCGCCGCGCCCAGGCCGGCGCCGTCTCCTCGGCCGCGGCGAGCGCTTCGCGCCGGGCCTTTTTGACGGTCGCCTTGATCTCGTCCTCAGCGGCGAGTCGCGCCCGCTCCTTGCGCTGATCCGCCTGCTTGCGGATCCGATCCGACTCCGCCTCGAGCTGGTCCTCGGCGCGGGTCCGCGCCAGATCCTCGGCCTCCCGCTCGACCTTTTCGACCAGGTTGCGGACCCGCTCTTCGGCCTCGCGGCGCACGTCCTCGGTGCCCTGCATGACGCGCTCCTCGATCTCCGCCTCGAGCCGGACCGCAACCTCATGCGCCTCGCGCGCCGCAGACTCGGCATCGGCCGCCCGCTGCTCAGCCGCCGCGACGCGCCGATCGGCCTCCAGCTGGGCCGCTTCGGCCGCCTCGCGCGCCCGCCGCTCCCCGTCTTGCTTCAGCTCGGTGACCGCCTCCTGCAGCGACTCGTCGGCATCGGATCGCGCCGCCTTCAGCTCTGCCGCGAGCTTCTCCCGCTGCCGCTCCGCTCGAAGCTGGACGTCTTCGAAAGCCTTCTCCGCGCGGTCCCTGGCCTCCTCGGCGCGAGCTGCCCTCGCCTCCGCCTCGCGCCGCTTCTCATGCTCGGCGGCGAGGCGCTCCTGCCCCTCCCTGCCGAGCTTGCGCAGCGTCGCCATCGCCCTCTCCTTCACCTCGGCGCGGACCTTTTCGGATCTCGCCTCCGCCTCGGCCACCCGCTCCTCGCTGACCCGGACCCACTCGAGCGCCTGCGCGGCGACACCGTGCATCTCCTCGGTCGCCTCGCCGACCTCTCTCAACTGGACCACGGGCTCGCTCACTCATCGGAACCTACTATGCCTCCCGGAAGGCCCGCCAATCCATCGCGCCATCCAAATCCGCAATTAGCGAGGATCGGCTGAGGCCGATTTCTTCGCCTCGCGGGCGCGCAGCTCACGCTTGAGGATCTTGCCGGTGGCGTTGCGCGGCAGCTCGTCCATGAACTCCACCTCGCGCGGGGTCTTGTAGGAGGCGAGGTTCGCCTTGACGTGCGCCTTGAGGCCCTCCTCGTCCGCCTCGGCGCCTCCGGCGACCACCACGAAGGCCTTCAAACGCTGCCCGAACTCCTCGTCCTCGACGCCGATCACCGCGACGTCGACCACGGCGTCGTGGTCGGCAAGCAGATCCTCGACCTCGCGCGGAAAGACGTTCTCCCCGCCGGAGACGATCATCTCGTCGTCGCGACCGTCGATGAACAGCCGCCCCTCTGGATCGAGATGGCCGACGTCGCCGCTGCAGAGGAGGCCGTCGATCGCCTCCTTGCCGCCGCCCCCGGTGTAGCCCTCGAAGGACATCTCGTTGCCGACGAAGATCCGCCCGACCTCGCCGCGCGGCGCCTCCCGCCCGTCCTCGTCGTAGAGCCGCACCACGGTGCCGCGGGGCGGGCGTCCGGCGGTGCCCGGCGCACCGCGAAGGTCCTCGGGGGTGGCGACGGTCGCGTAGGCGACCTCGGTCGAGCCGTAGAGGTTGTAGACGGTGTCGCCGAACCGGTCCATCCACTCGATCGCCAGCTCGCCTGGCAGCGTCGAGCCGGAGACGGAGGTTATGCGCAGCGAGGAGAGGTCGTAGGAGGCGAGCGTCTCCGCGGGCAGCTGCAGGATGCGCTGCAGCATCACCGGGACCACGCCGAGCACCTGGGCCCGGTGCTCCTGCACGGCGCGCAGCGTGCCCTCGGGGTCGAAGCGGCGCCGCAGCACGACCGTCGACGCCGTCGGCAGGCTCATGATGAAATGGAAGAAGCCCCAGGAGTGGAAGAGCGGCGCCGCAACCATCATCGTCTCGCGGCTGCGATAGGGGATCCTGTCGATCAGCGCCGCCACCGCGAGCAGCCCGTCGGGGCTGGAGCGCTGCGCCCCCTTCGGCGCCCCGGTCGTCCCCGAGGTGAGGATGACGAAGCGCGGCTTGTCGGGCGGAGGCTTCAGGTTGGACTCGTCGCCGGTTGCGATCAGCTGGTCCAGCGTCGCCTCGCTCTGCTCGGCGCCATCGCACCAGCCGATCACGCGGGAGACGCTCTCCCCGACCCCCTCGAGCAGACCGCTGAACTCCTCGTCGTAGACGAGCACCTTGGGCTTCTCGCGGCGCGTCACCTCGGCGAGCTGGGGGCCGGCGAACATCGTGTTGAGGTAGAGGGCGCTGGCGCCGAGCTTGGCGGCGGCGAGCGTCGCCTCGATGAAGCCGCGGTGGTTGCGGCACATGACGCCGACGCCGTCGCCGTAGCCGATGCCCATCTCGGCGAAGGAATGGGCGAGCGCGTTGGAGCGCCGGTGGACCCGCTCGAAGGTGAGCGAGCCGCGTTCGTCGATCAGCGCGGTTTCGTGCGGATAGTGGATCGCCGCCGTGGTGATGCCGAGCGCCGGCGAGGCGCCCCAGCGGACGTAGGCCGATCCAACCTTGATCGCTTTGTCGGGACGCTCCAGGCCGAGGATCCCCGCCTCGCGCAGCACCTTCGCCTCGAAGACGGCGTCGGCGATTGACTGGCGCGCGCTCGACGCGATAGAGCTGAGGCTTCCCATCGGATCGCGAAGCCTAGTGGCTATCCGTCCTCGATCGAAGCGACCGCGATGCAGGCGATTCCCTCACCACGGCCGATCCAGCCCATTCCCTCGTTGCTCGTCGCCTTGACGCTGACCCGCCCCGAGGTCACCTCGGCGAGAACCCGCTCCATCTCGGCGCGGTAGGGCGCCAGGCGCGGCTCCTCGCAGACCACGGTGGCGTCGACGTTGACGATCCGCCCGGAGACCGTTCCCACCACCGTGCGCAGCAGGTCGATCGAGTCGGCGTCCCGCCAGAGCGGGTCGTCGTCGGGGAAGAGCGTGCCGATGTCGCCCCGTCCCGCGGCGCCGAGCAGGGCGTCGATCACCGCGTGCGTAAGGGCGTCGGCGTCGGAGTGCCCGGCCAGCCCGCGCTCGTGCTCGATCTCGACGCCGCCCAACACCAGGCGGCGGCCCTCGGCGAAGCGGTGGCTGTCATAGCCGATTCCGACAGGCGTCATGTTTCGCGTCTCACCGCCCGATCTTTCCGCATCGCAGCGCCAAGGGGCTCGAGCCGGCGGGAGCGCCCCTCGAAGACGCAGATCTCCGACACGCCCAGCTCGCCGAGGAACTCGACCGCGCGGTCGTAGGCGAAGCCGACCTGCTCGGGAAGGTGGGCGTCGGAGGAGAGGGCGAAGGCGGCCCCGGCCTCGACGCACATCTCGGCGAAGGCGCGTGAGGGGTAGATCTCGCCTGCGGGCTTGCGCAGCCCGGCCGTCGAGACCTCGACCGCGATACCGCTCTCCGCGATCGCCTCGACCGCGGGCTCGTAGAGGAAGCGGGGGTCGCGCTCGGGCATCGGACGGGCGGCGCCCCAGACCTTGACCAGGTCCGGGTGGGCGAGGATGTCGAAGAGCCCGGAGGTCGCGCACCCGGCAAGGGCGGCGAAGTAGCGCCGCCAGACCTCATCGGGGTCTCCGCTCCCCTCCCAGACGTCCCAGCCCTCGTGGTCCACCGCCCGCTCGCCGACGAAGTGGACGGAGCCGACCACGTAATCGAAGTCCCGCGCCTCCAGCAGGATGGCGGTGCGGTCCTCTGCGCCGGGGACGAAGTCGCACTCGATCCCCAGCCTCAGCGGCGTCTCGCGCACGAACGCGCAGTAGGAGTCGAGGTCGTCGCGCGCCTGCTCCTCCCAGAAGGGGTGGCGCCAGAGGTCGAGGGCCTGCACGAAGCGGTGGACGTGCTCGGAGACGCCCAGCTCGGAGATCCCGGCATCCGCCGCCGCCGCCAGATAGCGGTCCACGTTCTCGGTCGTGAAGTAGCGCTCCGGCGGAGTGCCGTCCTCGTCCGGGCGGAGGTGAAGGTGGTAGTCGGTCAGCACGGACCCGAGCCTAAGCGACGCGAGGCGGGGATACCCTTGGCGACCCATGGTCCTGGCCTGCCTGATCGCGTCGGTCGGGATCTTCACCGGCTCCCCGATCCTGATCGTCGGGGCCATGGTCGTCGGGCCCGAGTTCGGGCCGCTCGCGGGTCTCTGCGTGGCGGCGGTGGAGCGCCGACACGGCGTCGCCCTGCGCTCGCTGACCGCGCTGGCCATCGGCTTCCCGGTGGGCATCACCGCCGCCTTCCTGTTCACCCTGATCTGCGTGGCGACGGGGCTGGTCGACGCCGACTTCAAGAGCACTGAGAACCCGCTCACGCAGTTCATCGCCGAGCCAGACGCGTTCTCCTTCATCGTTGCCGTCTTCGCCGGGGCGGCCGGGACTACTTCGCTGAGCGCTCCGCGAGCAGCAGCTCGGCCAGCTTCAGGTCGAGCGGCGTCGTCACCTTGAGGTTCCCCGGCGGAGCGGGATGGATCAGCACCCTGCCGCCGGCCGCCTCGACCAGCATCGCCTCGTCGGTGGCGGCGGCGCTTCGCTCTGGATCGCCGGACAGCGCCGCCCGCAGCGCCTCGACCCGGAAGACCTGCGGCGTCTGCGCGGCCCAAAGGCGACCGCGGTCCAGCGTCGTCTCAACAACGAACGATGCGTTGTCCATCTCAGAGATGGACAACGCATCGTTCGTTGAGGCAGCGGTCTTGATCGTGTCGGTCACCGGAGACGCGGCGATGGCGCCGTCGGCGTCGGGGTCCGCGACCAGGGTCGAGACCGTCTCTTCGACCAGCCCCGCCGTCACAAGGGGCCTCGCCGCGTCATGAATCGCGACCAGTTCGGTCTCAACCGCCTGCAGGGCGTTCGACACGGACTCGGCGCGCGTCGCGCCGCCGTCGACGACGACGAGATCGCCCCCGAGGTGGTGAACGTGCCCGGGCGGGCAGGCGACCACGATCGAGCCGACCGGCTCGCACTCGCGAAAGGCCGCGATCGACCACTCGACCATCGACTTCCCGGCGAGCGTCGCGAAGGCCTTCGGGCCGCCGGCTCCGAGCCTCTCCCCGGAGCCGGCCGCCGCGATGACCGCGGTGACGCCGGCGGAACTAGGCGGTCGCCGTGGCGGCGAAGCGCTCCTCCAGCAGCCCGTCGAGGTACTCCTCGGCGCCTTCCTCGTCCTTGTCGAGCGCGTACATGAACTCCGAGGCGAGGATCTTCTTGGCCCGCGTGTACATCTGCTTCTCGCCGGTGGAGAGGCCCTTCTCCATCTCGCGAATCGCCAGGTTGCGAACCACCTCGGCCAGCTCGAACACGTCGCCCGTCTTGATCTTCTCGCGGTTGTACTTGAAGCGCCGGTTCCAGTTCTTCGGCATCTCCGACACGTCGTCGGTGAGCACCGCCGTCACCTTCTTGATCTCTTCCTCGTCGATCACCCGCCGCAGGCCCGCAAGGCCCGCGTTCTCGCAGGGGACCATCACGGTGAGCTCGTTGTGGAGGATCTTGATCGTCAGGTACTCACGCTCCTCCCCCATCAGCTCCCGGGTCTCCTTCTTCAGCACGAGGCCGGCCCCGTGGTGGGGATAGACGACCTTGTCGCCCTCTTCGAAGTCGCAGACGTACTCGACGTCCTCCTCGAAGCTTGCCTCCATGGCCTCCTCTGCTAGCTCAGTAATCGCCTTGCTCCTTTCGATCCGTGACGGCGCCGATCGCCATCAGCTCTGTAAGTACCGGTCGACCAGATCGACCTCCTGAAGCCTCCGCAGGCCCTCGCGGATGTCCTTGGCGCGGGTCTGGCCCACTCCGTCGACAGCCTCGAGGTCTGCGTCGGAGGCCGCAAGGACCTCCTCCAGCCCACCCAGCTCCTGGATGATCTTCTGGACGACGAGCTTGGGGATGCGCGGGACGCGGCCCAGCACCCGATATCCGCGCGGCGCAACCGGGAAGTCAAGGGTGTTGAGCTTGCGGTCGTAGCCGAGCAGCTCGCCGAGACGACCGAAGTCGAGCACGTCCTGGTGGGGCATCCGCGCCAGCGACTGCAGGACAGCGGCAAGGTTCTGCTCGGAGTCCTCGACCGAGTAGTCGCGGATCAGCGCCGTCTTGTCGGCGGCCACGCCGACCATCGTCTCCTCGAGCTGCATCTCGATCAACCTGCCCTCGGTGCCCAGCTCGACGATGTAGCGCTCGACCTCGACCGCCATCCTGGTGACCAGCTCGGCCCGCTGCAGAACCGCGAGTGCGTCGTAGAGGACTCCGCCGCCCTCGAACTCGAGCACGGTGAGGCGCGACGAAATCTGGTCGAGCCGGGCGCGGTACTTGTCCAGCGTCGCCAGGCCCTGGTTCGCCTTGGCGAGGACGGCGGGGATGTCCTGGAGGATGTACTTAGTCCCCTCCACGTACAGCGAGACGACGTCGCGGCGCTGGGAGATCGCGATGACGAGGGCCTCGGTCTGTTTGGAGACGCGCTCGGCGGTGCGGTGGCGGGTGCCCGTCTCGGCGGAGAAGATCGTCGGGTCGGGCATCAGCTGCACGTTCGCCCAGACGATCTTCGTCGCCTCCAGGTTGAGCACGATCGCCCCGTCCATCTTCGCCACCTGGTAGAGCATCGCCGGCGTGTAGTCGATGTCGAGTTTGATCCCGCCGGAGAGCAGGTGCGAGATGTCGTCGGGATCGCCGACGACGATCAGCCCGCCGGTGCGGGAGTGGACGATGTTGTCGATCCCCTCACGCAGGGCGCCACCCGGCGCGACGACGTCCAGCGCCCTCAGTAGCCGGGGATCCTGCCGTTCCGAAAGCTCGTGAAGCTCATCCCCAGGAAGCGCTGACATCGCATCTTAGGATGGCAAAAACCGCTTTGGAATGCGGAGTGGGGAAATCCGTGTGGACAGGTCGGGATGAGGCTTGTCAAGGGAACCGCTCACCAAACGCCGTAAATCACGACCTCTCCGCACGGCCTGGGGTCAGGCCGCAGGCGTGCCGGCGAGATCGCTGAAGGGATCGATGCCCCAGCGCCCACCCACCTCGATCAACTCCTCGCTGAGCTCCCAACGGTCCGGGCGCTCCTCCCCCTCGTGCGCGGGGCTCGCCCCCTTCAGGGCCATGCAGCCGGTGTTGTCCCCGATCGCCCGGATCTCCGCCACGTCGGCGGCGGAGAGCCGCTGCTCGGCCGGCAGAGCGCCCAGCTCGATCCGCTTCGCCTCGATCGACCGTGCTTCCGGACCGATCTCCTGGATCAGCGTGGGGACCACGCACTCGACAGCCGGGTGGGCGAGATTCCACTGGCAGGCGAGCTGGATCGGAGTGAGGCCGACCCGCTCGCCGATCGGAGTCGCCCTGGCCAGCTTCTCGAGCCCCGCCTCGATCCAGCCGGGGGGGCGGAAGGCCCGGTGGTCGCCCTCCGCCAGCTCCATGCCGGAGTGCAGATCCCCCCAGAAGAGGCCGCCGTAGTCGACCACCCGCGTGATCACCTTGACGTCGTGGCGGACGGCGGCGTCGAGGCAGAGCTCGCCGGGCCAGGGCTCGAACGGGTTGAGGATGATCATCGCCCAGTCGATCCGGTCGCCAAAGCGCTCCAGGCAGGCGATCAAGTCGAGGGTGAAGCCATTGGCAGGCCCCGGCGCGATCCCGATCGTCTCCGTCATCCCTGCCTCGCGCAGTCCCTCCATCGCGTCCCATACCGCCTCGCTGGAGTAGCCGATCCGATCGGGGTTGTGGAGCAGCAGCAGGTCGAAGCTGTCCGCGCCGAGCCGGTCGAGGCTGAGTTTGGCGGCGATCTGCAGGTAGGAGGCGTACTCGTCGGCCCCGCGCAGCCGGGGATCGGTGAAGCGGGGAAAGCCGCGCGGCCCCTCGCGCTCACCTTCGTAGAAGTCGTGGCCGACGGCGCCGATCAGGAAGTACTCGTCCCGCTGCCTTTCCCAGAGCGCCCGCCTCAGCACCAGGTCGGCATCGCCCTCTCCGTAGACGTCGGCGGTGAGGAAGGTGTCGATCCCGTCCCCGGGCGCCAGCAGCGCCTCGAGGCGCTCCTCGCTGATCGTCTCGCCGAAGCGCAGGAACCGGCCCCCGCTCCAGGCGCCGATAGCGCTGCGGCCCGGCTCACGCACCGATGCCGCCGCCGATCAGGCTTCGCCGTCGCCGGACGGCTGCTCCGAGCCCTCGTCCGGGCCGCGCTCGTCGCCGCCGTCGTCCTTCTTCGCGCCGACGCCGACCTTCTCGGGCTCCGGCTTGGACTTGCTCTGCCGCGCCGGCTTCTTCGGCGCGATGATCGTCAACTTCAGCGGGCGGTCCTCCTCGTCCCCGGAGGGGTCGCGCTCGACCATCACGGTCGAGCCGGGAGCCATCTCGCCCTGCCTCAGCACTTCGTCGGCAAGCGGATCCTCGATGTAGCGCTGGATCGCCCGGCGCAGCGGCCGGGCTCCCATCGACGGGTCCCAGCCCTTGTCGACCAGCAGATCCTTCGCTTCGTCGGTCAGCTCCAGCTGCAGCTCGTGCTCGGCGACCTGGACGCGGACCCGGTTGATCATCAGGTCGATGATCTCCTTCACCTCGTTCTTGGCGAGCTTGTGGAAGACGATCACCTCGTCGATCCGGTTGAGGAACTCCGGCCGGAAGACTTTTTTCAGGTCGCTCATGATCCGGTTCTTCATGTCGTCGTAGGACATCCCGGTCTCGTCGGCGACGGTGAAGCCGATCGAGGTGTTCTTGGCGATCTCCGAAGCGCCGATGTTCGAGGTCATGATCACGATCGCGTTGCGGAAGTCCACGGTCCGGCCCTGGGCGTCGGTGAGCCGCCCGTCCTCGAGGATCTGCAGCAGGATGTTGAAGACGTCGGGGTGGGCCTTCTCGATCTCGTCGAGCAACAGCACCGAGTAGGGCTTACGCCGCACGGCCTCGGTGAGCTGGCCGCCCTCGTCGTAGCCGATGTAGCCTGGCGGCGAACCGACCAGGCGACTGACCGCGTGCTTCTCCATGTACTCGGACATGTCGATGCGGACCATCGCCTCCTCGTCACCGAAGAGGAACTCGGCGAGGGTGCGGCCCAGCTCGGTCTTGCCGACCCCCGAGGGGCCGAGGAAGATGAACGAGCCCGCCGGACGCTTCGGGTCCTTGATCCCGGCGCGCGAGCGGCGGATCGCCTTCGAGACGGCGGTGATCGCGACTTCCTGGCCGATCACCCGCTTGTGCAGTTCCTCCTCCATGCGGATCAGCTTCTTGGTCTCGGCCTCGGTCAGTTTGAAGACCGGGATCCCGGTCCACATCGAGACGATGTCGGCGATCTCCTCCTCGCCGACGTCGGGGCGCTCGCCGTTCTCGCCCTCGGCCCACTCGTCCTCGAGCTGGCGCTTGCGGGTCGTCAGCTGGCGCTCGGTGTCGCGCAGGTTGGCGGCCTTCTCGAACTCCTGCGCTTCGATCGCGGTCTCCTTCTCGCGCCGCGTCGTCTCGATTTCCTCCTCGAGGTCGCGGTAGACCGGGGGAGCGCTCATCGACTTGATCCGCATCCGCGAGGCGGCCTCGTCGATCAGGTCGATCGCCTTGTCGGGCAGGAAGCGGTCGGAGATGTAGCGGTCGGCGAGCTCGGCCGCGGCGGCCAGGGCATCGTCGGTGATGTTGACCCGGTGGTGCTGTTCGTAGCGCTCGCGCAGGCCCTCGAGGATCTTCACGGTGTCCTCGACCGAGGGCTGGTCGACCTTGATCTGTGCGAAGCGCCGCTCGAGGGCGGAGTCGCGCTCGAGGTACTTGCGGTACTCGTCGAGGGTCGTCGCGCCGATCGTCTGCAGCTCGCCGCGGGCCAGGGCCGGCTTCAGGATCGAGGCGGCGTCGATCGCGCCCTCGGCGGCCCCGGCGCCGACCAAGTTGTGGAGCTCGTCGATGAAGAGGATGATGTCGCCGCGCTGGGTGATCTCTTTCATCACCTTCTTGAGACGCTCCTCGAACTCGCCCCGGTACTTGGACCCGGCGACCAGCGCCGCTAGGTCGAGCGTGTAGATCTGCTTGTTCTTGAGCAGCTCCGGCACCTCGCCCTTGTTGATGCGGGCGGCGAGGCCCTCGACCACCGCGGTCTTGCCGACCCCCGGCTCGCCGAGCAGCACCGGGTTGTTCTTGGTGCGGCGGGAGAGGATTTGCATGATCCGCTCGATCTCGGTTTCGCGGCCGATCACCGGGTCGAGCTTGCCCTCCTCGGCGAGCTTGGTCAGGTTGCGACCGAACTGGTCGAGCAGCTTCGAGGACTTCTTGCCCTCCCCGGACCCGCCGCCGCCGGGGCCGCCCTGGCGGCGACCGCCGGGGCCGGAGAGCATCCGGATCACCTCGTTGCGGATCTTGTCGGAGTCGGCGTCGAAGTCGAGCAGGATACGGGCGGCGACGCCCTCGTTCTCACGCACCAGGCCGAGCAGGATGTGCTCGGTGCCGATGTAGTTGTGGCCCAGGGAGAGGGCCTCGCGCAGCGCCAGCTCCAAGACCTTCTTGGCGCGCGGCGTGAACGGGATCTGGCCGGAGGTGACCTCCTCGCCGGAGCCGACGATGCGGACGACCTGCGAGCGGACCCGCTCGGTGGTGATGTCGAGGGACTCGAGGACGCGGGCGGCGAGGCCCTCCTCCTCGCGCAGCAACCCGAGCAGGATGTGCTCGGTGCCGATGTAGTTGTGCTTCAGCGTGCGCGCCTCTTCCTGCGCGAGGACGACGACTTGGCGGGCTCTCTCAGTGAATCGCTCGAACAAAGTCCCTCTATCTACTCAACTCGGATCGCCGGAGTAAGTATCGGCGGACGCCCATCGGTTATCGGGAGGCGCCCATGTGCCCTTTAACGATACCGAGACTGCCCGTCCGGCCCCGTCAGCCAGATTGCCGCTCATTGCGGCCTTGCGGGCCCCGTTCGGCGAGATCTCAGCTGCGCATCGCGGGGAACAGCACGACCTCACGCACGCTTTCCGCCCCACTCAGCAGCATCGTCAGCCGGTCGATCCCGATGCCGACGCCGCCGGTCGGCGGCATTCCCTGTTCGAGCGCCTCGACGAAAGCCTCGTCGTAGGGCTGGGCCTCTTCGTCGCCGCGCTCCAGCTCGGCGGCCTGCGCCTCGAAGCGGCGGCGCTGCTCGTCGGGATCGTTCAGCTCGCTGAACCCGTTGGCGATCTCCATCCCGCCGGCGAACGCCTCGAAGCGCTCGACCAGGCCCTCCTCCGAGCGATGCGCCTTGGCGAACGGCGACAGCTCCACCGGGTAGTCGAGGACGAAGGTCGGCTGGACCAGCTCCGGCTCGACCGACTTGGAGAGCAGGCCGTCGACCAGCTTGCCCCAGCCCTCGCCGGGGTCCGGCTCGACTCCCATCGCCGCCGCCAGCGCCTCGCGGGTCGGATGCTCGGCGATGTCGACGCCGGTCCGCTCACGGATCGCATCGCGCAGCGTCACCCGTTTCCAGGGCGGGGCGAAATCGATCGTCACCTCGCCGCGCTTCACCTGGGTCGTGCCCAGCACCCGCTCCGCGACCTCCGCGACCATCAGCTCCACGTCGTGGGCGGTCTTCGAGTAGTCCGCGCAGGCCTCGTACCACTCGAGCATCGTGAACTCGGGGTTGTGCTTATGGGAGACGCCCTCGTTGCGAAAGTCCTTGCCCAGCTCGTAGACCCGGTCGATGCCCCCGACGACGAGGCGCTTCAGGTAGAGCTCGGTGGCGATCCGCAGGTAGAAGTCGCGGTCGAGCGCGTTGTGGTGGGTGACGAAGGGGCGGGCGAGGGCGCCGCCGTAGAGCGGCTGCAGGACCGGCGTCTCGACCTCGACGAACCCATGCTCGTCGAGCCAGCGACGGACCTCGCTGATCGTGCGGGCGCGCAGCGCGAAGAGGCGGCGGCTCTCCTCGTTTGCGATCAGGTCCAGCTCGCGGCGGCGGTAGCGAGTCTCGACGTCCTCGAGCCCGTGGAACTTGTCCGGCGGCGGTCGCAGGCTCTTCGCCAGCAGGCGCCAGTGGTCGATCGCAAGCGACAGCTCGCCGCCGCGCCTGGTCGCAAGCGCGGCGCCCTCGACGCCGACGATGTCGCCGAGGTCGAGGTCGACGAGCTGCTCGAACGCCTCGGGCCCGAGCAGGTCCTCGCGGGCATGGAGCTGGATCTGCCCGCTGCCGTCGCGGAGGTCGAGGAAGCAGGCCTTGCCGTGGCCGCGGCGGGCGACTATGCGCCCGGCGACCCGGTGGCGGGAGTCGGTCTCGAGCCCGGGAGCCAGCCCCTCGTGGGCGGCGCGCACCTCGGCGACGTCCTCGCGCTCGGCGAACTCGGGCGGAAACGGGTCGATCCCCGCCTCCCGCAGGCGCTCGAGCTTCTCCCGCCGGTCGCGAAGGACATCTGAAAGTTCCGGCTCGCTCATCGTCGCGAGCCTATTGGACGCTAGGCGGTCTCGATTTTCGTGATCTTCAGTTTCTTCTTCGGACCGCGGGGAACTTCGACGCTCACCACGTCGTTGCGCTTGTGGCCGATCAGGGCCCTGCCGATCGGCGACTCGTTGGAGAGCTTGTGCTCGAGGGGGTCCGCCTCGGTCGATCCGACGATCTGGAACTTCTGCGAGTCCCCCGTCTTCTGGTCCTTGACGTGGACGACAGAGCCGAACTTCACCTCGTCGGTGCCGAGCCCCTTCTCGTCGATCACGGTGGCGCGGCGCAGCCTCTCCTCGAGCTGGGCGATCCTACCCTCGAGCAGCGCCTGCTCGTTCTTGGCGTCGTCGTACTCGGCGTTCTCGGAGATGTCGCCGAACTCGCGCGCCTCCTTGATCCGCGTCGCGACCTCGCGCCGCTTCACGGTCGAGAGGTGATCGATCTCCTCCTTGAGCTTCTCGAGACCCTCGGGGGTGATTACGGACTGGCGACTCACTTGTCCTGACCTCGCTTTGCTTGATGGGAGGTGGGAGCAATCGCTCCCAGACCTTAAAAATGCCCGGACATGACGGCTGTCGCACCGCCATGCCGGGGCCGGAAGTCGCGGGATTATAGCGAGGGGCCCAAGCGGGCAATCAGGGTTTCCCGCGCATCGGCGAGCGACGCGATCAGCTCCCTTGCCCGGGGCAGGTCGGCGCTCCGCTGCAGCTCGTCCGCGAGCTCGGACGGAGCGTCCAGCTGGCCCACGTACCAGGGGTAGAACTTGCGCAGGTATCGCGCCGCCCGCTCCGGCCCGAGGTGCTCCTCCGCGCGGTCGATTACCCAGAGAAGCTCATCGGTGACCTCCGCCCGTGTCGGGGGCGCGGTGCGGGCGCCGGTCAGCTCTTCGAACACCCAGGGGTTGCCGAGCGCGCCGCGGGCGATCATCACCGCGCCGGCGCCGGATTCCCGGTAGGCGACGCGGGCGGCGGCGGCCGTCTTCAGCCCGCCGGAGACGATCACCGGGGCATCGACCCGCTCGACCAGCTCGCGGACGAGCGCGTAGTCGGGCCGGCCCCTATGGCCGGCGGCGGCGGCGCGCGGGTGGAAGGCGATCGCGGCGACGCCGGCCTCCTCGACCAGGCGCACCGCCAGATCCAGGCCGGAGCGGTCGCGGGGCTGCAGGCCGGAGCGCAGCTTCACCGTGACCGGCAAGCCGCTGCCCTCGGCGGCGGCGCTGGCGATCGCCAGCGCCAGCTCGGGGTCGCCGAGCAGCTCGGCGCCCGCGCCGGTGCGGCGGACCTTGCGCACCGGGCAGCCCATGTTGATGTCGATCAGGTCGGCGCCCGCCTCGGCGGCGATCGCCGCCCCCGAGCGCATCACCTCGGGGTCATGGCCGAACAGCTGCACGGAGATCGGGTGCTCGTCGGGGTGGATCCGCATCAGCTCCCGCAGAGTGCGCTCGTTGCGGTGGTGCAGGCCGAAGCTGGAGACCATCTCCGACACCGCCAGGCCCGCCCCGTGCCGCTTCGCCTGCAAGCGCACGAACCAGTTGCCGATCCCGGCCAGCGGCGCCAGCAGGACGCGGTTGGCGATCCGCACCCCGCCAATCTCGAAGGGCTCCGTCAGGTCAGGCGTTGCGCTCATGGACTAAACGTAGGCCCTTGAGAGTGAGCATCTCGTCGACATCG
>Ga0210382_10000349_pt1 | contig 17057 bp, 17 predicted proteins | sample PLMedo_FD_155452 | JGI IMG/M metagenome (GOLD analysis project Ga0210382, IMG submission 155452) | Groundwater sediment microbial communities from an aquifer in East River, Colorado, USA - PLM0_60_coex redo | ecosystem: Environmental > Terrestrial > Soil > Riparian zone | place: USA: East... | reverse complement strand
AGGGCGGTCTGCCCGAGGGCCTCGTCCGCGTCGTCCACGGCGGCGACGCGGTGGGCGACGCGCTGGCCCGCTCCAGCGTCGGCAAGGTCTTCTTCACGGGCTCGGTCGAGGTGGGCCGCAAGGTCGGCGAGGTCTGCGCCGGGAGCCTGAAGGGCTCGGTGCTGGAGCTGGGCGGCAAGGACCCGATGATCGTCTGCGCCGACGCCGACCTCGACAACGCCGTCTCCGGCGCCGTCTGGGGCGGCTTCGCCAACGCCGGCCAGACCTGCTCGGGGATCGAGCGCGCCTACGTCCTGCGCGAGGTGGCCGACCGCTTCGTCGAGGGCGTAGCCCGCGAGGCCGAGAAGCTGCGCCTCGGCGACCCGCTGCAGTGGGAGACGGAGATCGGCCCGATGACCTCAGAGGACCAGTACGAGATCGTCGTCGACCTGATCGAGGACGCGGTCGCCTCCGGCGCGACCAAGCTCTGCGGGGGGCCGACCGAGGTCCCCGGCCTCTCCGGCAAGTTCGTCGCCCCGACCGTGCTGACCGGGGTCACGCACGAGATGCGGATCATGAAGGAGGAGATCTTCGGCCCGGTGCTGCCGATCGTCGTCGTCGATAGCGAGCAGGAGGCGATCGACCTGGCAAACGACTCCGAGTTCGGCCTCGGCGCATCGGTCTGGACCAGGGACCGCCAGAAGGGCGAGCGGATCGCGCGGCGGATCGAGTCGGGGATGGTCTGGGTCAACGACCACTCCTTCAGCCACGGCGCCTGCCAGTGCGCCTGGGGCGGGGTCAAGGACTCCGGAGTGGGGCGCTCGCACTCCAAATTCGGCTTCTACGAGTGCGTCAACGTGAAGATGAACGCCTGGGAGCCGGGCCTCACCCGAGACTTCTGGTGGCACCCCTACGACCGCCCCCTGGGCGAAGCGGTCCGCGCCTCGGCGAAGCTGCTCTACGGCAAGGGCGCGACGCGGACCAGGGCGCTGCGCGAGGGCGCCGGCCCGCTGCTCGAGGTCGGCCGCCGCACCCTGCGCAAGCGGCGCGGCTGATCGGCGCGGCGGCCGTCCGAGCCGCCGTCAGATCTGGGCGAAGATGCCGACGAGCGCGGCAATGAGAACTGCGATCAAGGCGCCGCTGAACTGGAGCATCGTGCGCTGCATCGCGTCGAAGCGTGATTCCAGGGCATTGAACCGCGTGTTCATTTCCACCCGCAACCCATCGAACTTGGAGTCGAACTTTGCGTCAAACTTTGCTCTAGCTGGTTGAAGCGCCGATCGACTGTTTCGAACTTCCGATCGACCGTGTCGAAGCGCCGGTCTACGGCATCGAACCGCTGGTCGATCGAATCGAAGCGATCGTCGATCCGGTCGAAGCGCTCTTCCAATCGCTCGTCGGTCCAGTTCCTCGTCATCGTCTCCATGATGACACCGTAATGAGCTGTCTGCACGGGTGATGCGCAGAGTGCAAGAAATTCGCGGCGACTTTCGCGTCTCCGCGAATTCAGGAGGCGACGAGCTCCTCGAGCTCGAAGAGTCCCTCGGCCTCCAGCTCGCGCAGGCGCTCGTAGTCGGCTTGCAGCCGCCCCCGATCGGGGTCGACCAGGTAGATCATCCCCGGGCAGGAGAAGAGGTCGACGGTTCGCTTCAGCTCGTCGCCCGCGCCGAGCACCGAGATCGAGCCGGCGAACGACGGCAGCGCCTCGATCTCGCGCAGGCCGTCGGCGGCGACGATCCGGCCTTCGTGGCGTGAGATCAGCATCACGCAGAACGAGGCCGCCTTCAGCTCGTAGGGCCGGTCGCCGTGGCGGGCGACCGAGCCGGGGTCGAGGTAGGCCTCGGCGGTGACGGTGACGTGGCTCGGCGTGCACTCGTCGATCACGTCGTCGCGGATCGAGCCGTGCATGCGCGCCCCCGACTCGACCAGCACCGGCCCGCTCTCGGTCAGCATCACCTCGGTGTGGGCGGGGCCGAAGCGGATCCCGAGCGCGTCGAGGACCGCTTCGACGTAGGCGACCACCTCGTCCTGCTTCGGGCCGTGGCGCGGCAGCAGCTCCTCGTAGTCGTAGACGAGGTTGCCGGCGATGCGGCGCTTGTTGTCCTGCCAGGCCTCGGAGATGCGGTGCGCCCCCTCCCAGCTGACCGAGTTGACGAAGATCTGCGTGCCGCGCAGCATCTCCTGCACGAGCAGCTCGCGGTTGGCGCCGTGCAGCGCGTTGGGGCGGCCGAGGAATGCGGCGAAGGCGGCTTCGACCGCGGCCGGGTCCTCGCAGAGCGTGACGCCGTCGGTTCCGGCGCTGTCGAGCGGCTTGACCACCACCGGCCACTCGCCGCGGTCGCGCGCCCAGGCGGCGGCCTCGGTGGGGTCGGCGGTCTTCAGGTCGGCGACGGCGCGCAGGCCGGCGGCGCGCAGCGCCTCCGCCATCGCGTGCTTGTCGCGCCGCGCCTGGCTCTGCGCGACGCCGTTGGAGGGGAGCCCAAGGCGCTCGCCGAGGGCGTCGGCGAGCGGCACCCCCGGCTCGGAGCCGACGACGACGAAGGCCGGATTGTGGGGGACGAGCTGGGCCAGCGTCGCTTCGAGATCCCCCTCGTGGACGAGGTTGGCGGCGAAGTGCTCGGGGCGGAAGGAGCGCAGGTAGAAGTCGGGCATGCGGGGGCTGCTCTGCACGTGGACGGCGGAGAGCCCGGCGGCGGCGAAGCGCGGCGCCAGTTTGGCCCCGGTCGAGTAGGCGTCGACCACTACCGCCGCGCCGGTGCAACGCGTTGTCCCCCCATCGCGTGGAGAACGCGTTGCACTCATGCTGTGGCCACCAGGACGAGCCGGTCCTCGGCGCGCTTCGGGGCGCCGGCGAAGTCGCCGTAGCGCTCGACGTCGCGGAAGCCGGCCTCGCGCACCATCCGCTCCAGATCCTCAGCCTCGTACATGCGGATGCGCGAGTCGACGATCTCGCCGTCCAGCTCGTAGCGGACATGCAGCATCCCGGTCGAGAAGTCGACGTCGAGAGTCTCGATCACGCCGTTCGTCTCGCGCACGACGACGCCCTCGTCGGTTTCGAGCCGGTAGCGCGAGCGCTCGAGGTCGGAGAGCTGCATGACGAGGCGCCCGCCCGGCTTCAGGGCGCGGTGGAAGGCGCGCAGCATCTCCATGTCCTCCGCCTCGGTGGCGCCGTAGCCGAAGCTCGAGTAGACGCTGACCAGAGCGTCGAACGGCCCCACCCCCTGCGGCAGCGGCTGCAGCAGGTCGGCGACCAGGTAGGTGGGGCCGGGGCAGCGACTTTCCGCTTCGGCGATCGCCGCCGGCGAGATGTCGACCCCGACCGCTTCGCACTCGTGCTCGGCAAGGGCGGCCGCGAAGCGGCCGAACCCACAGCCGGCGTCGAGCACGCGCGATCCCGGCCCGAGGCCGATCAGCTCCACCGTCAGGGCGGCGTCCTCGGCGGTCGTGTCGTAGCTGCCGAGGCGCTCCGCCACGCGCATGAAGGCGGGCCCGTAGTTGTCGGCCTCGTTCAGGTGGGTGGATCGGCTGCTCACGATTTTCAAAGCGTACCCACGCCAAGGGTGCGGCGCGAGCGCCGCGGAGCCGTCCTGTGGCAGGGTGCCGGGATCGCCTCGATCCACCCCGAGACCACGGCAGGGACCGGCTCCAGCGAGCCCGCCATCTCCGTCGTCGCCCTGCGCCGCGACTACGGCGAAAGGACCGCCCTCGACGGAGTCGGCTTCGAGCTGGCGGCCGGCGAGTCGCTGCTCGTGCTGGGACCGAACGGGGCGGGGAAGACGACGCTGCTGCGGATCCTCGCCACCCTGCTTCGCCCCGGCGCGGGTGAGGTCCGGGTGCTGGGCTGCCCGATCCCGCGCGACGCCTGGAAGCTGCGCGGCCGGCTTGGCTTCCTCGGCCACGAGCCGCTCCTCTTCCGCGACCTCAGCGGCCGCGAGAACCTCCGCTTCCATGCCCGGCTGCACGGGCTCGGCCGTGAGGGGGCGCAGAGGCGGATCGCCGAGCTGCTCGCCGCGGTCGGGATGGAGCGCCGCGCCGACGAGCGGGTCGCCGAGCTCTCGGCCGGGATGCGCCAGCGCCTCGCGATCTGCCGCTGCGTCCTGCACGAGCCCGAGCTGCTGCTGCTCGACGAGCCCGACTCCAACCTCGACGCCGAGGGTCGCGAGCTGGCCCGCGCCCTGATCGGCCCAGGCGAGGGCCGGACCAGGGTCCTCGTCAGCCACGACCCCGAGCGGGCGCTGCCCGACGCCGACCGGGTGCTGCGGCTCGAGGCCGGAGGGAGGGCCGTCCCGGCATGACCCCGTTCCGCGCCGCCTTCGCGGCGATCCTCGCCAAGGACCTGCGCGCCGAGCTGCGCACGCTGCAGTCGCTGCCGGCGATGGCGCTGTTCGCCACCACCACCTTCGTGATCTTCCGCTTCGGCCTCGACCGCACCAGCCTCTCCGGGGACCTCGCCGCCGGGGTGCTGTGGGTGACGCTGCTCTTCGCCGCGCTGCTCGGGGTCAACCGCCTCTTCGTCGCCGAGCGCGAGGAGGGCGGCTTCGACGCGATCCGCCTCGCCCCGATCGACCGCACCGCGCTCTTCGCCGCCAAGGCGGCGGCGCTGCTCCTCTACCTGCTCGTGCTGGAGGCGGTCGTCGTCCCCGTCTTCGCCCTCTTCTTCCTCGACTCCGCCACCGCCCTGGCGCCGCTGGTCGCGGTCCTCGTCCTCGCCGACCTCGGCCTCGCCGCGACCGGGACGCTGATCTCCTCGATGGCGGTCCATTCCCGCGCTCGCGACCTGCTTGGGCCGCTCGTCCTGCTGCCGCTGGTCGTGCCGCTGACGATCGCCGCCGCCGGTGCAACCGAGCCGCTGCTCGCCGCGGGCGGTCCCGGCTACCACCGCTTCGGCGCCTGGCTGGCGGTGCTCGGTCTATACGATCTGATCTTCCTCCTCGTCGGATACGCGGTCTTCGACTTCCTGCTGGAGGACTAGCAACTCTCCGCTCCCCACCGCGAAAAAGGCATGTACGGCAAAGGACTCAGACCCCTCTCGATCGCAACCGTGGCGGCGATCGCCGCGGGCTTCTCGCTGGTCTTCTTCTACGCTCCGCTCGACGCCGACCAGGGCTTCGTCCAGAAGATCTTCTACCTGCACGTGCCGCTGTCGATCACGGCGCTGGCCGGCTTCATCGCCGGTGGCGTCTTCGCGATCGCGCACCTGCGCAGCGGCGACCGGCGCTGGGACGCCTACTCCTACGTCTCGATCCACATCTCGGTGATCTTCGGCGTCGCGGTGCTGGTAACCGGCTCGATCTGGGCCAAGGCCTCCTGGGGACACTGGTGGGTCTGGGACGAGCCGACCCTGGTCAGCTTCCTCATCGTCTTCCTCCTCTACGCGACCTACTACCCCTTCCGCTACGCGATCGAGGACCCCGAGCGCCAGGGCCGCTACGCCTCGGTCTTCGCGGTCACGGCCGGCGCCTTCGTGCCGCTCAACTTCCTCGCTGTGCGGCTGGCGGAGAGCCTCGTCCACCCGCGCGTCTTCGCCACCACGGGCGGCGGCCTGCCGGGCTCGATGATGCTGACCTTCCTCGTCTGCCTCGTCGCGATCGCCCTGCTCTGGGCGACCCTGGTCAAGCTCGAGCTGACGGCGAAGGGCTCCGCCGGGCAGCTGAAGCGGCTGCGCCGCGCCCTCGACGCACCGGCGCCGCGCGGCTCGTCCCGGATCGCCCCGGAGGTGAGCTAGATGCCCGCCCTGCCGCTCGAGGAGGCCGGCAAGTACGTCGCCGCCGCCTACGTCGTCTTCCTCGTCCTGGTCGTCGTCTACGTCGCGATCATGGCGGCAAAACTGCAGCGGATCGAGCGAGAGCTGCGAGAGTTGGCGGGCTTTGCCGAGCAGCGAAACCGCGAGCAGGATCGAGAGCAGGTGACCGCCGATGTCTGAGTTGTTGGCCTTGGGCGTCTCTCACAAGACGGCGCCGCTCGATCTGCGCGAGCGGCTCTCGCTGACCGAGGGCCGGGCGGTCGGCGCCCTGCGCGAGCTGACGGCCGCCCCCGACATCCACGAGGCGGCGGCGATCTCGACCTGCAACCGGACCGAGCTCTACCTGGTCGTCTCCGACCCGGTCGAGGCCGAGTCGACCGCGCTCGGCGTCCTCACCCGCCAGGCGGAGATCCGCCCCACCGAGCTGCTCGGCCACCTCTACTCGCTGCGCTCCGGCGAGGCCGTCCGCCACCTCTTCCGCGTCACCGCCGGCCTCGACTCGATGATCGTCGGCGAGGCGGAGATCCAGGGGCAGGTCAAGCGCGCCTACGAGCTGGCGCTGGTCGAGGGCGGCACCGGGCCGATCCTCAACCGCCTCTTCCGCGGCGCCCTCGCGGCCGGGGGGCGCGCCCGCGACGAGACCGGGATCAGCGAGAAGAACGTCTCGATCTCCTCGGTCGCGGTCGACCTGGCCCGCCGCACCCTCGGCGACCTCGCCGACCGCCGGGTGCTGGTGATCGGCGCCGGCGAGACCGCCGAGCTGGTCGCCCGGGCGCTGGTCGCCCGCGGCGTCGCCACCGTTTTCGTCGCCAACCGTCACTACGACCGCGCGATCGGCCTCGCCCAGCGCTTCGAGGGCAGCGCCGTCCGCTTCGAGGAGCTGCCCGAGCAGCTGAAGCAGGCCGACATCGTCGTCTCCGCCACCAACTCCCCGCACCACATCGTCGAGCGCGACGACCTCGCGCAGGTGATGGCGACACGTGGCGGGCGCCCGCTGTTGCTGGTCGACATCGCGGTGCCGCGCGACATCGAACCGGCCTGCCGCGAGATCGCCGGGGTCAGCCTCCACGACGTCGACGACGTGCAGCAGATCGTCGAACGCAACACCAGCGGCCGCGAGGCCGAGGCGCGGCGGGCGGAGCGCATCCTCGACGCCGAGCAGGACCGCTTCGAGCGCTGGCTCGCCTCGCTGGAGGTGGTGCCGACGATCGCCGCGCTGCGCGAGCGCGCCGACGAGGTCGTGCGGCGCGTCCTCGCCGAGAACGACCCGCGCTGGGAGAGCCTGGAGGAGGCCGACCGCGAGCGGCTGACCGCGATGGCCAAGGCGATCGCGTCCCGCCTCCTCCACGAGCCGACCCTGAGGATGAAGCGCTCCGCCGGCAGCGACGAGGCCTACCTCTACGTGAGCGCGCTGCGCGAGCTGTTCGGGCTGGACGCGGAGACCGAGCCGGAGGGCGAGACGGCAGCGGGTGGCAATGTGACCGAGCTGCGTAGGACCCATCCCGGTAGGGGTTCCACTTAACTTTTTCGAGCCGCGTTAGTGGCTACCGACGATGGCCAGCCGCGAAAAAGTACAAGACGTTCCACCCCTACCGGGATGGGTCCGTCACACGCCCTGATGGTTCGAATTGCCACTCGGAGCAGTGCACTTGCGATAGCTCAAGCAAGGCAGGTCGGTGAGCTGCTGGGCGGGGCCGAGCTGGTCGAGGTGTCGTCCGACGGCGAGCCGGGGGACAAGTCGCGCTTCGTGCGCGGGGTCGAGCGGGCGCTGCTCGACGGAGGGGCGGAGATCGGCGTCCACTCGGCGAAGGACCTGCCCGCCGAGCTGCCCGACGGCCTCGCGATCGCCGCGGCGCCGGCGCGGGAGGACCCGGCCGACGTCTGGATCGGCGCCGGGGCCTCGCTCGGCGACGTCCCCGAGGGCGCCCGCGTCGGCACCGCCAGCCTGCGACGCCGCGCCCAGCTGCTCGCCGCCCGTCCCGACCTGCGGGTGAGCGAACTGCACGGCAACGTCGACACCCGCCTGCGCAAGCTCGCCGAGGGCGAGCTCGACGCGATCGTGCTCGCCCTCGCCGGCCTGCGGCGGCTGGGGCGGGAAGACGAGGTGTCCTTCGCGATCCCGGCCGAGGCGATGACCCCGGCGGCGGGCCAGGGCGCGCTGGTCCTCCAGGTCCGTGCCGGCGACGAGGAGGCCGCCGCAGCCGCGGGCGCGATCGGCGACGAGACGGCGCTGCGCGAGCTGACCGCGGAGCGCGCCGCGGTCTCCCTGCTCGAGGCGACCTGCGCGACCCCGATCGGCGTCCGCGCCCAAGTCAATGGCGAACGGATCCTCGCCGACGCCTTCGTCGGCCTCCCCGACGGCAGCGAGTGGATTCGAGACCGGGTCGAGGGCGAGGCCGAGCAGCCCGCCCCGCTCGGCGCCCTGCTTGCCGGGCGCCTGCTCGCCGCCGGCGCCGGCGAGATCCTCGACCGCGCTGAGGAGTGGAACGGACGTGTCTGAGTTTTCCCGCCATATATGGCGGTCAAAGTCAGACACCCCCAGCGGGAGGACCGTATGAGCGCCAGGGCGGGCGTCGTCTACCTGATCGGCGCCGGCCCTGGCGACCCCGGGCTGATGACCGCCCGCTCGCTGGAGCTGATCGCCTCCGCCGACGCGATCTTCTACGACCGGCTGATCCCGCCCGGCGCGCTCGACGGCGCCCGCGAGGACGCCGAGCTGGTCTACGTCGGCAAGGCGCCCGCCGACGGGCCGGAAACCGACCTATACCGACGGGAATCGGCCTATCGGCCCGCATCGGTACCGCAGGATGGAACCAACGAGCGGCTGATCGAGGCGGCGCGGGCTGGAAAGAGCGTCGTGCGGCTGAAGGGCGGCGACCCGTTCGTCTTCGGCCGCGGCGGCGAGGAGGGCGAGGCGCTGCGCGCCGCCGGGGTCGAGTTCGAGGTCGTCCCCGGCGTCACCGCGGGCGTCGCCGCCACCGCCTACGCGGGGATTCCGGTCACCCACCGCGATGATGCCTCTGCGGTCGCCTTCGTCACCGGCCACGAGAACCCCGAGAAGGAGGAGAGCGCGCTCGACTGGGGGGCGCTGGCCCGCTTCCCCGGCACCCTCGTCTTCTACATGGGCGTCAAGCGCCTAGCCGGCAACGCGGCGGCGCTAATCGAGGCGGGCCGCGATCCCGCCGAGCCGGCGGCGGCGATCGAGCGCGGCACGATGGACGGGCAGCGCACCGTCGTCGCCACCCTTGGCACGCTCGCCGAGGCGGTCGAGCGCGAGAGCGTCGGCGCCCCGGCGCTGATCGTCGTCGGCCCGGTCGTGCGCCGCCGCGAGTCGCTCGCCTGGCTCGAGCGCCGTCCCCTGCACGGCCGCCGCGTCGTCGTCACCCGCGCCCGCGCCCAGGCGAGCGACCTCGCCGCGACCCTGCGTGCGCTCGGCGCCGAGGTCGTCGAGCTGCCGGCGATCCGGATCGAGTCGCGGATCGAAAGCGAGGAGGTCCGCCGCGCCGTCGGCTCGATCCACGCCTACGCGCTGATCTGCCTGACCAGCCCCAATGGGGCGCACCTGCTGTTCGAGGCGCTGGCGGAAGCCGGCCTCGACGCGCGAGCGCTCGCCGACGCCACCGTCGCCGCGATCGGACCGGGTACCGCGCGGGCGCTGGCCGAGCACGGGATAGCCGCCGACGTCGTCCCCGAGCGCTTCGTCGCCGAGGCGCTGGTCGAGGCGCTCGCCGCGGTCGAGGTCGCCGGCCGCCCGGCGCTGGTCGCCCGCGCCGCCGAGGCCCGCGACGTGCTCCCCGAGGCGCTGCGCGATCGCGGCGCCGAGGTCGACGTCGTCTCCCTCTACGAGACGGAGCGCGAGGAGCCGGAGCCGGAGAGCATCGAGGCGGCGCAGGGCGCCGGCTACGTCACCTTCACCTCCTCCTCGACCGTCCGCAACCTGACCGAGGCCCTCGGCGAGCGCTTCCCCCGCGACGCCCGCGTCGTCTCGATCGGGCCGGTGACCAGCGAGGCGGCGCGGGCCGCAGGCCTCGAGGTCCACGTCGAGGCCGAGCGCCATGACGTCGACGGCCTGGTCGAGGCGCTGCTCGCCGACGCCACCCCGTGAGCGAATTCGCCTTTTGTCTCGCGATGCGCAACAAAAAGCGAACTCAGCGGCAGATGTGGCTTTGAGGTTTGGCGCCCCACATCGGCACTTCCGGGTGACCGGCTCGACCAACACGCGCGCCCGCGAGCTGGCCGAGGCCGGCGCTCCCGGCGGCGCCGTCGTCACCGCCGCCGAGCAGACCGCCGGACGCGGGCGGCAGGGCCGGGTCTGGACCGCGCCGGAGGGCAAAGCTCTCCTCTACTCGGCGATCCTCCGCCCCCTCGACGAGCGCCATCTGCTGCTGCCCCTCGCCGTCCCGCTGGCGGTCTGCGCGGCGGCGGAGGAGCTCGAACCCGGGATCGAGTGCCGGATCAAGTGGCCCAACGACGTCTGGGTCGAGGAGCGCAAGCTCGCCGGCGTGCTGATCGAGGCCGTCCCCCAGGACGGCTGGGCCGTGATCGGCGTCGGACTCAACCTGTCGATCGAGCCGCATGAGTTCCCCGCCGACCTGCGCCACCCGGCGACCTCGCTCGGCGGCGGCGTCTCGCGGGAAGAAGCCCGCCACGCGCTCGACTCCCAGCTCGGCCGCTGGGTCAAGTCGGCCGGGGACGAAGTCCTCGGCGAGTGGCGGAGACGCGACGCGCTGCGCGGGCGCGAGGTCGCCTGGGAAGGCGGCTCAGGAGTCGTCGACGGCGTCGACGACCGTGGCCGCCTCGTCGTCGCCGTCCCCGGCGGCGGCCGCGCCGTCCTCGGCGCCGGTGAGGTCCGCCTCGCTCTCTGAGTCCTTCTTCGCGGCCGCGGGCGCTTTCCTGCGTCCCTTCGAGCTCTTCTCCCCGCCCTTGGCCGCTCCACTGTCCGGCTGCCGCTTGCCGGAGCGCTTGCGCCGCTTGGCCCCCTTGGGGAAGTTGCGCAGCAGCTCGCGCGCGATCGCCGAGGGCTTGCGGGCCATCCGCATCCGCGCCCCGCGCAGCACCTCTTCGCCCTCGGGCGTGTGCGAGACCGCGCCGGCCAGCAGCGCCACCGCTAGGCGGCGGTCCTGTTTGCGCGCCGCATGGACGAGCCGGCGGGCGTTGCGCCCGTGCGCGCGCCCGGAGGAGTTGACCAGCAAGCCGAGCAGCCGCTTCGTCTCCGGCCAGCGCTGCACGGCGTACTCTTCGTGCAGATCGCGGGTGTAGGAGGCGAGCCGCCAGACCCACGCCTGCGCCTGGTCGCGGCGGCCGATCCGCTTGTCGACCAGGGCCTGCAGCAGCGTCTTCGTCCCGGCCCGCTTGTCGTCGCGGCTCCAGCTGCCGACGATCTCGATCGCGTCGTCGAAGGCCTCGGCGTCGCCCAGGTCGGCGATCTCGCCCAGCGCCTTCAGTTTGAGCTGCGAGTGGCGGTTGCGCTGCACGCAGGTCAGCAGGAAGCGCCGCCGCAGCTCCTTGGAGCGGGCGCCCTGGAGTATCGCCCGCGCCCTCCGCCAGCCCTGCGGATTGACCCGTGCCCCAGCCAGCGCCGCCCAGGCGTGCTGCTCGGGATGGTCGAGGTTCTCGACCGCGATCCGCCACAGCTCGCGTTCGAGCACCTGCATCCGGCGTTCCTCGTCGTTGGAGACGGGGACGATCCGCCGCTCGACCCGGATCCGCCGGCCGCGGGCGCGGCGCACAGGCCCCACCACGATCGCGCCGCCGCGGTAGACGTCGCGGTCGAGCAGGCTGTGCAGGGTGACGATCGTCTCGTCGTGGGTGGTCGCCGGGTGGACGAAGTCGATCACGAGCCCCGCCTCCTTGCCGGGAGCGCGCCGCGTCACCCGCCCGACCCGCTGCTGGTAGACCCGCCGCGAGGCGGTCGGCGCGAGGTGCATGCAGATCGTCGCCCGCGGCGAGTTCCACCCCTCGGCCAGCAGCATCGCGTTGCAGAGCACGTCGACCTCGCCGCGCTCGAAGGCGGCGAGGATCTCGGCAAGTTCCCGCTTCGGCGTCTCGCCGGAGACGGCACGGGCGACTATCCCCGCGCTCTGCAGCGCCTTGGCGACGTTCTTCGCGTGCTGGACCCCGGCGGTGTAGAGGACGCCCGGCACCTTGCTGAAGCGCGTCTTGTAGAGGTCGGCGATCGCCACGTTGAAGGGCTCCTGGTCGAGCAGCGCGGCCAGCTCCTCCTGGTCGAAGTCCTGGTCCACCTCGCCTTTGCGCAACGGCACCTTGGCGATCGTCCGCACCCCCGGGCCGGGCGGGATGCGCATGCAGCGCAGCGGGGAGATAACGCCGCGCCGCGCGGCCTGGGCGAGGTCGAAGCGCGAGGTCTGGGTTGGGAAGAGGTCGGCGACGTGGCGGGCGATCAGCGCCCCGGTCGCGGTCATGCCGATGAAGACGGGGCCGGTCCAGGCGCGGATGCAGGCGCTGGTCTTCTCGCCCAGCGCGGTGTGCGCCTCGTCGCAGATCACGATCGAGTAGGCGTCGGAGACTTTCTTGTGGTTGCGGACGAACCACTGGTAGGTCTCGACCGTCACCGGCCCGTCGGGGTCGTCGCGGCCGTCGAGCAGCGCTGGGCGCAGCCGCTCCTTGTAGCCGCGGGCGGAGATCTCGCCGATGAACTGGTCGACCAGGTTGCGGCGATGGGTGAGGATCAGCACCCCGCCGGTGCGGGAGGCGTCGATGAAGCCGACCGCGGCGACCGTCTTGCCGGCGCCGGTCGCGTGCTCGAACCAGAAGCGCCGCTCGGCGCCGGGGTCCTCCGGCGCCTCCTCGATCGCCTCCTCCGCCTCCTCGGCGGACGGCTCCTCCCAGTCCTGGGGCTCCTCGTCGGCGGCCAGCTCCTCGTCCTCCAGCTCGGTCTCGCCGTTGGCCTCGCCCCCCTCCTCCCCCGATCCCTCGTCGGCCGCTTCGGGCGGCGCCTTCTCCTCCTCCACCGGGGCTCCGTCGCCATTGGCCCGGGCGCCGTTGGCCGCGGTCTGCTGCTCGGCCATCAACTCGGTCAGGGTGCCCGACAGCGCGTCGACCTGGTGCGGGTTCAGCTCGGCGCCGTCGCGCAGCTTCGGGGGTTCCTCGGCGAGCAGCCGCTCCAGGCCCAGCAGCAAAGAAAAATCCTGGCGCCACTGGATCGAGGGATCCTCGGCGCCCTCCTCCAGCTCCTTCAGGGCGGCGTCGAGGGCCCGGCGCCGGGCCGTCCCCGGGGCCAGCGCCTCCGGTCCCTCGCCGTCGAGCAGGAAGGGCTCGCGGGCGAACTCGGCCGCCCGCTCGATGTCGGCGCTTGAGGGAACTGCCGCCCGCGCGGCAACTTCGCTGGTCTTGGCCATGAAGGCTTGTGGGTTCCATCCCCCGCCGGAACGCTGAACGTGGGCGAGGGCACTTGGGCGAGGTGCCGGGTTGACTCCGTCCCGGCGTTCTCAGCGGCCCGTATCTGGAACGGACCGAACGTACGTATTGTAATCAAGGAGATGAGGAAACCGGGACGACGCCTGCCGATCGCCCTGGCGCTGGTCGCGACGGCGGCGCTGGCAGCCTCCGGCTGCGGCTCTGAGCCGGGCGGCGACTACGGCGGCGAGCACCCCGACTACGCGAAGGCGCTGGCCGGCGCGCCCGCCCCTCTCGCCGCCCTGCACGATCAGTCCAACCGGCTGCTGACGGGCGGCGTCGACGCCTACGAGCGCCGCATCGAGTCGTTGGAGGGCTTCCCCGTGGTGGTCAACGTCTGGGCCTCCTGGTGCGGGCCCTGCCGCTTCGAGTTCCCAACCCTGCAGAAGCTCTCGGCCGAGTACGGCAAGCGGGTGGCCTTCCTCGCCATCGACTCGCAGGACTCCGACGACGCCGCGCGCACCTTCCTCGCCGAGGCGCCCGTCCCCTATCCCAGCTACACCGACCCCGACGAGGAGATCGTCGACAGCATCGGCGCGACGCGCGGCCTGCCCGACACCGCCTTCTACGACCGCGGCGGCGAGCTCGTCTACCTCAAGCAGGGCCCATACGCCGACCACGACGAGCTGCGGGCCGACATCGAGCGCTACGCGCTCGGCGAAGGGCGCGAAAGCGGATAATCCGCGAATGGACGCCTTCGTCGTCATCGCGCTGGTCGGTGTCGCCCTGCTCACCGCCGAGCTGCTGCTCTCGACCGGCGGCGTGCTGGCCGTACTCGGGGCGCTCGGGCTCGTCGCCGGCGGCGTGCTCGCCCTCGGCGCCGACTCCGACGCCTCCGACTACATCGGCCCCGGCCTGATCACGCTCGGCGTGCTCTCGCTCGTCACCTTCTTCTTCGTCAGCCGCAAGGTGCTCGAGGCCCACCGCGACGAGCCGGTGCGGACCGGCTCCGAGGAGCTGGTCGGCGCCCTCGCCGAGGCGCGCAGTCCGCTCGAACCCACGGGACAGGTTTGGATCGAGGGGGCGCTCTGGCGGGCGCGGCTCGCGGACGGCGATGGACGGGTCGGCCTTGGGGATAGAGTCCGGGTCGAGGCGGTCGAGGGACTGACCCTGGTGGTGCGTCCCGAGCCGTCCACGAGCCCAGCCGCAGCCGAAGAAGGAGCAAGCTGATGGGAGTCGCAATCGGAGTGCTGGTCGTCCTGGCGTTCTTCCTGCTGATCGCGCTCGGGTCTTCCGTCCGGATCCTGCGCGAGTACGAGCGCGGCGTGATCTTCCGTCTCGGGCGGCTGATCGCGACCAAGGGGCCGGGGTTGATCCTGCTGATCCCGATGATCGACCGCATGGTGCGCGTCGACCTGCGCACGGTGACGCTCACCATCCCGCCCCAGGAGGTGATCACCCGCGACAACGTCCCGGCCAGCGTCAACGCGGTCGCCTACTTCCGCGTGGTCGACTCCAACCGGGCGATCGTCGAGGTCGAGAACTTCCTCCTCGCCACCTCGCAGATCTCTCAAACCGCGCTGCGCTCGGTGCTGGGCAAGGCGGAGCTGGACCAGCTGCTCTCCGAGCGTGAGCGGCTGAACGAGGAGCTGCAGAAGATCATCGACGAGTCGACCGAGCCCTGGGGGGTGAAGGTGACCGCGGTCGAGATCAAGGACGTCGAGATCCCGGAGCAGATGCAGCGCGCGATCGCCCGCCAGGCCGAGGCCGAGCGCGAGCGCCGCGCCAAGATCATCAACTCCGAGGGTGAGTACCAGGCGGCGCAGAAGCTCACCGACGCCGCCGACATCATCAGCACCAACCCCGCCTCGCTGCAGCTGCGCTACCTCCAAACCTTGCTGGAGATCGGCAGCAACCAGAACACGACGATCGTCTTCCCGCTGCCGATGGACGTGATCGAGCCGTTCCTGGGGGCCGGAGATGCCAGGCCCCGCAAACCGCCGCAGCCTCCTCCTCCGCCCAAGCCCGACGCCGACGACCTCCCCCCCTCCCGAAGCTGAGCGCGCCCGAGATCCGCATCGACCAGCTGTCCGGGCTGCCGACGATTCTCGCGCCCGGCCGGGCTGAGCGCCCTGAGGGGTTCAGGCCGGCGACGACTGAGCCGAAGGGGTCGGACGAGTGCCCGTTCTGCGAGGGACGTGAGGAGCGCACGCCACCCGAGGTCTACGCGACGCGGCCGGGCGGCGGCGGGCCCGACACGCCCGGCTGGACCACCCGCGTAGTCCCCAACCTCTATCCGGCGCTGGGCGGCGGGGGGAGTGTGGCGCAGAGCGGCAGCGCCTCCGAAGCGGGCGCCTTCGCCAGCGTCGGCGACCCGCTGCTCGAGTCGCGCCGGGCCGGCGAGGCCGACCTCTTCGCCTCGCGCCCGGCGCTCGGCGCCCATGAGGTGATCGTCAACGCCCCGGAGCACGTCACCGCGATGGCCGAGCTGAGCGAGGAGCGATTCGCGGGGGCGATTTCCACCTGGCGCGAGCGGATGCGCGCCCACTCCGAGGCTTCCTACGTGCAGCTAATCGTCAACGAGGGGGGCGGCGCCGGCGCTTCGCTCGAGCACACCCACGCCCAGCTCTACGCGCTGCCCTTCGTGCCGGCGGCGGTGGCGCGGGAGCGGGAGCGCTTCGGCGCCTACCGCGAGCGCACCGCCGGGGGCGGCCTCCTCAGCGACATCCTGGTCGAGGAGGTGCGCCGGCGCGAGCGCCTCGTCGCGATCGACGAGGAGGCGGCGCTGATCTGCCCCTGGGCCTCGCGCTCGCCCTTCGAGCTGCGCGTCGTGCCCCGCCGCGAGTCGGCGCGCTTCGAGGAGGACACGGTGGGCGCCACGATGATTCACACGGCGCTGCGCCTCCTCTCCGCGCGCTTCGGCCGGCCGCCCGAGCTGAACCTCTGGGTCCGCACCGCCCCCCGCGGGGCCGAGAGCTTCCACTGGCGCCTCGACATCGCCCCCCGGCTGGCGATCAAGGCGAGCTTCGAGTTCGCCACCGGCGTCGACATCAACACCTACCCTCCGGAGCGGGCGGCGGCCGACCTGCGCGAGTGCCTGCCCGAGTAGGGTCGCGGCGATGACGCCTAACCCGCGCCCGATCCCCCGCTTCATCGCCGACAGCACCCAGGAGGGGATCCCGCACGGGCGCTTCGCCGAGCGGCTGGCCGAGCCCTTCCGCGCAGCCTGCGCGGAGATCGAGGACCTTCCCGGCGGAGTCGAGCCGCCCGAGGAGCTCGACTGGTTCCCCGAGCGCGCCTGGGGCGGCCGCGTCTGGGTTCCCTGCACCGCCCGCGCGGCGGGTCCCGCGGGCGAGCTGGAGCTCTTCGGCCACGTCTCCTACGCGCAGCCGGAGGGCGGCGAGCCGACCGACTTCCGCGCCAAGGCCGACTTCACCGACGTCCTCGCCGAGGACAACCCCGACTGGCGGATCGACCTCAACGACGAGGTGATCGGCCGCTGGCGCGGCGAGGACGGCAGAGCCGGCGACGTCACCCTGGTTTGGGGCCGCCCCCTCGTCCAAGCCGCCGTCGCCGCCACCGCCGAGCTCGAGCTGGAGACCGTCGACCAGGAAGCCGTCTCGCAAGGCCGCTTCACCCTTCTCGCCCTCGACGCCCTAAAGGGCTACGGCGACGACGTCTTCATCCAGGTCAAGCTGTGGAGCCGCCGCGCCCAGGAGCTGGCCTCGGAGAGCCTCTACGACTGACCTGTACGGCGTTCACTCTGCGGGCTCCGCATCGGGATCCGTGAGAGCCGCGACGTCGGCGAGATCCCTGGGGCGACCGCGGGCGAGCTTCATCTGGATCAGATCGTCCAAGTCCACGACGGGAACGTCGTCGAGTAGCCCTCGAGACCGAGCTTGGACAGTTGGATAGAGCGACTCCCTCCTAAGCGAAATCGAGGAATCGCTTCTTTCGCTGCCCAGAGCCGGATCGGCTG
>Ga0210382_10000348_pt1 | contig 17059 bp, 13 predicted proteins | sample PLMedo_FD_155452 | JGI IMG/M metagenome (GOLD analysis project Ga0210382, IMG submission 155452) | Groundwater sediment microbial communities from an aquifer in East River, Colorado, USA - PLM0_60_coex redo | ecosystem: Environmental > Terrestrial > Soil > Riparian zone | place: USA: East... | reverse complement strand
GCTTGCCATCGATTTCCTGAAAGACATGCGTCATCACGGGGAAGCGCTTGGCGGCCTGGACGATCCCGTACCCGATCAGGTGGGTGAAGGAGACCTTCCTGCCGCTCGCGGCCAGCTGGGCGTTGAGTGCCTTTCGGCGCGTGTCGAGGGTCGTGGCCGGGATGTCGCGGAACGAGGTGGCCGTGGGGACCGTCAGCGACTCGGTCATGTTGACCACTAACCGAGCGGCGGGACCTGTAATAGGAATCGGGAGCTTGGAGCCGGGAGCCGGGGTCGCCGAGGCGGGCGTCGGAGGCGGCTGAACCGCGGGAGGCGCAGCCCTGGCTCCCGACGCCTGACTCCCGACTCCTGGGATAATCGGTAGCTCCGCCAGCTTGCCGTTATCGAACAGCTCCCGCCACTCCGGACCCACCGACGACGGGTCGCGCAGGTAGTCCTCGTACATGGCCTGTACGAAAGCGGCGTTGTGGGTGCCGAAAACGAACTCGCTCACGGGCTAGAATCTATAGTGTATCTTATGTGACAGAATGGTACTGCCTGTTCTCTCGCTGATTCTGCTGCAAACCCATTCCCCAAGTGCCTCGCTTCGATCCCAGGTTGAAGCACGCATTGCACAGCCACCGGTGGTGGCGCGCGCTGTGGGTGTCTACTACCGCGATCTCACGAGCGGCGACTCGCTAACCGTCGGCTCGGCCGCGCGGTTCCACGCGGCGAGCACCATGAAGATTCCGGTGATGATCCAGCTATTTCGCGATCGCGACGCAGGGCTGCTGGCGCTCGACGACTCGATCACGATCACGAACACGTTTCGCTCGATCGTGGACAGCTCACCCTACCTCCTCGACGTGACTGACGACTCCGATTCGTCGCTGTACAAGCGATTGGGGCAACGAGCGTCGATTCGCGAGCTGATCGAGCTGATGGAGACCGTGTCGAGTAATCTTGCGACCAACCTGCTGATCGCGAAGGTGGACGCGAAGCGCGCCAATGCGACCGCACACGCGCTCGGCGCCGATTCGATTCTGGTGCTGCGCGGGGTCGAAGACGGGAAAGCCTATCACGCCGGCTTGAACAACACGACGACCGCGCGCGATCTCGGCATGCTGCTCGCCGCGATCGCGAGCGGGACGGCAGCGTCAGCGGCATCGTGCCGGGACATGCTGGCCATTCTCGGACGACAGCAGTTCAACGAAGGGATTCCGGCCGGGCTGCCGGCAGGAACGCGTGTCTATCACAAGACTGGCTGGATCGGGCAGGTCGTCTATCACGACGCGGCGTTGGTCGAGCCGGCCGGTCACGGCCGTTATGTGCTTGTGGTGTTGACGGCTGGGATTCAGAAGAACGAAGACTCCTACGCGCTCGTGCGCGACCTGTCACGTCTCGTGTTCATCGCTCGGAGGTGACGATGAAGTTGATCACTACGATCGTGCGCCCGGAGGTGCTGCCGGAAGTCAAGGCGGCGCTGTTCCGGGCGGGCATCACCGGCATCACGCTGAGCCGCGTGAGCGGCCACGGCGGAGAGCATGAAATCGTGAGCCAGTACCGCGGGACGACGCTCGTCATGGAATTCCATGAGAAGGTGAAGATCGAGATGGTCTGCTCGGAGCCGTTCGTGCAGCCCTGCATCGACGCGATTCTGTCGTCCGCACGCACCGGAGAAGTGGGCGACGGCAAGATCTTCGTGCAGCCGATCGAGCGGGTGATCCGCATTCGTACCGGCGAGCAGAACAACGAGGCGCTCACCGCGGTGAACGCCCGAGAGGTACAGCAGGCGGCCTTGCGGGCCGCCGACGGGGAATGACACAGGTGCCGGCCGTGAACGCCGGCGATACCGCGTGGGTGCTGGCGTCGAGCGCCCTGGTGCTGCTGATGACGGTCGGGCTGGCGTGCTTTTACAGCGGGCTGGTCCGCTCCAAGAACTCCCTCAACACGATGATGATGAGCATCGTGGCGATGGGCGTGATCGGCGTGCTGTGGGTCGTGATCGGTTACTCGCTCGCGTTCGCCCCGGGCTCGGCGTGGCTGGGCGGTTTCTCATGGGTGATGTTCAAGGGCGTCGGACTCGATCCGAACCCCTATGCTCCGACGATCCCGCACCAGGCGCATGCGATCTACCAGGCGATGTTCGCGGTGATCACACCGGCGCTCGTCTCCGGCGCCATCGTCGAGCGGATGCGGTTCCGCGCCTATCTCGCCTTCCTCGTACTCTGGTCCGCGCTCGTCTACGCGCCACTAGCCCACTGGGTCTGGGGCGCGGGCGGCTGGCTTCAGAAGATGGGCGCGCTCGACTTCGCCGGCGGCACCGTCGTGCACGTGAGCGCCGGCGTCTCGGCGCTGGTGGCGGCCTGGTTCCTGGGGCCACGGCGCGATTTCCGCCGCATGCCGCTGTCGCCGCACAACGTGCCGCTCGTCCTGATCGGGGCAGGGCTGTTGTGGTTCGGCTGGTTCGGCTTCAATGCGGGGTCAGCGCTCGCGGCGAACGGCATCGCGGCGCTCGCATTTGTGAACACGAACTCCGCGGCCGCCGCCGCCGTGCTCACGTGGGCCGTGCTCGATTCGATGCGCACGGGAAAGATCACGGCCGTCGGCGCGGCCACCGGCGCCGTGGTTGGTCTCGTCGGAATCACACCGGCGGCGGGTTATGTCACCGCGCCGGCGGCACTCGCCATCGGCGTGCTGAGTGTGTTCATCAGCTACTTCGCCATCCAGCTGCGCTCGAGGAGCAGGCTCGACGATTCGCTCGACGTCTTTTCCTGCCACGGCCTGGCGGGAGTCGGCGGCGCGTTACTCACCGGCGTGTTCGCGACGAAGCTCGCGAATCCGGGGGGCAATGACGGACTGTTCGCGGGGAACGCCGGTCAGATGCTCGTGCAGCTGTATGCGGTGCTGGCGGCGGTGCTCATCGCGGCGGTCGGAACGATCGTGATTCTCGCGATTATCCGCGCGACGTTTGGCACACGCGCGCGCATAGCGGACGAGATGATCGGGTTGGATTTGAGCGAGCATGGGGAAGAAGCGTACTTCGGAGGCGAAGCGGCACTCGGCGGCAGCGCGCTGGCACAGAGCGTGATCGTCGCGGAGGACCCGGGACCCCCTGAGCCCGAACGGCGGGGGAAGCGCTAGCTGACGCGCCGAGTCTTCCTTCTCATGAAGTCCATGAGAATGAACTGCCCCAGCGTCATCGTGTTCGTGAAGTAGGCTTTGCCGCGGCAGATCGCGGAAACCTTCTTCACGAACTCGACCAGGCTGCGGTCGCGCGCCAGCATGAAGGTGTTGATCAAAATTCCGCTGCGGCGGCACAGCGCGACTTCGCGATAGGTCGCCTGCAGAATGTGCGGGTCGAGCCCCATCGAGTTCACATAGATCCGGCCGTCCGGCTGCGTCAAAGCGGACGGCTTGCCATCGGTAATCATGATGATCTGCCGCATGTCCTTCCGCTGCCCCATCAGGATGCGGCGCGCGAGCTTCAGCCCTTCCGTCGTGTTGGTGTGATACGGTCCCACCTGCGCGTGCGCGAGCTGGCCGATCGGGATCTCTTCCGCAGTGTCGTGAAACAGCACGACGCGCAGCGTGTCTCCGGGAAATTGCGTGCGGATCAAGTGCGTCAACGCGAGCGCGACTTTTTTCGCGGGCGTGAACCGATCTTCGCCATACAGAATCATCGAATGCGAGCAGTCGAGCATCAGCACGGTCGCCGAAGACGACCGGTACTCGGCCTGGTGTACCATCAGGTCGTCGTATTCGAGATTGATCGGCACGCCGAGGCCCTCGCGCTTCAGTGCGTGCGACAGGGTCGCGTTGACGTCGAGATTGAGCGTGTCGCCGTACTCGTAGCGCTTGCTCGCGGATTCGGCCTCGACGCCGGTCGCCAGGTGCTCCGTCTCGTGCGCGCCGAAGCTCGATTTCCCGATACTCCCCAGCAAGTGCTTGAGCGTTCTAAAGCCGAGAAAATCGATGCCCTTGTCGGTGAGATTGAACTGCACCTGCTGCGCTGCTTCCTTGGCCATGCCGCCCGGACCCAGCACGGGCTGTTGCGCGCCGGGCATCTTGGGCGCCTGCTGGAGATTGAGGTACCCCTCGTCGATCAGCTTCTGCACGATCTGATCGAGCAGATCGGCCAGCTGTTTCTGGAGCTCCTGGTCCTGCTGGGCGTCGCCGGTCGATTCGCCGCGCAGGACGTTCAGCATGTCTGGCGTGAGCTGGCCCGAGTCCATCAGTGCCTGGAGAATCGCCTGGCGCAGTGCGTCGAGGGAGCGATCGGGATCTTCCTCGCCGAATTCGCCCCAGAACGGATGCGAATACGGGCCGCCCGCGAATCCGGACTGGAGCAGGAAGTCGGCGAGCTGATCGAGCAACGCCTGCAGGTTGAGCGTCTCGAGCAGACCGGGGACGTAGCGGCTGTAAGTCGTGTATTTCATCTGGTGTCTACCCACAATGTCGTGCGGTCGCGACCTTTCACGCAATGACCGAAGGTGCGCGACGCTACGGACTTGGGGCTTTCGCCCACCGCAACTTCCGCCTCTTCTTTATCGGTCAGGGCATCTCCCTCGTCGGCACGTGGCTGCAGAATGTAGGCGAGGGATGGCTGATCCTCACACTCACCAATTCCCCGTTCTTCGTCGGCCTGACGGCCGCGCTCAGCTCGCTCGGAGTCTTGCTGTTCAGCCTGTACGCCGGCGTGATCGCCGACCGCGTGGACAAGCGTCGCGTCATCATCTTGATGCAGGTCGCGTTCATGATCGAGGCGTTCACCGTCTCGATTCTGGTGTGGACCGGCGCGATCGCGGTCTGGCAGGTCCTGATCCTCGCCACCATCCTCGGCATCGCCAGTGCGTTCGACATTCCCATGCGCCAGGCGTTCCTCGTCGAGATGGTCGGCAAGGACGACCTGATGAATGCGATCGCGCTGAACTCGTCGCTGTTCAATGCCGCGCGCGTCATCGGCCCCGCGATCGCGGGATTGCTGATCGGCAGCGTCGGCATCGCGTGGTGCTATTTCCTGAATGGCCTGAGCTATATCGCGGTGATCGCCGGATTGCTGCTCATGAAGCTCCCGGACAACCCACGGCCGGCCAAGACCACCTCCGCATGGACCGGATTCCGCGAGGTGTTGGCCTATCTGCGCGGCGACCGGCGGCTGCGTGTGCTCATGATTCTGACCGCTACCATCAGCGTGTTCGGCTTTCCCTATATCGCCATGATGCCAGTATTCGCGCGCGACGTCTTGCACCGTGGGGCGACGGGGTACGGCGCGCTCACATCGTCCATCGGGATCGGCGCCGTCATCGGCGCGCTCGGCATCGCGCTCGCTTCGTCGCGCATCCGGTCGCGCGGCCGCCTGATGCTGGCGGGCGGCACAGCCTTTGGCCTGCTGCTGATTCTCTTCTCGACCTCTCGCGTGCTGGCGCTATCGATGGCGCTGCTCGCGCTCGCCGGCTGCGCGATGATCGTGAACAACGCGATCACGAACACACTGCTGCAGACGAATGCGCCCGATCATCTGCGGGGGCGCATCATGGGATTCTATTCGTTCGTCTTCGTGGGAATGGCGCCGTTCGGGGCGTTTCTCTTCGGCGTCGTCGCCGAGCATGTCGGCGTGCCGACCACGATCGCGGCAGGCGGGGCGATCGTTACGCTCGCGGTGACGATCGCGGGGTGGCGGGTTCCGGAGATTCGAACGGCATAGAGATCCTTCGCTCTGCGCGCGTTCCGCGCGCTTCGCTCAGGATGACAATCCGCTCTTCATCTTTTTTTAAACAACCAAGTGAGCCTGTCATCCTGAGCGCCGTAGGCGCGAAGGATCTGCTTCTTCTATATCCATTTCCTCCGCTTCACCTCGCCGACGATCAAATCCGCGGCTCCATCAAACCCGAGCCGTTCGGCATTCAACACCAAATCGTATTGCGTGAGGTCCTGCCGGTCGCGGCCGTAATGCGTCTTGACGTACTGGTCGCGCTGCTGGTCGGTCTCGTCGATCACCTTATCGACCTTCGCCGGATCCACGCCGAGTCGTTCGATCGCGACCTTCCGGCGGAACGGTTTTGACGCGATGACATAGACGTGCAGTGCATTGGGCCGCATCGCGAGGACGGCCTGCGCACCGCGCCCGACCAGGACCACGCGGCCCTCCGCGGCCGCCTCGGCGATCACGCGCTCGGTCATCTTGGTGACGAGCTCTGCTTCGGTCTCGACGGGCGGTGGCGAGCCGCCGGTGGTGATGAACATCTCCGGTGACGCGACGGCCAGCGTCCGCGCCAGCCGTTCGAGCAAGCCAGGGGCCCGCTCCTCACGTCGAGCGACCTCGTCGTGCGAGAGGCCGGCGAGGTGCGCCACCTGATCGACGAACTCGTTGTCGATCAACGTCCAGCCTCCGCCGAGGCGCTCGACGACCAGGCGCGCGATTTCCGATCCGCCCGACGCGTACTGGCGCGTGATCGTGACGAGCGGTGGCTGCCGGGTCGAATTCATGTCGGGGACTACGTGAAAAGGTTGGGTCCTGCTCCCGGCCCGCCCCCGGCTTGTCCTTTCCCGAAAGGAGGTTTCTGCTCCGCGCGCGCCCGCACGTAGCCCAGCTCCTCGCTCCGCGCGATGCGCTTCTCGGCCACCAGCCCTTCGAGCACCAGCTCGCAGGCCGACACCAGTGTGGCTGGGTCCTTCTTGCCCGCGAGCCCCACCTGATCGATCAGCGCGAGGAGACCGGGGACGACGGTGAAGCCCTTGAGCAGCGCCTCGGAGCGCTCGTCGGGTGTGATCTTGAGCGCGCCGCCCTCATCGAACCAGTGGACGATGTCGTCCACATTGGCGCCTCCCACCCGGCCCTCGAACGTGCGGCCGGCCGCGCGGCGGATCAGGTCCTTGGCGATCGTCTCCGCGCCTTGCAGCTCGCCCTCGTACTCGAGCTCGAGCTTGCCCGTGATCGCGGGCAGCGCGGCGTACACGTCCGAGATGCGCGGCACCACGGTCTTTTCCTTGGTGACGATCGTGCGCCGTTCCGCGTTCGATAGCACGTTGTCCAATACGCTGATCGGCAGTCGCTGCGACACGCCGCTGCGGCGATCCACGCGTTTGTCTTCGCGCGCCTCGAACGCGATCCGCTCGATCAGCTCGGCCATGAAATCGGGGACGCGGACGGATCTCGCGCCATTCCTCTCCACCCACGCCTCTTGTTGCGTAATTGTTGTCCCCAGTTCGACTGTCAGTGGGTAATGGGTCGTGATCTCGGAGCCGATCCGGTCTTTGAGCGGCGTAATGATCTTGCCCCGCGCCGTGTAGTCCTCGGGGTTGGCGGTAAAGACCAGGGCCACGTCGAGGTTCAGCCGAACGGGGTAGCCTTTGATCTGGACGTCGCCTTCCTGCATGACGTTGAAGAGCCCCACCTGAATCTTGCCCGCCAGATCCGGCAGCTCGTTGATCGCGAAGATGCCGCGATTGGCGCGCGGCAGCAGGCCGAAATGCATCGTCAGCTCGTCCGACAGGAGATGCCCGCCGCGCGCCGCCTTGATCGGATCGACGTCGCCGATGATGTCGGCGATCGTGACATCCGGCGTCGCCAGCTTTTCGACGAACCGCACCTCGCGCGGCAGCCAGGCGATCGGCGTGGCGTCGCCGTGCTCCGCGATCAGCTCGCGTCCGTACTTGGAGATCGGATCGAAGGGATCGTCGTTCACTTCGCTGCCTGCGATGATCGGGATCTCCTCATCGAGCAGCGTGACGAGCTGGCGCAGGATGCGGCTCTTCGCCTGGCCGCGCAGACCGAGCAGAATGAAGTTGTGGCGCGAGAGAATGGCGTTGACGAGCTGCGGGAGCACTGTCTCTTCGTATCCCACGATGCCCGGGAACAGCGGCGAGCCGTTCTCGAGCAAACAGATCAAGTTCTCACGCATTTCATCTTTGACGGTGCGCTGGCGGCGGGCGGGACTGGCCCACTCCGTCTGCTTCAGGTCACCGAGTGTCGTCGCTTGTGTCATGGCTCGACGTTAAACCCCTCAGCCCGTGCTCTGCAACCCTTGTGCAATGCCGCGTACACTTGCCAGCAGCGCCCGGAAGACTTCGTCATCCGGCCGCCCCGCGGCGCGCCACCGCTCCAGCAGATCGACCTGCAGCAGACTCATCGGGTCTACGTAAGGGTTGCGTAACAGAATCGACCGCTGCAGCGTCGGGTCGGAATCGAGCAGCGCCGTCTCGCGTTTCAATGCGAGCACGTTGGCCACCGTGCGATCGAACTCCGCCCGAATCAACGGGAAGTAGCGCTCGCCGAGCTTCCCGGCCAGGCGCGCGTAGCGCGCCGCGATGGCGAGATCGGCCGTGGCGAGCACCATCTCCACGTCGTCAACCAGGGCCCGCAAGAACGGCCAGTCGCGCGCCATTTCGCCCAGCGCCGCCGCGCCGTAGCGCTCGGTCGCACGGTCCAGTGCCGTGCCCAGGCCGTACCAGCCGGGCAGCAGGTGGCGGCTCTGCGTCCACGCGAACACCCACGGAATCGCGCGCAACTGCTCGATCTCGCGCTGCTCGGCACTCAGGCGGGAGGCGGGGCGGCTCCCGATTTCCATGCGCTGGATGACGTCGATGGGCGTGGCGAGCCGGAAGTACTCCACGAACCGCGGGTCGTCATACACGAGCGCGCGGTAGGCCTCCCGGCTGCCCTTGGCGATCGCGTCCATGATCTTGGTCCAACCGGTTTCGCGCGCATCGGGCGCGCGCGGCAGGGCGGTCGCGAGCGCCACGGCGCTCACCGTCTGCTCGAGCGTGCGCATGGCGATGCCGCGCAGCCCGTACTTCGCATTGATAGCCTCGCCTTGCTCGGTCATCCGGTAGCGACCCCGGACCGAGCCCGCCGGCGCGCTCAGAATGGCGCTCGTGATCCTGCCGCCACCACGGCTGACGGTGCCGCCGCGACCGTGAAAGAAGGTGAGATCGACTCCCGATTTCTCCGTGGTCTCCACGAGCCCCGCCTGCGCGCGCTGCAGCGCCCAGCGTGCCGCTCCGATCCCCGCATCCTTGTTGCTGTCGGAGTATCCAATCATCACCATCTGATGCATGCCGCGCTCGGCGAGATGCGCTCGGTAGTAGGGCTCGTCATACAGTGAATGCATGATGTAGGCTGCGTCCTCGAGATGGGCGACGGTTTCGAAGAGGGGCGCGATGTCCAAGGGCACGTGCCGAGCCTCCGCGAGCCCGCCCCACCGGGCGAGTACCAGGACCGCCAGGACGTCATCCGCTCCCTCTGTCATGCTGATGATGTAGGGCCCGACCGCGTCCGGCCCAAAACGCGCGCGACAGTCGGCGATCGCCTTGAACACGTCCACAGTTCGCGTCGCCTGGGCGTCAGGCGCTCCCGCCGGCTGTTCTCCTTGCTCGAGCACCCGGCGGAGCCGAGCGAGGCGGTCGGGTGCGGGGCGGTTGGTCCAATCAGGGTCCGCGAGCAGCGTCGCGAGCACCGCGCGATGGACATCCGAGTGTTGTCGGACATCGATTGTCGCCAGGTGGAAGCCGAACGTCTCGACGCGGCGCAGCAGCCGCTGCACAGCGAACAGTCCCGCGTGCTCGCCGCGGTGCGCGCGCAGACTCGCGATTACCATCCCCAGATCATGCTCGAACTCGCGGGCCGAAGGGTAGCCGTCCGGCGTATCGCGCCGCGTCGCCTCCAACCGCGCTGCGATCAGGCGAAACAGCACACGGTACGGCATGTCGTGATAGCGCGCGGGGATCGCCGCCAGCGCCTTGGGGAACTGGGCGCCGTAGGTCGCGACGCGCTCGCGCACGGCGTCGCTCACGCCCGTGAGTGCTCCCGATTGCGACAGCCGGCGTGCGAGCTCCGTCGCCTCCCCGCGATACCGGTCGAGGGCCAGCTCCCGTTGGCGCGCCAACGCGGCGCGCAGCGTTTGGGCGCCGGCGTTGGGATTGCCGTCCATGTCGCCGCCGACCCAGGAGCCAAATCGCAGCACCGGCCGCGTGGGTACGTCGACGTCGTATACCTTATGCACCGCCTGCTCGAGCTCTTCGGAGAAAGGCGGGACGATGCGGTAGACGATGTCCGTCAGGTAGAACAGCACATTCTCGAGCTCGTCCATGACGGTGGGCCGTGCCGAAGGCTGTGGATCGGTTTGCCACGCCGCGGTGATCTCCTCGCGAATCCGCGCCAGTGCGGCACGCTCTTCATCGGGGGTGCGCGACGGATCGAGCCCCCCCACGAGCAGCCGGCCGATCACCTGTTCTTTCTCGAGCAGCGTGCGCCGGGTCGCTTCGGTGGGATGCGCGGTGAATACGGGCTCGACCCGCAGGCGTTGGAGCAGGGCCGCAATCTGTGGCGCCTCGACGCCGGCGGCGGCGAGTTGTGCGACAGTAGCCTGGAGACTGCCTTCCTGGGGATCGCTCGCGCTGCGCAGGTAGTCGCGCCGGCGCCGGATGCGGTGGATCCGCTCGGCGAGATTGACGACCTCGAAGTAGGTAGAGAACGCGCGAACCAGCGTTTCCGCATCACGCGGCGGCAGGCCCTTCACCAGCGAGTGCAGCTCGTCGTCGGCTCCTGCGATGGCGGCGTGCCGGGCGCGCTCGACGAGCTGGAAGAACGCATCGCCACATTGCTCGCGCAGGACGTCCCCGACCAGCGCTCCAAGCTTGCGCACATCGTCCCGCAGCGGAACATCTTTGGGAGCGAACTCTGTCAGGGAGCCTCGGCGGGTGTAAAGAGCCGGGCGGCGCCGACACCCCACGCGGCGAGATCGATCGATGCCCGTCCGTCGCTACCGACAGGAATCGTGTCACCGTTCTGTTCAACGAGGGTGGTACGCCGGGCGAGCTTGAACGCGTACGCCGCGGGCCAGACGCCGACACTGCGTGCCTGTCCGGCAACATCGAGGACCTTCACGATGACGCCTTCGCCGTCGTCCGCCGGCTTCGCGCCGACGATGAGCACGCCCTTGTCGGCGTAGAACAGCGCGCGATCCTTCGCGATCAGCGGACCGGGCGTCTCGTTGGTGTACGAGGGGCTCAGGTACAGCGGCTCGCAGGCCGCCCACCCGCGGCGCACCGGCTCGGCCGCATCCCCGGGGGCGACGAGCGACAGCCTGAACCGGAACGTCACCGCTCCGCCCTGCGATGCCGCGTAGTTCGTGTGCCAGTAGTTGTTCATCGCGTAGGCGAACAGCGTACCGTCGGGCACGATGGTGCGACGCCACGCGCCGCGGAACAGGTCGTTCAATGTGAAGAGGGGGGTATCGGGGCCGCTCCAAAGCACGCCGTCGTTTCCTTCGTGCAGCCACACCCAATGTGTGTGACAGTACCAATCGCGGCAGCTTCCGGGCTGCTGATCGCGCTCGACGGTCATACGGCCGAGCGGGACCTCGACATCGACTGTGGGCTTGGTGAACGCGAAGGGAAATGCGACGTAGAGCGCTTCTTTCGCGAGCGTCGGCGTCTTTACGATGCGGTTCTCGATGTCCAGCCACGGCAGCTCATCGTACAGCGTGATCGTCGACGTTAGGCCCGAGAACCCTTCGAGCGCTCGCTCGACCACGAGACGCACGCCGATGCCGGGCAGGCGCTCGCGGCGAGCGCGCACGAGCTTGGCCTGCGTGAGCTCGAGCTGCGGCGGATTCCTGAGGTCGTCGCGGTTGCCGGAGGTCCAGAGCGCGCTGTGCTCGCCGCCGCGCGCGTAGACAAGCTGATTCAAGCCGGACCAGTCCGATGGCTTCACGCGCTCCTTGCCGTCGGGACCGGTGAGTGAGCGGATCGCGCCACTCGCCCGGTCGATCTGGACCGTGAACCCTCCCGCCTTGGCGTCGAGCGCCTCGCCGTCCGCCGTAGGCGAACGTGCGTCGCGATCCGCTTCGGTCAGCGCCAGGTAGCCAAGCGGAGGCACCTCGCGGAATAGGACGAGCGCGTCGCCGTCTTCGAGATCGACAGACGCGAGCTCACGCCCATCGTTACTGAGGGATTTGGCGGCGCCACCAGGAACGCGGACCACGTCGCTCCGCTCCCATGGGCCGGCGTTGAACACCAGGCGGCCGCGGCCGGCGTGGCATGCCCGCCCGAGGCGCAGCAATCCATCCCTCAGGTTCTCACGCGCGGCGGCCACTCCGGCATCGATGAAGCGCTTCTTGTACTCCCACTGCGCCACGGTCTGGCGGGAGGCGGGTGCCGAAACGCTTTCGTCCGCGCCCCAGGTATGCTCGCCGAACAGGAGTAAATCACGCCACATCGCGGCGCGCGCATCGGCACGGGTGCGACGGCGCTGCGTCGCATCATCGTCGCGCGGCTCGATCCGGTCCTCCCACAGCGCCACGATCTCCGCGGCACGGGCTGCCAGCTGCGTGGACCGGAATGCGGCCAGCTCCGCCGCGGTCGACGCCGCACCGTCCTCCCAATAGAGGCCCGTGTCGCCGCGGTGGACCGGAATCTTCGTTCCGTAGCGGCGCTCCACGTCGCGGAAGAAGTCCTCCGCGCGGCCCATGACGATGCGCGGGAACGTGAAGCGCCGGGCGAACTCCTGGACGTTGGCGACGATCGCTTCCTTCATAAGGGCGTTGTCCTGCCAATCGGCACCGTACAGCAGGGCGGTGTCGTACGGCCAATTCTGCGCGAGAAATGCGGGCTGATTGAGGAGCCAATCAGAGAGTCGGTGGCCCATCTCATCGGGGCCGACATCGAAGCCGAAGCGCGTGCCGTCGCCGTAGTGATGGGCGCGCCAATGCAGCACCCGGCTGCCGTCGGGTCCTTCCCAGTAGTAGAGCTGCGGGTAGATCGTGCCCTCGGTGCCGCCGGCGGCTGGAAGCAGCGGCACAGCGCGTTCGGGATTGGGACCCGAGGCGAGGTACTTCACACCACTTGCGGCCAGCAGCATCGGGAACGTCACCGTTTGCCCGGGGACGTCGGTGATCTGGGCGGAGAGGAAGTTCAGGCCCCGCGCGCGCGCCAGCTTGCCCGCCGGCCACACGAGCCGCGCGAACGTCTCGTGATCGAGGATACCGGTGAGCATGTTCGCGAACAGCGCCTGCCAGGCGATTTTGCCGTCGCGGATCGCTTGCACCAGCGCGTCGCCCGCTTCGGGCGAGCGGTTCTCCAGGTACGACAGCACCTGCAGCGCGCACTCCGCGGTGAAACGAAAGTCGCGATGCGTCGCCGTCCACGCGAGCGCCGCATCGAGATTTTTCCGATGGACCTCGAGCGCGCGCTCCTGCAGATCGGTGTAGCCGACGTCGGTATGGATCGAGGGGAGCCAGTAGAGCGTCCAGCGTTTCGCCGGTGTGAGGCGGAGCCGCCGCCGCGCCGCGCGGTCTCGTCCGACTTCGACGTCGACTTGAAAATCCGAGGGCTCAGAGAGCGGGACCCACACTTCGCCGCTCAACGTCACGCCCCCCCCCTGCCGGGACGGCAACAGTCCCGCGGTACCGACCAGCGCGCCGCGCCGGTCCGTCACACGGGCGCGTGCCGCCGGCGCGCTCAGTCCGGAGACGGTGATGCGCACCAGGTTCTTGCGCCCTTCGGGCTGTTGAAAGAGCGCGGTGGGGCGGACCTCGATGACCGGCTGTTGCGCCCCGCGCCGCCAGCTCGCGAGCGATCCGGCGAGCGACGAGAGTACGCCCAGGAACGTACGACGATCAGAAGGCAGCATGATTGCTATAATTTACCGCTGCTTGACTGTGTAGGTCCCCTATGTACGTTTCGCCGTCTTCCCGACCCCGTACCTAAACAGGAGCTAGCATGAAGCGCATCGCATTGGCCGTGGCGGTCGTCGTCATGGCTGCAGGAGCGTGCAGGAAGGCGCAAAACAGCAACACCAGCAACACCATGAGTGCTGACTCGATGAAAATGGCGGATTCGATGAAGATGATGGCGCCGGCCGACACGACCAAGAAGGCTGCCGACACCACACACACCACGACCACCACCACCACCACCACCACGACCACGCACGCCCCGGCACCGGCGCCGGCGCGGAGGACGACGCGGCGCCCGTAGCGACGCGCGGTCGGTTGAAGGAATCAAGCCCGGGCGCCCCCCGGGCTTTTTGTTGCCGTCACCGACCGCATGATGGCGGTACAGGTGTCAAACGGCGGCGTCCAGCCCAGCTCGCTGCGGATTCGTTCGACCGAGTACGGGTTCTCACCGAGAATGAACGACATCGCCGAGTTTCCCAGCGCCGTGTAGCGACCCGGCATTACAAGGCGCAGCAACGCGCTCCAACCCGCCACGCCGATCCGAATGAGCGGGACGGGCACCGGTATCCGCCGCGGCCGCAGCCCAAGCGTCTCCGCGAATGTCGCGAAGAATTCCCGTTGGGTGAGCGGAGGCGGCGCATCGCGCGTCACGTTGTACGCACGGAAGCCTGGTTGTGCGGGCGCGTCGAGCGCCGCGAGAATCGCCGCCGCGACGTTGCCGGCGTACACGCACGACAAATGATTGGTCCCCGGCCCGATCTGCGGCAGGAACCCCCGCTTGAGATTGGCAATGAGACGCCGCGTGAACAGCCGGTCGCGCTCGCCATAGATCACGTTCGGCCGGATCGCAATCACCGAAAGGCCGCCGCGCGCGGCTTCCTGCTGCACCAGCTGCTCGGCCGCCCGCTTGCTGCGAGCGTAGAAGTCCTGGGCGGGAAGCGGCTGAAAGGGATAATCCTCGGTAAGCCCCTGTTCGCCCGCGTTGTACACGGCGACGCGGCCGTACACCGCCACCGTCGAGATATAGATGAGGCGCGCGCCCGTCCGCCGCGCGGCCTCGACCGCGAGCCGGGTGCCGCCGACGTTGACGCGCGTGAATTCCTCGAACGAATCGTGTGAAGCGACGAGGGCCGCGGCGTGAATGATCGCCCGAACGCCTTGCGACGCCCGTTGCCACGCGACGACGTCGGTGACGTCGCCGCCGACCGGCTCGGCGCCAAAGGCCTCGACCGCCGCGACGGAGTGTTCGCGCACCAGCGCGCGAGGGCGCTCGCCCCCCCCCCGTGCCCGCAGCGCGTCGAGCACATGTGTGCCGACGAGCCCGGCGGCGCCGGTGACGAGAACCGTCACGCGGGAGCGACGTGGGGAGCGTCGAACGGCAGCGCGACGACGCGGGCTTCGCGCCCCGCCGCGCGCACGATCGCGCCGAGCGGGACCTCGCGGCGGACGATGGCAAGGCCGATCCAGCGGCCGAGTACCGACCCGCCGCCATCGGGCAGCCAGGCGATGCTGGTCACGCGCCCCACATCCCGCTCCTCGTGCGTGACCGCGCTCCAGCCGCTCGCCGGTGCGGCCGGGGGATCGGTCTCGAAGAGGAGCCCGCGGAGATGGCGATTGGCATGCCCCCGAAAATGCAAGCGGCTGACCGTCTCCTGGCCGGTATAGCAGCCCTTGGTGTAGGACACGCCGCCGATTTCATCGAAGCGCACTTCCTGCGGAATGGTCTTCTCGTCCACCTCGGAAGCGAGTCGGGGCCACCCCGCGAGGATGCGCGCCAGCTCCAGCGCCTCGGGCGTTGCGGCATGAGCGCCAGCGTCCAGCAGCCGTTGTTGCACGGCGGCGACCTGGTCGGCCGCCAGCGTGACCTGAAAAACAAATGGCGCGACATCGCTCGTGCGGGCGACTTCGAGCGCTATCGCGCCGGCGGACCCTTCGATCACCCGATTCGCGGCGTGCGGCACCGGGACTCCGGCTGCGCCCACAACTGCGACGGCATGGGCGCCCGCTATCCGGAGCACCGCCGTGTCTTCCGTGCGATCGCTGGAACGCGCGAGGCGCGGCGGGACCGAGCGCTGCAGAATCGTCAGCGCGCGCTCGCGCCCCTCCGCAGGGACCGTGAAGCGCACGCGCGGTCCGAGACGCGCTGCCCAGCCGTCCACCACGATCATCCCCTTGGGTGTGAGCAGCGCGCCATAGACGAACGCGCCGTCACCCGGCTTCTCGATGTCGCTCGTGAGCAAGCCTTGAAAGCAGGTGATAGCCCCCCCCCCTCCCCGCTCGCCCGGACCCAGCAGATCGATGATCCCGACCTCGGCGGGCGCAACGATCGCGCCCGCCCGCAGCTGATCGACGATCTCGGCGGATACGGCATCACGCTCGAGCCGCGTGACCGTGGCACTCGGCGCGCTGGGATACACGTCGCTCACAAGTCGGCGAGCTCGCTCGCGGAGTGACCCGCGAGCGAGTCCCACACCAGCGCGGCGCCGCGCCCCTCCAGCCGCTGCGACGGGTGATTGGTCGTCAGCATGACGCATGGCATCCCAGCGGCCCGCGCCGCCTCAAGTCCCGGCAACGAGTCTTCGATGACGACGCACCCATCGACCGCGATGGGGCGGCGTCGGTTCAGGGCGCCGTGCGCCGCGAGATAGGACGCGGGATCGGGCTTGCAGCGGGTTACGTCGTCCGCTGAGATGATGGTTTCGAAGTGATCAGCGAGCTCCGCCCGGCGGAGTACGTGATCGATCTCGCTCCGCAGCGCGCCGGACACGATCCCCAGCCGGAATCGTCGTCCCGCCTCGCGTACGAACTCCGGCGCGCCGCGGACCATGCGCAGGGACTTGCTCACGAGCGCGAGATAGAGCTGCGATTTCCTCGTGACGAGGTGCTGCAGCAGCTCCGTCGTCAATGTCCGTTGGGCGCGGCGAAACGCTTGTACAACCCCGGTGCGATCGTCCAGGCCGAGATACTCGGCGTAGTACTGTTCGCGCGTCAGCGTGATGCGTTCGTCCGCGAGCACCCGCTGCAGCGCCTCGCAGTGCTGCGACTCATCGTCCACCAGCACACCGTTGAAGTCAAACAGCACGGCTTCGGTCACAGCATCTCCTTCAACCAGGCGACAACGTTGGGCCAGCAAGCTGTCCTGGCGTGCTCGCTCAACACCAATCCGCGGTGCGACAGTCCCGGCGCGATCGCGAGCGACTTGCGGGCACCGCCGACGCGCTCGACCACCTGCCGGCACGCCTTCGGTGGCGCAAAGATCCAGTCGGCGCCGCCCGCCACGCCGAGATACGGCGTGCTCAGCGCCGCAAGCCCGGCAAAATAGTCGAATCCATCCGTTCCGAGCCATCGACCCCGCACATTCCACTCCATCCATTCCGCGATGATCTCGGCCGCCTCGTCTT